>Ga0136596_1000204_pt1 | contig 30938 bp, 34 predicted proteins | sample AntRauTorcE11897_FD_101387 | JGI IMG/M metagenome (GOLD analysis project Ga0136596, IMG submission 101387) | Saline lake microbial communities from Rauer Islands, Antarctica - Metagenome Torckler E11 #897 | ecosystem: Environmental > Aquatic > Non-marine Saline and Alkaline > Saline | place... | reverse complement strand
TATCGCGTTCTGCCTACTACGGAAGCTGAATTTCCATATTCTTTAGTGAATTCCGGAGATCGCAACTGCTCAATGGAATAGGCGGTATTTGCCCTTTGGTTATGAGGATACCCAAGGGCATGAGCCATTTCATGAGAAACCACATATTGAAGGTAATTTCCCATTTCTTCGGTAGAAACATCCAGTTTCTGGACTTCAGGATTTCTGGGTCCGGTCTGACTGAGTGAAAGCCAGTGCATGCGCTTCATAACATTATGATACATGTTCATATGCGCACGGATGGTCTCTCCTGATCTAGGGTCAATGACATCCGGGCCTGCATTCGCTGAGGTAACCGGATTGGCAACGTATCGGATCACGGAATAACGGGCATCCAGCATGCTGAAATCAGGATCATTTTCGGGAGCCATTTCTGCACGTATAGCATTTTTAAAACCGGCAGCTTCAAAAGCCTCTACCCATTGATCTACTCCTGCTTTAAAATAAGGTCTCCATTTTTCTGGTGTTGCAGGATCTATATAGAATATGATCGGTTTTACAGGTTCAACAAGTTCGCCGCGCTTGTACGCTTCAGGATCTTTTGGTTCCAGCCGGAATCGGGTAACATATTCCTTCATTTTACTGAACTGTGCATCATCTCCGTAGTCTGTTTGGGATACGTTGATCATCGCCACTCTTTCATCATATAACCGAGGGCGCATAGGTTCTTCGGGAAGCAATATCATGCTGTGATTTACCTCTATTGAAATAGCACCGGTGCGTTGTTGGGATGGTGGTTCAGCGGCTTCGTAAGTCAGCACTGTTCTTACCTCAATATTGGTCGGAAAAGTCTTGGCAAATTCCAGATACGATCGGTCACCATCAAGGCGGCTAACTCGATATTGCTGCCGATGGCGATTCTGCAACCCGAATGCCTTTGAATCTCCTAAATAAAGATCAGTTACATCGATCAGTGAGTGCCCATCTTCACTTTTTTGAATATCAAAAGCTTCAATAATAGTGGGGAAATTGGAGTTCTCTACAGCCTGATATATTGGTTTATCTTCACTTGAACTATTGTCATAAGACACTCCTCTGAGTAAGATCCGGTCATTTTTCTTTTCCCAGCGTACAACTTGTTGCGGTGCAAGACGGTCACCCCCCCAGCCTAGTCCTTGAGCTGTTTTAGCAATACGGCTTAATATGATCATATCCCGTCCAAGAAGAGAATCAGGGATCTCATAGTACAATTTGCCCTCAGAGTGGTGTATGGTAAAAAGACCGTCTGATACCGTTAGGTTAGAAGCAGGTTGATTCACATTCTGCTGACTTCCGGTTGCTTTGGGAGTGCTGCATGCAGCTAAAATTGTAATGGTAAAAAGTAGAAAAGTAGAACTGATAAAAAATGGTAGCTTTAGATATCGCATATAGATCCAGACTGAATTTAGAGTATGCGATTAGATACTCATTAAAGACTGAATTCTCAAAAGGAGTACATTTTTTTACGAAGAGACCCGGTTTTCATATTTAATAGGAATTGAAAAAATCAACGGATCAGTTTTCACCCCTGCGGTTTTCCTGCCGGGATTCATTTCTGTCTTTGAAGTACATATTAAGCATTAGTTCTTCAAACTTATCCTGCTGTTCTTCATTTAAGAGCTCTTTTACCTCGGTCATGTGGTTGTACAACAATCCTTCGATATTTTCATACTGTTCGGTAAGCAAGTTGCGCAGCGAATCCCGCTTTTGCTGATTATCAGCTTCTTCACTCATGATGAATTCAAAGTAAACACGACGGTTTTTTTCAAGACTGTCCCTGAAAGTGCGAATTTCACGATAGTGTCCCCGGCGCATTTCGGTGATAGATTCCGCCTGTTCATCGTTCAGGCCAATCTTCTCTTTCATGTATTCCTGAATAGAACCCCTTTCATGTCCGGAACCAGGATGGTTTCTTCGGTCGTTATCGGACTGGTTTACCCAGACAGTGATCAGGATGGCGGCATTGAGCAAGATCATAATGACCAAGCCGGTTAACGCCCAGCGGTATTTTTTCCCAATATCCATATTAGTTTTCTTCAAAATTTTCATAATAACTCAGGTCAAAAACCTGATATTCGTAGGCTATTTCATCAATAAATTCTTCTTGCTGTACGTCATCTTCCACAAACATATTTCCATAAAATGTGAATGAAGCGACATTAAGTGACAGGAATAAAATGACGGCGGCCATCGAAAAGGCAAAGCCAAAGCTGAAAGACTCAACTTCTTCAGACTGTTGCCTGTTCTCGATTTTTGCGCTCAGGCGGCTGTAAAAGAATGGATCCGTTTTGGCAGGCTCCAGTCCTTCCAGGGCGTTCATGGTTTTATCCACTTCACGGTCTATGTTCTTTTTTCTGTTCATGGCTAATCCAGTTCGTTTTGTTGATAATAAGAATACAGCTGTTTCTTTAGGTTTTCTTTGGCGCGATGGATAAGTGATTCAACAGCAGGAACGCTCAACTCCATCACATCAGCTACTTCCTGATAACTCAGTCCTTCCACTTTTTGTAAGGTGAAGGCCACACGTTGTTTTTCTGTAAGTTTTTCAATTTCACCAAATAAGATCCCGGCCCGTTCTTTGTTCTCGAGCTGAATACCCGGGTGCATATATTCTGATACATCAGGCTCTTCGTCCGGTTCATTAAAAAGAGAGTTCAGAGCGTCAAAAAAACCTGATCTTTTCTTTCGTTTTCGATACCGTATCAATTCCAGTGATTTTGTAACTGCTATCCGGTAGATCCACGTCGAAAGAGAAGCATCTTCCCGAAAATCACTGATAGAATCAAATACTTGTATAAAAACTTCCTGTGAAATATCCTCTGCATCGTGGGGATTTCGCAGAAATCCCATGCAGGTATTATAAACACGGTCTTTGTGTTCATTTACCAACTGCTTAAATGCATCTTGATCCCGCTCTTCAAGTCGTTTTATAAAACCTGATTCTTCGATCTGTTTCGTTTTTATATAATTTTCTTTGACACTGTGCAGATACATTATAATAAGCATGAAGGTGAAATAAAATGCAGGGATCTTACTCCCTGCATTTTGATCTAAGCTACTTTATTCCATTACGAGGTTGTCGTTTAGTGGAATTTCTTTGGCGTGAATCAAATTTGATACGTTGTTCGTCGGTCAGAATTTCACGTACTTGCTGCCGGTGTGCCATTCTCATGGTTAGCATCGCAGTACGTAGTTCGCCGATCTCAGCGACTACTTCATTTATAGCTTCTTTATTGTAATCCTCTGAAGTGTTGAGAGTGCGTAACCGGGCCCTTTTTTCTTGAAGGGCATTTCGCAATGGTAACATTCCCTTTTGTCCATTAAGGCGGATCTCTTGAATTTGTTCGCGCTGTACTTCACTCAGTTCAAGCATAGTCAACATTCTTTGATGCTGCTGACCTTGGTTCGCACGCATTTTCTTCATTTGTTCCTGGCGATCAATACGCGGTCTGTCGGCATCGTTAGATCTTTGCTGGGCAGAGACACTTATTGTTAAGCCAAAAACCAATGCCATTAAAACGGATACTTTTAATATTGGTTTCATGATAAGCTCCACATATAAGTTGGTGTTCATCTACTTAGATGTCAGCTCAAAAGAAAACCTTCGGCCTAAAAAAGATCAGCAGTCGTGAATGGAAGATCTTCCGTTCAATTCCATTTTGAGGGATTTCCAATTGGGGAGGAACTGACTCATAAAAGCATAGAAGCGCTTGCTGTGCAGCCGTTCCAGTAAATGCACCATTTCGTGAACCACTACATATTCCAATAATTCAGGGCGTTTTTTAGCCAGTTCCAGATTCAGCCAGATTCGCTTAGCCCTGATATTACAGGTCCCCCATCGTGTTTTCATTAATTTTACCCCAAACTCCTGAACCGAAACTCCCATGGGATCTTCCCATTTCTTGATGAGTAACGGGATCTCCTTTTTTAATTCAGCGCGGTACCACTCTTTGATGACAGCCTCTTTTTTTGCTTTGTCTGAGCCCGGGCGAACTTGAAGTATCATCTGATTTTCATCTGTGATGTAAACCCTGGGCGGTTTTTCCTTTTCTATGACCTGAAGCCGATATTCCTTTCCCCAAAAAAAGTGAATTTCCCCTGAGATATATTTTAATGAAACCCTGCGAGGTTTTTCCTGATAATTTGCGAGATGTTTTTTGATCCATGGCAGTTTGTCTTCAATAAATTGGATGACGGCTTTTTCCGGGATCCTCCGGGGAACAGAAACCCGAATATTTTTCTCTCGGGGATAGATCCTGAGATTCAGGTTTTTGACGTTTTTCCTCAGTACATCAACCTTCAATCCGGAAATGTGTAACTTACTTTTGCTGTAGGTCTTTATACGAGCCATCGATCGGTCAGATTATTCTTCAAAATAGGCTTCTGCTGCAGTAAGTAGAACCTCGCCGTTTATGCGTTCTTTATAATCCGGGTTTACGTAATTGAATTTAACTATACCTTCTGTATTCAAGATATAAACAGCCGGTGCCGGTAGAAGATGGTGATCGTAACCGGAATCTCCCTCCAGGTCAAGACCCATAGTTTTATAGCGATCTACCGTTTCCTGATCTACTTTGAAGGCAAGCCCAAATGCTTTGGTTGCTGTCATGGGACTGTCAGACATCAGGGTGTAATCAAGTTCAACTTTTTGCAGTGTGGTTTTCAGTTTTTCTGGTCGGTCGGGACTGATGGCTATGATCTGATAACCGATGTCATACAGTTCATCCTCTATTTGTTGAAGCTCTGATAGATGACGACTGCAATATGGGCACCATCCGCCACGGTAAAAGATCAGAATGGTTGGTTTTTGAGAGACAGTATTTCTGAGGTTTACGGTATTTCCATCAATGTCTTTCAGCTCTACATCAGGAATGACAGAGCTGATGAGAAGAGGGGTGACGTCTTCAGCTTTTTCCGCATGATCCTGAGAAAGAACTGGAGTATAGAATAATGCAGTTACAGTTATAAGAGCAAAGTATTTCAATAAATAATGATACATGAGTAACAGGTAGCTAATTAATATTCATTTAATGAGTGAGGAATGGAACAATTTCGAAATCAATCTCCTTTATAATAGCACATAATTTCAACAAAAAATTTAAACAGGTTTATGGAAAGTGGAAATATATATGAGTTGGTAGTGGGGAAATTAGAGGGATGGTTAACTACTGCTGTTGAGATGTTACCCAATCTGGCAATAGCGCTATTGGTACTGGTGGCATTTTATGTGTTGGCAAAAGTGATCAAGAAAACAGTTCGGAATCTTTTATCAAAGGTTACAGATAATAAAACCATTAGAGGGCTTGCGGAGACTGTTTTAGGAGTAACTGTGCTTGGAATCGGGGTTTTCTTTGCCCTAAGCATTTTAAATCTTGACGGAACCGTTACGAGTCTGCTTGCCGGTGCAGGTATTATCGGTTTAGCTTTAGGTTTTGCATTTCAGGATATAGCAGCCAATTTCATAGCCGGAGTGCTGCTCTCTATTCGTCATCCTTTCGGGATCGGTGATATCATCGATACTAATGGACTTTTTGGTACTGTTCAAAAATTGAATTTGAGAAATACGGTTATTAGAACACCACAGGGACAGATCATATACGTGCCTAATAAAGTGGTGTATGAAAACCCATTCACAAATTACACTAAAACAGGAGAACGGAGAATTGATCTGGCTTGCGGGGTTTCATATGGTGATGATCTCGAAAAAGCCCGAAAAATTGCACTCGAAGCCATTGACAACTTAGATGGAATAGATCCCTCAAAAGATGTAGAATTCTTTTATGATGAATTTGGGGGCAGTTCCGTTGATTTTAAACTGCGTTTTTGGATCAAATTTGAAAAGCTGCCGGATTACCTGGGAGCCAAAAGTGAAGCCATGATCAAACTTAAAAAAGCATTTGATGAAAATGACATCATGATACCTTACCCGATCAGAACTCTGGATTTTGGTATTAGGGGAGGAGAAAAACTGGATAGCATGCTTCAGGATGGTAAAGCTTCCAAGGGGTGAATCAATCCAAAATTTAATAATAATAAAGGGTCGTTATAACACGGCCTTTTATTATTTTAAAAAAGTAATTAAGAGATCAGAACCTTGGATTGATAACGTTGTTGTAGATAGATCCGAAGTTAAACTCAAAGCCAATAGAACCCCCATAGTTGTAAGAAGTGGCCTGTTGTTTAAGATTCAGTAGTCGTTCTTCTTCAGTGAGGTCTCCTGCGGCTAAACTGATCTGATCGTTGATAAGCGAGTATCTTCCATCAAAGAAAATAGAAAGACCTCTAAGCACACGCATGTTAACACGGAATCCGAAATTCAGTCGGTTTTTGCTTAGGTCATGCCAGTAAGCCCCTGCATCAAGCCATCCGTAAACACCGCCCCAGGGTTGTGTGAAGTCGGCCCGAACGGTCAGTTCATTTCTCCATAAAAACTCTTCGTCCTGATTCAATATCGTAGTTTCGGTATAGTTATAATGAGAACCAAGGATGCCATATCTAACGGTTATTTCTCTTCTATTAAATTCCTGATATGGAAATAAACTGAATTCAATAGATGGGGTTGCTCCAATGCTTAGATCAATATTATCCTGTGTAGAAGAACGTACTCGCGAATAACCACCTATGGTCCAGTGGTCTCCCAGGCTTTTGGCAACAAGAGAAGAGAAATTTTGACTTTCAGTTGTGAAAATATCTTCAGAGGTAGTACCATCATCTTCTTCGTTTCTGAATACCCGGCGATTAAAGTTTTGATCGAACTCAAGTTCAATTTTCCATGCATCGGTAATTCTGGTTGCATCAAAACTACCGTTGAATGAATTATTGGATCTCGATTCTTCACCGCTGAACCTGGTGCTTCCTCTGATCTCAAAGATCCAGCTGTTCCAGGGATCGGTGGTTTCAACTTCCTCATCACCCTCATTAAGAGTACCGGAGAAATTCACATTTAGATCAGATAATACATTTCTATCTGCAAGAAAATAGATCAATCCCAATTTCACATGTCTGACCAACCTGTTACGCATCATGTCGTTGGTATCAGATTTAGGGCTGACGAATATCATTTTATGTGCTTTATCGGAAATATATCCGAGTCCCATAAAATTCAAAGAATGTTCCCAGCCGCCGCTTCCCGTTTGCTGAAGGGTTATAAGTAGGTGAACTTCCGCATCGCTCTGGTCGCGGACGAAGTTAATGAAATTAATTTCTGAACGGACGTAACTTCCGTTACAACCACGGCAATCTAAAAATACATTAATGGTTTCCTTCTCAGCTTCGGGATTATCTTGAGCTATGAGAAATGTTGGCAATAGTAAAAAAAGAAAAGGTAGAAGTAGCTTATAGTTCAATGTGCTGCAAATAGTACGTTGAAAATGAATTTCCTGAAGTTAAAAAAATTGACAGTTAAGCTTTGCAAAAAAAAGCTAAAAAAGTCCGAATAAAAATGCAGGAGTTGAGCTTAGAACTAACTCTTCTTTTAATAAGTTATCGGCATTTTATCTGATAACTTTACTTTAAGTTTTTCAGATGCTCCTCAAGATATTCGGTATAAGTTCTATAAAGAAGCGTATAACTAGTTGCGTTGTAAGCTACTCCGTGGGTGCCGGGAGGGTAAATTCTAAGGTCGGCATCTTTTCCTGCATCGGTAAGGGCTTTAACCAGCTGCATGGTATTTTGCATATGCACATTCTCATCCATAGAGGAGTGAGCGATAAACATTTTACCCAGTAGTTTTGCAGCGTGAGTTGTTACGGCACTTTGGGCATAGCCTTCCGGATTTTCTTCCAGCAGCCCCATGTATCTCTCTGTGTAAATGGTATCATATAATCTCCAATCGGTAACCGGAGCTCCAACAATGGCAACTTTAAAAACATTTGGGTGAGTCAGAATAGCTAAACTGCTCATATAACCACCATAACTGTGGCCCCTGATACCTACTCGATCCCCATCGATCCATTCAAATTCTTCACTCAAATAAGTAGCTGTTTCAGCATAGTCGTGGGCTTCCCAATGGCCTAAGTTTTTGTATACGATCTTTTCAAAATCATGTCCGTACCCACCGCTTCCGCGATTATTTACGTTCACAATTACGTAGCCTTCCTGTGCCAGCCATTGCATCCATCCGCTGCTTTCCCAGGAATTGTAAACACCTTGCGCTCCTGGCCCTCCGTAAATGGTCAAAAGCAGAGGATAAGACTGCTCAGGGTCAAAGTCGATCGGTTTGATGATGGAGCCGTCCAGAGATTGGCCATCCGTGGTTTCAAAAGAGAACAACTCTTTGGAAGCATACACATGATTTTCGACATATTCGGAAACCGAAGCGTTGTCTTCCAGTTTGTTTAGCATTTCTCCGGCGGTAGACCAAAGTTCAACTTGCCGTGGAGTATCTATGCTTGAATAACGATCGAGGTAGAATAAGCCGTTATCACCCATTGAAATATCGTGTGTTCCCGGCTCCATAGTATGTTTTCCCTTTTGGGAACCATTAAATTTCACGGAATGCAGATGTCGTTCAAGCGGACTTTCTTCCGTAGAAGAGTAATACACAAATTCAGAAGAGGAGTTGATAGCGTGGATATTGGTCACTTCCCACTCGCCTTCAGTAACCTGATTTATCACTTCCCCGGAATAATTATATCGATAGATATGGTTGAATCCATCTCGCTCTGAGACCCAGAAAAACTGCTTCGTGTCTTCAGGGAAGAAAAAGTAGTGCTGAATTCCGGCAAAGAAATCAAAGACGTCGATCCAGCCATTTTCATTTTCCTCTTCCATGATAAGTTTGCCTTCTCCTGAATCCACATCAAAGAAATGAAGCTGAAGATGATTTTGAGGGCGGTTCATCCATACGATCGCCAGGTTCCCGGCTTCGCTGGTCCAGTACAGACGGGGCACATAGCCATCCTTTAGATCCAGATCCATCCAGGTATTTTCTCCGGATTCTACGTTTACGGTACCGATCTTGATCTTGGGATTTTCCTGACCAACTTTTGGATAAGGGATCTCAACGTATTCCGGATACGTTCCGGAATAATCGGTAGAGACGAACAGTTTGACATCGCGCTCATCCGTTTGCCAGTAGGCGATATATTGGCTGTCGTGCGACCAGCTCCATGCCTGTGCCAGTCCAAATTCTTCCTCATATACCCAGCCAAAACGTCCGTTATAAAAATTTTCAGCCCCTGAATTGGTCAGCCTTGTTTCTTTTTCTTGGTCCAGATCATACACAAAAAGATCGCCTTCACGTTCAAATCCCACTTTAGAACCATCAGGTGATAGTTCAGCGGTCATGGCATCTTTCACCAAGACCTTAAGCTCGCCGGTTTCCAGTTCATAATAATAGTAATCAGAAATTCCTGAACGACGGTAAATAGGTCTGAAGTTGGACTGAAATACAATAAAGCGCGAATCATCGGTCCATTGAAAAGAATTGTACCCGAAGGTATCATCGGTGCCGGGAGTATTGAAATCAGTATTCACAAAGATAAGCTGATCTTCTCCAGAAGCCGGATCATACGAGCGTATCTCTGAGGCGTTGTTCTCAGAATTCCTTTGCGTATATGAATATTGCTGTCCGTCATTGATCCATACTACATTGCCGGGACCATTACTGCCGCTTAGCTGTCCTCCGGCATAAAGAGCATCCTCGAAATCAGCATATCTTGTTTTTTCCTGGGCAATAAGATCTGCATTAGGGAACAGGACAAATATTGAAAAAAGTAATAACAGGGAATTGACAGATGATTTTTTCATAAAATGAATTTGTTAATAGTCGGAGTAAGAACGTAAAAAGAAATTTAATATTTAGTTAGTCGGTTAGTTTAAGAATTCTTCAAAAGTCTCAAACCATTCAACACTACCAGCAGTGTACTTCCTTCATGGCCAATCACTCCAAGTGTTATGGGTAATTCAAAAAGGAAAACGGAGCTTACTAACATAGCAATTACGGCTAAGCTGAAAATGATATTTTGCCAAACCACAGTCTTTGCACGTCGGGCCAGGCGGATCATATATGGTAGTTTGGTCAGGTCGTCTGACATTAAAACCACATCGGCAGTTTCCAAAGCGACATCAGTTCCGGCTGCTCCCATAGCTATTCCAAGGTGGCTTGCTGCAAGTGCAGGTGCATCGTTTACGCCATCTCCGACCATTGCTACGGCCTTTTTTTGTGATAGTTTTTGGATGAGTTCAACCTTTTGATCTGGTAGTAATCCGGCATGGAAGTTTGAAATTTTAAGTTGTTCAGCTACATTCTGAGCTACATTCAATGAATCTCCGGTAAGTATAGAGATGTCGGAAATGCCCAGATCCTCAAGCTCACGTATGACAGAGGCAGCCTGTTCCCGTATTTGATCAGCCAGAGCGATGGCTCCGATAACTGAATCATTTTTCGCCACATAGATCACTGTTTTTCCCTGGGCTCTGAGTTTTTCTAATGTATGTTTAAAATCCTCTGGCAGATCTTCAAGGGCATCTTTAAATAAATATTGGTTTCCAATAATCAGTTCATCGCCATTCACTTTGGCGGAAATTCCTTTTCCAATAATAGCTTGTACGTCTTCAGCACGGGATAATTTGATCTCTCTTTTGGCAGCTTCATTAACGATGGCTTCAGCAAGGTGGTGTTCAGAATGTTTCTCTGCTGATGCTGTAAAGTAGAGTAATTCGTTCTCATCCCCTGAAATTGACACTATTTCTGTTACAGCCGGCTTACCTTTTGTAAGGGTTCCTGTTTTGTCAAATGCAATAGCCTGAATACCTGCAGCTTGTTCCAGATAAGCTCCCCCTTTGAATAGAACGCCTGATCGCGCGGCATTTGCTATGGCCGAAAGTATACTGGCAGGTGTGGATATGATCAACGCACAAGGGGAGGCTACAACTAAAATTGTTATAGCCCGGTAAAAAACAGGCTGAAAAGGCTGTTCTAATAAATAGTAGGGAATGAGAATAAGAGCAATGGTTGTCAGAATTACACTGATCGCATATTTAGATTCAAATTTTTCTAAAAACCGCTGTGTTTCTGCTTTTTTGGCCTGTGCTTCCTCTACCATTTTAACTATCTTGGCAAGTGTGGTGTCACCGGAAAGCCTGGTCACTTTGATTTCAAGTATACCGTTTTCATTGAATGTAGCGGCAAAGACCTCAGCCCCTTCTTCTTTAAATATAGGTGCGCTTTCACCGGTTATAGCAGATTGGTCAACAGTTCCTTTTCCGGATCTGATGGTTCCATCAATTGGTATGCGCTCGCCGGGTCGCACAATAATAATATCTCCGAGTTGGAGATCCTCAACAGGTACTTTCTTCTCGGAGCCGTCTTCTCTTCTTACTAGTGCTTCAGAGGGTCTTAATTCCATTAAAGCTCGAATAGCATTTCGGCTTCGGCCCATTGCAAAGTGCTGCAAGGTATTACTCAGCGAAAAAAGAAAAAGTAAGATAGCCCCCTCAAGCCAATAATCTATTACTGCAGCACCTGCGGCAGCTAAGATCATCAGCACATCCACATTAAACTTACCCTTGATCAGGTATTGTACACTTTCAATTAAACCAAAATAACCGCCGGAAAGGTAGGATACCATATAAAGATACCTTGCAGAATCTTTTGAGATCAGTTCAAACAAGGAACCAAAAAAACCAAGACCGAGACTTAGCGTACAAATTAGAGTCAGGAAAACTTCAGTCCTGTGCTCAGCTGACATCCCTTTTAAATTGTTGTATATGGATTGAAAACTCATATTTATTGAAGGATAATTAGTTTGGAAAATATATCGTCTCTTTCATTGATACCCTAACTTTAATAATAATTTATCCTCGGTTCCATCCTCTTGTTACGAAAGACTCTTACGAACTCCTGTTACAGGTATGGGCGGCAACCCTATTCAGAGAATTTATGTCCGCTTTTGCCAGTGTGATTGTAGGCAATAGGCTAAATAGATGCATCACAACCCAACCCATAGAGTGCCATAAGGGTGTATCAAATACGCTATTTTTTTTGTTACCAAAGCCCATTTTCCGGAATTGGGACAAGACCATTTTCATTAAACTACTTTAGTAAATGACACTTTTGCCGATAAAAGAAAGAAATCGATCATATCTATTCATAAAACTTTCACAGTGAAGTGATACTTATGAGCAGTAAAGTTTTGTGATCAATTTTTAAAGTGAAAAAGATAAAATGAAGATAATTAAATACGGATTTTTAGGATTTATACTCGCATTCACCGGTATGATCTCCCCCGAAGTTTCAGCACAGGATAATACAGACACCGAGCGAATTGAAGAACTGAGAGATAAGGTCAAAAGTGAGTCATTTAATCTAAGTACACTGATACTGGTGCAGGGAGATTTTGGATTTAACAAGGATGGAGTAGCAGGCAGAAGAGGCTTCAATGTTCCACAGGCACGTGTTAAACTTGACGGCAAGCTTGACGGTGGTTTTAGTTATAAGCTCTACGCTGATTTTGCTGATGAGTTTACTCTTCTGGATGCAGAAATCGGTTATATGCTAAATGAAAACAATCAAATTATTGTAGGTGCTCAGAAGCCCGGGTTGAGCAAGGAGTTTTTCACAGGGCCTCAAAACATTGATTTCTATAGACGGACATTTGTCGTCGTTGCCCTTGCTCAGGAACGTGATTTTGGAGTTCGCCTTGCCGGTGATCTGAGGGGTAACATGAACTATAGCCTGGGAGTGTTCAACGGTAATGGACTTGCCAGAAACAACGACAATAATTTCTACTATGTGGGGCGACTTGGTTATCTGCGTGGCAGTGAAGAATCGGGCAGCATCGAAGGTGGTTTAAATTTCTCCTATGGTGAGGTGGTTAACAGTTCAATAGCCGGAGGGATATTGCCGAATATTGATGGCGAAAGACTTACTTATGGCGGTGACCTTCGTCTCGAAAATGAGAACATTATTCTGGCCACAGAAGTGCTGGGTGCAAGACTTGACTATATCGGGTTTACTGAATCTGATAACGTATTTGGGTTTCATTTGACAAGTGGGTACAAGATCGACCACAATTCAACCATTTTGGCAAGATATGAAACCCTTCAGTCGGATCTTTTAGGAGCCGGGGTGGATCAGGACAGGATCTTGCTTGGTTTTAAAGAAAACCCGACAGCGCAAACAGGCTTCCGTATTAATTACCTGTTACCGCTGAACCATGGATCCGAATTCAGGGATCATGGCATTGTAACGACCATGCACATCGGTTTTTGATCAGTATGAAATAGACATTGTGTCAGCCTAAGAACCGGCCGCATTAGGATTTGATCCTTTCTTAGTCCAATCTACCATCTTGATCACAATATAAAGCCCTATCAACACCAGGGGAATACTTAACAGCTGGCCCATGTTGAAGGCCCATTCACTGGCGAAATCAGCTTGTGGTATCTTAGTGTACTCAAGAAAGAATCTTCCCGAGAATAACAAGATCAGAAATGTTCCAAACAGCGAGCCTTCAGGTGGATTGGCTTTGTACTTTTTGTAGATGGTCCACAGTACAGTAAATACAATGAGGCATAAAATAGCTTCATAAAGCATGGTTGGATGGCGCGGGATCATGCCGGCAGGTCCTGGAAGATTAGAGAAGATGATTCCCCAGGGAGCATCTGTTTCATGCCCGTATATTTCAGAATTAGTGAAATTCCCCAAGCGTATAAAAGCACCGCCAACGGCAGTGGGAATGACCACGCGGTCGGCCAGCCACCAAAAACTCATCTTATAGGTTTTCTTAGACAGGTAATACATGGCGATTATAATACCGATTGCGGCACCGTGACTTGCCAAACCTCCGTTCCAGACGGCCAGAACCTGATCTAAATTTCTGAGGTAATAGGAGGGATCATAAAAAATAACGTGACCAAGGCGAGCCCCAATTACCGTTCCAACCAATACCCAGGTAAGGATGTTTTCCATTTCTTCAACTTTCCGGCCGGCATCCTTCCACATCTTCACGCCGAACAAATATCCGGAAACAAAGGCACCGGCAAACAAAACGCCATACCAGCGGGGGGCAATAGGACCAAGTTCAAAAATTACCGGGTCAATGCCCCAGCTTAAATTATTCAACAATGGTAAGATCATAAAACTTATTGAATGGAAATTGAAAGCTGAAAATAACAACAAGCCCCCGATAAAAAAACTTAGATCTCAGCCTTTTCCATTCTTGCCTCAAACTCTTTTCAGCTATGCGTACCCAATCAGTCGGCAGAGTCATTGAGGGTGCCACTGAAGGGTCTACACAATCTTGCAAAGACCATATTATGAAACATGCATTAAAAAGCACACTTCAACATTGAATATTCCATATTCGATATTCACCAGAGCCGCAAGCCCCAAACAATAAGGGAAGCAGCTCAACTACTGAGATCCCTCGTGTTAAGCACCACAGTTATTCGATAATTAGCAAGCACTCGTGATGACAACCAAATAACTTTCAGTCCTCAGTCTTCCGTCTTCCGTCCCCTGTCCACCGTCATCCCAATCAAAACTCCCAAACCCATTAAACATTTAACATTTCCACACTTAAAATTCACATACCAACTCAAAATTCATCACCAAATTCCATATACTTGTCAGACAGAGCAACCGGTACATAACCCAATATATTTTGCAACAAGAAAGACGATTTGTAAGGCCGAGGAAACAACTCGTGGAGCTTTTGAAAGAAAAAGGCATAGAAGACCAACGGGTTCTTGCGGCTATTGGCAAGATTCCCCGACATAAATTGATCGATACGGCGCTTCACTCCAAAGCATACAACGATACGGCCCTTCCAATTGGGATGGGACAAACCATATCTCAGCCATACACCGTAGCGGCTCAAACCGAATTATTGGCTATAGAATCCGGAGATAAGATCCTTGAGATCGGAACCGGATCAGGGTATCAGTGCATGGTGTTATGTGAACTTGGCGCAGACGTCTATAGTGTGGAACGGCACAGCGAATTATATCACAGAGCCAAAGAAGCATTAAAAGAATTTGGATACAATGCCATGCTGAAAGTGGGAGACGGGACCCTTGGTTGGTCAACCTATGCTCCTTATGATGGAATTGTAGTTACGGCCGGTGCCCCCGTTGTTCCCGATGACCTGGTGCAGCAATTAAGTATTGGCGGAAGATTAGTGATTCCCGTCGGTGATGATAAAACACAGATGATGCTGCGGATCCAAAGGGTTTCCGAAAATGAATACGAACGGGAAGAGCTGGCCGACTTTAAATTCGTGCCGCTGATCGGAGAGAAAGGCTGGGGAGGAAATTAGTGACGGACGAAACGAAGCACTCTCCCAAAGACACCACCACTTTTAAAGAAGCCCCATTCCTTGCCCTTAAAGGCTTTTTAATGGGTTCCGCCGATATTGTGCCCGGCGTGAGCGGGGGAACCATGGCATTGATCGTAGGCATTTATGAGCGCTTGTTGAATGCCATCAAAAGCGTGAACGGGAATTTCATCAAGCTCTTTTTCACCTTTAAGTGGAAGGCTGCATTTAAGGAAGTCCATCTCTTTTTCCTGATCTTTTTGTTTTCGGGGATCTTTGCGGCACTTGCCTTTTTCACCAAAGTAGTTCCGCTTCAGGTGTACATGTTTACCCATCCCGAGATCGTATACGGGTTGTTTTTTGGGTTGATCATCGGCTCCATCTACATCCTGATCAAGGCACTTGAACGATTCTCGAAAGTAGAAATGGGGATGTTGGTCCTGGGAATAGCCTTTGGGATCTGGATCGTTTCGCTTGTTCCTGCCGATACCCCCGAACATCCCGCCTTTGTATTTTTAAGCGGAAGCATTGCCATTTGTGCGATGATACTGCCGGGAATTTCAGGATCCTACCTGTTACTTATTATGCGGAAATACGACTACCTGCTTTCCCAGATCGGCAAGATCGGCGGAGTGGAAACCGTGGATGGGATGATCGGTTTGCTTCCCTTTATGTTGGGAGCCATCGTTGGACTAGCCGTCTTTTCCCGATTTTTATCCTGGCTTCTTTCCAAATATCATCCCCAAACCATTGCCGTCTTGATAGGATTTTTGATCGGTTCGCTATATGTGATCTGGCCCTATCAGCATCGCGAGTTTGTGCAGCAGGTGAGCGTGTCGGAAGTGCAATATATGACGCACCCGAAAGTACAGGAACTCATGGAAGATCCGCGCAGTACCAATCTGCCCGAATACGAACGACTCGGTGAAGTTTCAAATGCTGAATCCACCTTTGATGAGATGAAGCAAGTTGAAATTGAGACCGTTAAAAACAAGCTCATCAAATCAGAACCTTATATTCCGGGATGGGTCGGCTCCGAAGAAGACGATGATCCCAATGTATGGGGCGGAGTACTCGGTATCCTGATCGGTATCCTGATGGTAGGCGGCTTAGACAAACTCAGGGATAAATGATTCCTAAATAGCGTTGGTTACTCAAATCCGCGAAGCCAAGCCGCTAGCGCAAGCGTCTCGCTTGTGCGGTGGTGGATAAGACATGGTTGCCCTAATCCGCGAAGCCCTAAACGGCCTCGCTGGCATACCGGAAGACTTCATTGCCCGCCCACCATCGGTCCTCCGTCCCCCGTCCAAAACCCTCCCCACCTTAAAAAAGGAGGGGATTGAGAGGTGGTTGTATGCCACCAAGGCCACGAAAGCGCGAACCAGCCACGAACCACTTCAACATTGAATATTCCGTGTTGGATATTCGATATTCACCAGAACCGACAGCCACCTAAAAATCCAAAATCATTCAACATTTAAAATTTCCACATTTAAAATTACCTTGCCCGTCCAATCCCCAACTCAAAACTCAACACAAAAGAATCCCTCAATAGTTAGTACTTTGTATATAAGAGTAAACCAAAAAAAGGAGTCCAATGGATATCAAGAGAGTTCTCATTCCCACCGATCTATCTGAAAAAACAAACGCTGCTTTAGCATCAGCTGACTTATTCATCGATATGTTCGACTGCACAGTAGATCTGATGCATGTGATTCCATTTTCAAAATATCTGGGAGACAGCTTTGATAAGATCGGCGTTCCCCTGAATATGAATAAAGACGTATATCCCAAGTTGATCGAAAATCAGCGCAAGGAACTGAGTGCCTTTGCCAATGAGCATATCAAAGACAAAGAGCGGCGCGGTGAATATATCGTCACCATCGACCGTAAACCATCGGACTCCATTTTGGACCAGATCAAAAAAGGGAAATATGACCTGGTGATCATGAGTGCCAGAGGCGGACATTACGCTGATTTCTTCCATGGCAGTGCAACTGATAAAATAATTCGCCGATCCAAAACGCCGATACTGACCCTTTCCGAAACTATGTTCATTCAGAAAGTGAATACGATCGTAGTGCCCTGCGATTTCTCCAATAACTCCCTCGCCGCCATCCCCATGGCTTTTGATCTAGCACAGAAAATGGGAGCGAAGCTGGAGCTGCTGAATGTGATCGAAATGTATGCCCATGATGTGCATGGGATCGAGCCAACTACCGTTGGGATAGATGAGCAGGCTGTTTATGGCGGACTAAAAGGCCGGCTTCGATCATTTTTTGTAGATTTCGAAAAATATGATTTTGAAGTGGAAGACGGAGATGAAGAATATCACGATACGTTGATCCACAAGAACAATGGAAAAGAAGAACGCATGGATATCAAAACGAGGATCCTCAAATCCATTGCCGCCCATCACGAGATCATAGACTACTGCAACGAAAACGCCGACCTTGTCGTGATGAGTACCCACGGGCGAAGCGGACTTTCCCGAATGCTTCTCGGCTCCACCGCTGAGCAAGTTATCCAGCACCTCAAAAAACCCCAGATAACCATTAAACCCGATCTCGAAGACTAATATCCGGCAACTTCAATTTATAAAACCCCTATTAACCCCAACCCAAAAGTCTTCCTGAACCGCCAACCTGCGGTGAAGGATCTGCAAAAGTTTGCAAAGACTTGATAGCCCCAATCCACATCCCCTATCTATCTTTCCTCTAAACATAGGGCAGAGAACTCTCTGGTAATTTGGGAGATAGATAAGAAGACAAAGCCTTTGGGAATTGCATCATTTTTGAACCATGATTTGGCGGATTATTAGGATTCCCAAGATGATTATCGAAATATAACTCCGGTCCTCAGTCCCCTGTCCAAAAACCTCCCCGCCTTAAAAAAGGAGGGGATTGAGGGGTGGCTGTATGCCACCAAGGCCACGAAAGCGCGAACCAGCCACGAACCACTTCAACATTGAATATTCTGTGTTGGATATTCGATATTCACCAGAACCGACAGCCCAACTAAAAATCCAAAATCATTCAACATTTAACATTTCCACATTTAAAACTACCTTGCCCGTCATCCGTCCCCCGCCCTAACTCAAAACTAACAATCCCCTTCATCAACCCTTCACAGTCAATCGCTACTTTCCGCTAACAACTAAACAATGGAGGTTGTTATGAAAGCCCGTCATATCTTAGTCCCCACCGATTTCTCAGAAGCTTCACTTGAAGCGGTAAAGATGGCCGCCAAATTTGTAAAATGGTATGGCAGTACTGTTGACCTCATGCATGTGATCCCATTGATGAGTTATTACGATGAAAGCATGCAGCACCTGGGCGTTCCTTTTGACATGGAAAAAGACATCTACCCCAAAGTACTGAAGCAGACCAGTGAGAGATTGCATGAAATTGCAGAAGAATATATCCCCAAAGAGCACCGTGGACAGATGATAAATCTCGTCGGCCGGAAGCCTGCACAGGTGATAGCAGAACAGGGGAATAAAAGTCAATATGATCTGGTCATAATTGCGAATACAGGAAGTCATGAGACCAAAGATATCCGAAGCGGCGTCACCGAAAAAGTAATTCGGTATTCAGAAACCCCGGTACTCAGTATCGATACAGCCTTTGATAGTGAAAAAATACATGAGATCCTCGTACCCGTTGACGGCTCCGACGACTCCGCCGCCCCGTTGGTACAAGCCTTCGATCTGGCCGCTACCTTTGATGCAGAAATTGTGCTTATGCACATCATTGAGCCCTATTCACTTGGAATGGAAGTCATACCGATGACCATGGAAGATGATGAGAACGTATACCACTCACTGATCAAAAACATCAGTAAATACTTCAAGAACAATCCCGGCCACAAACTATCGGTCAAACATCATGACGGAGTTGAATTTGAAGACCTGTTAGTCCGTGAAAATGGTTCCGGCAATGAATCCGTCAAGTTAGTCAGTATCGTCATGAAAGGCTTTTCAGCCCACTCCGAAATTACAGACTACGCCAATAAAAACTCAGACATGGTAGTTATGAGTACCCATGGACGGACAGGAATCGCCCGGGTGCTGCTCGGTTCAACCACAGCCATTGTCGCCCAGCACCTCAAAAAACCGCTGCTAACCCTGCGGCCTGAATAAAAAAAGTCATCCTGAGGGTACCCGCGAAGGATCTACACAAGCTTGAAACGACTTGGTTGCCCGTATTCCGCGAAGCCCTAAACGGCCTCGCTGGTGTACCTGAAGGCTGTGTTGCTTGATTCCCATCTACCTGCCCAAGCAAGCCTAAAGGCTTTGTCTTGTTAATGTTCGTACTGATTATTAAAGTTCGGTCATCGGTCATCGGTCATTCGGCCTCAGAAAAAAGACCGTTAAGAAAATGATGAAATGAAGCGTAAAGAAAGAAATCATGCTGTTGATAGATTTTGCACTGGCAACACCCATGAAGGAACATTGATTTCTTTTAGCGCAATGAAATCATTTTCAGGTCTTTTTTCACCGCCTTGATCTTTTGCTTCGTTTTGTATCAAGACAAAATGAAGGGAAGTCCATTACGGGTAAGATGCTTGCAATAGCTAGATTGCCCCAATCCACAACCCCTCTTTGTTTCTCCCCTAAACTTAGGAGAGAAGACGCTTAATTAAGTTAGGAAATATCAAAAACAAAGAATGCTTCAAATCCCGCATCATGTTGAACCATGATGATCAGGCAGTTTTAAGAATCCCAAAGTTTAAAATTGTTGTAAAAGGAAAAATGGACATCTTTGGGATAATCAGTTATACTAAATTAATCGGTTATTAAAATACTTAACAACTACTGTTATGGAACGTATTGTTCATATTGCTAAAAGTCATGAGGAAGCAAGGGCCTGGGACATTGAGCAAGCGACATCTATGACACCTGAAAAACGACAAGCAATAGCTAAAAAGCTGAAGGTTCGTGCTTATGGGAAAGATGTCAGAGATGTGAAACAATCCCATCGTTTGCAAATGAAAGATGAGAGTGAATAGATGGATCCCAATTACTTTTCCGGGGATATAAAAAATAGAAAATATTCGGCCTTAGAAAAAAATGCGTGAAGAAACAGACGCAATGAAGCGTAAAGAAAGAAATCATACCGTTGATAGATTTTGCACTGGCAACACCCATGAAGGAACATTGATTTCTTTTAGCGCAATGGAGACCGTTTTAGCATTATTTTCGCAGCTGGGAGCTTTTGTTTCTTTTGGCTGTCCAAAAGAAAGAGGAAGCCGACTAAAGCATCATAATTAGAATACAGGAAATCAACAGACCTAACAGACCTAAAGGCCTCGACTTGTTCACCGGAATAACTGCCTTGCCCGTCCCCGTATTCAAAAAAATCAGTCAGATAGAATGAATTTTTACCAGCGGGGGATTTAAAGAAATTGAAAGATTGAATTGCTTCGTTATGGAAAAATTAGCAGGAAGCAATATCAAACAATCATTCCATAATTCGTGTAGTGAGCGCTTCAATTTACACCAAGACAAACAACAACATCTTGAATTCCAAATTCACGCTCCACAGATTGCTGAGCAATGTGTATATTCTTTATCAAAATAAGCGGTGAAAGATATGAGTAAAAAAAACGATGTTTTGACATATGAAGATTATGTGCAGGGTATAGATAAGTTGAAACCTGAACAACAGCTAAGTTTGGTAGAACTGTTAACTGCCAAAATAAAAAAACAGCTTCAGGCAACATCCGGTAAACATAAAATATCAGAACTAGATGGTTTGGGAGTAGAAATTTGGAAGGAGATTGAAACCGAACAATACATTAAAAAAGAGAGAAACTCTTGGGACTGAAAGAGAAACTACTTCATAAAAAAGTGTGTATTGATACAGCTCCGTTTATCTATTATATGGAACGTCATCCTCATTTCGGAGCTATTGTTCAGCCCATATTTGAAGAAATTGAGAAAGGCAATATACAAGCCATTACAACAAATTTAACATTATTGGAAGTACTGGTTCAGCCCTACAGATCAGGAAATGAAAAATTGGCTCAGCAATACAAAGACATTCTATTAAATGCTGAAGGATTAACCATGCTTATGGTATCCCATGAAATCTCTGAAAACGCAGCAAAGTTAAGAGCCAAATACGCAATACGTACACCGGATGCCATACAACTTGCAACCGCCATTGAAAATAACGCCGATACGTTCTTAACAAATGACGAAGCGCTAAAGAAGATCTTAGAAATAAATGTAGCCTGCCTCAATGATTAAGAAAATTCAAAAAGGAACATCCAATTTTGAACATCGAGCTATAGTCATTCCCGTGAAGACGGGAATCTAAATGTTTATTCTGATAACAGAATTCTCACATACCACCCAAAAATTTTGAAATTTAATGTTGGATATTCCTAGTTCAAATGGCCCCAGAAAAAATGCGTTAAAAAGATAACGGGATGAAGCGTAAAGAAAGAAATCATACCAATAAATGGCTGTCATCCCGGTCAAACCGTAGCAGATGCGAAGGGGCAGAACCGGGATCTCCCGATTGAGGTTTGGAATCTTGAACAACGTCCTCCAAGAAAGAGCAATGATTTCTTTTAATGAAATATAGTTATCCTTAGCCTTCACCTTTTGTTACTTTTGGAGCCAGTCCGACAACCGGCGGGTCAAGCCAAAAGTAAAGGGAAATAGTAGTAGGCTTCATTGGCGGAAACCAAGCAGGCCTAAAGGCCTTGGCTTGTTAATTACTGAGACAGAAATAACACATAGCATATTTAATGAATCAATTAGAAAGTCTTTTAAATAAAATCGCCGATAAAACCTACACCATAGGCATTGTAGGCCTCGGCTACGTCGGGCTTCCACTCATGTGGACCTTCCACCAAAACAATATGCCCGTCCTCGGTTTTGATATTGACGCTAAGAAAGTAGAGAACCTCAGAAGCGGCACTCCCTATATCAAGCATCTGGGAACCGAGATGATGAAGAAATTAGCTGATTCTGATATTGCCGATGCCACCACCGATTTCTCCCGCCTCGATGAAGCCGATGCCATTTTACTCTGCGTGCCCACGCCACTGGACCACCACCGCGAGCCGGATATGAGCTATGTGGAACAGACCACCGAAACGGTATCAAAATACTTACGAAAAGGACAATTGGTGATCCTCGAATCCACCACCTGGCCGGGAACCACCGAAGAGCTGATGATCCCCATCCTGGAGAAGAGCTCCGGACTGAAAGCCGGCAAAGATTTTTATGTGGCTTACAGCCCTGAACGTGAAGACCCGGGCAACCCGAAGTTCAATACGGCCAAGATCCCCAAAGTGGTGGGTGGGCATGGAGCCGAAGCCCTGCAGCTGGCCACCGCGATGTACGATACCGCCATTGTGCAAACCGTGCCGGTGAGTGATTGCAAAACCGCCGAGGCCGTTAAGCTGACCGAAAACATCTTCCGTTCCGTGAACATTGCCTTGGTGAATGAGCTGAAGGTAGTGTACGAAGCAATGGGTATTGACGTGCATGAAGTACTGGATGCTGCTGATACCAAGCCCTTTGGCTTTATGAAATTTACGCCCGGACCCGGACTGGGCGGGCACTGCATTCCCATTGACCCGTTTTACCTGACCTGGAAAGCCCGCGAGTTTGAAAAGCACACCCGCTTCATTGAATTGGCCGGAGAAGTAAATACCAATATGCCCACCTACGTGGTGGATCGCACTATGCTGGCGCTGAATACCCACAAAAAAGCCATGAACGGCAGCAAGATCCTCGTGATCGGACTCGCCTATAAACCTGATGTGGATGATATGCGGGAATCTCCGACCTTCAAGATCTTTGATCTGCTGAAAAAGAACGGAGCGGAAATTTCATACTTTGATCCTTATCTGCCTGTAGTTCCTGAGAATCGAGACCACGCTGAGTGGACAGGCACAAGATCTGTTGATTGGAACAAAAAGACGATTTCATCCTTCGATGCGGTGATCATATCTACAGATCATTCCAATATAGATTATGCTGAATTAGCTAACTGGAGTGATTGTATTGTGGATACGAGAAATGCGATGAACGGCTTAGAGATTGGAAAACGAAATCATATCTTTAAAGCTTAAATAAGACATTTAGGAATTATTGTAATGAAAAATTTTGCACTGACAGGATTAGCGGGATACATCGCCCCAAGGCACTTAAAAGCTATTAAAGATACAGGGAATCGATTGGTAGCAGCCGTAGATCCACATGATTCAGTTGGTATCATTGACAGTTACTTTCCTGAAGCCTCATTTTTCACTGAAGTTGAGCGGTTCGACCGACACCTGGAGAAAATCAGAAGAGAAAATAAAGGTAAGGCTGTAGATTATATGACCATTTGCTCTCCCAATCACCTGCACGATGCGCATATTCGTCTTGCCATGCGAGTGGGAGCTGATGCCATTTGTGAGAAGCCGTTGGTCTTGAACCCGTGGAACTTAGACGTGCTGCAAGATCTCGAAGAAGAATACAACCAACGCGTATGGACTATTTTGCAACTTCGCGTACACCCATCCCTTATTGAGCTGAAAAAAAAGATAGATGCTCAAAAAAGTAAGAAACGTCATAAAATACGTTTGACCTACATCACTTCCCGCGGAACTTGGTACCATTACTCCTGGAAGGGGGAAGAAGAAAAATCAGGCGGCATAGGAACCAATATTGGGATTCACTTTTTTGATATGCTGATGTGGCTTTTTGGTCCCGCGCAAAAAACAGAACTCTATATTCGGGAAAACAACCGTATGGGGGGCTATCTTGAGCTTCTAAATGCAGATGTTGAATGGTTCCTTTCTTTAAAACCTGAAGACATTCCCAATAATGCGGATGAAAGTCAGAGAACATTCAGAGAAATTAGTGTGGATGGGGATGAAATTGAATTCAGTGGAGGCTTCACTGATCTGCACACGAAGGTATATGAAAAAACGCTGGCCGGAAATGGCTTTGGAATTGACGATGCACGTCCATCTATTGAATTGGTGCACAAGCTCAGAACGATGAATCTGACCACAAAGCCATCTGGTTTGATCCATCCATCCATAGAAAATCTATCCAAATAATATGGGAGAAATAACAAATATTAATGGTATTCGGGTTCACGAATCGGCATATGTTGACGAGCCGGTAAATATTGGGGAGGGTACAAGCATCTGGCACTATTGCCATATTTCAAAAGGGGCAGAAATTGGGAAAAATTGTGTATTCGGACAAAACGTATTTGTAGCTGAAAACGTAAAGATCGGCAATAACGCAAAGGTCCAAAATAATGTATCAATTTACACCGGGTGCGAACTGGAAGATGAAGTATTTCTAGGGCCAAGCTGTGTGCTTACCAATGTCACAAATCCCCGGAGTCAGGTGGATCGTCATTCCCTGTATGAGAAGACCTTATTTAAAAGAGGAGCTACGGTTGGGGCGAATGCAACCATTGTATGTGGAATTACCTTAGGTCGATATTCTTTTATCGGAGCCGGAGCAGTAGTAACCAAAGATGTACCTGACTATGCACTGATAGTAGGAAACCCGGGCCGACAAAAAGGATGGATGAGCCGTCACGGACACCTTCTAAAAGATCCGGATGAAAATGGGATAATGATCTGCCCGGAGTCGGGATTCAAGTATCAGTTAGAGGATGATAAATTGAGATGTCTTGACCTGGATGAAGAAGAACCGTTACCTGAGCAGCTCAGCAAAGGAAAGCGAACATATGAAGACTTTAAAGATTAATGCCTATTAGTTTATTCATGCGCTAACGCGCATTGGTTTAACTGTTTATAAACAAACGTTTAAACCCATCAATCAATAAACCTTGTGAGAATGAAAGAATTCAGCTTCGAAAAACTTGATGTTTGGAAGAGATCGAAAGATTTCACAGTTAAGCTATATAAAGCCACTGACTCATTTCCAGGTGCTGAAAAGTACGGCTTAACAAGTCAAATTCGGAGAGCAGCAGTATCAGTGAGTTCAAATATTGCTGAAGGATCGTCCAGGAAAACTGCGAAAGATCAAAGAAGGTTTTATGTAATAGCATTTAGTTCAGCTATTGAGGTCTTAAACCAAATGATCCTATCCCACGAATTGAGGTTTTTAAATGAAATGGATTACAAAGAACTCAGAAAAGAATTAGAAACGATCACTGCAATGTTGAATAGCCTCAACAAATCAACCTATAAACGGTTAAACAAATAAACCCCCGATCCAATAATGGAGTTCATAGATCTAAAAACCCAATACGAGAACTATAAAGAAGAGATCGACCGCAGAATGCGGGAAGTGGTTGATCACGGGCAGTTTATTATGGGCCCGGAGGTCGATGAATTAGAAAAGATCTTAGCCGACTATGTAGGGGTAAACCACTGCATTACCGTTGCAAGCGGCACGGTAAGTCTCGAAATAGCATTAAGAGCCTTAGATATAGGCCCGGAAGATGAAGTTATTACGGTGCCATTTTCGTGGATCAGTTCAGCTGAAGTTATTTCCGCAGTAGGAGCCACCCCGGTATTTATTGATATAGAGCCGGAAACCTTCCACATGAATCCGGATTTGCTGGAAGCAGCAATTACCGAGAATACCAAAGCCATGATCCCGGTCAGCTTGTTTGGGCAGATGCCGGATCTGGAAAAGATCAACGAAATAGCAGCTAAACATGATATTGCCGTGATCGAAGATGGCGCTCAGAGTTTTGGAGCTACCCGAAATGGAAAGCGTAGTTGTGGTGCATCCCTGATTGGCAGCACCTCTTTTTTCCCCGCAAAGCCCTTGGGTTGTTATGGGGATGGAGGAGCACTTTTTACGGATGATGATGAATTAGCCGAAGTCATGAAGGCCATCCGTTCGCATGGGGGAGTGAAACGCCACCATCATACGCATATAGGAATGAATGGGCGCTTTGATACCCTGCAAGCAGCGGTTATACTTGGAAAGTGGAAATATTTTGCAGATGAAGTACAGGCCCGGAATGAAATCGGTGCAAGATATTCCGACCTGCTTAAGGGGCAGGTGAAAACTCCGGTCATTGCAGAAGGAAACACGCATGTATATGCACAATATACCGTAAGGGTGGATCAGGAAAATCGGGATGAAATTGTGGCTGAAATGAAAGAAGCGGGTATTCCCATTGGGATTTATTATCCAAAATGCTTCCATGAACAGCCGGTTTTTGAACATCTTGGATATCAGTATGGAGATTTTCCCGAATCTGAAAAAGCCTCGAAAGAAGTGCTGAGTTTACCGATGCACCCTTTTCTATCAAAGCAAGATCAAAACACCATCGTAAACGAATTTATAAGAGTATTGAACTCCTGAAAAGCCTCCCCGGCCCTCCGTCCACGGTCATCCTGAAAACTTGAAGGATCTGCACGAGGTAAATACAACCAACACTGTCAACTTAAACTCTTATTAGCTTGTTTACGGGAATGCTGCCTTGCCGATCCTCATCCCCCAGCCAAAAACTACTAACTAGCGCAAGCGTCTCGCTTGTGCGGTGGTAAATAAGACATGCTTGCCCCAATTCCGCGAAGCCCTGAACGGCCCCGCTGGTGTACTTGAAGGCGGTGTAGCCCTTCACCGATCACCGATCTCCATCCAAACCATGACTTACAGGAATACCAAGTTGAAAACAAAGTCATCCTGAAAACTTTAAGGATCTTACCTATTCTTAGCAATTTGCCCGAAAAGACTTGATATCCCCAATCAACAACCCCTCTTTGTTTCTCCCCTAAACTTAGGAGAGAAGACGCCCTGGTGAGTTAGGAAATAGTAAAAATATCGAAGCCTTCAAATCCCACATCATTTTGAACCGGGATTTATGGGATTATTAGAATTCCCAGGATGCAACAAGAAAAATCATCAATCCAAAATATTAGTTACTTTAAGCCAGCCGTTATTAAAACAGTAACTAAAGCCTGATAACTGCCTGCTGAGAAATCAAAATATGAAAGTTTACCTCGACAATTGCAGCTTCAACCGTCCATTTGATGACCAACGTCAAATCAGGATCAGAATTGAGGCAGAAGCTAAGTTATATATTCAATCGCTGATTGATCAGAGAAAGCTGGAATTAATTTGGTCATATATATTGGAATATGAAAATTTGGTCAACCCTTATGAATTCAGGCAAATGGTTATACAGAAATGGAAAAAGAAGGCAATAAAGCAGGTTCACGAAAATGAACAGATATTAAAAATGGCGGAGCAATTCACAGGATATACGTTAAAAGCCAAGGACGCCTTACATATTGCCTGTGCAATTGAAGCCAAATGTGAATACTTTATTACAACAGATGATAAGATTCTAAATAAAAACAGTAAGATTAAAAGCATTGAAATAGTAAATCCTGTTGATATGCTTGATATTCTTGAGGTATAGATATGAGAACAGAAGCAGAAATTCGACAAAAAGGGATGGAGGTATTACTCAAGGAACTGGGTGATGTTGAAGCGGAAATTTTTATAAAAAACCTGATCCGTGAACCATTTGACTATACCAATTGGCAAAAAAAACTGTGGGCCGATAAAAACGTTCGACAATTAAGCACCGATGCAAAAAAAGAAACTGAATAAAAATTGAACTTTTTGGTGCCTGAGAAACAGAAAACATCCGGCCTCATAAAAAAGACCGTTAAGAAAATGATGAAATGAAGCAGAGCTAAATTGCCCCAATCCACGAAGCCCTGAACGGCTTCGCTGGTGTACTTGAAGGCAGTGTTGCCCTTCGTCAGTGACCCCCCCCCATCCAAACATCAAGCAGGCCTAAAGACCTTGACTTACAGGAATACCAAGCTGAAAACAAAGTCATCCTGAACACATGAAGGATCTTCAAAAGTTAAATACAACCAACACTGTCAACTTAAACTCATATGGGCTTGTTTACCGTAATAGCTTGCCTTTCCAATCCTCATCCCCAAGCCAAAAACTACTAACTAGCGCAAGCGTCTCGCTTGTGCGGTGGTGGATGAGACGCTTTGCCCCAATCCGCGAAGCCCTGAACGGCGTTGCTGGTGTACTTGAAGGCTGTGTTGCTTGATTCTCATCTACCTGCCCAAGCAGGTCTAAAGGCCTTGACTTGTTAATGTCCGTGATGATGATTAAAGTTCGGTCATGGGAGCGATTTAATCGTTTAATAATGAACGACACGACTGGTTTTGATTTAGAAAACGGGTTAAGTACTTTTATGAAGTAGTGTCAACAAAATTATATAGACAATGAAAAAATTAACACTTGAAATACCGAACAACCTTGATTTGGATAGTAAAGAAGCAGCAATGCTTTTAGCCGGTAAGTTATATGAGCAAGGTCGCCTTTCATTGGGACAAGCTGCCGGTTTGGCCGGATACTCAAAAAGAACGTTTATGGAACTACTCGGTAACTATAAAATATCCGTTTTTAATCAACCTGTTGAAGAATTGGATAACGATATAAGCAATGCCCGAAAATATCATAGCTGATACCAGTTGTCTGGTTTTACTTGAGAAAATTAATGAACTCGATGTACTCCACAAACTGTACAAGGAAATTATAATCACCCCTGAAGTAGCTGATGAATTTGGTTCCGAATTACCTGAATGGATTGAAGTACATAGCGTGGAAGATCAGAAATATAAGAAGCTGCTTGAAACGACGGTGGATCCCGGGGAAGCGAGTGTAATTGCGTTGGCGGCCGAGATAGGAGGTTTAGTGATCCTAGATGACCAAAAAGCAAGAAAACTAGCATTTGAACTTGAACTTGATGTCACAGGAACGCTTGGAATACTTATTAATGCAACCCATAGCAATTATATATCCTCCTTTCCAAAGGTATTAGATCGTATTAAACGAACCAATTTTTATGTATCCGATGATTTGGAGAAAAAACTTATTGAACGCTTAAAAAAATGATCACTGCTAACTGAACGCTGAAAACATTCGGCCTCAGAAAAAAGACCGTTAAGAAAGAAATCATACCAATAAATGGCAGTCATCCCGGACAAGACGTCGCGGAGCAGAGTCGCCGATCCGGGATCTCCCTGAAAAGGTTTGGGATTTTCAACAACGCCCCCCATGAAGGGAAGTCCATTACGGATAAGATACTTGCAAGAGCTTTGTTGCCCGTATTCCGCGAAGCCCTGAACGGCCTCGCTGGTGTACTTGAAGACTGTGTTGCCCTTCGTCCGTCTCTGGCCCTCCGTCCCCTGTCAACCATCACCGCCCCGAGTAGTTGGGGGATTAAAGGACTCCACGGATTGATAAACCAATCATATAACACAAAATTTTCATACATTTATTCAATAAAACAGATTCAAAAAAGCAATTTAAGGTCATGTCACTTACCATCAACAAAAAAGATTCCGTTAAGGAAATAAGGGAAGCCATCGAAAAAGCATCTTCTCAGAAAAAGAAAAAAAGTATAGATGTAGATCGTTATTTCGGTAGGGTAAACTTTGGTATGAGTGGACTTGACTATCAGAAAAAAGTAAGAGATGAATGGAAATAATATTGTAGCCGACACCTCTTTGTTGGTGAATTTTTTTAACGGGGTTGAGCCGGCCGGTAAAATTTTAAAAGGCCAGCACATTTGGGTATCAGCTATAACGGAAATAGAATTATTGAGTTATTCAGCGTTAACCAAAAAACAGACAAAAATTATCCGATCATTTTTAGACGAATGCATGATCTCGGAACTAAGCCCTCCTATAAGGAGAATTGCCATCGATGTCCGAAAAAAGCAAAAGCTAAAATTACCGGACGCAGTGATAGCAGCAACGGCCTTGTACCTTGATTTCCCATTGATAACTATGGACAACGATTTTGAAAAAGTAAAAGATTTGAATGCAATTGTATTACAAACTGAAAACTGAAAAAAACTTCACCTTCAGTCTGATCTCGTCAGTCTTTCGTATTCCATAAAACCATATTGCCTAACCTTGACAAATTCTTAAACGGCCTCGCTGGTGTACTTGAAGGCGGTGTTGCCCGACGTCCGTCTCCTGTCCCCCGTCCAAAAACTTCTGCATTAAATGTTCCCTCCGGTCCTCGGACATTCGGCCTCAGAAAAAAGACCGTTAAGAAAATGATGCAATGAAGCGTAAAGAAAGAAATCAAACCAACAAAAGGCAGTCATCCCGTACAAGACGTCGCGGAGCAGAGTCGCCGATCCGGGATCTCCCGATTGAGATTTGGGATGTTGGACAACGACTCCGTGAAGGAGCATTGATTTCTTTTGTCGGCACAAAAGAAAGGGAAGGTACCTTAAATGCAGGTAGTCCGAAAAAACTCAATAGCCCCAATTCCGCGAAGCCCTAAACGGCTTCGCTGGTATACCGGAAGACTGAGTTGCCCGACCACCTTCGGTCCCGGTCCAAAAAAATATTAATTTAATTACCAAAGGTTTTGTAGATTCTTCATGCAAATTTACAGATGAAAATATGTTATAAGCGGGGATAGCTCAACTAGCAGAGCGTCAGCCTACCAGGTTGAAGGTTGCAGGTTCAAATCCTGCTCCCCGCTCTTTTTTTTGATATGAATCGTCATCGCGAAGGATCTTATCTATTCATATCATACTTGATTACTTGCTTTCACCTACTGCCAGCCCGCCGCAAAACCAATAAGCCACTTTCCCCTTACCCCTCAAGGGCAGTCTTTTCGAGGAAAAATACATTCCAAACACATAC
>Ga0136596_1000202_pt1 | contig 31137 bp, 49 predicted proteins | sample AntRauTorcE11897_FD_101387 | JGI IMG/M metagenome (GOLD analysis project Ga0136596, IMG submission 101387) | Saline lake microbial communities from Rauer Islands, Antarctica - Metagenome Torckler E11 #897 | ecosystem: Environmental > Aquatic > Non-marine Saline and Alkaline > Saline | place... | reverse complement strand
ATTATAACCAAACCAGAAATAAACGGCACGACTGGTTGCAAAAATCATCCAAGGAACTTCATATGATGTTGCTGATGCATATCCGGTTGAGAACCAATCATATGTTTCATTACCTGCCCACGGATTGATTGAAGTATTAAGGTCAGTAAAATCTTCAGCCACCTCAAAACTACAATATGGTTGTGTTGGAGTTACATGATAATCATATAACTTTATACACTGTTGTGGTGCGGTTGGATTAGCTACACTTGCGCCTTGTTTAAGAACAAAACTACTAGCATCACTGAAAGGTTTGCTCCATCCAGCCGCTGCTTTACCTGTATAACCGTCAACCAAACATGCAGTGAGCAGTGCCTGAAAAGATGCAGCAGTTTTTAAATATACAGGTGCATTTGCATCTTGCCATGAATATACTATTGGACTTGCCATTTAATTATTCCTCTAATCTATAATTAACTATATTTATATACATTATTCAACCCCCCATTCACCATCATGGATGAATGCCTGACCATTATATGTATTTACAATGTAGATATTCTTACCTTCATACCCACCAACCCCTTTAAATGATATGTCATCCGTTTTATCTTTATCAAAATATCTACCATGTATATGATATAGAAGGCCGGGCATTTCACCAACAAGAGCAAACTCATTTGTCAATCTAACCACATCTAATTTTAATGAATTATCAACTGGATTATCTTTTGAGTTATACCCTTGTAGTGTAAAATTAAATCCTAAGTAACCGTTATCACCCTTCGATTCGGGTACAAGTGTATTATAATACGCTCTACTATAAGCAACTCTATTATCCTTCAAGCTTCCACAAAACGATTTGTTGCTCGCTGATGTACCTAACTGAGTTATAAAATGCGTTAAATATGTTGGGTATGGATACGGAGTTGAACCCAACACATACATGGTGTTTCTAGTATTCCACTCATGATATGGTGTATAATCCCCAAAGAATCCATTGAAATTATACCCTCTCTCTAAACTATTATTACTTGAGAATTTATCAGGTATAGAACCAGATACAGTATTGTTATATCCAAACATAAAATAAACAGCGCGACTTGTGGCTAATATAATCCACGGAACCTGATATGCTGTGCTACTACTATATCCTTTCGGGAATTTTAAATATGTGTCTGGTATACTAGAATCATGCCAACTATCTACTGGTGTGTTTAAATCAGTGTAATCTTGAGCGATTTGATAATGTGCGTAAGCACGAGTCGTACTCGCCTCAAAATCATATATCTTCAAACAATGTTTTAATGGATTTGTGCCGCCTTGTTTTAGAATTAAACTAGTTGCATCTTCAAAGGGGATACTCCAACCTGCACCAGCCTTTGTGCCATATCCATCAACTAAACAGGCACGTAACAGTGCAATGAATGAACTCATCGTATTGCTATAAACAGGTGCGCTATCGTCTAGCCATGTATAAACTGTAGGTTTTGTCATTATAAAAATTCCTTAAAATGCAGGTACAGGGCCGGGTAAATTAAAATGTACCTGTGCGCCATCAAGATATGAATTACCACCCGCATTCATTACTAAATCACCACCAACTTTCAATTGGTATTTACCATGTATATATTCATCCTTATTACCCGTCACTTCTGATTTACAATCCCCATCAACTAAAATATTAGCATCACCATTTATGGTAATATTCAAGTTTCCAGTAACGTGCATATTTTTCCCATCAAGCACAATCTCATAATCAGCACCAACTACTTTAGTAACCTTCGTACCATCAGGATGAATTTCTTCAAATGTTCCTGATTTATGATATGTGTGAATACGTTCTGCACCTTCTGTGTCATCAAACTCTTGAACATGACCACTTTCAGTTTCCTTTACATGATTGTATGGGTATTCAGCTGCATATGGTGTTTCTGGTTCATCCCAGTTCCCTGAACCTAATGCAAGCGAAACACCTACTTTAACCCCATCTTTTTTAGATTGGACTATTGTTTCTTCTATTTTTTCATTACGTGCTAACCGATTGGTATCTGGTTCGCCTAGATAAGCATCTTTAGGATACACCCCATTAGGGTCATTGAATCCTTGATTTTTATCTTTAGATTCTGGTTTACCACCCAATGTACCCATAATTACAGGGTCATGAGCGTTATGACCATCACGGAAGAACCCAACTACCCACGTACCCTCCACAACACCTACAGGGGCTTCACCTAAGCCGTTCATAGCCGCTGAAGTGATTGGTTGCATAGGGTAGGCCCACAATAGCTTATTTGTCGCTATATCACCCTTATCAGCCGTATGGTATCCACCAATGCGCACACGTACACGCCCTAACATCTCAGGGTCTAATCTATCCTCAACTACGCCTATCCACCATACAAATGAACCCATTGAGAAGGCCATTGATTCATTTTGATTGTTTTGTATCATATTGATTCCAAAGGGTTTTAAAAATTAATTTAAAATAAGTTAAAATAATGCTTGACAAGCATTTGACAGCTTGATATGCTGCGCATGTGGCCGCAATGATATTATATTACTAATTATTAATTACGTTATTAATTACGTTATTAACTAATACGTGGTGTGAAACACCACTCGCCTACGGCGATAACTAATATCTGTTACTCCACATGTAAGTATAATATTAATATGTGGTGTTGTTAAATAACCTCAGCTGGTTGTATTGGCCCAGATATTTGAGGACATATATTAGGTGTATTATTAATACATACTATATCATATTCTGTTGATTCTATTAATCCTGTAAAAGTATAGGTTCCGTCAACCGCAGAACTCACAACAGAATCAACCAATGTTCCATTACTTCTTAAATACAATCTAATAATACATGCCGCTAATGCATCTTGAACCTGAGTTACACCTGATATTTCAAACTTGTATATTGCAGCATCATAATGTTCAGCAACTTGAGTTGGTGTTAATTCACTATCCCATAAAGCAACCTCATCAATAGAACCAATTAATGGTTCTGGTGTTGAAGCCCAACGTTGACCAATATTCAAATCTGCTGTAGAAACTATACTGCCGCTTAAAGAATTAATTTCGTATGTAAGTGTTTTTTCTACACCGTCAACAAACATCTTAGCACCTGTAGAACTACCAGTGCCGCTATATGTGACCACTACATGATGCCATTCACCATCAGCAAAACCTTCTGTTGTGGTCATTCTTAATGTATCACTAGACCAATTACTAATTGATGTAAATCTTATATTTCCAGTGCTATCTAACAGGGATAATTCCCATCCAGTGTAAGATGAAGATTCAAGATACTTAGATAGTAGAAATTGACGACCTGTTGTGTTTGATGTTTTAAACCAACATTCAACTGAGAATGCACCAGTAAAATTTAATGATGTATCATGAGCAACAGATGCGTAGTTACCTGAAGATGTGGTAATTGCTGTGTCAGTATCACCATCTAATGCACCAGTGACACCTAGAGTTGGAGTACCAATATACGTTCCATCGTTTGTATCAACTTCATCAACAGCCACAGTACCACTTGCTTCACCTAAACGCCAATATGCAATAGGTAAATCCGCTAAGATAACATCATTATATGCCATTAATATTTCTCACTCATCCGCTTCTTACTCAGTTCCATAAAGATAGTATATTCTTTTCCAATTACATGACGTATCGCTGTAACCAGATAATCACCTTTCAAATATTTATCATGCCTATCTTTAGTTGAATCCTGATGTGATGGTAACAGAACTTGGATTGTTCTACCTAACTGGTCATATAGACAAACATGACCGGGTATATCTACTAACAGTCTATTTGTTTCCAGTTTCATAATGCTGGATTTTCGTGAACCCTTCCATTGTTTATGTGTTTCATTAGGCACTAATCCCTTCTCCATAACACCACCATGTACAGGAACAAATGAAATATTAGCATTACCTGCATTCTCAAATATATCGCCTTTAAATGGTGCATAGGTTTTATCAGTCGCTAAATCATCTCCATAATTAAATGTTGATGTTGTGAATTTCTTATTAATTATGTCATGTGATAATGTTTTACTACCAAAGAACCCCATATCAAAATTAGGCAATGCATCAAATTGATTAATAAACTGATATTGTTGAATGCTTATGAATGCGTCATCAACATCCTGTGATTCTTTTTTAGCGTTAGGAATTATCTGTTTCAATGACAAATCGGTTCTATCATTAAACATATCCTCAATTGAAGAAAATGCAAATTGACCCTCATCTGTTTGAAAGAAACAGAAATCAGCACCAGCATTCTTTGTTTTAGAGAATATAGTCAACCACTCAATTGCAGCGAAGGGTGATAGGTTAGGTACAATAACGTTGTATCTATTTGAATCAGAACTTGATTTTGTAATATCACCAAACACATCAGAGTCATTTATAATACTTCTAGCGATTTTATCTGTTGTGCCATCATAGGCTTTACTGATGCGTGATTTCTGGTCATCAAAATATTCAGGCGCGATACATCTAACAATATAGGTATAAGTTTCTTGTTTAACCATTTCACGGTTGTCAATCTTATACACTATGAAATTAAATGTTTTCTTACCTTTACATGGTTTAGGCGCACTTGTTTCAAGTAATATCTCAACTTCAGAACCCGGCATAATAGGCAAATTCATTAACTGGTTCTGTGTATCGTAGAACATTAATGTTGCGCTCCACACAGGTGAAAAAATATCCTGATAGATTTCTGTTTGACCAACAATCCCTGATACATCAACACCATCAATGGTTATAACAATTTGGTCATAATCTTTAGGAAATCTTGTAGTCATTAAACATCTTCCACATTAAGTATTTTTCGTTTCATTAATCTTTCAAACTGGATAACAAAGTCATTCAGATGTGTTCTATCCAATATTTTTATTTGACGTTTTTCTGTATTCTGCTCAAACTCATATTCCATATTAGTCACTATTCCGATATTTGCGGGTAGTGGAGAACTTGAGTCTATTAAATCTTGATATTCAATATGTGAAACCTCATCGACATGATAACCTGTGTTTAAATCCACAAAATGGTGAATACCAGTTGGATTCTCATATTTAGATGCTGTATATGAGGATAATTCCTGTTGAGTCAATGGCCAATCATAATATGGATTTACAATACTATTGATTAATAGAATAACCCAATTAAGGTCAGAATCACCGTAAAATCTATATGCAACATCTTCAGGGCGTTCACCATCTTTAATCATGTGGTAAAAATAGAGGGTTACATTATCAATTTGGTCATATCTTACAATGATTGAATTGAATATATTAACGGCTTGTCTACGAATACCATTACCATCAGCATCATATAATAATGTGTTGAATTGTTTAAAGAATGCCATTAGTAACCACCATCAATATCTTTACGTGTAAGAATTTCATTTTCACTGAATTGGATTCGCAGTTCAGTTTCACTAGGAAAACCATTACGCATTGTTGCGTAGAATCCAGCACCTGTGTAATTCACATGAACATCTGTGATTACACAGTTCTTAAATTTGTTTAACCATTTGTTTGTAACTTTAGTAGAATCACCCGGCTGGATTTGTAGATATTCAATTTTGACTTCGTTTGGATAACCTAAGAAATTATCACCCTCGACGTATTCAGGTAATGCGGCTGTACGAAAGGCTTTAATAATGTCAGCGATAATCTGTGATTCTTGTTCGTTTCGTGGTGCGAATTTAAACACAAACTCAAATGTTCGGAAGTTAACACCACGGAATAACATTTTTATGTAAGGGTTGCGGATTTTACCTTGCTGTAATGCAACCAAATCCTCACCAGAAACAGCACGGCCAGTTGCAGCACCTTTAAGCATTTCCTCAAGGCGCAATCCAGCACGTGAACCTAATTCAGATAATGCTTGGCGGTATCCACCCTCACCATTATTCATGAATTGTTGACCAATCCATCCAATGCCTTGTGAATCCCATGAAATGTTAGTTGGGTTTTCAAATGTTTCAGGCATATATAGGTAGATGTTTTTATCAATAAGTGTTGATTTTGAGTCGTTACGGCGCACTATTGAAAACTTCACAGCAGAAACTAGCTGGTCATCATTAGTATCAAGTTTGTTAATTATGCCTTTGGGATATTCCAAATCAGCCATTTAAAATCCTCATTTGTATTTCTAATATTTATACGTGACTAAATATCTATATGGGTAGAAAATCTTACAAAGGCAAATACACGCCGATTAATCCACATAAATACGTAGGTGATGCATCTAATATAGTATTTAGGTCGCTATGGGAAAGAAAACTCATGAAACACCTTGATAATAATCCCTCTGTGTTGAGATGGAACAGTGAAGAAGTAGTGATTCCGTATTGGTCATCGGTGGATAATAAACAACGTAGATATTTCACCGATTTCATGGTTAAATTAAGAAAGCGGGATGGAAGTATTGGAAATGTATTGATTGAAGTAAAACCTTATAAGGAAACAATACCACCCGTTACACCTAAGCGCATGACACATAAAACTAAAATGCGTCATCTTGAAGAACAAATGACATTTCAGCGCAATCAAGATAAATGGGAAGCTGCACGTCAATGGTGTGGGGAGAGGGGTGTAGAATTTAAAGTTATGACTGAATATGAACTCGGTATCAAAAAGAGAAAATAGATTATGCCACGAATTAAACGAATACCACAATCTAAGCAGATACAGAAGTTCCAAGAACGCCTGAAAGGGTTATCTGGTAGAGACCTCGCACAACAATCTAAAACATCCATGCAATGGTTTAGAAAATCTGTTATGCGTCGAATGGGTAAAGATAAAACATCTGAACAGCGTACAGGTGGTAGAAATTGGGTAAACAGTAAATTAGGTGGTGGTGATGTACAAGGCATTCAAATCACCAAAGTACCTGAAATCGGTAGAATGATGTTCTTCATGTATAACCCGAAATGGGCTAAAGAATTGAAGTATTATGATAAATTCCCGTTAGTGATTCCAATTGGTTATTATCCAGATGGATTTTTGGGATTAAACATACACTATTTACCCTTCATCCTAAGAGCGAAGTTACTAGATGCATTATTTACATTACATGAAAATTATAATGATGAAGATTACGTGAATGTTTCATATCAAGTTTTAAAAGGTATTGGTAATACAGTATATAAACCAACTATCAAGCGATATTTGTATAGCCATGTGGCAAGTACATTCGCAGTTGTACCCTTCGATGAATGGGAAGTTGCAGCTATGTTACCAGTAGAAGATTTCCGTAAGGCTAACAAACGTGAAGTTTGGGCTGATTCAAAAGCATACGTGGGTAGATAAATGGCAGAACATAGAAAAAAGTCGATAGATGATTTTATTGCACAGATTAGTGAAGTTGGTTTGGCTTCACCTAATCGCTATTGGGTAGAGTTTCTTTTACCTCGTGGTGTAAGTGGTTCAGGTGGTGAAGTACGTGAGGAAAGCACATCAGGAAAGATTAAAAGTGTAGAAACCTCTTCTATCCAGAATGGTAAGTTGTCAATCATGTGTAATGCAGCACAGATGCCGGGCCGTTCATTCATGACAGTAGAACATAGACATTACCAAACTCCAATTAAAATACCATATGCAACTCAATATGACGATGTATCATTTACGTTTACAACTTCACAAGATTTCCGTGAACGTAAGTTTTTTGAGATATGGCAGGAAACTATTGTTAACATTAAAACCGGAACAATGAATTTCTATGATGAGTATGTATCTGATATTAAGGTTCATCAATTGGATAGAGAAGGGCAGATTTCATATTCAATATTAATTAAAGATGCATATCCTATTAATATTGGTGCGGTAGATTATTCATATTCAACACAGAATGATATTCAAAATTCAACAGTTAGCTTCTCCTATAAATATTGGGAAGCAATACCTGTTGATTATGATAAGTATAAATATCCAGTTGGAATTGCACCAAACCAAAGCAAACTAGAAGATATTATTGATGGTTTCGTAGATTACGCAACCGATTTATTTACATTTTAATATGGAGTTAAATTATGGCATTACCTAAACTTGAAAGTAGTAAGTTTGATTTAACCTTACCTGTAAGTGGTAAGAAAATCAAATTTAGACCTTTCTTAGTTAAAGAACAAAAAGTCATCCTACAAGCAATTGAAATGGGTGATAAGAGTCAGTTAGTTAACGCATTACATGATGCATTAACCGCCTGTACATTTGGTGAAGAAGTTGATTCATTACCAATCGCTGATATTGAGTATCTAACCGTTAAACTACGTGCTAAATCAGCCGGTGAAATGTTAGACCTTCGTTATCGTTGTACTAACACTATTCCAGCAGGGCTGGGTAAAAATCCAGAAGGTGAGGAAGTTGATTTACCTGAACATGAATGCAACACATCCATACCAATGAAGTTAAATCTATTTGACATTGAGTTATATTTTCCCGAACAGGATAATAAAATAATGTTCACGGATAACGTTGGTGTGATGATGAAAAACCTGTCATATGGTGATTGGAAACTATTACAGGAAACTGAATCACCAACTGAACGTGGTTTATTAACAATGTTGTTTTCAATTGATTATGCTTTTGATGCAGATGAAATCTATAAACGCCCTGACTTTACTGATGAAGAATTATCCGAATGGTTGGGTGAGTTGGGTTCTGCTGATTTAGGGAAAATTGAGAAGTATATTAAAGCATCGCCTAAATTATATAAAGAACTAAAGATTAAATGCCCTTCATGTGGTCATGAAGAAACCGTTAAGTTGGAAGGGCTAGACGATTTTTTAGAATAATCTTTGGTCATGGTGAGTTAATGGCATTGTATAGAACAAACTTTACAATGATGCATAATTTCCAATACTCGTTAAGTGAAATAGAAAACATGGTTCCATATGAAAGGGAAATATACACACTCATGTTAATTGAACATCTTGAAAAAGAAAAAGAGAAACTTAAAAGTAGGAAATAGCTATGGCTGAAGAAACAACACCAGTAAATAAAACTACAATGGGTGCTATGATGATGGGTGCGTTTAGACGAGGCCCACGTCAGAACGCCATGCAAAAATCTGAGCAACTTTTAAGTTCATATAACGTAGAACGTACTGAGTTGGATTCATCTGCGCGCGTTAAAGATTTAGAGACAAACATTGCGGAACGTGTTGCTAATAGAGTACAACAATTAACTAAGGCTGAACGTAGTGGTAAAACAGTAAGTGATGAGGATAGAGTAAACGCATTTGATGAAGATGAAGTTACTCAGTTCTATGTGAGTGAGTTAAAGGGATTGGTTGGTGATATAGGTGGTATGTCACGTAGTATGCTGAAGAATCAGATGAAACGCATGGATGTGTTAATGGAAGGTTTAGCGGATTCATCTTCAGATGAAAAAGAGTTCTTAATGGATGAGTATTCAAATTCATTAAGATTCCTACAGGCTGAATATAAGAAACGCTCAAATATCGCAAGTAGAGCAACAGCGAAAATGGGTGACTTAGCAGAACAGTATATGGACGTTCGTTCAATGTATTCTGGGTTCGTCGATGACAACCCTATTGCAATGGCATTGTTCCGTGTAGCAGGTGACGCTCTATCCAGTTATCGTGAAAATAAAAAAGCACAGAAAGAACTTATCTCAAATGATTTGCACCGTCAATTCATGGCTGAAAAAACAGAAGAAGATAAAGTTACAGCCCTTGAAAGAGAACAAGAGCGTAATAAAGAACTTGCAGAACTTGAAGAAAAAGCAATAAAACAAGATAGACAAGTTTCACCTGTAAGTATACCTGAAACTGGTGCCGATTCTATGTTTAGTCGTGAATCAAAAGTTGAAGGTGCAGCCGCAAATGAAATGATGAAGGTTGAGGGTGAAACTGACGATAGATTAGATACAGAATTTCGTCGTGAATCAATAGAACGTGATGAGCGCATGTTTGAAAAAGTTTCTGATATTCATGATTTACTTGAACTTGGTAATGAAAAGAAAGATGAAAACGAAGAAGATGTTGGTCTATTAGCTGGAATTGGTAATAAGTTTAAAGGTATTCTAAAATCAGCAGCACCATTACTCGTTATGTTAGCACCATTGATGAAACTAGGTTTAGTTGGATTAGCTGGTGCGGCTGGGTATGCGGCTGGTACATGGATATATGAAAAGTTTATCGAAGGTACAGCATTCAGTGAATGGTTAGGTGAATCAATCCATAACATTATCGAGGGAACTAAACAACTATGGAGTGATGTTGCGAACATATTTAATAACTTTGGTGAACATATGTCAAACATTGGAGACTTTGTTAGTTCATTGGTAACAGATACCTTTGATTCTGTTAAAGGTGTTTATAATGATTTGGCCAAAATTATTGGTGACAAAGTAGATGCGGTTAAAGATTTATTCAGTATAAGTGATGAAACCAAAGAAAAGGTTGCTGGTTGGTTGGATTCTAGCCTAAATGTACTTGGGTTAGGTGATGGTGCTGCATCAGATGAACTGGCCAATAATGTGGCCAATAATTCTATGCGCAATAATAACAGCATTGGGATTGCTGGAACAGTTGCACCATTTAATATGACCGCAGCAAATGATTCAGATGGTGAATTACAGAGAATGCGTCAACCACATGTGCTTAAAGATGGTAATTATGTAAGTGCCGCCGAGTTAGCCAATGCGTCATCTAAAAATAATCTGGATGTGCCTGTTCAAAAAGCACAGGAACAGAAACTTAATTTGATTGAGAATCAGGTTAGTGAGATTGAATCAGAAAAGGAACGTGCTAATGTAGCGATTGTCGGTGGCCAGAACCTGACACCAAAATCAACTAAGAAATCAGTCCAGTCAACTAGCGGAACTCAAGCGACTACCCCATTAGCCAGTGCTAGGAACCCTGACAGTAGCATACAGCGTAATACTGATAGAATGGTGGGCCGTGGTATGGGTTAAAAGAAAAAGGGGCTTAGAAGCCCCCTTTTCGTTCTAGGTTAAAAATTTAGACCTTAATCTTCATCTTCATCTAGCATTTTCTGAAACATATCAACGTCATCGTTGTCATCTTTGTCAAATGGCACGTCATCGTTGTCATCTGAAGATGCCATGTTATCAGATTTTTTCTTAGGTGATTGATATGAACCACTCGCATCAGAATCATTGTCATCGTCATCAGCAGTAGATTTATTTACCTTGCCGTTGATAGCACGATTAAATTCAGTTTCAAGTTTATCATATTCCTTAAATTGTTTAGGGTCGATAAATTCTTGAAGTGAATATGAAGAATTCCAAAGTTTTTCAATTGCATCATCGTCATCTGAGATTGCATCAGGTGTATCGAATTCAGATTTATCATAGTTAGTGTAATCATCAACTTGACGAATCTTTAATTTGAAATCAGCACCTTCCCAAAAATCAAATGGGTCAATAGCAACTTCATCTTCAAATTCAGGGAACATCATACCTTCAATTTTCTTGTAGATTTTCTGACCGAATTCAAACAGGAATACTTCACCTTCATTTTCAGGATTCTTAGAATCTTTAACAACCATGATATTTGCAACATACTTTTGTTGACGTTTACGTTTACGAACAATATCTTGATTAGCAGGAATATCAGTATTCCATAACGTTGAGTTTGCTGTACATACTGGACATTCATTACCAATTGATGTTGGGCAGCTATTTACAAACCATTTACCAGTAGGTGTTTTAAACATGTGGCGGTAGTATGTTACAAATGGGGGTGCATTTTCACCAACAGTTTCAATGTCAGAAGGGGATGGTTGTAGGAATCGAATTACTGCATAACCATTACCGGCTTTATCAGTTTCACATTTCCAATAGCGTTCATCAATTTTACGGCTACTAGATTTTTCGTTTTCGATTTTTGATTTAAGGGATTCGGAACGAGCCTTGCGGGATTTTTTTAATTGAGCAAATGTTGCCATAATTTTTTACCTTTTTATTGTTTTTATTATTTTGTATTTTTGTTTATTCTTCTATGAGAACATTACTATTTATACAAGTTAGGTTGTCTAACTAAGTTTTCTTTTGAGTAATTGTGCAAATATTCCAGTTGCTGGGAGTTGCAAAAACGTGTCAAATTTCTCTATAGTTATTTTTATATCACCCCATAAGGGATTGGTACATTTTATTTTTGTTGTGTACCCCAACAAGCGATTTAATATAACACAACTTTCCATTGTAATCAAATCTATTTTTCTAAGTTTTTCGACAGGTGGTAATTCACCGGATTTACATAGGAACATTTCTTTGAAAGATAATCCATTCTTCTCAGCAACATCTAATATTTGTTGAACATCTTTTTGAAACACTCGCCTGATTGATTGCATGTTCTTTAGATGTTCATCCCACATTAAATATGATTCTTCTGAATCTAAGTCACCAATCCAACCTACATTCCCCGAATATGCAAAGCAGGTTGCAACATATTCAGGGAAATCGGATTTGAACTTCTTACCTAATTTACCGTAGAAGAATTTACCTTTCGCTTTGGTGAATGCATTAAACTTTGCATTCACCTTCCCATTATATTTTTTATAATCATATGACGGTCTAGTGAAATGGGCCTTAACCGCTAGAAACTTTTGATAGGCTTCATACGGTTCCATTGTTATTCTTTACCTTTATTCAATTTCGCCTTTATTTTATCATTAATAGATGTTGGTTGTTGCATATCTACAACAGGGAATGGTTCTTCTTTCATGTTAAAGAATTCTGTTACGTTTACGTTTTCTTCACCCTGCATAGATTCACGGATTAAACCTTTCTGTTCACCCACACTATTATGAAATTCCTGTTCAGCTAATAAAACCATTGAGTCAATTTCATCGGCACTTGGTTCTGATTTCTTAACAGCTTCCACTAATTTACTACTTAAATTATCCAGTATAACTTGAAGTGTTGTAAATTGTTCTGGTGTGATAGTATCATTCAATGCAACCAGTGATGTTTCGAGTCTATGTTGTATACCTTGGAATGTTAAATCATCTACCATAACTTTCCTCCAACTCAGTAACTTTACTTTCAGTTAAAGCCATTAGTTCTTTTGTGTTATCCCATTTACTTTTAAGTTCGGGGGCGTTTGCAACCAATATCATGCAGATAGTAACGAACCCAACTATTTTATCACTTAGCGCATTAACGTCTAACCCGTTTTCTTCACTGTTCTTCGTAATTTCAAGAATACCATCACCTTCCTTAATTAGAAAGGCTAGATTTTTATCGAAGTCGTTACACTTTTTTAGTTTTTCATCAAAATTCATATTAATTTCATCCTATAATTGTTAACTTGATTTTGTAATTCTATTCACTCATATGTATCTAATGCCTTTGGTTGTTTGACACCTTTTAAACACCGCTTTTCTAAAGCAGCAACCTTAATTTTATCTTTCATTGATTTATCCAGTAAATGCAAAACATCTTCAATTTCAAGAAGATTATCTGCACAGAATGATGTTATGGATTCGATAATATCAAGGTTGTTGGTGCTACTAATTTCTGCTATTCGTATTGCAAATTGTTCTTTTGTACTTTTCTCAATATCATGCATATAAAATTATTCCCATTTCCAAAAAATATGATTACCAACTTCTGCGACCTTGCGCATGTTGCTATTCCATGATGGAGCAACATAGTTTGCGTGATAATGGTCAGCCCCTTTAATTGGATGTGTCATGAAATCGTAATTATAATAAATCACCTTCGATATAGCAACCGCTTTTTCATATGCATCTATTTCATAAGGTGTATCTGTTTTACCATCACAATACCAACTGAACTGACAATCCCTTCTACCAATATGATACCCTTGTTTAACAACTTCACAAACGGTATCTGGAAATCTTGTTTCGCGTACACGTTCCATTGTAACCATAGCAACTGCAAGTTGGCCGATAACAGGTTCATTCCGCGCTTCATGGTATATGTTCAATGATAAACATTCTAATTCTTCAACTTCATTCGCATGAACATTGAAAGAAAAGAATATTAAAAATAGAATTATAATGGTTTTGAATTTACTCATTTAACTTTCTCATATTATAAAAAAGAAAAGGGGCATTGCGCCCCTTAGCTATTTGGTCATTTCCCAACGACCACGTACACCGGCATCAGCAGCGTATGAAGCCGCAAACGCATCCGGTTTAATTTTAGGTTGAATATTACACACACCTAAAATATAACCAATCGCTTGTTTAACCACTGCACTTGAAGCATATTCTTTCTTCGGATTAACGTCAAGATGAATCTCAACTTCTCTATCTTCAAGTTCTTCAGCCAGTGTTAAGTACAGTTCAGATACTTTATACACTTCATTCATTAAACGCATACGTGGTTTATCCACTTGGTCATAGTCACGCTCTACATCCGTGTAACCAAAGATTTTACATCCATGAAGGTTGTTGATATGAACCACAAGAACAACAGTGTAACGAGCATACCATGTATTACCTTTGCGATATTTTTGACTATCACATCCAAGGTATACACGTGAATCCTCACCCACTTCAATTAAATAATCTTTAATCTGTTCAATTTGTTCTTGTGTAAACATCATAATTACCTACATTTATTTCACCTTATATTAATTGTACAATGGCCTATTATTCTCATCGACCTCAATGCGTGTTATTAATGTAGTGAGGCACGTAACTTGTGTTGAATCTGTATTTAAAACCGCTGAATTATCAGCAACCAGATACGTAAGTAAATCCGCTTCATTACATGTGTATTTTGGATATGGAATATCGGTTTCTACACCATCAATTATACCAATGAAAACATCCAGTGAAACAGCTTCATAGTTTGAGTTAGCAGGTAGCGTGGGTTCCACATCTAATTTACATCCACTTAACGCAAACAAAAACACTACAGTTGTTAAAAATTTAAACATAATATTTACTCCATTTGTTGAATAGATATTTATACATCACCTGTTTGTGTGATGCGAAATGTGGCGGTAGGTGAAGGATTCGAACCTTCGCACCCATATTTCAGAATGTACGGGTTAGCAACCCGCTGCTTTCGACCACTCAGCCAACCTACCATGTTTTTACATATTGGTTTCCGTATTCTAAATTTGCATATTCTTCGGGAACTTGTTTTCTCATTTCACGAATCTGTTTCAAAGTCATATTCTCTAAGAAATTTGTAACAGAATATGTTACATGTTTTCCATCATTCATTCTTAGTAAATCGAATAGTATATCAGGTTTACCCATTGCATGATTAAGTAAATCGTCAACGGTACGGGTTTTCTTAGCAGTGCCTACATAATAACCATCTTCAGCTAAGAATATTGGATACCCTGATTGTTTTACCTGTTTGTCTAGGTGATATTTCTAAATACATAATCTATTCCTCTATTAAAACCCAAAAATGTCACGAACACCTTGAGCGTTCATGTAAATCATAAAAACAGGTTCTTCAATTTCAAGTTTAGGTAGAACCTCTGTTTGAAACTCAATCAAAGCATCATATGTATCATTAATATCAGGCTTAACATTAAACCCAATTAGATGCTGTAAAGTGTTTTCAAGATTTACGGTTGTGTAAAACACAATGTAATGATTAAACGACTCTAAATCCATAATTACTCTCACTTTAATTTGGCAGCCCGTACAAGATTTGAACTTATGATACGTGATTCAAAGTCACGTGTGTTACCGTTACACTAACGGGCAATAGAAATTTTATTTGGAGTACATAGTGGGATTCGAACCCACGAATAACGAGTTTGCAATCCGCACCTTTAGACCACTCAGGCATATGTACTCGAAATAAAACTTAATTTGGCAGGGGATAAAGGATTCGAACCCATAGTTGCGGAGTTGGAAACCGCCGTGTTACCGTTAACACTAATCCCCCATTATTTTATTTACGTTTTCTTTTATTCACCATTCCATCATTAATTTCAAACTCTTTTGACTTCACTTGATTGACATTGATGTTATCATAGTGTTTATATACACTTAAGGGGTAATAATAAATTTCCCCTGTTTCATGATTAACACCAACCATCCAATCTATCTTTTCATCTGCGTAACTATAACTATAACGAATGTTCCCATTAATACTTGTACGCTCTTTACCTTTTGATGAACCTCTATTATTGGTTTTAAATGAATTATTTTTCAATGTTTTAATCTGAAAGGTTTTAAATACTCTGTTACCATTACTGGTTATTTTTTCTATAACCAAATCATAAACTGTATCCCTTGAAGATGGAAATAAAACCACCCAACCTTTTTTAATTAAATCCTGTACAACCAAATATTGAGATAAATCAGCAGTGTTATTGCTCTTTATCTGATATGCCAAATTACTAACCTTATTGTTATTATTATTATATGGTTCTATTTATTCATGCGACTTACAGGCATATCCCCGCCGCGCGATTGGTGGTAGAAGTGGGATTCGAACCCACACACCACGCTACTAACGTGATTAACTGTTTTCAAGACAGCAGCCGTTACCCTGAATCTTTCGGCTTACTCTACCTTTATTCTTTTAAAAATTCTTCACCTATTTCAACTAAGCGGTCTACTAAAACTTGGTGTTTACTACCTACCTTTGATTTATATTTACCACCAGAATTAAATCCAATGCCATATATTTTTCTTTTTACTCATTGACGTAACCTAAAAACATAAATTCTTCTTCAACTATTGGTAATCTGAACAGATAGTTTTTTGAATTACTACCAACATCACCACCAATAACTTCTCTGTGCCAAAGTTTGTTTTTAATCATTTTCTTTAACTTGTCAGTTTCTATAATATACACACCGATTTTATTATCAGGGCTGTGTACTTTATATAGATAATAATCTGCTTTTGAAACCGCTATGCCTGAACGCCTACCCCATGATTCAGTTTCAACACCGATATTTCCGGTTTTCTTACATGTAAAATCTTCTTTAACTTCAACTGTACATTCAAAACGATTACGAACATTAAATTTCAAATCATAATCTGAGTTGTTGCAATGTTCAATAAACTGCATCCCATCTAATTTACTACATAGGAACTCAGCCATTTGATTTTCAGTACGTTCAGCAATAGGTAAATCTTTATTAAAATTATAATGAGGCATCGACTACTCTTTTTTATTATTTTTATTATTATAATAACAAGATGCAATTTAGGTCAATTTAAAATATTGAGTTTTTGAGATTGCAGTTTACATCTTTAATTTATTTCTAGTTATTGTACATGAATATTATCTCATGTCAATTAAATTTTGGTGCGGAATGTAGGTTTCGAACCTACCTCTTTCGGGCTTCAACCGAACGCTTTCACCAGATTAGCTTATTCTGCTTGTTTACGTAACATAGAAGGTAACGATTCATTGGGTACACGGTTAGTCAATCCTTCTGTATATCCTAATGCATACGCTTCAAATCTATATGCGTTTCCCTTAAAGGGATTAATATATGATGATGAGATGAATCCATCTTCATATCCAAGATTATATGCATTGCATATTTTTTGGATATTTAATTCACTTTGGTTATCCATAATATCACCTATATAAAATATGGTCACGGAGTGAGGAATTAAACCTCACAATTCTTCCCCCATATGGGAAGTGCTTTACATTTAAACTATCCGTGATAATTTGGCGACTCATAGGGGAATCGAACCCCTCTTTCCGGTTAGACAGACCAGCGTAATTGCCACTATACCAATGAGCCATTTTTTATTTTTCGTATCTTCTTTTCCATTCAGCTTTACATTCTTCACGTGTATGTGAGTCATAAAAATTATCATCTTCCATTGAGTTACTTGTTTCATTATACCAACCTTTAGCCCGTGGGTCAGACGATGGATTAAAAGGTGCTGGCGGATTATCATGGTGATAGTCAAATATACTCATAATGCAATTTCCTAATTTGGTGGATGTAGATGGATTTGAACCACCAGAGCCTAAGCCACGGGTTACAGCCGCTACGTTTCACCAATAACGTGTACATCCTAATTCTTTTATTCCTTGATTAATTCTTTAACAAGGCTAATGTTAGTTTAGCTATTACTTCACCTTTACTGTTTTATATGAAAGTGTTTTAACACGAATCCATTCATTTATAGCATTGCTATATTGTGTAGCTTCGTGTCTAACTTGAACCTCATACCGGATTGATATTGCCTGAAATTTATAACGGTATTTTTTACCGTTACTTTTTTCTTTAGTGGCATGACCAAAGTTATCAATCTTCCAACCTTTACTCTCTAACCACTCAAGTAATTCTTGGTTCTTTTCTTTATAACCATCATTCGCGTTCAGTTTATACATGATTACGCTCTCACTACATGAACAGAAGGGTTATAGGCAACAATTTCAAGTTTACCTTTCGTTTCAGTTTTACGACCTTTTACATAATATTGGTCAAGGTTGATTAAGGTATTACTATTTGGTTTACGGTAATATGTATTAACAATCAAACCCTTCGGGCAAACCATAACATACTTAATTTTAGTGTTCAACACTTCACGTGTTTCTTTATTAACTTCACCGCTACGTGATGGGTTACAACCTACTGTTCGTGCCCAACGTTTCCATTCAGGGCCATGATTCGCTGCGCTACCTGCAAGGGCATGTGCAATTTCGTGGCGAATGGTATCAAGTACCTTATCGTCATCTGCATGTTCAGTAATGACACGTGATAATTGAATTTCTTTAGTGGTGTATTTACATACACCCAAGGCACGTTTACGACTGTTGTATTTAAAATTCCAACCATCATTAACTAATCCCCATTTGTTCATTTCAGTTAGGGCGACTACTCTTGCTCTTGTTAAATCCATCAATAAATCCTCATTAATTACTCTATATAAGTAATTATACAGGACTTGTCCGTAAATGCAAGTTATTTACGATAATTATTCCCGCTTATAAGTTATTGATTTATAAGCCAAAATATAAAATTGGTACTCCCGACGAGAATCGAACTCGCTTCTACTGATTGAAAGTCAGGTGTTCTAACCGTTAAACTACGGGAGTATTGGTCTGGATAGAAGGATTTGAACCCTCACAACCGCGCCCCAAACGCGGTATGCTACCGTTAACATCACATCCAGATATTGGTTGCCCTTGATAGAATCAAACTATCGCTAAAGGTATGTAAAACCTTTGTGCTATCATTACACCAAAGGGCAACAGAAAACAAAAACCAAATTATTAATTAACACGGCTCATCGGCCTATTTAAAATTGGGGTGAATAACGAGGATTGAACTCGCATCTAACTGATTCACAATCAGTGGCTTTACCAGTTAAGCTATACTCACCATTATTCTACTCATAAAAAAACCCGCTTCGATTTCTCTTAGCGGGTTTTGATGTTGCTTTTGTTTACTTGGGGGTTAGTTACTCGAACCTCCACCAATTGCAATATCAAAACCCATAGTATCCCATTCATGAGATTCCACGCTAAATGACGGTTCTGGTTGATAGTTACAAAATGTAAACATTGTTTTAATCCTAATTAATTTATATGCGCCTGTTATTGACGACTTCTTAATACTATACAGTATATATACAACTTGTCAAACGTTTTTTGTAAAAAAATAAAAATATTTGAAATTAATTGTTATATGTACTTCAATGGGTTTAAAAAAAGGCATCTAATGAATTTGGTTTCTTTTCATGATAAATCCTCATGTCACCAAGTTCATTGAGTTTAGTTGCTGCTACCTTAACGTTACCTTTTATAAAAGTCAATACATTTTGGTGCGCCCTGCCAATTTTTCTTGTAGCCAACATTGAGTTATTAGCTCTCATTGGTTGTGTTTTTGTCAATCGACCAACACAAGCATTAAAAAGAAATGGGGTTTATTCTGTTTGCAAGAAAACCCCATAAAGAAAAACTCAGTTAACTCGACTACATTTAAGCAGCTTGAGCAACAGGCGTATAACTCTCATCGTTTGCAGTTATATTTAATTTCTTCGATATTTTACGTGCAGTTGCTTTCACGTACCATCAGTGTGTTCTCAGTACCTTGTCGAAACCGTATCACCCCCATCAGAAGCACACTATGTTCTCACCGTTACTAAGGCCATGAATTCCTGTTTACGCTTCTCAGAACCCCTCGTCAGGGTCAGTGTGCTTTTGGTGGAGATGGCGGGACTCGAACCCGCGTCCAAGGCTACCTACCTTCTACTTCATATGATAATATTCTTTATCAGAAAAGAGTATACACCCATAATCCGATTATAGCAATAACAATATATATAATTATTACATTTTTAAATCCTACTAATGCACCAAATTCATTATCAAGTTGGCACTTAGATTCACCAACAACACCGGCTTCTGTATACGCCTTCATTGGTTCAAGGTCAAGTATAGCACCTTCTTTCACTTTATTTTCATCATTCATATTTTTCACCAATCAAACAAACAAGATACATTTTAGCTAGGTTGATTAAAAGTCAAGTGCTTGTAATTGCTGTTAGTATCTTTAAACTGAGTTAATACAACACTGGCAGTGTTTGTTTAAAATTCAGAAGTTGTTTGGATTTTATTAACCACAAAATCAATTTGTGAATCTTCGTATAATGCTGAAATCGTATTATGAATATCTGCTTCAGTAGGTGCGTCAAATCCGATTTCAAATGTACCTGAGATTACAGCTGTGCTTCGTTTAGCTTGAATAGTTTCAGCCGCTTCAGGGAAGTTTTCTTCACCCATCTCTGTATATTTAGGGCAAACATCCTGCATAGAACATTCATCACACCCACCACACGCAAACATTTCTTCAGGGCTTACAACTTGACCACCCATCCCATTGATAACCGATTGTATCACATCAAATAATTCCTGACTAGAAACTTCTTCAGTTGTATTTGTAGTTGGTACATCACCGATTATTTGATTAATCAGGTTTTTAAGTTCTTGGTCTTTCGGATTGCTCATAATATAACCTTCAGGTTTGATTGAATTTTGAGGGTGCAACCTTCTAGTGACAACTTTCAGCACCCTGTTGTCATCTAGGTTGTTAGGTTCACCAGTAGTAGGTGACATTACAGTTTACTTACCTATCTGTAACTAACAACGTTCTGGTATAGTATACCAACGACATAATTCTGTCAACTTTAATTTGGCACGGCTGGTAGGATTTGAACCTACATATCGCTGGATTCGTAATCCAGTGCCTATCCAATTAGACTACAGCCGCATTATACTTTAATTTGGTACGCCCAGTGAGACTCGAACTCACACTCACCACGTTTTAAGCATGGTTGCTTTACCAAGATTAGCATACAGGCGCATTGTTCTACCAGTATTTCCAATGATTTGCATCTTTACAATTCCACTTGGAACACTGTTCAGGATAATCATGAAGGTTTATTGCCTTCCATATTTCCTGCTTATCTTTTGCTCTACGTTGACGGTTTATCATATTTCTGAATGACTTAGGTAAACCGAAATCGTAATGTTTCACGGTACGTGTATTGTACCGATATTTCTCTTTGGTAATATACTTTACTTGCCATTCTAAGGCAAGGCCGTTTTCAATGTCATCTATCCAATCACGATAATATTCATTGAATGTTTCTCCACGTTTTCTGTATGTGCGTGACATATAAGTTCTCCTTTTTAGAATACTTACATATCGTCATACCACCATTTTAGAAACATATATCACCTTTATAATTTGGTACACCCGATGAGATTCGAACTCACACTGTCAAGTACCTAAAACTTGTGCCTCTACCAATTGCGCTACGGGTGCATTAAACTTGGCCCGTTTTTTAGGTGGTGGTCACTCCACTTCTATTTGGCTCCCTCGGCTGGATTCGAACCAACATACCTTTTCAGGAATACAAAGCATTAACAGTGCTTCCTCTTACCATTAGAGTACAAGGGAATAATAATCACTAAAATTTGGTGCTGCCACAAGGAATCGAACCCTGAACTCTGGATTACAAAACCAGTGTGTTCCCAATTATACCATAGCAGCAATATCATAACCATAAGGTTATATTTTCCTTTACGGGAATATTTATGAATGTTTCTCAAGTTTCCACTTGGATTTTCCTTTACGGGAATAATCTGTTTTTTTTGTTTCGCATAACAACCGCACGATTAAATTTACGTGAATGTTTAGCAACTGGATTCTTCATTAGAGTATCCCCTTTAGTCAAGATGCAATTAGGTCAATTTAAATATTGAGTTTTTGAGATTGCAGTTTACATCTTTAATTTGGTGGGGGTAGAAGGATTCGAACCTTCGACGAATGAGTTAAAAGCTCACTACTCTGACCGCTGAGTTACACCCCCATATTCTTTTTGGGTGCAACACAACGAACTTAAATTACAATCGTGTGGTTACACCCGCGAGTTTTGTATTTAAATTTCGTTTCATTGTAGTTACCTTATAAGTCATTGTTAATTGATTTTTAGTAATTCTACTTGTATATATACAAGTTGTCAAGCTATTTTGCAATTTATTTTAAAATAAATAATATACGCATAAGCGTGTATCTGAATTTGGTGGACACATATGGGATTCGAACCCATATCTCACGCCTTGCAAGGGCGGCATGTTCCCATTAACACCAATGGCCCATTAAACTATATATACTTTTCCATCTTTACCAAACATACAATCTGCATGGTAAATTGGTTTTCTGCTTTCACACATAACAAATGAGTTATCGTTGAATGGATTATACGTGATTTCATCACCATTTACAACCCTTTCTGTTTCATGGTAGTAATCACAAACCAAGTATGCATGAACATTTCTGGTTTTAGATTCTACCGCACGTTTCTTTCCACCAACATTTACTTTCAACTCAACATCATGCGCAATAAACGCTTGTACATGGTCAATAACTATACCATGATGTTTTATTGAAAATCCACCTGTGTGTAGATTTCGATATATGTAAAATTTTGCTTTCATAACATTGGTTGTGGAAACAGGAACCGAGCCTGTAATTCTACCTTATGAGGGTAGTGTGTTGCCGTTACACCATTCCACATTAATCATTTGTATATAACACTACCTTCAGGTCTATGTTCATCACATACAGTTGTTATATATCTTTTATTGACAATAACAGGTTGACCAAGTTCACCACAAACTTCACATGCAGTTGCACATTTTTCTTCAGCTTCGGCTATAACTTCATTCATAGCTTTGCGAGTAAACTCATCACCTGTATTATAATCAATATAATATCGAAGGCCACCAAATTTTTCTTTAACTTGATGAATTTCATATTTAGGGCTTAACGCCTTTAACTTTTCATGACATTCCAGAATAGGTTTTAACCAACCTTCTTTGATATAGAATTGTGGTTCACCACAACACTTCCATTTTTCAGGAAAGTGTTTTGCAATATCTTCAGGACACTTCATCTGGATTCCCCTCCACTACACGTTCATCATTGAAATAATAACCTATACCTTCAGCCGATTTTTTACCGATTTCATTGTAAAATGGTAGCGGGTGTAGGATTTGAACCTACGTTCACTGGGTTATGAACCCTGTATGTTGACCTGACTACACCAACCCGCGTTAAACCTATTAATCATTATCCCATACTTCGGGATTTGGTACATACTTTTTAATCTTTCGCATCAATTCCTTATCTAGCTTCTTCATATCCACGAAGGCTTTACCCCTTTCCTTGACAATGTAATAATCCGCTTTTGCGAAATAGAAGCCACTGCTTGCTTTTTCACGTTTGAAGAAGTTGCCCTTTGGTAATTCAGACGCAACTGCTTTATTATCTACATCCTTCTGATTGGGTATAATAATAAATTTACCATCCATATATGAACGCAGTTTTGACACACCACTTAGGGTATTTCTCATTGCATATGAAACGTGTTTGTGAGTATCCATTAGTATATCTTCTGGTACTCTACGTGGCCTGTCTTTGTTCTGTTTGATAGCAACATCAATCTGGTTTAATATCCATACAACATGTATGTTTATCTTTTCATAACCCAAATCTTGAACATAGCCACTAATACTTGCCATCTTTTTCAAATCTTTTAATGTTACATCAAATATCAGATTCGGTTTTCTATCCTTAGGTACAGCAATGATTGATTTGGCGGCAACATTCTTACGCCCTTTATCTAATCCAACCGAACTGATAATAGCATGTAGTTTGCGCACATCTTCAGCTTGTTTCAAGTCAAGTTTATCCAACTCAACCCCAAATTCTTCTTTAACCTTTTTATTGATTAACGGTGATTTCATGGCCATTGTTTTCAATGCATCAACGTCAAATACTTTACCGTCAATATCAAGTAATTTATCTTTAACGAATCCTTTACCTGAACCCGCACCACCGGCCATGATTACAACCTGACCAAATTGTGTTTCTCGTTTGCCGCCAAATTGGACGGCAACTTCATTCATCAATTCCAAATCAGATTCGGATAACATACCCTCATTAAGATGTTTTGAAAAGTTATACATTACTTACTCCAAAGTTTATGTATATATTTATACTTCAGCTATATATGCTTCAATCTTAGCAATCAATGCATATGTGTCAGAAACCAAGGCATTATCAACAACACTCTTGTTAACAATAACACCCATTAATCGTTTCTTACTATCAACGAATTTGTTTAGGAATTTTTTAGGGGCTTTTTTATAATCACTCAGATTACCGAAAATATCAGCTACCTTGATTAACAGAACTCGTTCATCGTAGATTTCTTTAAACCTCAACAGTTCGGAAACGACCTTAGTTTCATAGTCATCTGAATCATTATATGTTTTAGTCATCCCAACTGTCAAATCTCTAACAGTTTCACCAAACTTATATTCAATGTCATCAAAGGTATACTCAGTATCTTCTACAACATCATGTAAAACAGCAGCAATTATAGTATCCACATCACTTGTATAGGCTGATACGATTAGAGCGACTTTCAAGGGATGGGTGATATAGTCATCACCACTAAACTTCCGCTTATCGCCTTCGTGGGCCTTGGTTGCGAAATTCATTGCCTTTGCCAAACGGTTCATTATCTACCTCTTAATTCATAATATACATATATTATACCACACTGAGCCGTAAATGCAAGGGATATAATACAAAAATGGTGCTTCCAGTAGGAATTGAACCTACATTACACGGTTATCAGCCGAGCGTTCTACCAATTGAACTATGGAAGCGGAATTTGGAGCAGGTAATGAGAATCGAACTCACATCGTCAGCTTGGAAGGCTGCAATAATACCATTATACTATACCTGCATATTTCTATATAATTTTAATAAGAAATTGGAAGCATGGAACCGAGTTTTAAATCCATCCAAAGGGCATAGAGTGTAATGTTCAAATATTGAAACAGCACACCAGCCATTCCTATTTTTGAATATATATCCCAATTGAATATCACCAATAAGAAAAACATAACCATTCAACTCTGATTGTGGATATTTCTTATAGTTCCAGTCTAAAACATAACCATCTATAATTTCTGAATACATAATATAATCTAAAATTTGGTGCGGGGTAGGAGATTTGAACTCCTAACTGCGAATTGGCAATCCACCATTTTACCATTGAAACTAACCCCGCATATTACTATATATACACCAACGGCGCACATATAGCAAATTTTTTTATTTATTGATAAACTGTTACAGTTTTCTCAATCGGAGTAACTTCTGAAATACTACTTTCTGCATTATCAAAATCATTTCCATAATGACTGTAATATGAATATTCCATCTTGTACGCTTGACCTTTCCATTCAAAAATAGAATAGCAGTATCCAGAACCACCTTCACCGCCGCCTTCTTGTTTGATGTATTTAAAACCAGCTTCGGTTAATTTTTTTCGTCATCACCAGAAAGATAACCTTCAGCTAAGAGTTCACTGATGAACTCATCGCGTGGATAGGTGTCATCACCAAGTACAGCCATCATTTCATTAATTAGTTCACTACCATTCATTATATAAATCTCCAATGTTTTTAATGTATGTTTAAAATAATCATAATCAGGTTTTACAAATTCCTTAAGATTCATTATCAAGAAATCTCTAGCCCAATTCTTCGTTAAACTTATAATCGTTTTCTTCAGGGAATGTTTCATCGAAACTCATAATTTATTCCATTTCAGTTTATATTGTTTAATAAATTCTTCATCAAATTGTGATTGCCAGCTACATCTAGGGCATTCAAACTGTTCACCATTAAATCGCGTTCGAGGCATACCACATACACTGTATTCACCACCACAATAGGGAGTGTAGTGTTCATCGTTCATTAAATTTTCTCTAACTATACTCATAGTTTATCTCATTTTAAACTGGGACGTATTATACATCATAACTTTCCACTTCAGTTACTTTTTCTTCAGGTGGTCTACCACCAACACAATAACACTGATAAAGATAGATAATTCCAAATTTATATGTTTCAGTCTCTACCCATCTACGCCAATCGCTTACATACATGTGAGTGAGGGATTCAGGTAAACCCAATTCCTTTAGTTCATTACCCAAGTCAATAGGTAATATACACCTATCAACCCATGCCAGAAACTCCATATAATCCATATCCATTTTTAAATAACCTTTTCACCTGTGTATAGGAAGGTTTTAGATAGACTGTTTACATATTCGAAAACATCTTTATGTTGTTCATATGCATCACCACCGAACACATTACCATCACCAATACCTAATTCCGATACATGAATCGTTACAGCATTATCAATCAGGGGGTGTTTACGGATAGAAGATTTAAAACCTAACTTTTTGATAGTATCTCGGATTTCTTTTTTGGTAGCCATTATATTCTCACCTGTTCTCTTAATCAATATAAACATTATACACCTTCCGTGGCGTATATGCAAGGGATATACGAATATTATTTACCTGTATATTCGTAGGGCTTATCCCACTTACCAACACGAATGTATGTGTACCAACCAACATCAAAGTAATCAGTCATTACATCAGAGTTGTTGTGATTAGCAACCGAACCATCTTCAGAAGCCATCATTGCCTCATGCAGTCCGTTTAAGAATTCAGCGTACTCACCTGTGAATGAAGAATCAATGTGGTAAACATTAACATCAATATCTTTAACATCTGACAGGTCACGCTGTCTACCCCAACATTCTTGATTGTTAGGATTAGAAACATAATTACCAATCAAATCAAGTTCACCAGATTTCAAGGTGACAACTAAGCCGCTATGATGTTGAACGGAGATTGAACCCTTCATATTGTACTTCTTCAGTACAGCTTTGATACCTACAGAAAGTTTCTTTTTTGTTTCTTGACTCATATATGCCATGTTTAATTCCTCTGTTTTCCTATTCAATATAAGTATTATACCACAATGAGCCGTAGATGCAAGCTATTTACGAAGATTTTTTGAATTATTTTGAATTGAGGCCATGATTTTTAGCCTTTCTGAGTCGCTATATAAGGGCCATTCTTGAATTTGCTTTAATGACCTATAACAACCATCACAAAAGCCCTGAGAATCCACCCTGCACAGCCCTATACAGGGTGAAATGCTCTTATTCTCGGATATTCCAGACTTCATCTGCAAAGCCAATTTTAACCGCTTCTTCAGCAGATAGGTACACTTCTTCGTGTTTATCCATCTGTTCAATTAACCATTTACGAATCTGTGCCATTGTTTTACGTTTCATACTTCCAGTTTCTTTTAACTGGTCAATGTAAATCTGAAACATATGTTCATTTGATTTTTGAAGTTCTACGTACTCTGTATTGAATTGTTTAACTGTACCACCCATGAACATTGTACCCATATGGAACATAAATGTTGAATGTGGCATCATGATACGAACATCAGCCGCTTGTAGAATCATAGAACTCATCGAGCGCGCATGGGTGTAATTTATAATAGTTGTTACACATGGACATTGTTTAATGGCATCATATATCGCCATCCCTTCAGATACATCACCACCACATGTTTTCATGTGTATAGTAATTGGTTCAAAACTGATATTAGTTAATATGTTTAGATTACGAATAAACCGATTCGTCATTGTAAACTCAACACCCGGTTCATCCTCATCACCATAGTGTTCAGAACCATCTAAATAAATTTCTCGCATTGCTACATCAATTCCATATGCATGTATTTGTTCTATTGTATGTGGCCCGTAAAGATTCTCTGACATAACTACTCTCTTTTAATTGTGGTATAAACCACTTTCTTTTTTAAAATCATTGGGGGTTTTTGAGTATTCTTCAATTTGTTTTTCAACAATAATCATTGAACGCTCAATCCCTTCGTTAAACATGAAATCTGTATCATAGTTTTTCAACTCATCCATATCTTCACGAATTTGTTGTAATAACTTAACCACGTCATTTCTTGTCATAATCTAATCCACCAGTTCAAAATGTATACCATCAAAAAATCCATTACGGTCAAAGGAAAAAACAGCATCAGCTTCACTACGCCATGAACCACCCCATTTCAGTTTGTGGGTAATCTTACCTTGTTTGTAAAGCATATCAGCAACCGCCATAACAATACCTGCAAAGAATAGAACACGTTCCATATCATAAGGATTCTCACCTTTAATGTATGGTGCTAAATCCATTGCCTTTGAAGGTAGTGTGTTGTGCTTCCCGTTTGGCCATTGTACTTTAGATGTGCCATTATTGAAATATTTATTTTGTGGTTCTTTATCTCTATGACCCTGCATAAATGATGCATCATGAATCTGTAACACCGTATCTGCTATTAATTGTAAATCTGGATGTGCTGTATCGTATTGGGTTTTTGATGTTCTGCCCCATTTATTCATATTTCTCTCCTATATAAATACAAGTACATAGATATTTATTAAAGGTAGAAGAATGGAAAACTCAGAATTAATACCCCTATTAAACAAAGCACTGATTGATGAATTAGCTCAATACACTGGTGAACACCGATAAAAAAGGCCGGAATTAACGGGCCTTTTTAGTTCTAAAATGAAGATATAACAGGGTTATTTCTTCATTTTCCTGTTGAGTAACACGGTGTAATAAAACGCAACACTTTGTTATGTATTTCACTTACATGAAAAACATGACCTTCATATTCTTTAGATAATTCGTGTTTATACACTTCGAAATTATCATTGATAACACTAATAATAATTTCATTGGCATGTTCTTCTTGTTTCATGGGGAATCTATCCCCGATTATTAATGCACTAATATTCATATATCCCCGTAAAATCATTAACGCCATAGACATTATCATAAACATCTAATAGCCATTTATCCCAATAGGTGCGGTTTACCTTTACTGGTAACGTTGATTCATCTGAAAGTATATTAACTTCATCAACTAGTTCTTCTAGTACCGGATTAACCTCTGTCATGAAATCAAGTTTACCTTGTTTCACATCTAAAAGAAACTGTGTTTGAAACGGTGTTTCCTGTAATGGATATTCAAAGTCACCGTGTACGTAAATAGCGCGCGCCTGATAACCGGCACGTAATGCATGTGACATTGCTTTCCAATCGACACCTTTATTATCTTTAGCCAGTTTAGCACGTTCACCATAAGAATCATGAATCTTTTTGATATTTTCTAAGAATGGAATAATACCAATCGTATCCTGAAACTTCCGACCACATACTTCATAAAATGTTTGTGGGCCAGATGGTGAATCACCTGTAGTGACAACCTTACAATATTCATTGATAGGTAGCAAGTGAATAATTTCACCAACACGTGAATATGTATCCATGTGAATATGTTCAGCCGCAATGTTATATACTTCTTCCATTGCAGATAATTTAGAACCTTTCACGCCATACTTTGCTGCTTGACGTTTCACATACCCAACAAACGCTTTAAGGTTTCTTGAGTAGAACATAGTGCGCTTATCAACCAAGTCATCCCAAATAAAACCAAATTCACCACGAATGGGGTTATTGGTATGTAACATATCAATAGCGAATGTTTCACCCTGACATGCAAGTTCAATGAACCGTGGAAGGGATACAACTTCTGTATCAACATCACCGGCAACATTTTTACCTGAACCACCCGTGCTATGCTTGTATGATTTTGCATAACTATTAAGTAGCAGTTCTGGTAATGTTGGTAGGTAAATACCTTTCCAATCAACGTCAGAGTTTGGAGTATCCAACCCATAAAGATGTGAGCCAAACTTCATATTAACAATATTCGGTGCTTGTTCAATCATTGGTGTATTCCGTTTCATATAGTGATACACATATCCACTCGTTTAAATAAATCACTTGTTGGGTGTTTTTGATGGCGGCTTTTGCCAGTATATTTGCTTTCATCAACCGCTTTATTGATAGAATCTATTTTCTCAGTAGCCTACACTATAAGAATCATGTTGTAAAGCCCATCTTTGGATAAAGTGCATCTTTCGCATACTGGCTTCATCCAAGGTTGATAATACCAGAGTTTGTATTTCTTCTTGACAATGTAGGTACATCAACCCTAACGTTTTTTCCATTTGCTCATATTCATCTTCCGTTGTGTTTATGTTAGTAAACGTGGCTCGTGCTAAACCTAAGTCATGAAAACAGGTTTCTCTACTTTCAAAGTATGTGTGGGGAATATCTTGTTGTTCAGAATTACACATTGACGAACCTTTCCTTTCATAATTATTCATTGGGTAGCGAATTGACGAACGCTTTAATCGCATCAATGTTATCAAAGATTTTACCAACAATCACTAACTACTATTGAATCTTTAATAGTCTGTAAGGTGTTTAGTAAACAATGGAAACGATATAAATCACTCCAATTTGAAAAATGAAATTCATTTAATGATTCACATTGACCGCTGTTATAAATTTTAATTTCCCAACATTCCCCTGTATCGACTATCCTAATTTCAGAATCACCTTTGGTGAATGTACCAATGATAAGATTTATTAAATCACCATCACACTCATCATCTGAAACTGATACATTAGTTTTAATTGATTCATCAAAAATCAATTCACCATCATAATTTTCTTCAAAATGATTAGCAATGAATCTTAAATTATAAATATCTACCCATCTGGCACTAGACACCAGAACCATTGATTCTAGTGCATGATGTAGCACCAACTGACCATCATCTTCATCATCATAATACACAATGATTAAATCAT
>Ga0136596_1000193_pt1 | contig 31960 bp, 40 predicted proteins | sample AntRauTorcE11897_FD_101387 | JGI IMG/M metagenome (GOLD analysis project Ga0136596, IMG submission 101387) | Saline lake microbial communities from Rauer Islands, Antarctica - Metagenome Torckler E11 #897 | ecosystem: Environmental > Aquatic > Non-marine Saline and Alkaline > Saline | place... | reverse complement strand
CCTCGTTCAATAATTTCTGAAACAGGTTTATTATTATCTATCAAGTATTTAGCATAGTCATATGAATGCCTTGCATACTTTGCAATACTGTATTCATGTTTTTTAAGGATATGTAAATAACCACTGAAAGTATCAAATCCAAATTCAGCAATGAAATTCTCAAATAACTTACCATCTGAACATATCAGATCTAATACTTGTTCAAAGGATGAAGCAGTCTTAATCTTATCTTGAATAGACGGTTCAATATCTTCATAATAAATTGTTTTAAAAGAGATCATTTTGTTATTGTGGGGCTGTCTGTTGAATAATTTTTGGAACAGGTTTATTATTTTTTATTAAAAATTTAGCATAGAGATATGCACGATCTTTATACTGTGCAATCCCTCGTTCAATAATTTCTGAAACAGGTTTATCATTTTCTATTAACATTTTAGCAAAGGTATATGAATAATCTCTGTCCTTTGCAATAATTTGTTCAATAAAATTTGGAATAGGTTTATTATTTTGTATTAAGAATTTAGCATATTCCAATGAATGATATAAATCCGTTGCAATTCTTCGTTCAATAATTTCTGGAATAGGTTTATCATTTTGTATTAACAATTTAGCATATTCCATTGACAACCATGAATTCTGTGCAATCATGTGTTCATGTTTTTTAAGAATATGAAAATGATCACTGAATAATTCAAACCCAAATTGATTAAGAAAATTTCTAAATAACTCAAGATCTGAACATATCAGATCTAATGCTTGTTCAAACGATGTAGCATTCTTAATTTGATCTTTAATAGAAGGCTCAATGTCTTCATAATAAATTGTTTTAAAAGAGATCATATATTTTACGCATACATTTCAGCCCAATTTTGTAAAAACCGTCTCCTAGATATATCCAATCTTTTAGATAATGTTGACCCACTCTTAATGTATTTTGTAATAATGGATGCTGGAATTGTCATAGCATGTTCGCCTTCCACATATTTTTTAAGAATATATTTAAAGTTTAGAAGTGGGGAATCGTTCGCTTTAATTTGTTCCCACTCATCACTGTCGATCTTTTTACCAAGTTCGATAAACATATCAACATCGGTCTTTGATTTAAGCTCAGGTGATAATATTGAATTTATATTTTCTTCAATATAGAACCCTCGTTCTTCCTCATTTGTATACGGAATAAAAATAAATTTTTCTTGCTCAAAAACTGGGGCTAGAGATGGATACATTTTTACTAAGTCCTCTTGTGACACATCTCTATCTGTGTTTGGCGTTATAGTATTATATGATAATTTATTTGCATCGCCATCTTTATCGCCCAACACATCAACCAACACATTCTTGTTTTGTTTACCATCTTTTGATATAACGAAATATGTTGTCATACCTAAGTCATCATCACGAAACTTACCAAGGCGGTATTTCCAGTAGTAATTACCTACCCCCAAGGTCGATATACACAGGTTAGGGTTGCCAGATAGCCTACCATATTTAATAGTTTTAGCTCTACTATCAGCAACATATACGGTTATATTTTCGTCGCTGTATACTACATCACTATTATCACTAATCTGTCTGGCTTTATATGCTTCGGCGTCCTCTGAATTTTTCACTCCGATATGTTGATGGACTAGCCCCGAAAACGCAATATTAAACTCCTTGAATAATTTTTGTTTACCCTCGTTGTCATTGAACAATTTTTTTGATTTTATTGTGTTAACAACATCATCAAATTGTTTACGCATTTCTTTTTGCGCAACTAGCTTAGGTAATCTAAGGTAATCTACATACAGTGGTTTAATAAAATTTAAATCCCTATCATCATCACCTAAGTATAGACCAACCATCGCTAGTATATTACCATCGGTGTTATCTCGTTTGTTAGACTTTGATAATGTTTCATCATTAGCGTCATACATATCATTAACCGACTTGTAGATGCCCTCTAAGGCATTCGCGACTTCATTAAAGTTATCTACCCCATTGCGCTGTAACATTGCTCTAACGCCATTCATTGTAGAGTTTAAATCCTCTGTGATTACGTAGGATTCCCAAATTAGGTCTTCATCTGTTTTTATCATATAATTATTTAGTTATTTAGTTAATTTTTAAAAGGTAAAATGCTTGATCATCAACTTGAACTGTTGCCAAGACAGTCGCACCAAAATAATTAAGTCTGGCCGTATTTAGTTCACCATTGGGTCTTAAGAATAATCTATGGGAATCTGGTAAAGCTGCCATCATGATATATTGCTTATTCAAACCCTTTACCCCAATGATTACGTTTTGTATTAGAGGCTTAACTCCTAGTCTAAATCGTTTATTTACAACAAAATTCGCAACATAAAATGTGTTAGCTGGTGTAAATCTCTTTCGGATTCTTTTTATTAGTTTATTTTGAATGAATTTTAGTTTCACTTTATCAAGGGTTGACAAGTTATCTAAATCAAATTTATTAATAGAATCGAACAACATATCCTTCTTAAACTGCTCATCATAGAACTTCACATCTGTTATATCGATGTATGTTATGTCTTCTATTTCGTCTTCACTGAGGTCATATCCATACATATACCCCTGTATGTTTTGATCGTCATCATCAAATATACCTTGCCCATAGAACCCTTGTTGGGTGGCATCATCCTCAAGGTCGCTAAAATCTTGATTATATCCATTTTCGTAATTAGTGTTCTCAATATCTTCCATGCGCCTAGATAATTCTCGAACTACAATACCAGTTAATTCTCGGTATTTGTATTTTTCGGCAATAAGCTCATTATATATTTTTTTAAAAGAAGTCATACAATTATTTATATTGTTTAGCAGATTGTTCAATAAAATCTGGAACAGGTTTATTATTTTTTATTAAGAGTTTAGCATAGTTATATGAATAATCTGCATACTGTGCAATACCTCGTTCAATAATTTCTGAAACAGGTTTATTATTTTCTATTAACATTTTGGCATATTTAACTGTATAAAATGACTGTGCAATTTTTTTTTCATGTTTTTTAAGGATATGTAAATAATCGATGAAGAAATTAAACCCAAATTCAATATTGAACTTCATAAATAACTTAGCATCTGAACATATCAAATCTAATACTTGTTCAAAGGATGTAGCATTCTTGATTTTATCTTGAATAGAAGGTTCGATGCCTTCATTATAAATTGTTTTAAAAGAGATCATATAATCATTTATAATATAACTTATTTCATACTGTTGTCACTTTAAAATCATTGTTTTAATTTCTCGCTCTAGCTTTATTTTATGTCTAGCTTTTTCTATAAGGTCTCTATTATCTTCGCGTTCGTTTTTATACATTGTATATTTGGAATCTTTTCTAACACGTAACAATGTGCATACGTATAGATCGCTTAGTGTTTCTTGGCATTTTTTCATATATTTGATGACAGATTTTTGATGTCTGGCTTTGTTTCGCTTACTATTTTCGGTTGCGTATTCTTTCTGACAGGTTCTGCACCTTGCGTTGTAATATCCTGTCCCCTTGCGCGGGTAGAAGTATTCGTCGGTTTTTGGGAATGTTTCTTTACATCCCGCACAGGTTTTTGTGGTTAGGTCTACATCGGGTCTATGTTTCCCACGCTGTAATTTTTGTTTTATATTTCTGCATTCTCTACATTGCGTAGATCTGTAAAATTTTCTATTTTTATCTCTTGTGAATGAGCTTAATTGTTTAAGTTTTCCGCAACATTTACATTTTATTTTGGTTGGAATACCTTGGTGACTTAATAGTGCGTAAAATTGGTAAAGGGTAACATCTTCTTGTTTTATAAATTGCTCTTTAGTAATTTGGCCAAGCATATACCTATCGAGTTGCTTCAATATTTCTGGCGATACTTTTGGTGGTTTTCCGTATGTCATTTAGGTAATTTTAGATCCTGTGTTTTAAGGGGGGTATCATACCATTGTTCCCGAGTGATTGTTGCTTTATTGAATGCGGCTAGGCAATCGAGTAGATAGTGCGCTAGAATAAAGTCTGGTGTGTTGCTTTCATTTTCGGCAGAGTGGCAATTGATGACATGTTCGATATCGGATCTTAGTGTATTTTTCATTTTATATTTGGGTTATTATGTATATATTAAAATTTATATTCTATCAGGTGATTATTGACTTGAATATAAACTTGAATGTTAACTTGATTCCCAACTTGATTGTAAACTTGCTCCCTAACTTGATCGATAACTTGATTCCCAACTTGATTGTAAACTTGATCGATAACTTGATCGATAACTTGATTCTTAACTTGACGGTTAACTTGACGGTTAACTTGACGGTTAACTTGACGGTTAACTTGATCTTTTAAATTATCCATAATATTAAAATGTATATTGTTCAAGGTGATTCCAAACTTGATTACCAACTTGATCCCAAACTTGATCGCTAACTTGATCGCAAACTTGATCGATAACTTGACCGAAAACTTGACCGAAAACTTGACCGAAAACTTGATCGCTAACTTGAGGGTTAACTTGAATGCTAACTTGATTCCAAACTTGACGGTCAACTTGACGGTTAACTTGACGGTTAACTTCATTGTAAACGTTTTCTTTTAAAACATTCATAATATTAATATTAAAATTTATATTGTCTTAATTTGTTCTCAATTCGATACCTAACTTGAGTATTAATTCATCATTCATAATTTTTTATTTGACTACTTTAGCTGATGATGATTCACCCCATGTCCCACAAAATGCAATACACCATGCAATAATCACCAACACTGGATTCGAATCATAGTATGGTATAGATAAAATTGCCACCAGTAGGTGAGGGGTAAAAATCCACCCAAGCCACCAAAGCCATCCACCAAAAGCGAATGAAGCAAATAACAATGTCAGTCTTGGAAAAATTGCAAGACAGATTAAAATAAATATTCCGTGGTCGTTAAAGAAGTCCATTTACGTATTATTACATGTCGAACTATCTTTGTCAATATAAATGTTAATTTTTAGTGAACGTGAATGTTCCAAACTCTTTGGATAGAGTATAATTTGATAATATTTTTTGAATCATCGGTAAAAATACTCGCTCCCTCCTATTAGATACAATTTTTCTCCCATTGTTTAGTTTAGTTTCAAGGGCAGTATGGTAATCCTCTAATAATACTGTTACTTCTTCGCGCAATTGTTTTGCATTGTTATCATGCCCCGCATCGGCATCACTCATATATAGCATAGATGCAATCTTAGATGCATCAAACTCCCCTGTAAGTATTTTATTACGATTATTCAATACAACCAACCACCTTGGGTTAATATTATTACGCTCCCTATATTCATCGATCTCATCGATTTTATCTAATAGTTTACTTTTAGCTGTAGCGATATCAGTATTTTTTATAATCTTAAAATCTTTATCTCCTGTTTTGAACTTAAATGTAATAGTGTTCCACATATTTTTCCGTGAAACTCTATCAAATATACCCAAAACGCCAGAAAGTATTCCGCTATCAAACTTACCGCCATTAGACACATCATCAAAGCCATCATTAACAGTAAAGGATAATCCAACGGCACTTTCACCATCGGGTGTAATCTGAAATCTAACCACATTACCTATTTTTGTTTTGAACATGTATTCATCAAACTCCCAAGCGTTGTTTGTTCCCTTATTTGCGATCTTTTTTGATTTACGAGCGTCTTTAGGGTAGCGTGGCGTTATCCCCTCAAATAGCGTTACAGTATCGCTGTAAAATATTTCTTTGAATCTTATCATGTTGTAATTATTTATATAGTAATGGATTTATAAATAATTATATATGGATATTGCATTAGAGGAAATTTGGAAAGTTTACACGGAATCACTACATACAGAGGATGTGCGAGGGAAAGAAACTCGTCCATCTACACTACGTCAACATGATAACGGAGATCAAGAATCAAAGATTGCAACTAAACGTGGCCGTAGACAGTGGAAGTTCCAACGCCATGGTCATGGTGAAGTTGATACAGATCGTATCGCTGGTGATGCAGATTTTTCTGAGCTTATCACCAAAGTCCTCAGCTTTCTTACATTTAATGACATAACCTTTGATACAGACAGTTTTGATAATTTTAAAGATTTGATAACACCTATAAAAGACGCATTGGATGAAGGTATTGTAGGTATTAGTGAATATGATCAAAAGGCATTAAACAAAAAACTAAAATACCCACCATCTCCATCATTTGAAGTATATTCAGAAACTTTCGATATCACATCTAGTGATGGCGAAATTATAACACTTGTGTTTACTGCACATGTAAAAACACGATTATGGCAAGATGACACTATGGGAGAGTTTAATCCATATCGTATGCAAATTAATATAAATGACGAACGTGAATTTAGAGATATCGCTGACACTCCAACGATTACTCCAAGTGGAATGCGAAAGGGTGATAGAAACGTAGATAAATTTGGCGGCTATGCGGGGTGATAAGCCATTCAGAAAGCGACTCGATAAGCATTGTATATTTTGTAAAGAGGGTGATGAAACAGTTTTAGATGTTCACAGAATTGATGAGGGGTGTAATGGTGGGGATTATTCTATGCAAAACACGGTTCGTCTTTGTAGCAATTGCCATAGGCGAGTTCACCATGGTGGAGACATTAAAATAACTGGTTGGGTAACATCCTCTAAAGGTCGATTACTAGAATATTATTTAGATGGCGAATTGAATTATGTTTCGCCATCTAAATAATTGAATTATGCATTTACGTTATAAATAATTGTATGTATGATGATCACATTCTATTAGAAAATATATATCTTGAATATATAGTTAATCCAGTTTACTCTCCGTTTGACATTTCTGCGAATGATTTAGAGGTGGAGTGGAAAAACTTTGTTAACGCCATTCAGGGTATTAATCAAAACTTTCATGTAGATGATGAGCTTGATTATGAAACTGATAAATCAGATAACGTCGCTGTGTTGTGACTATTATAAGATAATATAGAAAAACATAGTAATTTCAAGAAAAAAGTTAGTCAGTTTTTATAAATAATTAAAATGGATACTTACATTAAACTTTCTGAATACGCTAAAAATAAATCTATCACATATAGAACCGCGTGGTCACATTTTAAATCAGGTAAATTAAAAGATGCTATTCAAGATGATTTTGGTAATATTTTAATCCCCACTAATGTATCTAATATTAATAATGTGGCTATTGTATATGCTAGAGTTTCCAATAATAGAAAAGACAGTTTAATCAATCAGCAAAAATTCTTAGAAACATATTGCTCCACTAAAAATTATAATGTAATTGGGTCATATAAAGAAGTTGCATCTGGTATGAATGACACAAGGATTCAATTAAATAAACTTCTAAAACGTGACGATTGGAATATTCTAGTAGTTGAAAATAAGGATAGATTAACTAGATTCGGGTTTAATTATATTCAAACACTTTTAGAAACACAAGGTAAAAAGATCGAAGTTGTTAATATTACCGATGATGATAAACAGGATTTGATGTCAGATTTAATTTCTATTATATATTCATTTTCAGCAAGATTATATGGAAAGCGTAAAGCAAAGCGTAAAGCTAATATTAAATCATTTTTAGAAGAATAATATGAAACTTGTTGAATCACATAAATTTAAGTTTAATAAGGAAATGGATGACCTATGTTTTAGATCGAAGAATCTATATAACTCATGTCTTTACATTATTCGTCAAGAATTTATTACCAATAATAATTATATTGATTTTAAAACATTATATAAATCTATAAAAACGGGAAGATATTTGGAATGAATGTAACTTACCAAAGAAGGTAACTAACCAAATTGTGAAACTTGCTGATCAGAATTTTAGAGCTTTCTTTGCAGCAATTAAATCCTTTTCTAAACACCCTAAGAAATTCACTGGGCGACCTAAACTACCTAAATATAAGGATTCTAAACGGGGTAGAACCGTTGTAATATATGAAAAGGGTGCATTATCTAAAAGGGAATTTAAGAAGACTGGATTAATACATTTATCTCAAACTGATATTAAAATCAGAACACAAATCAAAGATTTTAATTTAATTCAGCAGGTTAGAATTGTCCCAAAATCCAATTATTTTAATATTGAGGTAATTTATACTAAACCAGTTAAAGAGTTGATTGTAAATGATAATTACGCTTCTATTGACCTTGGGGTTAATAATTTAGCTGCGGTTACATTTAATGATGGTAAGAATCCGTTTTTAATTAACGGAAGGCCACTTAAGTCAATTAATCAGTATTTCAATAAAACAAAGGCATCAATACAAAGTGTTTTAGAAAGGAAAAATAATAAGAAATGGTCGAAAAAACTATCTAGACTTCAAAATAAACGAGATAATAAAATTAAAGATTATATGCATAAAGCGAGTAGATTAGTTGTTAATCAATTAGTTTCCAAAAATGTTTCTACCCTCATAATTGGTAGAAATAAACTATGGAAACAAGAAATAACTATGAATAAAAGCAATAGTCAGAATTTTAATACAATCCCGTTTTATACATTTATTACTATGTTAAAATATAAATGTGAATTAGAAGGAATTACATTGTTAGAAACAGAGGAGTCATATACTTCAAAATGTTCATTCTTTGATAATGAACCTGTTAAAAAGCAAAGTGAATATAAAGGTAAGCGTGTTAAACGAGGGGTATTTAAAACATCAACTAAAAGAATAGTTAATGCGAATATAAATGGGTCTTATAATATTATGAAAAAAGCAATCTCAAAGTATTTCTTAATTGAAATGGATGAGATAGAGGGGTTTGCAGTGACTCCAAAATTTTTAAAAATTTAAAGAAATGATATTTTTCTATATTATTTCATACTGTAATTATTACTATCCCAGATACTGAACTTGTAGTAGAAGATCGGTTCGACTTTTATAAAGCGATACATGAACTAGCTAAATACCTTACTAAATATATTTAAACAAATGTTTATAAGTGGCCAAATGTATAGGTTTTACCCCACATTTGGCCACTTATAAAAACATAATCTTACTTATTCATCAATCGAATTATCCAAAATATTACTCAATTTGTTTTTGTTATCTGTCTTAACAACCAATACAGGTTCTTTCGTCTTCACCCATAGTTCATTTTCTTCAACAAGAATCTTTCGAGTTACCCCTTCAATTGTTTCACCAATAGTGGATACAGGAAATTTCCTACCCTTCTTAGATAAATTGAATGTTGCAGCAGACTTATTCAATCTCTCAATTACTGTAGCTGGCGATTCATCTTCTGGAATTTGTAATACCCATGCCACATGATCAGATGTAATCTCACCATTTGGATCAGAAATAAGAACTACAAATTGTTTTGTATTCTTAGGTTTCAAATCTTTTTGCTCCTGTAGCTCATCGAGCAACTTCTTCAAGTCCTCTACCACCGCTTTGGATGATGTTGGATCAATTTGATTCTTTTGTAGAGTAAATTCTACATCTTCGATTTTTACTGTTGTTTTAGCCATAATTTTTATTGTTTAGTTGTTGAATAATTTCTTTCTGTTTGTATTCCTAACCCAAATGCTTGCCAACATATTGTATTAATTGATGAGTCAGTTTTCACCATATTGGCTATTCTACTATCAAACCATTGATCAAACTTATCTATAGTTTCTTCATTAATATTATATTGAATTTCTATTTCGCTTGGTAGTTTATCACTCATTTTAATTGTTTTCTATCTACTGTTACTATTGTGTCATTATGCCACCCACCATGAGCGACTAATAAAATTTCTTCGATTTCCATCCCATATTTCTTACCTATTCCACCAGAGTTCCACCCAAATGTCAAGCATAAACCTGATGGTTTTAATATTCTCGCAATTTCCTTTTTCATATTTCCCCAATATGAAGATTGTGTTGTTTGCATGTTAACGCTTTTATTTAATCTCTTATAACATTCTGATATTTGGCGCGGTGAATATGGAGGATCAAATAATATCACATCCATTGATGAATCTTTTAATTCCTTAAGAAAATCAATTGCATCTAAATGAAAGTCCGAATCTAATGATTCGTCTAAATCATTAGTTACAGTTTTGCCATTCCACCATTTACCGTTTGAAAATGGATCAGCAACATCGTGATTTTCATTAATATATTCAGATATTAATTTATTAATGGGTTTGATACTGAATGTATCTTTATTGGGCATCGCCCATGCGCGTGTAATTTTCATTGATCCCCAATTCTATATATGAGTTCTTCCTTTAATTCCTCAACCCTTAATATAACGTCGTTACACTCGTCTAAAGCATCTCGTCGATTACTACTATCTGGTCTGTCTGGGTGATGGCTATCAATACCAAATCGTTTAATTTTAGCAAGGGACTGAAGTAATTCTCCAACCTCTTCGACAACCTTCCATTCTATATCTCCTATATGTGCGTATTCAGTATGCATGATTAATTTCTAAACCAATTGATTCCATGGTCTAAGAAGTCCGCAGATGTGCCATCACCATATCCCCAGTCTGATACATCTTCTTCTGTCCACCACCCCTTTCTCGAAAACTCTTTTATTTTTTCAATATCTGGAGAGATATAAAAATCATATCCATTATTAGAATGTGATAACGATGTGATAATAGCTGGTTCATCTCTATACCAAATTTTTCTATTAGTCAATTCATCTTTCCATTTTCGCGATTTAAAGTTGATCATCGTCTGTGAAAAAATTCTCGATAGTTTTGCCTTGCCCATAATATAGGCATCATTGTCGTCATACGCACGTTCGGTTGTAAATAAGATATTATTGCGATATATCCTACATATATACCCAGTTCGCATTGAAGTTTCGTCCCATTTTGTTTTATAATAAAATGTGGGTTCGATTTCAAACTTCCAACGAGGTGCTAGTTTATCATCTGAGAATGACTTACAATCACTTGGGGTAGGCTTCGTGATAGTTGAATTATATGAATACATATCGTCTTCATATGACCCACTCCCGCTTATTGAATGCACATATGAATCACCCGCTTTAAACAATGTTTGTGGACGTTCATAATTATCAATAAAATCCCAGTCTACAAATCTCGGATATTGTATATCAATCTTGTTATGTTTGATAAACAAACTATCTAACAATTCTTGTGTTAATGTTCCAAATTTCTTATCACTCATAATTTCTTATCCTCTTCGACTATTTCAAATAAAAACTCATCAAATGAGCATCGATCCCCATCCTCTATACCATTTACTAAGCCACGACATAAAAAACAATCTTCTTTTACACTGTTATAAAACGCGTCTAATGTAAATCTAGACCCTTCATAATTAAATACTTCAGTCCAAGCGTCATAATATTCATCATCTTTCGATATTAATTTGACATATTTCATAATATTAAATTGCTACAGGGGCTTTAATTGCGGGATGATACTTATAATTTTCTAGTTCAGAATCTTCCCACGTCCAATCATAGATAGAACTGAATTTCTCCGTTTTTACCGTTGGTAAATCATATGGTGCTCTGGTTAGTTGCTCTTTAGCTTGCTCTAGATGATTTTCATATAAGTGTAAGTCGCAGAGAGACCCAGAGAGGATACCTTCTTCAAGTCCCGATTCTTTAGCTAGTAAGTGTAACAATAGCCCATAAGACGCGATATTAAATGGCAAACCAAGCAAACTGTCAACCGATCTTTGATTCCAAGTTAGATCCAACTTATTGCCACGGACTGTGACTTGCCATGCGTAATGACACGCTGGCAATGCTGTATGTTTAAGCCCTAATGGATTCCATGCAAGACAAATCATACGTCTATCTTGTGGGTTTGATTTAAGGGTATCAACAATGTTTTTAAGTTGATCAATATGTTGTCCACCGTTTTTATATGTTGACTCATTACCGAATGGGCCATTGGTTTCAGAAATTACCATTGGGTCATGAAAATTTCTCCAACTTGCACCATAAATACATGGCCCAAGATCATCCTCTGATGCCATACAATCTTGGACACTTGGATCGGTTGAATATGGGACTTTTTGTGGATTACACCACGAATTCCAAATGGTGCATTTCCGATCTTGAAACCATTTTTTTGAAGTAATACCTTTGATGAATCCCTCAAGTTCAACTCGCAATGTCTTCCATGCAACAAACTTAGTTGTTAGAATCGGAAATCCATTAGCCATATCATGTTGGAACATACGGGGTGGAACTTTATAAGTATCTACTCCAGTTCGGTTAGCGTATTTATTGTCTGTAGAAGATGTTAGATCTTCTAATAATTGTAAGTATTGTTTTTCTATGTTCATATTTTAATTTTTAATTCCCTCAAACGCATTACACCAACTGGCAACACATCCAGCTTCTGTTGACTCCATTCTTAAAACACCGCAGCGTTTAGCATATGCATCCCAATGATACTCAATGATTTGTTTACTTGTGATTTGTTTAATAATTTCGCCACAATAGTTGCCATCTGCATCATATTGCCATTCGCTGTATGTATATGTTTCCTCATCTATATTTAGCACTCCATGGTCAAACAGATATTCTCCAAAATAATCTTCTCGCCCATCATTAAATGTAAAATCGAAAAGCCATTCTTCCATGTCATCCGACATCCCTTCACTTAGAAGTTTTTCTTTCATATTTTCATATTCTTGATCGGCAACACGTTGTAAGTTTTGAATAAACTCACGATGTTTCCAAATGTAGTCCTCCCATTCAGGCTTGATATCTGCTTTATTATATATTTTTTGTTTCATAATTTTTGTTTCTTTAGATAATTTCAATTTCATCATTAAGGACGAATTTATCAACCTCCACATTCATTGTGTCTGTATATCTTATAAGACATCCATGATCGTTTTGATCGATTATATCGCAGTCGAGATAATAAGAGCCGTTCATCGAGCAATCAAGGTATCTAGCCTTCCCGTTTTCAATTATTAGGTCTTTCATTCTTGGATCACTTTCTTAAAAATATTACAGTCGGTATAGTAGTTGTCAAATGAATAAACATATCCATTGTAAAAAATAAATACAACTTTTGTAAAATCATTCGTATATGAGACTTGAAATACCTCATTTTTATAATAATCAACTGTTGAGTTTGCCAAGTCTTGGGCAAACTCAACTATATCTTCCATATTTGGATCTTCATACATCCCATCATCTTCCGTCTCAATTGAGCAATAATTTTTTGGAGTATACATTGTAGCTACTTTAGATCCTTGAAGAATAAGTTCGTAATGAGCTTGTTCTGATAAATTGTGAATTTGTAATGCGTATTTTTTCATATTTCTATATTCTATTATTTTTGTTTGTTTGTCAAGATTTTTCCCGAAATATCTTTTACTGTGACTTCCTCATTTTCCCAAACTGCATAAACTTGCTGCATACAATCGATGCACCAATTCTTAAGATTTTCGCCATTAGATAAAATTCTAAGACTTACATCTGAGGTAGTTGTATGACCCACGATTTGTTGAACATTATCGATTGGGGTAAATTCATTATTCCAATCAAGCCATACTGGACTTCCAACTACTGCTTGTCCACCACGGCATTGCCCAACATCCCAAATCCAATGCCAAGGTTCTCTATGGAATATGCGCCTATCTTTCTCCCACTCGTTATAATACCACTCAATATTATCAAGCTCTGACATATAAGGCTTAAAATGACGATAATGAAAACCAGCGTGACTAACAACAATATTATCACCTAATTGTGTGCATAGCTCTAACTTATTCAACCATTCTGGATTTATTTCTTTATTAAAATATTTAGCTTTATTTTTAGTCCAACCAGAACAATAATAATATGGTGATGGTTTGGTGTTAGTATAATCTTTAGTATAAGATGCAAGGTATGCGACATCGTGATTTGCAACATGCCAAGTAACTTTGTCACCCCACTCTTCCATTTTTTCATTAATCCATAAACATGTTGCTGTAACGCCATACACCATATGACCATCTGGCGTTCTAAACGTATCAAGCATATCCCCATTAATGATAATATGATCCCAATCGGTCTCACGCTCAAGAATATGCTCTGCGTATGCTCCGATTGACTGGTGTATATCAGTTAAAATTAATACCTTACCTTTTGTGATTTTTTTCATAATTGTGCAAAATATTTGTTCCGCGCATCCAATGCAATCTCTAGAGTTTCATATGGGCCATAAGTATGTCCCTCGCTCTCATCATAATGATAGTAGCCAATTTTTGACCAATCATACCAAGACTCATCTTCAAATCCCTCAGTCACATGAACAATTGTGTCCGCAGCGTGTTTACTTTCCCCAACTTTAATTTCAATTAATTTATCCATTGTGTATATTTTATCCATTGCCGTTATTGTATACCTTACTTTGTAGGTTGACACATTCAATCAATTTTAAATTTAACTCCATATCTTCACTGTCTAATAAGTCAACCTCAATTTCATTAATGAAGCTTTTTCTATCTTTTTTAAAAGGTGTTTGTGAGTGAATTTTTAATGCACCTATTTTATAATATTCACACGGGTTTGTGCGTATAGTTGTAGTTCCTCCATCTCTAGCCCTGCCTACGGTGTCAATATCCAATTCAATAAATCTACCATCTAAGTTAACTAAAAAGCACTGTAATTTTTTATAAGTGTAATTAAATTTAGGTCGCGTTATAATCAAGAATGACTTATCAGCTAAGTTTAACTCTTTCACATCAAAAATATATTCGCACGAATGATATTTTGGCATCACTCTATAATATTCATTTTTATAATCATCTAAGTTATGGACGGATTTTAAGAAGCCATATTTCAACCCCCCGCCATTGACGAATGCGTTTTCCCCAGATGTAAATATTTGTATAGGTATATCGTAGTCACTATATGGATTTTGGCATGTGCCTTCTCGCGTCGTCCCACAACTGGACATACCTACATTTGGCATTTCTAGGAAATATGGATCATCTGGAAACTTTATGTATACATTCGATTCATGTATCCTATCTGGAAAAAATATTAATTCATATGGAATATCCGATCCATATATTAACTTTGTAGCATCCGATTCGTCAGATCGGTATATAAAGATGTTTCTGGTGTCTTCAGTCGTCGGTCGTCGGTCCAAAGTCCATCGGCTGGTGATCTTCTGGATTAATAGATAGTATCTTTTTATATGTTTGTTTATTGTGCATTGTGTTTGCTCCATTTAATTGTTTTCATGTGTTTAATATCTCGTAGGTTGTGATATGACATGCATGATCTAACCCCTTGATTTACTTTATCAAAATATTCTAGATATGTCAAGCGGTTACATTGTAAAATTACTTCATCATTTCCTTCGACATATTTCTTATGGCCTTTATTTTTAGCAGATGCAGATCCGAAATATGATTTTGTTTTAGGGTAATCTTTATTAAGCCCACCATAAGTAGGATTATCAGACCCCCATGTTTTTGTTTCGGCAGGACTATCAATACATTTGACAAATTCAGATCCAACCATCACCATATTTGCGCCAGCTACCAATGCCTTGCAAACATCGCCAACTTCACGAATACCGCCATCTGCAATAATAGGAATATTCTGCCGCCTATATAGTGAATCTATGTCCCAAAGGGTTCCTTCATATCTTATAGTTTTCGGATGCCACACTCCACACTCCCTTACGGCACTAAACATAGGTGATCCTACACCAGTCGAATTAAACGTAGAACATGCTGCCCCACATGATAATCCAATCTTTACCGAATCTGCACCCCAATCAACTAAATCCTTTACCGCTTCGGGTGTGCAAACATTACCAGCAATAATTTTTACATCAGGTAATTTTTCTTTAATATGTTGGATCATATTCTTCATCAAGATAGAATGCCCAAACGCAATATCAATCGTAATAAAATCAACCCTAGAATTATCCGCTAATAACCAATCTATTAAGGTGTAATCTTGTGATTTAACGCCAACGCTAATACTAATAGTCTTTAAGTTTTGACTATATCCCACCCAGTTTAGAATTTCAACATAATTATAAAACCTATGTAAGATATAAAAATGGCCTGACTCACTTAATTGTTCGGCAAGTTCAAAATTGATAGAACACTGCATATTTGCTGGAATTGCGCAAGAGTTAAATGTCTTACCCAAAAATTCGACATTTGACGAAATATCATCTCTTGATTGAATATCAGAGTAAACAGGGTTTGCCAGCACAATGTCTTTATAATGTAATTTTTGTTCTTGCATTCTTATATTAAACCATATATTTTATCTAAAAGCAAGCAAAAAGAATAACTAATTTTATGATCCGATTCAAACAACTATTTAATGAAGGCATCGAAGACTTCGAACCGCAATGGAAAGACGCTCTATCTAAATCAGAGGAGTTGCGCGTTGGTGTGGACTTAATGAAACACCTTAAGCAAAACTTTAGTGGTGAGATTTACATTGTAGGTGGCGTCCCTCGTGATATCCTTATGGGTGGTGAAATTGATGATGTCGATTTAGCTACCAATATGAACATCAAAGAATTATCTAAAAAGTTCAGCATCAATGAGATATCTAAAGATGATTCCCAACCTGTATATACAATTAAGTGGAAGAAATATAACTTTGACCTTGCATCGTTCAGAATTGACTCTGGTGGCGTTGGGCGACAGAATAACATACCCACTACTACAGATAGTTTTGAAGCAGACTCAGCGAGGCGTGACGCTACTCTAAATGCATTTGGTATCGATGAGACTGGTAAGATTTTCGATTACCAAGGTGGCCTCGACGATCTAAAAAATAAAATCATTCGTGCAGTTGGTGATCCCAAGAAGAGATTTCAAGAAGACGCAACTCGGATTCTAAGAATTTTTAGATTTGCTGCAAAGACTGGTTTTGATATTGATCCAAAAACTTTTGAATCTGCAAAGGAATTAAAACACCTTCTGTCGGACTCTAATGCAATATCTGTTGAAAGTATTGCGAAAGAATTTTATAAGTCTGCAAAGAGCGGAAAGACTCTTATGTTGTTTATGCAAAAGCTTTTAGAAGCTGGTATTCTTCAAGATATTCTCCCAGAACTAACTAACATGGAAGGCTTTACGCACAATCCTAAGCATCACCCCGAAGGTGGGTCAACTGTTATTGGTCATATCTTTGAGTGCTTACGCGTGTCTCCGTATACCGATCCAGTTATTAATCTTGCGGTCGCTTTTCACGATTTAGGTAAGGCTACCACAAGAGGGGAAAAGGATGGGTATTCAACATATTACGGACACGAAGGTGCTGGTGAACATATTGTTAGAGATTTATTTAACAGATTAAAGTTTAATGAGTTAGATGCTCAAGATAAGAAAAATATCTTATTGGCAACTAAGTCACATATGCTCATACATAATATTAACGAATTATCAATCAAGAAACTGAAAGAGATTGTTTTAAATGATGGTTGGGATATATTAGTTGCGGTTGGATACTGTGATGAAGCATCTCGCGGTGAGGGTATGTTTGATGCGCAAGCATTCAGAGAAAAGATTGCAAATGCAGAAAATAAAGTCAAGAGCGCAGTTGGTGGAACGCAAGATGAAGCGCGAAAAAAGATTAAGCAATACATCGATGGTGAAAAACTTATGAACTGGTTTCCTAACCTTAGACAAAATGCTCAACTAATTGGACAAATCCTACCTAAAATTCAAGACCATATTTTAGAAGAATTGGCAAATGGGCGCGAACCCACAGATGTAGAAATTAAAAACCTCGCTACATCCTTGTATAACTCTGTATACCAAAAGTCATATAAGGATGATGGTGATTTGATTTGGGAGGCGTATTCTAACAAATCGTCATTGCCACCAATTAATCCAAAATTACTTCAACACAACACCGTCTGAAATGCGCCCTAGTTTTGTTGGGATTCCATCACATAGTATCGAGGTTTAATGAAGTATCCTAAGCAAACCTTTAGTGCTACATAATATAAATAATTATATGATCTCTTTCAAAACAGTTTATTATGAAGACATTGAGCCTTCTATTCAAGACCAAATTAAGAATGCTACATCCTTTGAGCAAGCATTAGATCTGATATGTTCAGATGATAATTTATTTGCAAATTTCGTTTCTGAATTTGGATTTGATTTCTTCGATGATTATTTACATATTCTTAAAAAATATGTAAAAACAATTGCAAATAATTCATATTATTCATTGGAATATGCTAAATTGTTAATAAAAAATAATAAACCTGTTTTAAAAATTATTGAACAAAGTATTGCAAATAATTCAGGTTATCCATATAACTATGCTAAATTGTTAATACATTTTAATAAACCTGTTTCAAAAATTATTGAACAAAGTATTGCAACGGATTCATATTATTCATATAACTATGCTAAATTCTTAATAAAAAATAATAAACCTGTTTCAGAAATTATTGAACGAGGGATTGCGAAGGATGAACATTATCCATATAACTATGCTCAATTCTTAATACAATATGATAAACCTGTTTCAGAAATTATTGAACGAAGAATTGCGGAGGATTCATATTATTCATTGGAATATGCTAAATCCTTAATAGAAAATAATAAACCTGTTCCAGAAATTATCAAACAATCTGCTGAACAATATAAATAATTGTTTTTAGCTTATGCAAATCCATATGCAAATATTTATCATTTTAAGGACTTAATAAAAAAATTACCCCATTCCTCTCTGTAATTTTTAACAAAGAATTTCATCTTTACGTAATCTTTACATGTAATACCTGATAGTTTTTCACCATCAGGTTTTAACCAATTTTCAATATCGTCCTTTTCTCTATTGCATGTTCTGCATGTAAGAGTTTTATTAAAATCTTCATTATTATGGGACTTACTGATTGGGTCGATATGCTCAACGGACAATAATTTCCGTGGAAATTTATGTTTACATATTTGACAAGTGTTGTTAAAATGGTGACATAATTCATCAAAAGTAATATTCTTTCTAGATATTGTATTACTTTTCATAAACTTATTATTAAGCACAATAATACTAGGTAGGAGAAATTTTTCACGGACAGATGCGATTGCAGCCATATCGCTATGCTTATTATCCAAATCATGATCAAACCACTTATCAGACTTCACAAGTTTAAAATTCTTATCAATAGCATCCACGCGCCCACGAATAAGTAATTCGAAGCATCTACGCTTCGTTAAAAAGTGGGAGGGCAACCATGCTGGATTAACTGCCAATGTCACCCTTTGATTCAATCTTGTTTCTTTATCCATTTAGCCATTAAACCATATTTGGACGATAAAATCAAGGTTTTTTTAAATATTCTTTAACAAATACAAAATTTTGGGTGAAATCTAGGCATAAATCTGAATTTTTTCCATCAAAGAACTCCATAACAGCCTCAAACGTTTTTTCATTTACCTTTTTATAGTCTTCTTCCATCGGATATAAAAACATGCTTGACCGCTTTTCTTTGGTTATTTTCTTTTTAGCTAGTTTACTATAATATTTATCTAGATCGGTGATAAGTAACATATAATTATTAGTTTGTTTATCCCAAATATAATATATTCTAAATGATAGATCATCCTTTGTATATCCAATTGGGTCAACTTCGACTTTAAGATGGGTAAGTAAATAATGGATATATACCTCAACTAAACTATTGTCATCTTTGATTTCTGCAATTTTCATAGAAGTATTTATGATATGAAATGAAAATGCAATTACATTGGTGCGTATGAATTGCTTGCGCCTGTGATTATGGTGGCTTTATATACACCACGAACTAAATCTCCGACAGTGGCACATCTCATATTTTCAACTATAACACCTTCTGCACCAGTTACGATAGTCCCAATATGCCCACAGTCAGTCATAACCCTATCTCCGACTCTGGCAATCTTTTTATCTTCACAATAACAATTACTCGCACCAGTTATTATTGTTCCCCCTACAGATATGGGTGAATTATGCGATGAATGATAACATATTCCATGAGTTCTATCTCCGATTCTAGCAATCTTCGAATCAGGCATTACAGCAACCCTTCGATTAACCCTTCGATATCCGTAAACTCACTTGTTACGTTTGATGTTAATGATGATGCTGTATTTACCACCCCACCAATTACATCACCCATATTCGCCGCTGCACCGCCAACTAATCCCGCCACTATATCAGATCCACCATTAGCTAAAGACCCAATAGCGTCGGTCACTCCACCTGCAATATCACCAATAGCACCAATACCGATATCAACAAATATACACACTGTGCTAATAGTCAATCTCAAACCTTGAGCAAATTTATCACCCAACTCTAACACGGACGATATAATGCCATCTAATGCTGATTTTGCCGATGATAATATAGATGATATAGATGATTGTAATCCCGACAGCGCATTCGTTATACTAATGATAATCTCTGACGTTAGGCTATCAAATACATCATTTAATTGACCTAATAGATTCGTTAAATTAGAAAATTTAGATGTAATATCGCCAATAAGTGATCCCATCCCAGCTATAGCGGCAGTGACTTTATCACCAACTGAGCTAATAAATTCACTAACGGGAGTTAAAACACCATCTATATTAATTTCGCTAGCGAAATCGCCTATTGACCCTAATATGGGGCATATATCCCCCATGGACTTAATCGATTCATCCATTGATGATTTCGCACTGTCTAATGACGCGGTTATATCTGGGAGTGTAAATGGCATAATTTTATGATGGTCTTAAATATATATTTGGAGCTTGGAGTTTCATATCACCTTTAGATGTAATATCGCATGTCCCTTCGACATTTATAACGCTATCTTTACCTATATTGATGACACTATCTTTACCTATAGTGACGACACTATTATTACCTACTGTAATGTTTTTGTCAACATCAATAAAAATGTTTTGATTTTTTTGGATCGTTTTATTTTCATCATTAACAATAGAAGTGAACGAGCTGCCTTGGACAAGTTTTCTTTCAGTGCCTTCAACGAATTCTTTTGTCTCAGCATTGTTCCAAATTTTAAAACTGCCGTTATACTGTGAAATTTTAATACTTTCCTCAGTTTCAGTATTATTAATTTCGATCACACCACCACGTTGAGATATAACCATTTTATTTCTATGAGTTTTATCACTACCTTCTGGATTATTTTCTAATTCGTCTGGATAGTTACCATATGTATTAATACTATCCCAATCGCTTTGACTATATGCTGTTGCGAAATAAACGGGTCTATTAGGGTTTCCGTTCTCAAAGAAGACCCACACCCTTGATCCAACCTTTGGGATACTAAATAGGCCCTTTGCCGCATCATTTAAAGCGGTTGGAGTATATGCATTGTCATATGCGTCTGTTGATGGGGTCTTTTCGTAGTTTGCCGCAGGTTTTGAGTCAGATTTTGTTGAAGGTTTATCCGAAGCTGCATCATAATAATGATTGCCATTTTCACCCATAATAGGTGCAGCATAATTTGCCCATGGTAATTGTCCCTTAACTTCTTCAATAACGTCTTTAATTTTTGGATCAGAAAGAAACTCAAAACTTTTATCATCATTTAGATTATCCCATTTATCATAGAGGTTCAATGACAAGTGCGGAATAAACACTTTCACCCGACCTCGTTTTTTGGGGTCATTATTTTGAACTACAACACCTAAAATCATATTATGTTAATAAACCATATGCTTGCAACTTAGTTTCCAATTCGGTCACTCGATCTTGCAAATTCTTAACGACTGAAATAAATGTCCGCGCCTCTTCCGCATTGGAAAATCCAAATGAGTCTGTATCTGTAACATCCTGCAATGCATAATCTGCAACAGATGGTGGCGTAAATGTAAGTGTTGTAAGAGGAGCTGTAAGAGCAGTTTGCTTAGTAGTGGGTGCAGTGCCAAAGAACCCAATGTTTGCACCATCGTGGTTTAAACTTCCGTCGATTTCTACAGAATTAAATTGGACATTATCCGTTACTCCAATTCCCATACTATCACGCGCAGTTGCCCCAACCTTGGTAGTCCATTCACTACCATTATTAACAATAAAACTATCTGTGATATCGCTCGATAACGTTGATATTTCACTCAAATCCTCACTATATCGTTGAATAAATACACCAATTTCAGAATCAACTAACACTTCATCGGGGATAAAATCAATTGGCACTTCAAATCCATAGTCGTTGTCACTTGGAATAAGTGGCGCAACTGTAGAACTTAAATTAATATCTAATAAAAAATAATCAATAAATTGCCCACTCAATGTGTCAGCATTTACATCTGTAAGCCCAGACCCATCCCCATCAGCAGGTTGAAAAAATGTTACAGGTTCGCCACCCAATGTGACTGCGTTTATATTAGAAATCCCCGCACCGCTCCCAGTTATTGTAGTAGCGGTTATACTACCAACGGTTAATGTAGTGACTTCTAATGCGGCGATTGCATTATTTACAACAAGTGTATCAACTTCCCAAGTTGTAATGGGTGACAGGGGTTTAAATTGCCCATCAATGTAAAAATCGCCTTGAAATGGCTCAGATTGGGATGCAATAGGGTCTGTTGCACTATCGGGATAACCAGCAGTGGTATCTGTGTGGTGATTAAATTGATGATATTTACTATGAAATCGCATGGGTATGTTCTTTTAATTATTTATATTATAAGAGTATTTGTCGAACTTTCTCTGATTTTATACCCCATTAATCTAATAATTTTATTTTGAATTTCGAGGATACTTAACAGACATCTATTGAAAACTTGGAATGAGAATACTTCATTCTGCCCAATAAAAACGGATAGGGGGTTCAACACTTCTGAATTAACAAGATTTTCCATATATTGGTATTCTAAGAATCCTTTGGTGTCAGTTTGAATAACAGCCTTAAAAATGAGGCTGTTATATAGTAATAAATTATTAAACAACGCTTTTTGCAACACTGTATTATATACGAAATCTTGTTCAACCTCTAAATTTTCAATTGATAGATTGGAAATATCATCGGCGTCAAGTAAATTATTTCTATCATATAGGTATTTGAATACAACTGAATCTAAGCAGAATCTGATCTTGTTCGTATCGAGAATAAATAATTCATCACTAGTATTATCCCCTTTTAATGCAAAATTCAAGTGATCTGCGGTGTTAGTATTATCATCAAATAATTTAAAATATGAAATAATATTATTATTTACATTGTCGTATTTGTATACATTGTCGCTTGTTAAAATATAAATAATACCAACACTCTCAATTGATTCAATACCAGCGATAATATTATCAGGTGTTATCCCGTCGAATTCGACGGTTTTAAATTTTGACAGTGCTAGGTTATAGTAATCTATTGAGGCACTGTATAATATAGTAATATTTTCACCGACTATTATATCAATTGGGTTGGGTGATGCTAAAGTAACTTTGTTTACTATGTTTAAATCTCTATTTAGCTGAATCAATTCGGTATTACTGATAGCATATATATTAGAGCTAAAATTAACATTGATGAGATTCTTAAGTTGAGTAAATTGTCTAACAAACTTAATATTTTCGATCACAACATCGCCATACAGTAACGCAGTCAAGTCATATACAACAAGCCCACCAAACCCTGAGTCATAAACATATAACCTTTCTGAGTCATATTTTATGAATTTAATATTTCTAAACCCCTGATTGCCATTTTGTTTAATTTGGGTGTAACTAATTTTTAAAGTAAGTGAAATTGGAGTTGCGGAGATAGCAAATTCTTCCGCAATATTGCCACCTAAGTAAAAATCTATAGATGTAGACTTTGCACATATGTATAAATTCTGCCCATTGAATGTATCAACAACCTCAATTTGTTTATAATCATGATCAGTTGGAGACCCACCGTCCCATTCACCATCATTGAATGAATAAATATGTGGATCAAATTGTGGAGACTTATTATCTACAATTTCACCAATACTCTTAATGTAATTAAAATTATCATTAAGCATAGAAATTTTCGAATTAAACGTAATGTTGTCCGATATTCTATTTACTGGAACCTTAATATCATTCTCCGTATGTGGAAGGGCGATGGTTGATGTTGGTAATCTATATGTCATTATTCAATATTTATATTATTAATCCTTAAATTGATATAAGTATCTTCCACTGTCTGATTTATCCGTTTAGTAACATCGGCCTTCATATCATCTGTAAGATCAGTTCCACGGATGTTGATTGACCCATATTCGCTCTTACGCATGTTTTTATTTTGTATGAAGAACCCAGACACTTCCTCGATATATGAGCGATGTTGTATTGGAAGTAATAAATTATTACCCTTTGGTGCTCTATAAATTCTATTGAAATTAGATACATCAAAAAAGTTAAAGTATGTATCATAAATGGTAAGTTCTTTGATTGTGAATCCACCAGAGGTCATATCATTATTGGATGATAGTAACATATCATTAATAGTTGACTCACCATTATAGTTACTAGCCCCAATAAATAATTTTGTGTCGCGTAATGTGTTTGAAAAATAATATATATTCTTATCGAATTTTTCTATAGCAACTATATTTCCGTTGCAATATAATGTTATGGTTCCATATTTATTACTGAAAATAACATTTAAAATACATGTCGAATCTTCATTTATATATTTTTCATCAACTGTTAAGCGGACTTTACCCGTTTTATTAAAATCAAATATACCAAATAAAGTAATATCTAAATCTAATTGTTTCGATAGAAACTTTGTATTGTAGATATTACTTCCCTTGATTGGAGTTCCTGAAATTGATTTATCGTCAATCTTCTTAATTAAATTCAGTTCCCTATCATACCTATGGATTATTGTTGATGATAAATTGTCAGTTTCAACGACATCTAGATACTCAGTAATCACACCATTTCTTATATAACGCCCACGGTTTATATACTTAAGGTTGTTAGTGTTAGTCGGGTTAATGTTAACAGACTTAATAACTTTGGGAATGAATGTATTATCGATGGTATATAATCCGTCATCCTTGAGCGCATAAATAATATTATTTACATCGGTTGCAATATCAATAATAGAATCGCCAGATATTGCAGCGGTTGTGATATTATTATAATATACTGCATTATCATTTAATACATAAGGAACTCCCGTTTCAGAATAATCGACATATTTACCAACATATGATGAATAAACATCGTCATAGACTAATAATAAATCATCGCCAGATATGCCATTACCCTTGGCGGCTAATTTCTCAGTATTAGGATCAAATTCAAAATACCCACCCGAAGAAAGTAAAATACTTAATTTACTATCGTAGTATTTAATATCGGCAATGTCAAGACTAGTCAATGCGCTCGTTGAATTTGTTATAAAGTCTAAATTCTCAATTGTGTGGACAATCCCATCGACATCTTCAACATAGATTAAATTATAATCATCAGTAAAAATAACATTATCAGTGTTGATATCCGAACTAATATTAACTGAGGTCACTTCATTATAATCATGGTCATAGAAAAACATTTCTGAACCACTCAACGAAGTAGTGAATGGAGTAAAGTTTCTATCGACCGTAAGTGATACGGTATTGTTGCCAAATATTTTATTGCCCCTGAATGATTCAAGGTTAAAGTTCTCCAATACTAGATTAATACTAAACTCTTCATCATTTGTTGTATTCTCAGTAATCAAGATATTAGACTGTGTAAAGTCCATAGTTAATTCAGTTTGAGTAACAAGTAACAAATCGCGTTTTTGATCGTGGAGAGATTGAGAAACCTTTTTACCAATTCGCTCATACATGAACAATGAATTTGGTTGAAACGTTAGTTTACTTTCAACATCGAATACGCCAATCCCTTTATCAAATTCTGTGAAATATTCTGCGTAAACCCCCTCTAGCATAGAGGTTGTGCTGAACGATTCAAGATGTGAAATTGTATTCCATCCGTCTACTGACAATGCGGATGTATTAGTTACCTTGTCGGGGTTATAGTAACGATCAAGCCACATAGACTGTGAAGGGCGCAGTGGGTTATACCATAGCCATGTGCATAGATATTGTCCATTATCAACATTAGCAGTTACGCCAGTATTTTTAAAGTCAGCATATTCATAGAGTTTCTTATATACCTTATCGGAATTCAACGGAGAATTACCACCGATTGCCCCATTTTTAATAAGTGATGTGTCATTGATGTTAATTTGTGTATATCCCCTAAATTCATATGGAATATTGAAATATGTTTGTTTATCTGGGGTAAATACAACGTCAAACACATCTGATGTGTAATTTAAAATATAGTTATTATAACTAGAATCGCCACGAATGCCAGCAGTCAATGAGGTATATTGTCTATGTGTTGTGTTACTCTCCTGATTAACTAATGAATATTCCCCAGCTGGTGTTAAATTATTTTTTAATGCAATAAAGTTTGAATTTTTATCCAAATCAGATTCATAGTTATGTGTGTATAAATTATTAGAAAATGTAAAGTATTGATCAACAATATTATTAGAGTCACTGTATACTGGTGAAAAACTATTATAAATGGCCTCTAGTTTATCTAAGCTATTTTTACCATCTACTGTAAATATATTTTGATTAATTTCACTAGATAAAGTTGCGCTATCTAACGGGGTAATTGCAATATCGCCACTTGAATTTATTCCAATTGTTCCATATTCTGGGACAACTAGAAGTAACGCATTTGTTATACTATTATACGAATAAATGAATCTAGAAAATATTATATCTTCATCTGTATTTGACGTTAATGTATCTGACCCAACATCATAGGTAATATATTTATCTCCATCCTCACCAGTTTTTATAATATTGCAATATGTTTGGTCAATTAACCGAACATAAAAATAGAAGTCATCTGTTAAATCATCTGCATCGATTGTGCTACTTAATGTGCCATTATTAACAAATAAATGTGTATTTGTGAAATTGTTCCTTAATGTAGTATTAAATGAATAATTTGTGATGTCTCTATCATCCTCAATAGTTGAACCCTCACTGTATCCAATAACATAAGCATTTGAATCACCATCTGGCCCAATTGCAGATAACAATTCTGATGCCAAAAAATCATTAACAGCTAATGCCGTCGATGAAAATAATAAACTGCTACTACCTGATTTTTCGGGTCGAATATTTTTGAAAACGTCATCATAAAATTTAACAGTAGTTAATACTGTAAATATATCCTTGGATAAAATATATGACACAGGTGTTTTTAAAACGTCCTCGATGTTCATATTCATACCAGACGAAGTTGGATATAACTCGCCAAAGTATGACACATCCCCTGAGTTCCCATTATCTCTGAGATATCGGATGTCGTTAAAAGAAATTGTCGAGGGTGTAAAAGATGATAATTCCATATTAAATATTTAGTAATGATACCGAAGTTATCAAATCGGGGTCTCTTGTGTTAAGGTATAACGTTAAGTCAATTGAGTCAACATTTGATTTAATGCGTGAGTCTAACAATTCGATTTTAGAAAACCGATCCTGTATATCAATATTTCTACTATTTATTATTATATCTAAAATATATTGTTTACCTAAAACTGAATAAAAATTGATTCGCACATTTTTATTACTAGTAATGCCTGTCTGGATTGTATTCTCATACACAAACGGCTGCTCATTAATAGGTGAATCAACAAAACCTTCGTTATATGATGGGAGTTCTCTATCCCCTGGGTCAATTAGGTTTTTTGAATATATAACTCCATCGATGTTATATTCGATTTTAACAATAAGTTCTGTTGTAGGTATAATAGAACTAAACCCAGTGATGTTTTTATAGTCTAATGTTATCAAAGATGGGGTATAAACTAATTCTGTCTCGTATTCATAGGTTTCTTCTGTAATAGAAGTTATTGGGTCGGATGATATATCGTAATTTAAAATATCACTTAAATTGTATTGTAAATCTGGCTTAGACACGGTTTCATTTGTTCTAGAATCATTATCATAATAAATTGAATCGACTGTGTTAAATGTGGGTAATGTCTCTTCTGGGAATAAGCCCTCACTATTATAATATACAAGCGACGACAAAATGGCATCTGATGATAAATTAAATTCTGATGCTAAATTGGTAGATTCTGATAAAGCACTTGTAAGTCTGTATTTATTTGGGGTATATAGGGTGTTTGCAATAAGTTCGGCGTTACCATTTGAATAATTATACTTAAGAAGATTGAAAGAATAGTTATCACATATGTCAGATATCATAGTCACAATATAAATAATATTCTTGTGTTTAATAACATTAGGGCGCGAAATATTTTCTAATTCAATTATTGGATCAAACCCAGTTAATGGTTCCGTTGCAATAATTGTTTTAACATTATTTTCCATATTAATTTTCCAAATTTCGGGCGTTAATATTTTATCTTCAACTTTAATATTACAAAAATATGTTGAGTCATCTTTTTCAGAATACCAATATGATGCAGTTTTCCACTGCTTACTATTTTTGTTGAATGAGATATTTTTGGTTAATTCGCTAAATGTAAGTCGTGAAGTTTTAAAATTAAAATTAACTTTAGCGGTTAAAGAATACCACTCTGTGGTTATTATGACAGTTTCATTAAGAATATCAATATCATAAATACCTGTGGCTAATTGATCGTGCAATTTATTATATCCATCAAATACATTAGGTATAAAATCTTGAAGGTTTTGAATATATAATCCATCAGGCGTTCTGACTAATACTCGCCCAACTGTATAATTGTCTTCATACACTGACTTATATAATGCATTTGCGTCATATTTAACTGGTTTGGTTACAGTGTTAAATCTGGCACTATCTAATTTCTTATATACAAAATCATCTAAATTATAATCGACCAAGGTTTCAACAAATGTTTCGCCACTTGACCCCACATAAAAACCAATGACGAGATTGGACTGAATTTGTATTGACCCAAGTGCGTCGTTAGTCCCCACCCTTTGCCCAAGTAAAACAAAATCATTTGCGACAGTTGAAAAGGATGTTGCCCCACCACCCAATGGGTAAACTATATTTTCAAATGACTCCCCAACTCGAACATATTCTAGAACATTAGATATAGATTCCTCTGCACCAAATGCGAAATTTACACCTGCGGATAGAGCGGATAATTCATCTGTTATGGTATCTCGCTGCCCAATTACATAATTATTTACAATGGTGTCCGCTAAAACAGCACTCAATATAGATGAAGATTCATATTCTGGAACATTCTTATATTTAATAAGATAGTATTCGTTCCCATAAATATCCGTAACATATTTATAAACGTGTTCGCCCTCATTTAGGTGAAAGAAAAAATCTGTCTTACTTTTTCTATTTAAAATATTTTTAGAGAATTTATCAAATATGTCTTCATTTGCCCATGCTTCATTTTTATCACCAGTCCACAATTGTGTATTATCTGTGTATCGTTCAACGCCACCAGAAGCATCGCCAATAATAGAATCTCTTGACATATACCCATAAAACCGCTTTAACTGTTTGTCCTTAACTGGTTTATTTGCCAACCCAAGGTGCGAACTGTCATACTTACTCCAAAAATAAAAATCTCTGTAATTTTCTGAATTATATTGTAAGGTTGGAACTAGACCAGATGAAGCAGTGTCGGTAGTTTTAATACCATATGGAGAGAAATAGTTACTTGTGTAAATGTAACGACTCGTAAAAAAGTATCCAATATCACTATTTTTTAAAAGATTTGTTTCATCAGATATATCCGAAATCAACGGTTTACCATAATTATATGGATCATAGAATGGTGTGACAGAATTAACATCAACAGAACTTCCGTTTTGAGAATATGTTGAATCAACACTGATATACTTCTTAAATAAATCCTTCTTAAGTTCAGAGATGAGTGTCGCTGAATCGCGGTTATAATCAGAGAACGAAGTTAGCGCAAGGTTTGAAAGTGTGTAATCTGATGGAGCTTTAAGGAAATCTTCTTCATTTACGATAACCTCTTCGGTTCTATAGTCATTAAAGTCATATAAGCCATCATATTTAAGTTCGAAATTTTTATGGAATGAATCGAGTGGCTGATATGTTTGTTTATATTTTTGAAAAGATGCGTCTGATTTCGTATAGTTATCAATAATATACTCAGCAATAGTATTTTCAAGAAATTGTTTACTACCCTTTGTGCTCCATTTTAACTTTGCATTTTTCGCTGAACGTCTACGGCTTTGATAATAAACAATAATATCCTTAATCTTTTCTACAAAAAATGGAATAGCAATATCAAGTTCTAATGGATTATTATAGTCTATATTCCCAAGAATGCGTTGTTCGTCTTGCGTAAGAAAGTCTAATTGAATACTTTTTAACAGGTCAACGTATTTTTGTTTTCGTGTTTCGACGAATGATGTGGCTGGTAATTTTTTAATTTTTGACCACTCAATTATGTATTTGTTGTATACATCAACCACGAAATCATTATTTACATTATCAATATCGAGGTTCTTAACGAAGTCGATGAAAGAATAAGGGTTGGTTTTATCCCCTTTTACATCAGAGTTTTCTATTGTGTTTACAATAGAAAACTTTAAAATCCTAAAATCAATTAAAACTGCCATATAGAATTATTTATAAATGATTGGCGATAAGCAAATAAGTCTTTGGCTTATGGGATACAGCGCACCTATTTATTCAGAAATTTAGAAAAATATTGCCAAAAGTATAAATAGTTAAAAGCAGAACTTTTTAGCCACTAAAAATGAAATCAATTAAAATCAAACTGAATAACTCTAATAAAGACAAAATTGCTTTATTGGACTCCCTATTTGTTGATTTAGAAAAGGTCTCAAAAGAATATTTAGAACTACGCTTAGAAGAAATTAAGTTATCTGAGTATAAACCATTTAAAGAACATTATGCTTATTTCAGATCAATATATACCAATGTTAATTCTGGGATTCTACAATATCGACTTAGAAATGTAGATAAAACTATAAAATCCTTTATTTCATGGTGTAAGAAAAAAAAAGAAAATAGTTAAGTTTCCAGACAATATTAAATCCGATATTCCTCTTAGAAATGATATGTTTCATTTTGAATATAATAAAGAATCTAAATCATTCGACGGTTGGTTGAAGGTATTAAAGAAATATTTCCCAATTAAATTATGTAAGTATCATTTGAATTGTTTGAAAGATGCAACTAAGATATGCGACTCAAGTATTATAAAAGATAATAGGGGCAATTTATGTTTAAGGCTATGTTTTAAAACAAAACCTCAAAATAATACTGGAATAAATAGCTTGGGTATTGATTTAGGAATTGTTAAACCAATTGTTTGTTCAGATGGAAAGCAATTTGGTAATGGTAAATTAATTAAACATAAAAAATTAGAATTTGGTAAAAAAAGATCAAATAATCAATCTAAATCAGAAGAGATTTGTAAAAAGCAGTCCAACTGGACTAACGATCTTAATCATAAACTTTCAAGGCAGTTAGTAAATTACTGTGTTTCAAATGAGATAAACGTTTTATCTTTAGAAGCACTTAAAGGTAGTCATCTAGCTAATAAGAAACATCGTAAATACTCATGGGCTTTTAAAGATTTGCTTGAAAAAGTAACTTATAAAGCAGAAAATGAAGGCTTACAAGTCATTAGCGTGAACCCAGCATATACAAGTCAAACTTGTTCTTGTTGTGGTTTGAAGGAGAAATCCAATAGAAAAACTCAAGATTTATACTTTTGTAAGTGTGGGTCAAGAATGAATGCTGACGTTAACGCTGCTAAAAACATTTTGAATCTTTCGTTTCAAAATGGGTTAAATGTGAATCTAACCAGTGGTAAAGCATCAATCCACGAAGCCCATAAGTCTTTAGCTTATGGGTAGTTCATAAAGGACTTTCATAATGCAAAATTCTTAAATCTTAACCCATAATATAAATAATTAAAATGTCATTAATCACAGATAATACCCAAATTCGCCTAATTTCAGAACTTGCACCTGCGGGTGGCTTAGTGAGT
>Ga0136596_1000191_pt1 | contig 32109 bp, 30 predicted proteins | sample AntRauTorcE11897_FD_101387 | JGI IMG/M metagenome (GOLD analysis project Ga0136596, IMG submission 101387) | Saline lake microbial communities from Rauer Islands, Antarctica - Metagenome Torckler E11 #897 | ecosystem: Environmental > Aquatic > Non-marine Saline and Alkaline > Saline | place... | reverse complement strand
GTTTTCATAAGGTATTTCTTTCTTAAAGTTAATATTTATTTTTTGATTAAAGTGAACTAAATGATTTTTTTGCCTTGTATTATCTGTAGTAATATTGCTACCACAGCAATTACTAAAAGAACGTGGATAAGTCCACCGGCACTATACCCTATAAATCCAACTAACCAGGCTATAACTAATACGACAGCGACGAGATATAAAAGATTTCCCATGATATTTGATGTTTTAGATTATGGTTAGTTTGTAGATGTATTTGTTTTTGAAAAGAAGTCATCTAATGAATTACTAAGATTATCCATAGAAGTGTTGAAATCTTCTTTAAAATCATCCCAGTTATTTTTATTGGTAACTCCGAAATTATCTATTTGACGCTTTAGGTTATCGTTTGTGCGTTCAAGATTAGCTATTCTCACTTCGTGGGCTGCTTTTATCTCTGCCTCTTCATTCTGTATCTTTTCTTTTATATTAGCAATATCAAGGTTGTTCTCGTTGAGTTTACTTGCAATTTCTTGTCTGTAAATTCGAAGATCGGCCTCAATTTCACTTTTGGCTATCTCTAAATCTCTTTCGGCTTCTATGACGGAGGTTTGTGCTTTTTCCATTTTATTTGAGGTTCTGTCACATGCTTGTGTACCTAACACTGAAAGAACGGTTATGGTTGTAAATATAATTAGTGATGTTTTCATAGTTCTTGACTTTAGTTTATTGATTTTTATCTGTTTTTAAACAGCTTCTCTTGTAAGTAGTTTTCAATGATTTGTTTTTCATCCCGGTACATTCCAGGGCATTTGTGAAACTATTTTCACAAATGGAAGATGCATTTATCTAACATGAAGACTGTTATAAAATACTTTTAATGAATTGTAAGTATCACTGATATTTATGAAGGAATAGGGTTCAACATCAGGTTCTTTTATTGGCTGTAAGAAATGACGGCTTGTTTGGTATCATTTTCCTTTTTCCTGGTTTGAAGATTTAATCTGAATGATAGAAACAAAAAAACGGACATTCCTTCCAAGAGTCTTTAACTGTAGTTTTTTTATTGCTAATCTGAATTGATACCGCTAAACAGGTTTGCTGTAATTAATCACTGTAATTAAATAGGTAGAATACTCCAATCTCTAATCCCCTGCTGTATGAGCTGAAACTTGAGCTTTCTGAGATATCACTTAACCCATGGACATATCTTGCATCAAAACCAAAACCGGTGGAGCTGTTCAAGAAACTGGCTCCGATATTTAAACCCAGATCTATAGATTTATAATTTTCTTCAATGTTGATTGTATCGTTGTTGTTTTTCGCTTCAGCATTCATCATGAAACCCAACTGTGGGCCAGTTTGAATTCTAAAGCCGTTATCAAACATAAACTGAAGCAGAACCGGAACATTAATGTAAGCTAGGTTCACATCAGTATTCCCGCTTTTCGCACCTTGCACGGAGTAGAAAATTTCGGGTTGCACAGCAAAAAACTCATTCAAGTGTGTGTGCCCAATTAATCCAAAATTAAACCCAATCTTTGAATCAAATTCCGAGTTGTTGTTTTCAATATTGTAAGAATTTAACCCCGCTTTAGCACCAATATTCACGTTCTGTGCACTTGCTGAAGCTACTGCCATTAATGTTATAGCAACAATGATTGAGATCAGATAAAATTTCATGGTTTCTTTTTTTAGATATTATTGCAAGGATAATTCCATCCATATGGACTCCTTTCAAGTAAACTTAAAATGTGTTGGTTTTAGATCGGGAGTGTTACAAAGCAGATGAAAAATGTTATATAGTTTACTGTATTTATGGCATTATTAAGATTACGGCCTTTGCAGGGATGACCATTCAGCATCTCAACCCTTTGCACTCTCAAATGGCAGCTGATTTAATTGGAATAGGGCAGGGCAATACCAGTTTACCGTTAATTTGCAGGCACCGGCTTACACCCCCATCCTGAATGGCTGTAGGTGTGTGCTTTCCTTCCAAATTTTGCCGGGGTGTACCATGTTATTATTCCCCTCCTGAACAGTTCATCATCAAAGAATTCAACCTCACTGCAATCAATATTATCCGATATATATTGAATGGCTTTCATTGACTCATATTCCCGGGCAAAATTCTGGAGTTCATTTTTATAGTCCTGAATTAGTTCGAAATCATACACGGTAAGCGTGATTGTCGTATTGATATCAGTTTCAAGACGCCGGAAGGTCTGTTCGGCCATGGATTCTGCTACTTGAATGGAAGACACTTTTGGGCTACTCTCCATAAGATTTAGTCTTCTGGAATCAATATGTGACAGATGCAGATTTTGAGGGGAGGCAAGTAATACATCAGAGAATGACATTAGGTGTTCTGCCATCACAGGAGTTCCGTTATTACAGGTTGAAAGCACCACAAGATCAAATCGATGTTCATCAGTAAGCAAAAACTTCTGTATGCCTGCTGAAAACGAAGTCGTATTCACAGCAATTTCCGGCAACGTTCGGTGGTATTTCTTCCCATTGTTTTCAGGTATCTCGTGGCCGAAATAGAGAAAGTGATTTTGTTGAGCCTTATTCCGGGAATGGGTTTGGTATTGCTTATGTAGCCAGGCTTCTGTAGTAAGAAAATCTTCACTCTTATCTGAGTGGCGATACTTTACCCGGGTAGACAACCTTCCGTTTGTGTAGTGATATAAACGGCTCTTTTTTCGAGGGAACAGGCCCAGAAATTTTTTCTCCGACTGCTGATAAAATACAAAAACCTCCCCTGATTTCGCTTCCTCAGCAACCTTGAGCGCTGTATCAAATACCAGTGAATTGCCCTGAACCGGAATCCCTTCCTTATCATGATAAAGATAATCGGCATCAGCATGGATATAAAAGATCACGGAATATTCCGTGTTTACAGGTTCATCTTTTGGGGGCTCTTTGAACAGTTCAGCAGTAGAGCTGCACCCCGATAAAAGAAATCCCATGATCAGGACTTGCCAGATCAGGGTTTTATATCCTGAAGATGGATTGAACATAAACTTGTTTTGGGAAATATTGAGATTTTGACCTAAAGACTGGAAAACAAAAAGTCTTCCTCTTTAATACATGATTAAGAAGGAGACTTTTGAACTAATTTTATAACGAACTCACATTTTATAGCAGCAGAAGTATGATAAGGATCAAAAGAGCTGTAGTTACTCCAATCGTTACTGTTCGGTCAGCCTGTTCCATGGAATCCTGGGAATAATCTGAAAATTCATCAAGATCTTCGTCCTGAATTTCATCAAATCCGTCTAAACCATTTAGTTCATTCTGCTTTTCTGAGATCTCATTTTTATAGGAGCTTAGCATCACACTTTCATCTTCAGAAAGATTTGCCCGGGAATCGATACGATCTAAGGTATTTATCATTTTGGTAAATGATTTATTTAGGATCACTCTTTTCTCATCTGCATTATCAGTGTCATGAACCTGATGGACCGTTTCATTAAAATGCTTCTTAAATGTTTCAGTAATGTTTGTTGTTTGTGCAACAGCCATCGACTGAGCAGCGAAAATTAAAAATATGGAAGTAATTAAAAGACGTATTGGTTTCATCTTATGTCAAGTTATGAATTAGTGTTAATTGCATTACAGTTACTTACTCCATAGTCGAAATAATTACTGTTCTAAAAGAAATATGTGGATATATAAGGGAAGAGCTGTTACATATCTATACTTTTCTGTTGTATAACTAACAGATTTTTAAGGAATTCCTATAGTGGTTTGGAAAATATGAACTGGAAGGCGGCTCCTATCTGCCGACAATAGCAGGCTCCACCATTTTGGGCTACTCCGAAGGAGTTACATAAACGGTATAAAGAGTTTCCTCGAAAATAAAGACGGATAATACAGTGATATATGTAAGAATGAAAATGCTCTATGTAACATATATAGAATAAAAATAGTGCACATTTAAAAGTAGAAAATGATTTACGGTCTTTTACTATCAAAAATGTAATTGTATAAATAATAACAGTTTGAATAAGATATAAAATCTACATCATTATAAGATTACGGAGTTCATTATGAATCTATATCAAAAACTATTCACGGTTGTCATTGGCTTTAGCTTATTGACGGCATGTGCAAGTACTAACCCTCCCAATCAGCAGCTTACTGAAACACAAATGGTGATTCAACAAGCGGAGCAACTTGGAGCTGAGGACTATGCACCCCTTGAAATTCGAGATGCTAATATAAAGCTGGGGCTGGCAAGAGAGGCCGTGGAAGACGGGAATTATGAAAAAGCCATAAAATTGGCCGAACATGCACGGGTAGATGCCGAGCTTGCACAGATTAAAGCGCAGTCTGGTAAAGCTAAAAAAGAGGTTGCTGAACTGAGAGAAAGCATCCGGGTTCTAAAGGCAGAAATTGAAAGAAACCAAAATGCTGACTAATACATCTGAGGATTATCATATGAACACTTTACAATTATTCTATAGTATAAATTTACCCAAGCCAAGATTTACCATATTTCTTCCCTTACTCATACTTTTAGTGGGATGTGGAGGCCCACCGGCTAACAATCCGCTTCTTACAAGTGCAACGGAAAATTATAACGTAGCAGAACAGGATACTATGGTTGTTAAATATGCTCCGGTTGCACTGAAAGAGGCTGAGGAGTCGCTTGAAATAAGCCAAAAGTTATGGGCTACAAAAGCGGATAAATCAGCTGTTGATCATCATGCATATATCGCTCAACAAAAAATATCCATTGCCGTGGAAACAGCTGCATTTAATGCGGCAACCAGTGAGATATCGCGGAGTGAAGTGGAACGCCAACAAGTATTGCTGGATGTTCGCCGAAGTGAGGCAGATCGATCAGAAGCAAGAGCCGAGAGTGCACTATTAGAGGCGAAAAGTGAAAGAGCATTAGCTGATGAAGCGCGTGAGAGGGCAGATCAATCCAGACAAGCAGCTATGAATGCCGAAGAAAGGGCAAAAATATTGGCCCAAAGAGTGAATGAACTCGAAGCCCGCCCAACAGATCGTGGTTTGGTATTGACACTTGGTGATGTACTCTTTGAATTTGGAAAATCTGCCATGCGTTCGGAAGGAACCAAGAGCATGGACGATTTGGCTAGTTTCTTGGTGGAATATCCTGAGCGGAAAATTATGATTGAGGGATTTACCGACACTATAGGTTCTGAAGAATTTAATATGGAACTGTCGAGAAATAGAGCTAATTCGGTGAAATCAGCATTAGTTAGCAGAAATATTTCCGCCAGCCGAATTCAAACCATTGGTTATGGAGAAGAATTTCCTGTTGCTACAAATATAAACGAAGCCGGCCGACAACAAAACCGTCGTGTTGAAATAATAATTTCCGACCAGGAAGGCAATATTTCTGCTCGCATCCTATAATAAATTCCACCATATAATAAGTTTCCTAATGGGAGCATGCCTGCTTAAAGAAGGTTTGTTCCCATTTTAATTTTTGGGATAGGCCAATATTCATGCTTTCTTACAGAGACGCAATGAAATACAAAGTATTTTGGTTGAGTTACACAATAATGACTGAAATATTAACAGGATAAATATGCTAAATAAAATTAAAGGACGTCCACTTTGGTATAAAGCTTGGACTATAACCATAGCTATCGCAGCACTTTACACTTTAATAATTTTTGTCGGTGTTTTATTAAAGGAGTCTTTTGAAGCATCTGGATTTGATTATTTGCTATTATTTTATGTAAACCTATCCATCTTGTTAGAGATATATTTTTTTCCAGAGACTAAAATAAGTAGACAGAATAAAGCCCCTGAATGAAGCTAAGTAGTGTCAGGAAAGGGTGAAAGGACTATAGATGTCACAGGTTTTCGAGATTATGGCTTCTCTTGTGTTTGAGTTCTTTAAAGTAGGTGGGTGTAAGTCCGGTAACTTTTTTAAACTGGTTCGAGAGATGTGCTACACTGCTGTAATGCAGTTGCCAGGCAATTTCAGTTAGGGTAAGTTCATCATAAAGTAATAATTCTTTTGCCCGTTCAATTTTATGCTGTATGATGTATTTCTGTATGGTAGTTCCTTTTAATGCTGAAAACGTATTAGACAGATAGGTATAATCGTATCCCAGTTTTTCACTGATATAGTCAGAATCATTCACTTTAGGTAATTCGTCGGCATAGTGAACCATTTCTACAATAACACTTTTAATTTTTTCAACCAGGATCTGTTTTTTATCATCTAAAAGTTCCAATCCCGATTTCAAAAGATTCACTTTCAGTTTCTCTCTCTGCTCTTTAGTTATATCTTCCCGAATTTCTACCATTCCAAGATCTACAACAATAAAGTGTAAATCCAATTTTTTCAATTCCTCCTTTACCATCATTTTACAACGGCGACTCACCATGTATTTGATATATAGTTTCATAGGTATGTATTGGCAATGGCTTTCCAGATTATAGAGCGTACCGGATTTTTCTTCATTTAAACTAAATAAAGCAATACATGGCAGTATCTTTGTAATACATAAGCTAAATGTTGAGTACTATAATTAGTTATAAGTCTGTAATTTTTGATATAAGTGGCTAATCCATTTTTCACCTATCCATTTTCAAAGATAAGTGCTACGATAGTGCAAGTTTTTCCTGATTGGGCTTCCGTATTCTTTTCATAATCAAACAAAAAGCCCCGTGCATAATCTATGCACGGGGCTTTTAAGTTATTTTTCTAAAAAGAAATTACTTAATAAGCATCATTCTTTTTGTGGAGTTGATTCCATTAGCAGTAATTCGGTAGATGTACATTCCACTTGAGAGGGCAGAAGCATCGAAAGTGGCTGTATGCCAACCTGCAGATTTGGGCTCATTTACTAACACTCCAATACTTTGTCCTAACATATTGAATACTTCAAGACGAACATCAGAAGCCTTATTTAATCCAAACTGAATATTTGTTGTTGGATTGAATGGATTCGGATAATTCTGTGAAAGCCTGATCTCACTTGGTAGTTGATTGTCTGGTACTTCAGTACTTGTTGAAACAGAGCTTTCCGGTAAGTTTATCACATTTTGTTGCAGGGTAACATTTTCGGTCAAAGCCATAGCCTGTCCGTCAAGTGTAGCACCTGTAGCCAAAGTCACCTGTGTTCCGGCCATTATAGTTCCCTTCATCACTGTGGTTGTTCCGAATGTAGCTGCAGAACCTACTTGCCAAAAGATATTGGCTGCGTTGGCTCCATTCGTTAGAAACACTTTTCTATCAGAGGTCATGTTGAAACTTGAAGCGATCTGGAATATCCAGACAGCATCATCATGTCCGCCGCCGTCTAAGGTCAAATCACCGGCAGAGATCTCGAGCGTACCTGTAGACTTGTACAGGCCCGGATATAGTGTTTGTCCACCTATATTTCCGGCAATTCCGATTGGAGCTACAGTTCTTCCGGCAGCATCATTATATGCATCGGTTAGATCACCTTTTGCATCTGTCAACATAGAAGGAGATTCTACTGAGCCAGCAGGACCGGAAGCATCAACGGTATATATAGTTCCGGTTACTTCGCCTTCTGTTAAATCAATAAATGAACCTGAAGTCGGGCTTAGGCCTACATCACCTAAAACAGCAGAACTTGGAACATTGGTTACAGCTGTATGAGCTAAAATTGCAAAGTCTGCGGCCATACCAAGGTCAACAATAGCCGGCCCTGTAGGAATTGAATCCCATGTGGTGAACGTGAATGCAGTAGAGAAATCACTTGTAACATCACCGTTTGTGGCAGCTACACGCCAGTAATACATGGTGCTGAATGTCAGATCTTCTATAAACTGTGAAGAATCTGTAAGACCTGTTTCATTAAAAACCGTACTGCTGAAATCTTCTTCACTTGAAACCTGTAATTGGTAAGATCCAGCGTTGGCAGAAACGTTCCACAAGAAGGTTAAACTATGGGGTTGAGATTCAGCAGAATCAGCGGGTGAAGACAGAGTAGGAACAGCAGGCTGAGCAAAAGCAGCGGTGCTAAATATAAATATCATCGCTAAAGCAGAACAAACAGCGTATGATAACTTGGTGAATCCTTTTGAGGAGAAAATATTTGTAGAAGTTTTCATTATGAGTATGTGTTTTGGAGTAGAAATTTGTTTGTTTGGGGTATAGATAAAAAGTTGTACACCTGCCGGATGGACAGGTGTACAATCATTTCTATTAGTTAGTAGGTGTTACAACTGTGTTACCTTCGATGGTAACGGCTGCTATTCTTGCCAATAATCTTCCTTCAACTGAAGCACCGGTATTTACAGCTATGGATTGGTCGGCCATGATTGTTCCCTTCATTACTGAAGTGGTACCAAAAGTAGCTGATGTACCTACTTGCCAGAAGATATTCGAGGCTTTGGCACTACCGGCTAAAATCACTTTGCGATCTGAGCTTGTAGTCAGTGAAGAGGCAATCTGAATGATGAATATTGCGTTGGCATTACCCTTGGCATCAAAAGTAAGGTCACCGGATGAGATCTCCAGCGAACCGCTTGACTTATAAAGTCCCGGAGTAAGTGTTAATCCACCAAGATTTCCTGACAGTAGTACGATGTCATCAGATGTTCTGCCGGCGGCATCATTATAGGCAATGGTCAGATCGCCTTTTGCAGTTGTCATGTTAGATGGAGTTGGAACTCCATAGTCAGAGGCATATAAGTTTCCTGTTACTTGAGCAGAAGTCGCAAATTCATCACCGGTGGTATAAACCATTGAAAAACCTGTGATCATTGAACCTGCTGCAGGACTTAAGCCAATATTACCTGTAATCGTTGATGTTGGAATATTCGAGATCTCTGCACCTGCCAGGATCACGAAATTAGCGGCTGATCCCAGATCAATAGTTGCCTGGTTTTCAGTTTGGATGGGGATCTCGATCAGATCATCTTCATCATCAGAATTGGTACTGTTATTGTTACATCCTACCATTATAACGGCCAATAAAAGAGTAGCTAGTGTAGTAGAGTTAAAATATTTATTAATTGATTTCATGTATATGAGTGTTACCCGATAAAACGGGTTGTCGTGATATAATTATCACGTGAATAATATGCACATGAATAACATAGCAACCGTTATATAGCAGCAGGAAAGAGTTACATAACTTACTGTTTTTCAATTATCTGAAAAGAAACTAAAGCTTATTTTTTAAGGCCTGAATCCAACCCTGCTTAGAGGTCTTCAAGGTTACCCAGCCTTTTTTGCTTAAGCTTCTTGAAAAATGAGGGGGTAAGCCCGGTTACTTTTTTGAACTGGTTTGAAAGATGAGCAACACTGCTATAGTGTAATTTTTGGGATATTTCGGTAAGGTTCAGTTCATCATATAAAATAAGCTCTTTTGCTTTTTCAATTTTATGGCTGATGATAAATTGCTGAATGGTAATCCCGGTTACCTCTGAAAAGATATTGGATAGATAATTATAATCCTTCCCGATTTTTTTGCTGATATAATCCGAATAATTCACCTGAGGTATTTCATCGGAGTGATGAATCATTTCAATAATGGCGGTTTTTATTTTGTCTATAAGGATCTGTCTCTTGTCATCCAGCAATTCCAGCCCCGATTTCATAAGATTCTTTTTCAGCTTCTCCCTTTGTTCCTCAGAGATGTCCTCCAGAATCTCTACCATTCCCAGGTCTACAATTACAAAGTGTAAGCCCAATTTCTTCAGCTCTTCTTTGACTAGCATCTTGCAACGCAGGCTCACCATGTATTTGATGTAAAGTTTCATAATCGTTTGTCATCAATGGTTTTCCATTTTAACTAAATATGGCGTCGCGAAGAAGTAATACATGTTAACCTATTTGTATAAGTGCTTTAAACTACTATTAATCGGTAGTTAAGGATCGTATTAGACACGGAAGATTACAACCTATTTTGTCATTTGATCTCATACTTACTTATAACCGGGTAAGTGGCTTGTAATCGGGAACTTGCAATGTACACTAAATATACCTGCAAAAAAGCCCAAAACAGTCTTTACCTTCCTAAAGTTTTTTGTATCTTTGCCATCCATTTCGGAGCCGTGGTAACCGCGGTTATATTATTTTTATCGTAAACAAATAAAGTTTAATAAATGGAATCCGCTACGGCGTTGTTTTCTCTCATTATTGCTCTTCCATTAGCCGGCTTTCTGATCAACGGGATTATCGGGCTATTCGCAGAGAACTATCGAAATAAAAAACAGTTAATTGGTATTATTGCCAATGTTGCTGTTTTTGTTCCTTTTCTGATCGCAGTTTATTTCTTTTTGAATATCAATGCCGATTCTGAAGCTGTAGTTTACAAGCTTTTCACCTGGATGGAAGTCGGTAGCTTCAGTGTTGATATTGCTTACCGCCTCGATCAGCTTTCAATTTTAATGACCTTGGTAGTTACCGGTGTTGGATTTTTGATCCATCTGTATTCTATGGGGTATATGGCAGATGATGAAGGCTACTGGAAATTTTTCGCTTACCTGAACCTCTTCATCTTTGCGATGTTGAATTTGGTGCTAGGCAACAACCTGTTGCTGTTATTTCTTGGATGGGAGGGAGTAGGAGTTTGTTCATATCTGCTGATCGGTTTTTGGTATCAGGATATGGCGAAGTCGGATGCCGCCAAAAAAGCTTTTATTTATAACCGTATTGGTGACTTTGCCTTTTTGATCGCCATGTTCATGGTATTCCAAACGGTTGGAAGCCTGAATTTTGATGTGATTCTTGGAAACCTGGATGCTTTTTCAAGTGAGTATATCTTTGGTATCGGCTTGCTGATGTTTATCGGGGCAACCGGTAAATCAGCTCAGATTCCATTGTTTGTTTGGTTGCCGGATGCAATGGCGGGTCCAACACCGGTTTCGGCTTTGATTCACGCTGCTACCATGGTAACCTCCGGTATTTATCTTATCTCCCGAATGTCACCCATGTTTGTGATGTCTCCGGAAGTGATGTTGATCATAGCCGTTATTGGGGCGCTTACAGCAATTGTGGCAGCTACCATTGCCATCACCCAAAACGATATTAAAAGCGTGCTTGCTTATTCGACGGTATCTCAGTTGGGATACATGTTTCTTGCGCTGGGTGCCGGTGGCTTTACCGCTGCGATGTTCCATGTGGTGACTCACGCTTTCTTTAAAGCCTGCTTGTTCCTTGGTTCGGGTTCTGTGATCCATGCGATGCATCATGTAGAGCACGAACTTGAGCATGAAGGAAAAGAAGTGCATTTCGATCCGCAGGATATGAGGAATATGGGTGGACTTCGAAAATATATGCCATCCACTTACAAGACTTTTTTGATCTCAACCATTGCGATTGCAGGTATTCCTCCATTGGCCGGATTTTTCTCTAAAGATGAGGTGCTTGCCATGACGGCCAATGCCGGCGCGGGAGAATTCGGTAGTTATATGTACATGGCTCTTTGGGTAGTTGGAATTATTACCGCTTTCCTTACTGCATTCTATATGTTCCGTTTAACACTCACCACATTCCACGGTGAATTTAAATTGGGACAGCGATTTAAAGAAGCTATCGGCGCAGAAAAATATTTGCATGAAAGTCCTGCTACTATGACTATTCCATTGTGGACTTTAGCAGGGCTTGCCACTATTGGTGGGTTTATGGGAGTTCCGAATTTCATAGTAGAAACCTTTACTCATGAAGAAGCTCATATTAATCTGCTTCACAACTGGCTCTATAATATTACTGCTGATTATGAACTCACGCTTTCACATGCTGTTGAATGGGGTTTGATGGCAGCATCTATTATAATTGCGATTGCCGGTGTAGTTGTTGCATTCAGAATGTATAATAATAATCAGCAGCTTGAGTCGGATGCTAAACTGGCTAAAAGATTTGGTGGCCTCTATCAAACTTGGCAAGACAAGTACAATCTTGACGAAGTTTATGAAGGTTTGATCTCCGAGCCATTGGTGAAATTTTCAGACAAAGTACTCGCCGTTTTCGACATGAAAGTTGTAGATGGGTTTGTAAACGCTACAGCAGGAACGGTTCGATTATTCGGTAGCCTTTTCCGTTACGTACAAACCGGAGTGGTATCAAGTTATGCGCTGGCTTACGTGATCGGCGTTCTTCTTATTCTCTATTTAATGGTAATGTAATTGTCACAAATCAGTTGATGGAAACACTTTTAAATATCGTCATTTATTTACCACTGTTAGGCATTCCCCTGATCTTGTTGATCAAGAATGAAAACTCCAGAAAGTGGATCGCGTTGTTGGTGACCAGCATTACATTCTTGGCATCGTTGCCACTAATGTTCGGCTTTGATGTTGCTAATTCCGGAACGGCTCAATTCCTTACCGAAGGTGGTGCCCTTATGGAGTCAATGGATATCAAATATCTTGTTGGTCTGGATGGGTTGAGTTTACTGCTCTTCATGCTTACAACGTTTATGGGGCCGATCGTTATACTGTCCTCTTGGAATTCGGTTACCAAGCATCTGGCCGGATATTTAAGCATGTTGCTCTTGCTTCAAACTGCTTCTCTTGGTGTTTTTGCTTCCCTGGACCTGATGGTCTTTTACGTATTTTTTGAGCTTTCACTGATCCCCATGTACTTCCTGATCGGAATTTGGGGCGGTGCCGGACGTATTCAGGCTACTGTTAAGTTTTTCATTTATACATTGGTCGGTTCACTGGTCATGTTAGTTGGGCTGATCTATCTCGGTTATGATGCCGGCGCAGCCATGGGCACAGGTGTTAATTTCACCACTGACTGGAGATTCCTTTCCAGCGATATCTACCAGATCGGATTGGTTGAGCAAACCTACTTGTTTCTTGCATTTGCTCTCGCTTTCTGTATCAAAGTTCCATTATTCCCATTCCATACCTGGTTGCCTTATGCTCATACCGAAGCTCCAACAGCGGGTTCGGTGGTGCTTGCAGCCATTATGTTGAAGATGGGTACGTATGGTTTGATTCGCGTTTGTCTTCCGATCTTCCCTAATGCATTTATGGAATTTGCTCCTTGGATGGCAACACTTGCAGTGATCGGTATTATATATGGTGCATTGGTTGCTATGGTTCAGAAAGATGTAAAGAAATTGGTTGCTTACTCATCAGTTAGTCACCTGGGTTTTGTAGTATTGGGAATTTTTGCACTGAACACGGTAGCAGTTCAGGGAGCCATCATCCAGATGATCAATCACGGACTTTCAACCGGCGCACTCTTCCTTATTGTAGGAATGATCTATGATCGCCGACACACACGTATGATCAAAGACTTTGGCGGTATTGCCAAGAAGATGCCGATCTTTACTGTGATGTTTATGATAGCAACATTAGCGTCTATCGGACTTCCCGGTCTAAACGGTTTTGTAGGTGAATTTTTGATACTGAACGGATCGTTCTTCTCTGAACTGTATGACAATAAAGTTTTTGCGATCCTTGCAGCAACAGGTGTGATTTTAGCGGCTGTATACATGCTATGGATGTTCCAGCGCGTAATGTTTGGGCCGCTTACCAATCCTGAAAACGAGAAATTAGTAGACTTGAATGGTCGAGAGATCGGACTTTTGGTTCCTCTTGTGATATTCATGTTTTGGATCGGAATCCACCCAGTAGATTTTACCAAGTATTCAGAAGCTCAGGTCACAGAATTGATCGAAACATCTGAAGCTAAAAGTATGGCAGTGTTAGAGCAATCTAAAACTGAAGAACTGCCAAACTGGACATCTAGATTCTATGACGTAGATCAATCAGAATCCCAATTAGTGAACAAATAAAATGGCACAACCACTTTCAGAACAGGAGATCCGCGATTACCTAGATACTTTAGAAGGATGGGATTTCGCAGATGATAAGATCAAAAAGGAATTTTCATTTAGTGATTTCAGTGAGGCTCTCGGATTCATAGTTCGAATAGGCTTAGAAGCTGAAAAAAAAGTTCACCACCCTGAAATTTTCAATGTGTATAATACCGTGAAAATTCAGCTGAGCACACATGATGCCGGAGATAAAGTCACTCAAAAAGACATCGATCTGGCCCAAGCAATTGAAAGCGTTTTATAAAATTTAGCGAATGGATTATTTAGGCGACATACAAGCTTTTTTACCGGGAGTGATCACTGCCATAGCAGGATTGGTGGTCATTGTGGTGGAATCTTTCAAGAAAGAAAGTCCCCTCAATTTTTGGATCACATCACTCTCTTTGATCGCGGCACTCATAGTTAGTGTTCAGGCATTAGGAACTAACCTTGACACAGCATTTTCAGGCATGTTGGTTTTTGGAGGTCCGGTAGCTTTCGGTAATATGATAATTTTGGCCGGAGCGGTTTTCTGTGTCTTTATATCTGAGGATTACCTCAGAGGGATCGGCCACTATTATGGTGAGACGTATGCACTGATCTTATTTGCCACTTCGGGCATGCTTGCTTTAGCCGGCTCTAATGACTTGATCACTATTTTTGTTGGTCTTGAGACTATGTCTATTTGTTTATACGTGATGGCAGGATTGATCAAGGATGAGAAGTCTGGTGCTGAATCAGCATTGAAGTATTTTCTACTGGGAGCTTTTTCAACCGGTTTTTTACTTTATGGAATGGCGTTGCTTTATGGCGCCACCGGCTCAACCAGTATTCCTGAGATCGGAGCAGCAGCAAGTACGGAGCCATTATTCTTAGCCGGAACAGCACTTTTACTTATTGGGTTTTTATTTAAGATCTCAGCAGTTCCTTTTCATATGTGGACTCCTGATGTGTATCAAGGTACGCCCACCACACTTACTGCTTACTTTGCAACCGCATCCAAAGCAGCTACTTTTATTGCATTTATCTTAGTGTTGTCACGAGCACTCCCTGTCATGGACGGCCTTAATTGGCAATTGGTGCTTAGTGTGATTGCAATAATCACAATGGTATTCGGTAACCTCATAGCTTTGGTTCAGGATAATGTGAAAAGAATGCTGGCTTACTCAAGTATTGCGCATGCCGGTTATGCACTTGTTGGTCTCGCTGCAGGTACTTTTGAAGGATATAGCGCCGTCCTGTTTTATTTGTTTGCTTACACCTTGATGAATGTTGGCGCTTTTGGAGTTATCGCATATTATGAGCGTAACAAAGGTTTAGACTTCAATCAGGTTCAGAATTTAGCCGGACTTGGTTACAAAGAACCCTTGATGGGTATATCACTTTCGGTATTCCTGTTCTCACTTGCAGGGATTCCGCCATTGGTTGGTTTTGTAGGTAAGTATTATGTATTTGCTGCTGCTATCAATGCTGAAATGGTAGGATTGGCTATAGTTGGTGTACTAGCTAGTGCAGCCAGTGTATATTACTACTTGAGAGTGATGGTTTATCTTTATTTCAGAGAAGAGCATCAGCCCATTCAGTTGTTCTCACCGACACTTCTCTATAAAGGCACCATTGCCATTCTTGCAATTCTCACTCTTTATTATGGTGTGGAACCACTGCTTCCCGGAGAAGGACTAATGGATATACTTAATACATTTGGTGGATACTCTACTCCGGAATTATCTTTAGCTCCTTAATTCCACACTTCCTCATATAAATGTATCGTCTCAGAGCTTTTAACAAAGAATTTGCATGTCTTTTAAGATTGTAATACATTTTGTAAAACAATTTAGAAAGTGTAATGAGGTCAGTTCGATTACCGGAAGATTTAGATAAAGAATTAGAGAGCCTAGCCAATCAAAAAAAAGTCTCTCGTTCAGATATTATAAAAGAAGCATTGGTGGAATATATGGCGAAAGAAAAAAAATATAACCAACCTTACGAATTAGGTTCCCGCTATTTCGGTAAACATGGTAGTGGAGAACGAGACCGTTCTGTAACGTACAAATCCAGAATCAAATCAAAGCTCCGTGATAAGCGCTCTAATTGATGCTGGTCCTATTATAGCTCTGTTTGATAAAGACGATCAGAACCATCGCCGGGTGATGGATTTTATGGAGAATTTTGAGGGGCGGCTCATTTCAACCTGGCCGGTGCTAACCGAAGTGTCCTATATGCTCGATTTCAACAAACAAACCCAGCTCGATTTTATTGATTGGGTAGCAGAGGGGGGTATTGAACTTCACAACCTTGAGCAGTGGCAACTCATTAATATTCGGAAAGTGATAAACACCTATGCTGATCTTCCGGCTGACTTTGCAGATGCTTCCTTAATTATAACTGCTGAAGCACGGAATATTAAATCCATGATTTCTTTAGATAGTGATTTTGGAGTATATAAATTGAGGAATGGTTCCTTCTTTGACAATCTGCTTATCGAGTAAAATAAACCTATCCGATAGGTTGGATTAGACTCTAAAAAAAGCGTATCTTTGATTCTTCTGTTGCTCGGCAAAGTGCCAGAGTGACTGCTTTCATCTCAGAAAGCACCCAAAGAAAACATATAAAAATGAGCAAGAACTATTACGAGTTTACCTATATCATAAATCCTGTTCTCGAAGAGGATAAGTTCAAAGAAACCGTTGATAAAGTTACCAAGCTGATCGAAAAAAACGGTGGAGAAATTGATGAAGTTGAGGAATGGGGTTTACGTCAATTTGCTTACAACATGGACAAAAAAGGCAGCGGTTACTACGTGAACATGTATTTTGAAGCGCCGGCTGAAGCTATTGCCTCTGTTGAAAGACAATTGCGTATTGATGACGACATTCTTCGTTTCCTAACCCTTAAGTATGATGCCAAAATGTTGCGTCACCGCGAACTTCAAAGAAAGAACGAAGTTCCTGATGTCTTCGCGTTTGAAGATGAAGACGAAGATGACAACGAAGACGACGATTAATTAAGAGAATCCTCACCAAAAGAAATTGAATTATGATTAAGAATCCATCACACCCAAAAAAAAATCAGCGCAAGGTTAAGCAATGTAAGTTTACCCGTGCCGGACTTGAGTATATTGATTACAAAGACGTTGAAACTCTTCAGCGTTTTACCAACGACCAAGGGAAAATTCTTCCCCGTCGTGTAACCGGAACAAGCGCAAAACATCAGCGACAGCTAACTACGGCAATCAAGCGAGCCCGCTTTTTGTCACTTATGCCATATGTAGCTGAAAATCTCCGATAAAAATAAGACGACAGAATTATGAAGATCATTCTTAGAGAAGACGTAGAAAAAGTAGGACAGTCCGGTGAAGTTGTTGATGTAAAAGATGGCTTTGGCAGAAATTACCTGATCCCTCAGGGTAAAGCCATTATGGCAACCAAAGGGGCAATTCAGGAGTTGGAACGCCTCAAGAAAGAAGCCGCCCGACAAGCAGATTTTACTGTTAAAGAAGCAAAGGAACTGGCACAATTGCTGGAAGCTACTTCATTAACAATTCCTGTTACCACCGGCGAAGAAGATAAAATTCACGGAACTGTAACTAATGCAGATATTGCAGCAGCTTTAGAAGAACGTGAAATTATGGTGGACAAAAAAGACATCAGCTTAGACCAAGATGTTAAAGCACTTGGTGAATATACAGCTACTGTTAACCTGGTTGGTGACTTGAACCCACAGGTAAAATTCTGGGTTGTAAAAGAAGAATAATTACGCAATCCTTTGGAGTTCCATTGTAATAATTTCGAGTGGACTAAGTTAGGGTTTGTAAGAAACAGCAGCTTAAGCCACTCTGAATACTTTCAGAGTAACCCACTTAGTTTAGCTCAATGAAATTAGAACGAATGAAATCATTTCACACAGTATTAATGGGGATCATCTTTTTGATGTTATCCCCATTTTTAATTCAGGCTCAAATTCCTGATCCGGTAAAATTCAATATTTCAGAAGCCCCGGATTCTGTACTGGCCGGTGATATTTTTGAAATTGAGATCGAAGCATCTATTGAAGGAAACTGGCACTTATATTCCGTTTTGAATGATGAAGATGCCGGGCCTTTTCCTACCGAATTCTCTGCTGCATCCGGAAATTTTGTGATTTCAGGTGATGTTGTTGAGTCAGATGCTGATATCGAATTTGACCCTAATTTTGAGGCAGAACTAGGCTGGCACAGCAGTTTCGCAACCTTCACTATTCCCATTGCCATAAAAACCGATCAAACCGGTAAGCAGAATCTTGATATTGAAGTTTATTACCAGGTTTGCGATGACAAAGTTTGCCTTCCTCCAAAAACAAAATCTATCATAGCGGGAGTTGAAGTTGCGGGAGTTTCTGATAATCCAATTGAAGCCTCTGCTCCCGGTCAAAGTAATTCCGGGGAAGAGCTTGCCGGTGAAGCTGAGCAGATCAAACGATCAACGTTAGGAGGAGATGGGATCTTCTCTTTTATATGGATAGCAATTTTAGCCGGCTTTGCAGCACTGTTAACGCCTTGTGTTTTTCCAATGATCCCGCTCACCGTTTCATATTTTGCAAAGCAGGAAGATCAGGGTAAAGGAGTTGGTAAAGCACTCCTCTTTGGTGTTGGCATTGTAATTACTTTTACACTGTTAGGAGTTTTATTGGCGGCAGTCTTTGGAGTTTCGGGAGCTCAGAATTTTGCCTCTAATCCATGGGTAAATTTATTTATCGCCTTTGTACTGGTTGCTTTTGCTTTCAGTTTATTGGGGATGTATGAATTGCAATTACCGCATCAGCTAACCAATTGGCTGAACCGCAAAAGTAATCAGAGTTCGGGAATTGCAGGTATCGTATTTATGTCACTTACCATAAGCGCAGTGTCTTTCTCATGCACTGCTCCATTTGTAGGAGGAGTATTTGCAGCTACTACCGGAGGTGAATGGTTTTATCCTATTATTGGGATGATCGGTTTTTCTACTGCCTTTGCAAGTCCGTTTGTGATCCTTGCAATTTTTCCCAAATGGATGGAATCTCTGCCTAAGAGCGGCTCATGGATGAATGTGGTAAAGGTTCTGCTTGGTTTTATAGAATTGGCAGCGGCATTTAAATTCCTTTCAAATGCGGATTTGGTATGGCAATGGGGCCTTGTTTCCCGCCCAATGACCATAGCAGCATGGATTGCCATTTTCTTACTCACCGGATTATATTTACTCGGATCGTATTCCCTTAAGCATGAAAAGAAACCTGAAACTATTACTACAGGAAGAATGCTTTTATCGATTCCATTTCTGTTATTCAGTTTCTATTTGATTCCGGGACTTCTTGGTTCTTCACTTGGAATTTGGGATGCCTTCCTTCCCCCAAAACAAGCAACAGACGTAAGCTTGGTGGCTTCTATTGGCACCACTCCCGGAACAGGAGCAGCAACCAGTGCTGATGATGGCTGGTCGGATGATTACGAAGCATCCCGTGAAGTTGCCAAACAAGAAGGAAAACCGGTGTTCATAGATTTTACCGGCTACACCTGTACTAATTGCCGGGCCATGGAATCAAATATTTTTCCATTGGAAGAGGTGGTATCCCGTTTTGATCAAATGGTACTGGTGAAATTATATACTGATGGCGGTCAGGATGGCCCTGAAAATCAAATGTTCCAATTTGAGCTGACCGGAAATGTAGCCCTGCCCACCTACGCTATTGTTGATCCCGAAACAGGCCGGGTAATTGAGCAGAACTTAGGCTATAGCAGAGCAGATAAATTCGTGTCATTTTTGGACAAAGGAATCGAAAAGTTTAATTCCTACTGATTGTTGACCCTTTCCCGGGAAAGCTTTAGCCTTAATCATACCTTAATAAATGTAGATCAACCTGGCTGCATCCGCGATCAAAAATCACAATTATAGCATTATCAGCTCCATCTTGGTCTGTCTGTCTTGCGTGATAAATGTCCAGGCTCAGTCAACTATTTCTAAGGAAAAAACGCTAAGTCCATTCCTTGCTGACAGTTCTTATTACCTGGGAGATTGGGTGCTTTCCAATAGCATTACAGTGGTTGCTGAAAGAGATACCTTGCCTGTAAGTAATTGGATATTTGATACTGAAACCGGATCCATTTCATTTGATACTTCTTTATTTCAAGAAGAGCCTTCAGAGGCGGCTGTTTATTTTGAGATCTATCCATTCACTTTTCCAAGATCATTTCAGCCCAAAAAACCTATTGATATAGATCCGTCATTATTGCAAGATCCGGATTCTTTGGCCCGGATATCCACCAATAGAGAACAGCAGACATTCGCGGAATCAAATTTAGAACAGTCTGGAAGTTTGAGCCGGGGAATTATCGTTGGTTCCAATCAGGATTTTTCTCTCGAAAGCGGATTGAATTTTGAGCTAAGTGGCGCTCTAACCGAAAATATCAATATCAATGCTTCGCTCACTGACCAAAGTATTCCCATTCAGCCCGACGGTACTACTCAAAACCTGCGGGAGTTTGATAAGGTATTTATTCAGGTAGAAGCACCAAATGCTTTCCTTGAAATGGGTGATGTTGATGTGAGCCTGGAACAAAGTACTTTTGCAAGGATCAACCGCAGATTGCAGGGAGCTTCAGGAGCGGTAAATTCTCAATATGGTGATTTCAGTGGAGCTGCCTCAGTAGTAAGAGGAACCTATAAATCAATGAGATTCAACGGACAGGATGGAGTTCAGGGCCCATACAGGTTAACCGGAAGAAATGACCGGGAATTCGTGATCATTTTAGCGGGAACTGAACGCGTTTATATTAACGGCCAAAGAGTGACCCGGGGCGCAGAAAACGAATACATTATTGATTATGGTTTGGGGGAAGTTACCTTCACCAATAATTTACTTGTTAAAGATGAAACCCGAATTGTAATTGAATACGAATATTTAGACAGGGATTTCAATCAAACTTTGGTAGCTGCAGAAGCTGGGGATGAATTTTTTGATGGAAGACTAAAGATAGGGGCGACCGTCATCCGGCAGGCTGATGGGGATGATTTATTGTCGCAGCAAAGCTTGAGTCAAAACGATATTGAGCAGCTTCAAAGTGCAGGGGATGATCTCGAAGATACGGTAGTAAGCGGAGCACATATTGCAACAGAGGAAGAACGGAACCGCTTTATTATGTATGCTGAAATGGATACAACAGTTAATGGAGAAACTTACACAATCTATCAGCATCAGCCAGGATCGAGTGAAGCTATATATAGGGTGCAATTCACCAAAGTTGGTGAGGGGGAGGGGAGTTACCGCAGGATCAGTGGGGAGGTAAATGGTTTGTTGTATGAATGGGTTGGTCCCGGCCTTGGTAGCTATGCTCCATTTCGCCAGCTTCCAGCTCCGCAAAAACAACAAATGGCTGCTGTCAATGGGCAATTTCAACTCACAGATAAGATTGAGCTTTTTGGCGAGTGGGCAGCGAGTGATTTTGACGCTAACAGGTTTTCATCCCTGGATGATAATGACAACACGGATCTTGCTTATGAGTCCGGAATGATCGTTAGGAATGCAGCTTCCCCACTCGGTGAAATTAACGCAAGAGTAAGCAGAAGGTATTCAGGGGAGCGTTTCCGTTTCTTTGAGAGAACAAGGGAAGTAGAATTTGACCGTCGTTGGAATATCTCACGCACAGAGCAAAGCAAAGAAGCCATAACTGAAGCAAGTTTACGTATTAGTCCGGCTGCTAAAACAGAAATAGGCGGAGAATTTGGCCTTATAGAAAGAAGTGGCTTTAAAGGTATTAGACAGGCTTCATCCTTCTCAAGTGATGAAGCAAATCTCTTGGCAGTCAGTTATGATCAAGATTGGATCCAAAGTGATGACCGATTGCTGGAAGTAGAAGGGGACTGGTTTAGGCATAGCGGAAGTTTAAGTAAGGGATTGGGAGGGGAAGGAGTTACTGTTACGCCTTACATCTCATTTGAACAAGAAAGGCGACTGCAGTGGAACTCGGTTACAGATTCACTGAACCAGATGTCTGAAAATTTCTATGATATCGGGCCGGGACTCAGATTAGAGTTTAATGACCTTGAATTGGATGCAAGCATAGCATTAAGAAAGGAGCAAGGTGTGCTCGATAATAAATTAGAGGATGAGTCAGAAGCACTTGAACATCGCTACCGTTTATCTTATTCACCCGGCGATAATTTCAGCACTTCTAACGAGGTCAGGCTTAGAGAAAAGAATGTCTCCGAAGTATTTGAAGCTTCAGGAAATACCAATAGAAAAGGTTTGTTGATCAGATCAGTAACCAGTTACTCAACTAAAAGTTCGTTCATCGACGGAGAATTATTTTACGAAGCAAACACGAGACAACAGGCATTATTGCAGGAAACATATATTGATGTTGGACCGGAAATCGGTCAGTATGTGTGGGACGATCTAAACAACGACGGGGTACAGCAAGTAGATGAGTTTTTTCCGGAAGTAAGTGCAAATGAAGGGACTTTTATACGGCAATATTTACCATCAGATGAGTTGTTTCCATCTATTGACCTTAATATGAGACTGCTTAATACAATTCGCCCTTTAACAAATATGAAAGATGAATATTGGATGTCCGATATCACACTGCGCTCAAGGATAGATATTAATGAGAATTCAACCACTCAAAACTTAGAAAGTGTATATTTATTGAATCTAGATTCATTCAGAAATGATTCTACAACCATACAGGGCAGAATATTATGGGAGAAAGAATTAGATTTACTAAGCGCGTTAGACAGGGCTGAACTTAGATTTGGATATACGGAGAGCCGGGGATTAAATCAGCGCAGCACAGAGTCTATTCAGAGTAATATGAACATTAAATACTTCAACTCGGAATACAGCATTACTGAAAAGACACGGTTAGTTATGGAAGGTCGTAATAGCGTAAATAAGAGTGAAAGCAGCCGGTTGCAAAACCGCAATTATGATATCAAAACCCTAAGCCTTCAGCCCGGAATAAATACAACAATAAATCGATCATGGAATGCAGCTATTGAAATTTCATATGCTCAGAAAGAAGATCGCTTTCCAGCTGAAAATGTAACAGCAAAGCTATTAAAGGTCTCAACTTCGCACCGCACTTATTTGTGGAGAAAGTTGCAGTCAAATTTCAGAATGGAAATAAGAAATACAACGCTTTCCGGTAATTCTTCTTCTTATGGGAATTATGAGCTGACTGAAGGTACCGGAGAAGGGGTGAATTTTTTATGGACTGTAAGCAGTAGTTATAGAATGAATAATTTAATTAGGTTCAGTTTTAACTATGATGGAAGAACAGTTAAAGACCGCCCTGCAATACATACTATCAAATTAGTTATGAGTGCAACATTTTGACCAAATTCATAATAACAAGGTTTTTCCGTCATGATTATTGAATATGAGTAACATAACGTAAAAATGCAGTTTTTAACGGGATGTTACTTTGACATTTAGTATAAAATGACCTATTCTTTCGCTTCATTAATCTTAGCCTTTAACAATTAAACAACTAGCGGAGTAGACATGATATCGTCGATTGCTCTTTTTCTTTTACAAGCCCCTGCTGACGAAGGGTTTTTTAACGTTATTGTCGCAAAATTTAACGAAGGTAATGAGAGTGGCTGGATGTGGCCCGTGCTTATTGCTCTGATCTTGGGATTAGCCATATTCCTTGAAAGGATCATTACCCTTAACCTTGCTGACATCAATACACGAAAATTTATAGTAAACGTACAAGAAGCTCTTCAGGATGGCGGTATCGAAGCTGCCGAAGAACTTTGTGCTCAAACAAGAGGGCCTGTAGCGTCAGTATTTCAGGCTGGTTTGATGCGTTCACATGAAGGTATTGATGCAGCTGAAAAAGCAATTTCTGCATACGGTTCAATTGAAATGAGTTTCCTTGAAAGAGGCCTTGTTTGGTTGTCACTGTTTATTGCTATTGCTCCACTACTTGGATTCCTTGGAACTGTAGTTGGTATGATCCAGGCCTTCGATGATATTGAAGCAGCTGCGGATATTTCACCAAGTATTGTAGCGGGTGGTATTAAAGTTGCTCTTTTAACAACTGCCGGTGGTTTGATCGCGGGTATTATACTCCAGATCGGTTACAACTACTGTGTATCCAAAATTGACCGTATTATTGCGGAAATGGAAGAGAGTTCTATCACTTTGATCGATTCTATTATTCTATTGAATGAAGGAAAGCAGATTGTTCCTAATGTTGGACCTGAGTCAGGTTCTGACGACGAGTAATTAGTCAAACACAAATCCAAACTTTAAAAGGATAAAAAACTATGGAAGTAATTAGTGTTGGACTTGCAATGGCATTAATAGTGTTTGGTGTCATTGGAATAATATTCGCAGGAATAAAAAGTATTACTAACGGAAAACAAGACTTCAAAAGAGTTGGTATGATGGCTGTTCCATTCGTAGTGTTCGGTGTATCCTACGCTGTGTTTGGAGACATTCCCAAAGCAGGTGTATTCACGTCTGTATTCATGCTTGGAGCAATGGTTATAACCATTGTTCTAACCGGAATGCGCGGTACTTTTAAGTTTTAATAGGATAATCATCTATGTTAATCAAGAAACCCAAAAGAAAAGAAGCTGAAATAAATGGTTCGTCCATGGCTGATATAGCCTTTTTGCTTCTGATCTTCTTTCTGGTTACCACCACTATTAATGTGGATACCGGAATTGGTTTGGTGTTACCACCGCCATTAGAAGATGAAGACCCACCACCCATTAGAGAACGAAACCTCATGAATATATTAGTAAATTCAGAGGGAAGGATCTTAATGGATGAAGAACCATATAGTATTACACAAGTAAAAGATCGTTTGATGGAATTCATTAATAATCCTAATAACGATCCTGATCTTGCTGAAACTCCTGATCTTGCAATTATATCTATAAAAACTCAACGCCAGACTCCATATCGCATTTATGTGAATATGCTTGATGAGGTAATGGGAGCTTATAAAGACTTGCGAGATGAAGCATCCAGGGCAAACTATGGAGTACCATATGGCGCCTTGAATGAGAATAGTGAGCAGCAGAATCAAATCAAAGACTTGTTCCCTAAGAAAATCTCAATAGCAGAACCGGGAGATAGCTAAAATGGCACACTTTCAAAAAAAACAAGCAGGAAGTAAGCAAGAAGTACCTACTTCTGCCATGCCTGATGTTATCTTTATTTTGTTATTCTTCTTTATGGTAACCACTGTATTAAGGGAAGTAACATTACAGGTTAGAGTAAATCTTACTCAGGCTGAGAACATTGAAAAAATTGAACAGAAACGTCTTCTTTCTTATATCTACATAGGACCGGAAAGACTGCCAGGCAATACGCTTGGTGAAGATAAGGTGCAGATCGATGACGCTATTGTCGATGATCTAGGCTCTATCAGAACCTTGATGTACGATAAGTTGCGTGAGCAACCAAAACTGATTGTATCTCTTCGTGTTGACGAAAATTCAAATTTTGGACTTCTTACGGATGTTCAGGAAGAGTTAAAGAAAGCCAGCACGTTCAGGATCAATTACTCTACACGTCGCGATCCTAACTAAAAATAAATTCTAATGAATTAAGGCAACTGTGTCATTTGATGCAGGTGCCTTTTTTTATTTTTAATCCCCTATAAATAATGTCTGATTCCTTTCAAACCATACAAAGCATTGGCAGCAAGGCACTTCTAGAGAAGATTACTGATTTTGATTCGTATAAGAATGAACAAGTAATCAAATCTATTGGTGATGACTCTGCTGTAATTAGTGAGTCTGATGAATCATTAACCTTACTTACCAGTGATACCTATGTTGAAGGAGTTGATTTCGACCCCACTTATACACCTTTTCATCATCTTGGGTATAAGATCGTTTCCGCTGGAGTAAGTGATATCTATGCGATGAATGGTAAGCCGGAGGCAATGCTCATTAATCTTGCTGTTCCCAATCGAATGTCTGTTCAGATGATCGAAGACCTTTATAAAGGAATAAATACAGCAGGTAAAAATCATAAGGTTGAAGTAGTTGGAGGAGATCTGAAGGCCAACCATACAAACCTTGTGGTTTCGATCAGTGTATATGGCAGGGTTGATAAGAAAGATATCACCTATCGAAAGGGAGCAAATGAAGGTGATGCAATTTGTGTAACCGGTGATGTTGGCGGGGCTTTGGCGGGTCTCCGGATTCTCATGCGGGAGAAGAAGTATTGGGAAGAACACGGAGATGAGTCAGTTCAACCTGAACTTGGCGACTATCAGTTTGTTGTTAAACGGCAGTTGGTTCCTGAAGCAAGAAGAGATCTGGTTGAGACCCTTAAAGAACATAAGATTGTACCAACTTCAATGATCGATGTTACCAAAGGGCTTGTAAGTGAAATAAGCGCATTATCTGATGCTGCTGAACTCGGTGCTTATATCTATCAGGCTGCGTTGCCAATTGCTATTGAAACACGACAGGTCGCCGACGAGATGCAGGAAGATGTAGATAGATATGCTCTTTTTGGAGGAGAAGATCTGGAATTAATGTTCACTTTATCTGAAAAGAAGGTGGAGGAGTTTGTAAAACATTTCAACGATTTTGTTGTTATAGGAAGAATGGTTCCTCAAAATGAGGGAATGAAAATGCAGACGGCAGAAGGTGATGTTGTTTCCTTTGATGATTTGTCATAGAAATATATGTGGCACGTTTTTTGCCAAATAGTAGTTCAACAATAGTAAGATAATTAACCCTCTTGAACTTATTTGAGTGTTAGTATCGTTATATTATAGTCTAAAATAATTTTTATAAGCATTTTTTAATGGCTCAGAAAAAACCAAAGCAAAAGAAACCGGATAACTCTGGCAGTAAAAAAGGGGGCAATGCTCCTAAATTTCCAACATGGAGTATATTTGTACTATTTTTTGTACTGTTAATTGCTCAGGTACTCTTCTTTTCTCCGGATACCGGAAACCGAATTAAATACAGTGAATTTCTCAACTACGTCGAAAATGGATATGTAACAGAAATCACCATAACCAATGGAGTTGATGTTACAGGACAATATTCTGATCAGGCAATATCTGATGGCATCATATCCCGCCCGGAAGAACCAGGCAGTGACATGCCATTTGCTACAGGTGAAACGGATCAGTTTAAAAAGTTCAATACTACGATGCTTAGGGATGATGAGATACGTCCTTTACTGGAAGCTAACGGAGTAGAATTTGATGTACGTATTGAAGAAGACTGGTTTAGCGGTATATTTATTTGGTTGATCCCAATTGCCATTCTGATCGTGATCTGGATCTTTATTTTCAGAAAAATGAATCCGGGACAGCAGGTTCTGAACATTGGAAAGAATAAGGCATCCCTGTATGATCAACAGACAGATACCAAGGTTACTTTTGAAGACGTAGCAGGACTTCAGGAAGCTAAAGCCGAAGTTGAAGAGGTAGTTGAATTCCTCAGAAACCCACAAAAATTTACCAAGCTCGGTGGAGTACTCCCAAAGGGTGTGTTATTAGTGGGGCCTCCGGGTACAGGAAAAACATTGTTAGCCAAAGCTACTGCCGGTGAAGCAAGCGTACCATTCTTTAGTTTAAGTGGCTCTGATTTTGTAGAAATGTTTGTTGGAGTGGGAGCGGCGAGGGTTCGTGATCTTTTTAAGCAAGCCAAAGAAAAAGCCCCATGTATTATTTTCATTGATGAAATCGACTCTATTGGTAGAACCAGAGGCCGGGGAATGGCTATGGGCTCTAATGATGAGCGTGAAAATACGTTGAACCAGCTGCTAAGTGAGATGGACGGTTTTAACTCGGATAAAGGTGTGATCCTGATGGCGGCAACAAACCGACCCGATATATTGGATTCCGCTTTGTTACGTCCAGGACGTTTCGATCGACAGATAATGATCGATAAACCTGACCTGAACGGCAGGGTTGAGATCCTTAGGGTTCATACAAAAAAGCTTAAACTTGGCGGTGATATTGATCTCAGGGTTCTTGCATCCCAAACACCTGGATTTGCAGGTGCTGATCTTGCTAACCTCTGTAACGAAGCAGCATTGTTGGCTGCCCGAAGAGAAAAGAACAGCATTGAGATGGAAGACTTCCAGGATTCCATTGAGAAAGTAATTGCAGGATTGGAACGCAAGAACAAGCTCATCAGTCCCGATGAACGGAAGATAGTAGCCTATCATGAAGCAGGCCATGCTATTGTAGGTTGGTTCTTAGAGCACACCGACCCAGTATTGAAGGTTAGTATCGTTCCCCGCGGATTGGCCGCTTTAGGATACACGCTGCAAACTCCATTGGAAGAGCGATTCCTGATGACAACCGAGGAACTTGACGACAAGATCTGTGCCTTGTTGGGTGGAAGGGTCGCGGAAGAGATCATCTTCGGACGAATTTCTACCGGAGCTCAAAATGATCTTGAACGCATCACAAAAATGGCATTTGCCATGGTAGCCGAATATGGAATGAGTGAAAAGCTTGGGTACATATCACTTAAAGATTCTCAAAATGCCGAAAACAGTTTTGGCTTTAATAAGAAGTATTCTGAATCTACAAGCCAGCAAATTGATCAGGAAGTTCGAAGTATCATTGATAGGAACCGTGACCGAACTATTGACTTGCTGAATAATCATAAAGATGAGTTGGAAAAACTTGCGAAGGCTTTACTTGAGCGAGAAGTTCTGGATCATCATGCACTTCGTGATCTATTGGGTGACCGACCACACGGGAAATATCCACCGGGAATCTTTGAGAAACCTTCAGAGTCGAAAAAGAACGGAGTTTCAAAAGAGGATAAAAAGGAATCCAAGGAAACGGAGGATAAGTCCGATTCTGAAGAACCTGTTTCAAAGGAGAAGGAAGAGGTTAAAAACAAGAAAAAAGAATCTTCAAAGAAATCAGAAGACGACCAAGAGGAAAAAGAGAACCAGGAATCTGAAGCCTGATATTTTCACCTGTTAACACTGCGGTAATCTATACATAAAGAAAGCATAACCGCAGGGTAACAGTTCGACAACGACTGAGGTTTAGTTTTGCATCATAATTATGAAAGCAAAACTAAACATATCAGCACACGTGAAAACACACATACTATACTTAGTCGTTTGTTTTGCGCTTTCAGTTTCAACTAATCTCAAAGCGCAAAGTACAGGTACTATCTCAGGTACCGTTGTAGATGCCGAATCCGGCGAAACTCTTATTGGAGTTAATGTAGTTATTGAAGGAACCACTAAAGGTACTTCAACTAATCTCGATGGCGAATATGCCATCCGTGCCATAGAAAAGGGCACTTACACCCTTATCGTTAGTTACGTCTCCTTTCAAAAGCAGATCATAACTGGTGTAGAAGTAAATGAAGGGGAAACCTCGATTTTAGATATTGCTCTGCAGCCTGAAACCGAGATGCTGGATGATGTCATCATTACAGCAGATGCTATTCTAGACAATGATGCCGGCTTGCTAAGGCAGCGCCAAAAAGCAGTTTCCTTTAGTGATGCCATTTCAGCAGAATCAATATCAAGCTCTGGAAGCGGAGATGCAGCAGGGGCTCTTAAAAAAGTTGTAGGTGCCTCAGTAGTGGGGGGTAAATATGTTTATATCAGGGGGCTTGGCGATCGTTATACCAGCACTCATCTGAATGGGTCTGAATTACCAAGCGCTGATCCAAATAGAAAATCTTTTCAGTTAGACATATTTCCAAGCAATCTTCTGGAGAATATCGTTACGTTGAAAACTTTTACCCCGGATAAACCAGGAAATTTCAGTGGTGGATTAGTCGATATTTCTACAAAAGATTTCCCGGAAAAATTTTCATTTCAGCTGTCGGCCTCTTCCGGATTCAATACCAAAGCCTCTATGCAAGAGCTCGCTATTGGAGATCCTAGTGACACCGATTATTTAGGATTTGATGGTGGCAGGAGGTCTATACCTAAAGAGCTTAGAGACTTTATCAATTCAGGACAGCAGATTCCTACACTTCGTGATACCAGGAATGACCAAGAAGCAACGGAGACACTCGACCGGTTGTCAAAATCATTCAATAATGAGTTTCGCCCCAGGGAACAAACGAGCACCATGAATCAAAGTTATGCTGTTTCACTTGGGAATCAGCTTTCATTTCTTGGTAATGACTTGGGTTATAGTGGAAGTTTTACCTACAGTCAAAATTACTCAGGTTATAGTGATGGCGATGTGTCACGATATGACTTGGTAGGTAACTATTATGACAGTGAATCCCTTTATAAGCGGCTTGATGTAAATGATATTTCAGGCCAACGGAGTGTTGATTGGGGCGGAATGGCCAATCTTTCCTATCGTCTTGGTGATAATAATAGGATCTCAATTCGCTATTTAAGAACCCAAAGTGGTTCTGCTGAAGGAAGGTATCTGGAAGGATTTCAACAGGACATACCTGATGCATTGTTTCAGACAAGGACTATTAAATATACCGAGAGAAGCCTGCAAACATTCCAGTTGAGTGGGAAAAGCTATTTCGAGAATTTTCTTAGAACAACCGTTGAGTGGAAAGCTACTAAAGCTACCAGTATTCAAGACGAACCAGATCTCAGATATTTCACTACCCAAGTTGATACATTTCCATCCGGAGCTATTCTTTACTCAAGCCCTACTAACAACTTCCAGCGGCCGGGTCGTTTCTACCGAGAACTAGAAGAGTCGAATAGAACCGCAGGAGTTGATATCACAATTCCATTCAACTCTTTCAATCAAAACTCTGGCAATATCAAGTTTGGTGGAAGTATTGTTGATGTTGACAGAGACTTCAATGAACAAAGATTCGATTTCTACACGGATAACAATAATTTCTCTCTGAATGCTGTGGAAGGTAATGTAGACAGCTTCTTCGACTCATTGGGAGTGATTGGATATACCAATTCAGGACGGCCAAGATTTGGTAATTATGTACAAAATGCTTCTACCCCCAGAAGTAATTACGATGCTGTTAACAGAATTGATGCTGCTTATATAATGACGGAATTGCCTGTTACCGATTGGCTGAAATTAATAGGCGGTGTCCGCTTGGAAAAAATGGATCTTGAAGTAGCAAGTCAGGACACGGGTCTGGCAGTCGGAAGCCTGTCTAATATTGACTACCTGCCATCCATAAATACCATATTCAGCCTTTCTGAGAATATGAATATTCGCACCGCTTACACCAAGACGGTAGCTCGCCCAACGTTCCGTGAGCTTGCACCATATATCACGTTTGACTTTGTGGGCGGTTTACTTTTCCAGGGAAATGCAGAGCTCAAACGCACTCTGATCACAAATTATGATGTGAGATGGGAATACTTTACAGGACCGGGTGAGATCATTGCGGTTAGTGGATTCTATAAAGAACTCCAAAATCCACTTGAGAGAGTAATCAGAACAGATATTGGGAATGATGCTCTTTCTATCCAAAATGTTGAAGAAGGACGTGTCTATGGTCTTGAAATGGAGATTCGTAAGAATCTGGGGTTTATAGCTCACGGACTGAGACATTTTAATCTTGGCACCAACCTCACTTTTGTCAGATCTGAAGTAGATATCCCGGAGCTTGAACTTATAGTAGCCCGTGATGCAAGGCCGGATGCCCCGTCAACACGTGATCTGCAGGGTCAGTCTCCATACTTGTTTAACCTAGATCTGGGCTACACTAATCCGGACATCGGATTTACATCCTCTGTGAGCTATAACAAGTTTGGTGATCGTCTGTCAATAGTTGCAGAAGGAGCTACCCCGGATATTTATGAAAGAGGCCATGGATCACTCAATTTCACAGCAAACAAAACGCTACTGGAGAATTTCGAGCTAAGCGTTAAAGCAAGCAATTTATTGGATCCCGATATCAAAGAATCTCAAATATTCAAAGGTGATGAGTATTTGTACAGTGGTTACCAAACCGGAAGAACGTTTTCACTGGGTATTAAATACAAATTATAATGTGTTTACCCCTTGTTCATTAATCCTAACAATAAACCAAACATACAAATGAAAAAAGTAACGCTACTATTTGCATTGCTCTTGTTTGTCCCCATATTAACTATGGCTCAAACAACAGTAACTGTAAGTTCAAATATTACTACTGACACAGAGTGGACCGCAGACAACGAATATCTGCTGGATGGCATGATTTTCGTAACCAACGGAGCCGATCTTTACATAGAAGCAGGAACAACCGTTCGGGGTGCTTTCGGGCAAGATCTTGATGCCGCAGGATTGGTTATTACCCGGGATTCACGAATTTTTGCTGAGGGGACAGCTGAAAACCCAATTATCTTTACAGCCGAAGACGATGCTGGTTTGACCAAAGATGATGTAGGGGAGTGGGGTGGTCTGGTGATTCTTGGACGAGCCAGTACGAATAATGCAACAGAAGGAACCATCGAAGGAGTC
>Ga0136596_1000185_pt1 | contig 32773 bp, 28 predicted proteins | sample AntRauTorcE11897_FD_101387 | JGI IMG/M metagenome (GOLD analysis project Ga0136596, IMG submission 101387) | Saline lake microbial communities from Rauer Islands, Antarctica - Metagenome Torckler E11 #897 | ecosystem: Environmental > Aquatic > Non-marine Saline and Alkaline > Saline | place... | reverse complement strand
TCCTTAAAATCATTAACGGGCGCATAGATATTTCAATGAAGGCTTTGGATAGTAAACTTCACTTTACTTATAAGGATAACGGCCCGGGATTTAAAGTTGGGCAGGATTTTTCAGAAGGTTCAGGCTTGGGGTTAAACCTTATTCACGCACAACTCGATCAGCTTCATTCCGACTATGTTGCAAAAACCAATGGCAAATTTGAACTTAATTTTGCATTCAATATCTTAGAGCGGGGGCCGCACTCAAATATGTGAGATATATCTTGTATCTGTATAAAAATTACAGATCACGAATAATCCAGCTTCTGAGTTCAAATAGAAATTACCTTATCTGCTATTAAATAATTTCTGTAATAAAGCACACTTATCGCTTTAATTCGCTTGCCCCAAGCCCTATATTCAATGTCTTAATTTTAGACATTACTATTTACTCACAGACCAAATAAATCAAGGAATGAGCGAGAATTCATCGAAGAAAAAAACCGGTGCCGAAGAAATAAACTGGGACTTGTCCGACCTCTATTCATCTAATGATGATCCCCAACTCAGCAAAGATAAGGAGATTGTAATTGATGAAGCTCAGGCTTTTGCTGACAAGTATCGCGGAAAGATCGCTGAACTTGATGCTTTGTCATTTAAGGAAATGCTGGATGAATATGAGGTTATTTTAGACCTGTCCGGGAAGATCGGTTCGTTTGCCTACTTGCAATGGTCTACCGATACATCAAACACCGATTACGGAAAATTGGTAGCTGAGACCAATGAGCTGTCCTCAGAGATCAGTCAAAAGCTGGTTTTTATGGATGTTGAGTGGCTGAAGATTCCGGAGGAAGATGCTCAAAAGTTGATCGAGCATGAAGACCTGAGTGATTATAAGCATTACCTGGAAAGCTCTCGTCGTTATAAAGATCATGTACTTGAGGAAGGGCAGGAAAAGATAATGTCGGCTAAATCGGTAACCGGACGAAGTGCCTGGGTTCGCTTTTTTGATGAGACTTTGGGTGCAGCCAAGTTTGAGCTGGACGGTAAAGAATTGAGCGAACAAGAGGTGCTGAGTAAACTTCATGAAAGTGATCGTGACCTGAGAGTGCGAGCGCATGCTTCACTCACTAAAAAATTCAAAGAACTTAGCCGTCAGCTGACTTTTGTATTCAATACCATTTTGGCGGACAAATCTACCAATGACAAGCTCCGTAAGTACGATAGCTGGATCGACTCCCGCAACTTGGCTAATCAAACCGATAATGAGACCGTTGATGCTTTGATCGGATCGGTGACTTCAAAATATGAGTTGGTGCAGCGGTATTATAAACTGAAGCGAGATCTGCTTGGCTTGGATGAGATGAAAGATTATGATCGATATGCGCCTATCCTGAAGAATGAGGCTAAGATCGATTGGAAGTCGGCTGAAGAAATGGTGATGGATTCGTATACGAAGTTCCATCCTGAAATGGGAGAGATCACACAGAAATTTTTTGCTAATAACTGGATAGATGCGGCCATCAAGCCGGGGAAGAGAGGTGGGGCTTATTCCGCCGGTACGGTTCCTTCCGTACACCCTTATGTATTCATGAATTTTGATGGGAAGATCCGTGATGTGCAAACGTTAGCTCATGAATTAGGGCATGGAGTTCATCAGTATTTATCGCGGCAGCAAGGGGTTTTGCAGTCATCTACTCCACTTACCACTGCAGAAACTGCTTCTGTGTTCGGTGAGATGCTAGTGTTTCAAAAGCTGATGAAAGAACTCGACGATCCAAAAGAAAAACTGGCGCTGTTGATCGGTAAGATTGACGATACCATTGCCACTGTATTTCGTCAGATCTCCATGAACCGTTTTGAACATGCCATGCATACCGCCCGGCGCGAAGAAGGGGAATTGACGGCTGAACGATTTTCGGAATTATGGATGGAACAGCAAAAAGCACTTTACGGAGATTCTGTAAACCTGACGAATGAATATGGGATCTGGTGGAGCTATATACCACACTTCCTGCATACTCCGGGTTATGTGTACGCGTATGCTTTTGGTGAATTACTGGTGCTGGCCTTATACGAAGAATACACACAGCGACCGGAGGGATTTGCAGATCGATACCTGGATCTACTGAGTGCCGGTGGTTCTGAATGGCCCGAAGATCTGGTAGCCAAAATGGGATTAGATATTACTCAACCTGATTTCTGGAATAAAGGACTTGCTTCTTTTGAGCGAATGGTGACGGAAGCAGAAGCCATGGCGAAAGAGATCGGAACAGTGGGTAACTGATTTTGAAAATCCATACACTCCAATAACTAAACACTCTTTTAATAAGCATAGCGAATGTCTTTAGACCGACAAGAAAAAGCATTACGAGAATTCAAACAGATCATTCAGGATCTGGTGCATTTACTCCGAACTTCTACTAAAGTTCAGCTTTCCTATATGTGTTGGGTGAACCGTTCCCGGCAACAATTTGTATGGGAAACCAACAGCACGGGGTTACCCAATGTTATGTTCCAGGATCGTGTGGCGTTTGAGAATCACTTTTTAGATGAGTTTAAGGATGCGGAGGAGATCGTTCAGCTTATTGTTGGTGAAGATGTATCGAAGGGAAAGCTGATGCATTATTTCGATTTCGTGCAAGCTAAACATATTCTCGTTATTCCTTTCATCAATAAGGGTGAAACAGTTGCTTTAACTGTACTGGAAAGTGAGCAGGAGATCGATCAGGAACTTATTCAGGATCGAATCTTATCATATAATAATGCACTGGTAAACGTACTTGATACCTACCTTGAAGTAGTAGATCTGCATGAAAATCAGCAGGAGTGGGAAGACTATGAGGAATCAGTAAACAAGCTGGATTACCGGCAGCACCGGGTTGAGATCCTTGGCAACATGCTCGAAGAAATGCAGAAGAATCTTCCCAGCGGCGGGGCGGTTTTGTTAGCTCCGGGCATGGAATCCTGGAACGTGATATTGCGATCTCAGAATTCAAAACAAGCTCCCAATCTTGGTTTACAGCTCGAAGAAAAAAGCGTGGCTTATGAAGCACTGGAGAAGGGAGGGCCGATCTTTACGATGCATTTCAACAATAATCCACGTAGAATAACATCGGCTGAAAAACGAACGGAAGGTGCAACCTTTGCTATCCCAATTATGGTCCATGACCGCCGGCAGGGAGTGGTGATCTGCTATGATAACGACCCGCTGACGTTCAAAGAATCAACCAAACATAAACTTGCCAATCTGGTACGTATTGCTGCCCTGAGTATTCAGTCCTCAGTTAAAAAATCTGGGATGATAGAAGAATTGCTTACACAAAACTTCGGAGCGTTCATGCCGGAACTCTGGGAAGCCGCCTTGGATAATGAGCTTACCAAATTAAAGAAGGGAACGGGCACCACAACCTGGCTTGGATTGATAACACCCGATGATGTTTCAGCCTTGCGAACAAAGTACAGGCTTGAAGACCTTCAAAGTATTCAAGCCGATTTTGTAACAGCCCTGAATCCGTCCCGATACGGAATCCCGGGTTACATAGGGTACAACTCCGATTATGTATATGCCTGTTTAATACAAAGTGAGGATGAAGAGGCCGTTGCATTTTGGATGGAAAAAATGGAGTCAAAACTGGAATCAGGCTTGAATTTATCCATTGGCGGAACAATGAGAACCGGGTTTCAACTGGGATATACGAAGGTTACAGAAGAGTCTCCGAATGCGTATCAGGTGAAGGAAAAAGCTAAAAAGGCACTTTCAAAAGTAATGAATAATGAAGATGCTAACTTAGCAGAGGTGTGATGGGTAACGCATATGTAATAGTTGTTGATGGTTTAGGGGTTGGGGCTCAGGAAGATTCGGCTGAATATGGCGATGAGTCCATGAATACACTCGGACATATTTCTGAAGAAACGGGGGTGAAGTTGCCCAATCTCCAGAAAATGGGCATAGGAAATATTATTCCATTGCCTTCAGTTCCGAAAAATGAGGAACCGTTAGCAGCCCATGGAAAACTAAGAGAATTATCGGCAGGAAAAGATTCTACAACCGGTCACTGGGAAATCGCAGGTATTCAGCTCGAAAAACCATTCCCGACTTACCCCAATGGTTTTCCACAAAGTCTAATGGATGATTTTTGTAAAGGAATTGGAGTTGAAGATGCCCTTTGCAACAAGCCATATTCAGGAACCGATGTGATCAGAGATTTTGGAGAAGAACACCTGAAAACCGGGCATCCTATTGTCTATACATCAGCAGACAGCGTATTCCAGGTAGCTTGTCATGAAGATGTAGTTTCGGTAGAAAAATTATATGAGTGGTGTGGATTTGCCCGAAATGAGATCTGCGTTGGTGAACACGAAGTAGGCCGCGTGATAGCACGCCCATTTACCGGTGAGTCCGGAAGTTTTGAACGTATCTCTGACAAGCGTCATGATTATTCCTCCATTCCTCCTGAGAATAACCTGGTTCAGAAATTATATGAATCAGGAGTGAAGACTTACTCTATCGGAAAAGTGTCTGACCTTTTTGCAGGGAAGGGTTTTACCCAATATCGCCCCACAAAAAGTAATGCAGAAGGAATTTCACAGCTACTGAGCTTAATGTCAGCTAGGTTGGATAATAGTTTTGTATTTGTGAATTTGATCGATACAGATCAATTGTATGGGCATCGGTTGGACCCGGAAGGATATGCAGCTAGTTTAGAAGAGTTTGATCGTGCAATTCCGGCCTTAGTTTCAAAAATTAAAGAAGGGGATCTTTTGATCATCACAGGCGATCATGGAAATGACCCATGCTCTGAAAGCACCGACCACTCAAGGGAATTTGTACCACTGTTGGTTTTTCCAAAAGGCATAACGGTTAATGAAGATCTTGGAACCGGAGAGACCTTTTCTAATATTGCATGCAGTGTTGCTGAGTTTTTTGGGACAGACTATACATTTCCCGGAAGTTCATTTTTAAAGTAGTTCACTGAAAAAGAAAAATGACCTATAAAAACATGGGGCTGCGTATTTAAAATTAAGGCAATAATTACGTATATTGTTCAATTGTAAAATTCATTAAGTCGCAGACGCAATATCTAAGCTTTTCACACGTGTTTTAAAAGCTTGAAGGACATAAATAATCTGCGCACCCGCGTACGCAAACATTCATTAAAAGGTATATACAGTGGCAAAAAGTTCTGGAATCTCTACTCGTGAGTCAGAGTCATTAGATCGCTATCTGCACGAAATTGGAAAAGAGAAACTTATTACCCCGGATGATGAAGTCCGGCTGGCCAAGGAAATTCAAAAAGGAAGTCAAAGAGCACTTGAAGATCTTACCAAAGCAAATCTTCGTTTTGTAGTTTCTGTAGCTAAGCAATATCAAAATCAGGGACTTTCACTTGGTGATTTGATCAACGAAGGTAACTTAGGTTTGATCAAAGCAGCCAAACGTTTTGACGAAACCCGTGGATTTAAATTCATTTCATATGCTGTATGGTGGATCCGGCAGTCTATATTGCAGGCACTTGCTGAGCAGTCACGTATTGTTCGTCTTCCGCTGAACCGTGTTGGTGCTCTTAACAAAATTGGTAAAGAGTTATCGAAGTTGGAACAGGAATATGAGCGTGTACCATCTGCACATGAGCTTGCTGAAAGTCTTGAAATGACCGTTGGTGAGGTAGCTGATACACTGAAGATATCAGGCCGCCACCTTTCTATGGATGCTCCGTTTGCACAAGGTGAAGATAATCGTCTCCTTGATGTGCTTGAGAACGAAGAGATCCCAAATCCGGATTTCGACCTGATGGGAGAGTCTTTGAAAGTGGAGATCGAAAGAGCCCTTTCTAAACTGACAACCCGTGAAGCAGAAGTAATTCGACTCTATTTTGGAATCGGACGCGAGCATTCGCTTACACTCGAAGAGATCGGAGAACGTTTTGACCTTACTCGTGAGCGGGTTCGACAGATCAAAGAGAAAGCACTCAGGAAATTGAGACATTATAACCGAAGTGCTGCTCTTAGAGCCTATCTCGGTTGATCGAATAATTTTATTATCGTGAGATAAAGCCTCGTGCAAAATTTTGTACGAGGCTTTTTTTATGCTAGAATTTTTCAGACCTACTAATCTCCCAAAGTTTACGTTACATTCTTAGTGATGAAAAAGATCATACTCATATCGATACTTAGCTGTCTGATCGCAGATGTTGCAAATGCACAGCGCTTTCCCTTTCGCACTTTTTCCATAGAACAGGGGCTAAGTGAGTCTGTAGTCTATGATATGGTTCAGGATGAAGAGGGCTACATCTGGCTTGGGACAGGTTTTGGGCTTAACCGTTTTGATGGAGTTCGGTTTCAAAATTATTTTGAAGAGCAAGGGCTTAACTCATCCCGAATTCGGTCGTTACATATAGGGCACGATGGGAAGATCTGGATCGGTTCTGAAGCAGGGGTAAATTATTTAATGGCAGACAGTATATATGCTGACCAAAGGTACAATGGACTTCGAAATTCTACGGTTATTTCTATTTATCAGGACCAGATCGGAGATATGTGGTTTGGAACGGATGGGAATGGAGTTTGGCACTATTCTGATGGAATTTTAATGGGGCAGTATACTATGTCTAATGGGCTTGGTGACAACAGAGTTCGTGCTATCACCGAAAATGGAGAAGGTGATCTATGGTTTGCAACCCGGGATGGGATTACCCGATTACGCTTAGGAAATTTCAGAACCTATACTGCTGAACAAGGCCTTCCCGCTAATCGAATTCGGGATATTAAAGTTGATGATGAAGGTATGATCTGGATAGGAAGCAGAAGTGGACTGGTAAAATTTGACGGGGACAATTTCACTACATACGATACTTCTGACGGACTTGTGAATAACTTAGTTAGGAGCATTTCGATAAAATCCAGCGGAGAAATATGGATAGGTACTGAAGGAGGGGCCTCATTTTTTGATGGAGAAGAATTTAAAAACTTTGGTTTAGAATCGGGCCTTTCCAACGAGATCATTTATTCAACTTTGGTTGATATGGAAGGAAATGTTTGGTTCGGCACTTTTGGGGGAGGTGCTAATTTATTTATTGGTGATTACCTGGTTAATTATAATACTGATCAGGGACTCCCAAATAATCTGGTTACAACCTTTACTGAAACCCGAAATGGTAGTTTTTGGATAGGTATGTACGGCGGTGGCGTCACTTCTTTGGATGATTCTGAGTTTAATGACCTGGGAATCAACCGTATGCTTCCAGACAATCAGATCTATAAATTATTCACAGATTCAAAAGGTCAAACCTGGATCGGTATGCGAGAGGGCCTGGCAATCATGGAAGGCAGCTCTGTTAAAGTACTTAGCAATGAAGAATTCCCATATAGAAAAGTCAGGGACATCATGGAAGCGTCGGATGGAAGCTACTGGATCAGTACATATGATGATGGGATCATTCATTATGAAGAAGGGGTTTTTAATCAGATTTCGGCAGAAGACGGTTTAGCAAGTAGCAGAGTGTTAGAATCGGTAGAAGGAACAGATGGCTCAATATGGATAGCCACCTATGGCGGAGTGACCCGTTACAAGGAAGGTGAATTTCAAAGTTTTGCTATTCAGGAAGGACTTCCAAATAATGCCGTAATGAATGTACTGAAGGACGATGAAGATCGAATTTGGGTTTCTACCTTTGGTGGAATTGCCTGGTTTGATGGCCTCAGATTCCAGAATATAACAACAAGTGACGGACTACCGGACGATGTATGCTATTTCATTCATCAAAGTGAAAATGGGTTTTATTGGATAGGTACCACAAATGGAGTAGTTCGGTTTGATGCAGAATTATACTTCAACACCGAGGGAAGATACCGCGATATGGCTTTTCAGGTGATAAATAAAGAGCAGGGGTTGGTAGCAAATGAGTTAAATTTAGGGGCCGTTTACGAAGATAGGCAAGGATTTTTATGGTTTGGCACGGTTGAGGGTTTAAGCAGATTTGATCCGAATTCATATCAGGGCAATACAGTTCCTCCTAAAGTGCATATTACCGGTATAAATGCATCAGGAAGAGAATATGATCCTGAAGAATATTTTACCCTTACACACGAGGAGAATTATATCGAGATCGAATTCACTGGGATCAATTTTACAGCTCCCAATCAAATTTTATATGAATATAAACTGAGTAAAATTGATCCGGACTGGCAACAAACCACTGCTCGTTCTGTGAAATATCCTTCACTTCCACCGGGTGAATATACCTTTCAGGTGCATGCCAGGAATTTGAATGGAGCCTGGAGTCCGGAATTGGTAGAAGTCAGCTTTAAGATCAGTGCTCCATTTTGGATGCAGTGGTGGTTTTGGATTCTGATGTTATTAGTAGTGATAGGGATCATCTTTTTGTTCTATAATTACTATCGGGCCCGTAAAATGATCGATATTGAGCGGATGAGGGTTCGAATAGCCAGCGATCTGCACGATGATGTAGGAGCCAGTTTGACCGAGATCGCACTGCAATCTGATTTCTTACAAGCAGGGGATGCTGATACAGAATTCAAAAGGTCATTAGAGCAAATAGGGAAACAGTGCCGGAAAATTGTATCGAGCCTGGATGATATTGTATGGTCGATAGATGCCCGAAATGATACTCTTGGAGACCTCACGGATCGAATGCAGGACTATATTTTGAATACGCTTGAATCTAAAAATATGATGGTCAATTATGATTTTTCGAATCTGAACATGGATAACAAACTTCCTGTTTCAGTAAAGGAGAACATGTATCTTATTTTTAAGGAAGCAGTTAATAACATCGCAAAATATTCAAACGGAGACCGGGTAGATATCAAGATGGAAAATCACAACGGATATTTTGAATTTGATATCTTAGACAACGGGACTTCAGGAAAAGGGACGAAGAAGACCGGTCAGGGTTTACGTAACATGGAAATGCGAGCGAATCGTATTGGTGCAGATATTACCATTGACAGTACGGATGGATTTTCGATCAACATTAAGGGCGAACTAAACTCTAACTAAGAAACTAGACTTATGGCTGTAATAGGAATTGTAGAAGACAATAAGAAGATCAGAGACCTGATTCAGCGCTATCTTGATATGCAAAAAGATATGGAATGCCCGGTGGCTTTAGACTCGGTGGAGGAGATGCTCGATTATCTGGAAGAGCATCAAAAACCGGAAGTCATCTTAATGGATATTCAGCTTCCCGGGATGTCGGGTATCAAAGGAATGGAGATCATTAAATCAAAATATCCTGAAGTTGAGATTATGATGCTTACCATCTATCATGATTCCCATAAGATCTTTGATTCACTTAAAGCAGGTGCATCTGGATATTTGTTAAAACATACCTCGCTCCCTGAAATTAAAGAAGCGATCGGAAATCTACTTAAAGGGGGTGCCCCTATGTCTCCCCAAATTGCCCGAAAAGTGATCTCTCACTTTAATGAGGAAGCACCCAAAAAAAATAAAGAGAGTATGCTAACCAACCGTGAGCAGGATATTGTGAATGGGTTGGTGGATGGACTCAGCTATAAGTTGATCGCTGATCGTTTTGATATTTCCATTGATACGGTTCGGGCGCACATCCGGAACATATACAAGAAACTTCACGTTAATTCGAAGGCTGAAGTGATCACAAAGTCTTTACGCGGTGAGATCTGATATTAACATGAACATGTGATAAAATGTGAGCAAGGATTGTTACATATTCATGATGTAATTTGAAATGTAGTCTAAACAAGGTGTCTGTCATGAAATTATCAAGCGCTATAAACCACTTTTTTTTACTGGTACTTCCCTTCCTATTGACAGGATGTTACACCCAATTTCAAACAACGGATCGCTTCCCTTTAGAAAAAGATCGTTACTCTGACTATTATGCCTGGGACGATTATGAAGAGGGCAGGGATACTCGTTATGGTGCTGGTCAGGAGAGCACTTATCAAACAGTAGAAGAGGCATACCTTGAAGAAGAATATGCCATGGAAGAAGCTGGGATCTATTACAAAGACTATGAAACTGAACAATGGTATAAAGAACATTATGCCGACGGCTATTTCTGGAAGGGATATGATGAAGGATTTGACGATGGGTATAACAAAGGATATCGAAATGGATTAAGTGACAGTTACATGTATGGCTACTCTCCATGGGTAAACAATAGCTGGTGGTACAGACACCACCAGTATACTCATCGGTCAAACGTATGGTTTGGTTCTGCAGGTTTTGGGTTCTATTACGGCAGTCCTTGGTATTCATACCATTCTCCTTACTATGGCTATTCCGCATTTTCTGTATACGGCGGCTGGTATGATCATTATTATTATGGGGGGAATCCATATTACAATAATGTGTATGTGTACAACAATTACTACCGGTCAAAAAAATATAATCGTGATGCAGATCTTTATCGAAGAGGACCAAGAAGCAGCGGTTTGGCAAACAGAAGTGATGCAAGAACACGTTCGAATTTAAAAGGAAGAAGTTCAAACATCAGAAGCCGTGGAACCAATACCGGAATGACCAGAAGTCGCAGCACCGGAAACACTTCCAGAGTACGTGGATCGGGACGTTCGGTAGGGAGGAGTTCATCCGGTACCGTCAGAAGCAATACCCGAACAAGAGGTTCATCAAATGTAGGTAAAGGACGAACCAATTCAGGTAACAATAGAAGTAGAGGTTCCGGCTCTTCAGTAGGTAAATCACGCAGTTCCGATGGTAGCAGCAGTGGGAATACCCGATCAAGGGGTTCCGGATCGAATCTAAGCAGCAGATCTTCATTTATGGATAGCAGTGTAGGTTCTTTGAGTAATGGAACTACTTACACACTCCCAACAAGAAGAGTTAATGTTGCTAATTCGAATTCTTTGAATAAAAGAAGCTTCAAGAGCTTTTTTGATGTGAGTAATACGAGGGGAAGTAATAATTCTTACAGGACCTCAAAACGAGCCTTTAATACTAAAGGCAGTAGTATGAGTAACTCAAGAAGTACACGCTCAGCTGTAAGCAGAGGAAGCTCTTCTTCTGTAAACCGAAGCAGAACGGTAAAAAGATCGTCGTCCGGTTCATCCAGTACAAAAAGCCGAAGTTCATCAAGTTCAAAAAAACGAAGCCGAGGTAATAACTAAGCCTCCGTTTCAACCCTAATAATTTTACAGACGTACCATTATGAAGAGGATAATTCTGTTTCTCTTAGTGTCACTCCTGTTTTTTCCCAAGGCTGTTTATAGTCAGGATGGAAACAGTCCGGTCTCTTACTCAAATCTTGCATTACAGTTCAGTGAGCAAAATTTTAACGGTGATGCAGCCACCGGATACTTTCCTTCGGTGGCTAACGTAAATGGGTTCGGAAGTTTTATTGCGAATCCGGCTACGGTTGCACTTATCGATCGTAATTACTTCAGTTTTGGGTTGACTAACAACAATTTAGAACAAGAAAACACCTACTTGGGGAATACCATTATCACCGAAGATAACTTTACCAACCTGGGTAGTATTGGTTTTATATACAAAGTACCTACTGAACAGGGAAGTTTTGTTTTGGGGGCAGGGTATAACAGGATTGCGAATCATACAGGGATTTCTCGTCTGAGTGCACGTAACAATCAAAGTACGATCACCGATCAGTTCAAAGATCCTTCAAGCGATTATAATGATATAGCATTCAATACATATGCGATTGATTGGGGTGATGTAAATGAAACTTATCTTGAGTCGATCTTTCGGATCGGGTTTCCAGTATATCCTGGAATAACTCAGGAAGCAGAGATCTCCTATGAAACCAAAATGGGAGAGTATTCCTTTTTCTTTGGGACTGAATTTCAGGAAAACCTTTTTGTAGGAATTTCAGGAGGCTTAACGGCCGGGAATTACACTTATCGCAGAGACTTCCTGGAGATCGATGATCAGAATGATTACAACTATAACTTTATTCCATCAGATACCCCGGGGAATAGCACAGATATTGACAATATACTGACTCATGATGAAATAGATACAGAGATCTACGGATTCACATTGCGAACCGGGTTACTATATAAAGTCACTCCAAATTTTAATATTGGTTTAAGCTATCAGATACCGAGTAACATGGTGATAACAGAAAGTTATTATTCATTGATAAGAACTGAACTTGATGACGGCTCAACTCCTTTTGAATCAGATTTTGCAAGTGAAGTTGATTACGAATACCGAATAGAGAAGCCGGGGCAGCTTAGTGCGGGTTTGGCGTTTGTTGATATTGCAGGATTTGATATTTCAGCATCAGCAGAGATGATCGATTACTCTAATTTGGGAGTTGACCTGGTTAAAGGAAATGAATTAGCCTTTAATGAAGAAGTGGCTATCCGAGAGCAGGAAACTGAGATTGAAAGCTTTATGCAAAATAACTACAAAAGAGTTATTAATTATAAAGCAGGTCTAGGATTTCAGGCTACTGAGCAACTAAAACTGAAGGCAGGTTACGCATTCAATGAGGGAAAGAGTACAGTGTATGAGGCAGACAAAACAATACTATCAGCGGGTTTAAGTGCCAAGATCAGTCAGAATATTATTCTTGATCTGAACGGGCAATATGCAACATGGAGAGACCAGTCAGTGGCTTACAGCTATTTTGATACGGATGCAAACCGGGATATTTCAGAGACCATATCAAAAGATATAAGTGCGATCAAAATACTGGCAGGTATCAGATTCCTTTTTTAACAAGACCATACCCGTCGATATCAAATATCACTCCGTAGTTAGTAAAAAGAGGCTTCTTGATCGAAGTCTCTTTTTTTGATGTTTATAGCCAGTCTTTCTTACGGAAGAAAAATAGCATACCTATAGTTGTGATGATCATAACTGCCCAAACAAGCGGGTAGGCCCATGGAACAGTAAGTTCAGGCATATACTCAAAATTCATTCCGTATACACCGGCGATAAATGTAAGGGGAATGAAAATAGTAGCAATTATGGTCAGCACTTTCATAACCTCATTCATCCTGTTACTGACCTGCGACATGTGCATATCAAGCATCCCAACAACCATATCTCTGTAGTTTTCAATACCATCAATGATCTGTACAAGGTGATCATGCACATCCCGGAAGTAAATTTTATTTTCTTCTTGTATGAGGTGAGACTCATCTCGCATCAGTGTATTAAGGCTGTCTCTTAAAGGCCATATAGATTTTCTGAAGTAAATGAGTTTTCGGCGCAGGGTATGAATTTGTTCCGGGATGGTGTCGCTATGATCTTCCAGGATCTTGTTTTCAAGTTCTTCTATTTCATCCCCTAGCTTTTCCATTACTTCAAAATAATGGTCAACAATGGTATCAATAAGAGCGTAGGAAAGGTAGTCGGTACCATGGCTGCGCAATCGGGGTGCCCCGCTTCTCAGGCGATGTAATACAGGCTCAAAAATAGGATGGTCATCTTCCTGAAAAGCCAGTACTGAATTCTTGGAAAGCACAATGCTTACCTGCTGTATGTTTAGGTTTCCTGTGTCTTTAATAAAGCTCATCATTTGTAACACAAAGAACATATGGTCGGGGTACTCTTCTATTTTAGCCCGCTGATTTGTATTTAAAATATCTTCTTGAATAAGCGGGTGTAATCCAAAGTACTCCCAGATTTCTTTAAGCTTATCAATATCATGTAACCCGCAAATGTTAATCCAGGTTTTAGAAGGAGATTCAAGGTAAGGTCTGCTGTCATCTATTTTTGAAAGATCATATTCTCCTAGCTGATCTACATCGTAATCATAGAGATGTATGATCACATTTTCGAGACGCTTTTCTCCAGTGAAATGAAGATTTCCAGGGGCTTGCCCCGGTTTTTTAGTCACTCTCTTACGTCGCAGGAAATGAGGTGAAGGCAACCGTTTTTTGATCTTTTTCATGATACAGGAAAACTAATGCAGGTTAAAATTCAGCGATAGGGTTCAAACTAAGTTCTTTAATTTATTCAGCAATGTATAGGTATTATGAACTAAGCAAAAAAAAAGTCCTGCAGTTTAAATTGCAGGACTTAGACCGGAAAAATTATGAGTCTATATTAGTTGTCTAAATGACCATCTTCTGCAGCTTTTTTCAGCTTGTCATTAGCCCATATAGCAATCTCAACACGACGATTTTGTTGCCTTCCTGCTTCAGTATCATTTGAGGCAATAGGTTCATTCTCGCCATATCCAACAATAGTCATACGTTTAGCATCTACTCCTGTGAAAGCGGAATATTCAGCTACAGACTTGGCTCTTTCCTCAGATAGTTCCTGATTATACGCTTCGGTACCTCTGCTATCGGTATGCCCTCCAAACATGATGTTTGTGTCCTCATATTTTTGAAGCACTTCTGATAGATTAGCAATGTCTTCTTTTGAGGCGTCTTTAAGAGCAAAAGATTCAGTGTCGAATAGAATTCCGGAATCGAATGTGATCTTGATGCCCTCCCCAACACGCTCAACAGTAGCGTTTTCGAGATCTTCTTCTAACTCACGGGCCTGTCGGTCCATATAATTTCCTATGGCTGCTCCTGTGGCTCCGCCTACTGCAGCTCCAACAATTGCACCGGTTGTGGTATTACCGGCTGCTTTTCCAATTATAGCACCTGCTAATGCTCCGGCTCCTGCACCAATAGTAGTTCCTTTAGCCGTCTTGCTCCAATTTTTGCAAGCCGCAAAAGGTAATAGTAGAACTATTGCGGTAATTAAAATTTTTGAACTTGGCATTTTCATAAGGCTGAATTTAGATTAACGTTTACTTCTTTTATGCTTAAAGATAACGTATTGTTCCCTGCATTAATATCGTCTGAAAAATTAGGCGGCTTCAGCTCTTAATACTTCTAAAGGTGGTCTGTTATGGACTCCTCTCGTATTTGATAAACCTATTAGTAAAACCAATGCAGTAAGAATAATTATTTCTATCCCGATTATGTAAAAATTGGGTACAAAAGTGATATCAAAATAGAATTGAGCGATAAGCGTGCTAGCACCGATCGAAAGAATGAGACCTGTGATAGAGGCCATTACTCCAAGCAGTACATATTCGATCACCTGAATTTTGATAACCTGTTTCTTAGATGCACCCAGTGTTCGCAAAAGCACGGCCTCCCTAATACGCTGAAAGCGTGAAGTGGCGGCTGACCCGGCCAGCACGATCAGTCCGGTTATAATACTGAACAAACCAATGAATTGAATTACGAATGTGATCTTATCGATAAAAGCACGAACAGTTTCTAAGACCTGCCCCACATCGATCGCAGAAACATTGGGAAAGCTTTGTACTATATCCTGCTGAAGAATAAGAGAAGCATCACGGCTAGTGGTATTGATGGTGGTTGCATAAAACTGCGGTGCATTTTCAAGCACTCCTGCCGGAAATACCACAAAGAAATTGGGAGAGGGCTGATCCCATTTCACCGTTCGGCTGCTGGCGATATAGGTTTTAATAGGGATTCCCTGAACGTCCCAGGTTAAGGTATCTCCGATAACGGCATCAAGGTCTTCGAGAAGGTCTTGCTCTACAGAAACAGGGACGAGTTCATCCCGGCTTGCCACACTGCCGATCCATTCGCCGGCTTCCAGCGTTTCGGTAGGGAGCAACGAATCGCGGTACGTGGAACGGTATTCCCGGTTAAGCGCCCAGCCCCGGGCATTTCTGGTGGTATCATCGTCCACTTCTTCTGTTGTCATTCCATTAATTTCTTGCAGGCGCATAGTAACGATAGGAACATTCTGCAATATATCATGTCCATTTGAAGTGATAATTTGATTCACTCCTTCATTCTGATCATTTTGAATATCGTAAAGGGCAAGATTTGGAAGATCTCGCTGATCCCCAAAGTCAATTTGATCCAGCAACATATCTTGCGTTAGATACAAGGAACTGATCATAGTTACACCCAGTCCAAAAGTGAGCAGGAGGGTAGTAGTTTGATTGTTTGGCCGATATAGATTCGCAAGCCCTTGTCGCCATTCGTAGCTGAAACCGGCACGCAGAAATTTCCTGGAGCCGATCATAATGAGTTTAGCAAACCCGGTGAGTAATATTAGACAGGCTGCTAATCCTAGAGTGAAATATAGAGCCGGTAAAAATTCTCCAAGCATCAGCCAGGCATAACCTGTTATAAAAATGGCTAAAGTTGCTCCTAAGATTAACTTGGTAGAATTACTGAGTAATTCATTTAGATTTATATCTATGGTACGAAGTGAGAATAGGGGAGAGATCTTTCGAACCGCCAGTAGTGGGAATAAGGCAAATAGCACAGATATGATCACACCGGTTCCAATACCAATGAAAATAGATGCCCATGAAATATAGAGGTCGATATCAACAGGGAGAAAATCCTGAACCAATACCGGCAGATAAAGCTGTACGGCTGATCCTAATAGTGCACCAAGTAGAGAACCCAAAAGTCCCATAGCCGTGGCCTGGATCAGATAGATAGAAAGTGCCTGATTGGAAGAAACTCCCACGCAACGTAAAACAGCTACGGTATTTATCTTTTGGCGGATATACACAAAGATGGAACTGGCCACACCAATACCGCCCAGTAACAATGCGATAAACCCGATCAGGTTCAGGAAATTTGAGAGATACATAATAGCTTCCCCTACTTCCTCTTCACGTTCCCTGACGGTGTCGAAACCGAAGCGTATGTTATGTTGATCCCTGAGCTTATCGAGGCGATCCTCCACTGCGGCCATGTCTGTGCCTTCCGGGAATTTATGAAGGGAAACATATTCTAATCGGCTTCCTCGCTGCAAAAGCCCGGTTTCTTCCACATTTTCTTTTGGGATAAAGATTCGTGGTCCAAAAAATGAAGCCGCAACCGGCTGACCGGGAATCTCAATAATGGCTCCTTCAATTTTGTAAGTAAGCTGGCCGATCTTCACCGAATCTCCAGGTTCAACCCCGAATAAACGCATGATGGGCTCATCAACCAGTGCCGACCCATTTTGCTGGTAAACGGCTGCTGCTGAAGCTGGCTCAGTGACGAGTTCTCCATAGTAAGGAAATCCTCCTTCTAAGGCGGTGATCTGAGAAAGTCGCGTTGTTCCACTAGTTGGGAAAAAAGCCATGGAATTGAATTCAAGTCCGGTGGAAACATCACCACCCAAAGAATCCAATACTTCCTGAAGTTCAGGCTGAAAGGGAGCATTGCGTTCTACTTCAAGATCGGCCCCCAAAAGTTCTTTGGCCTGACTTTCAATACTGCTGTTGAGATTAGCCCGAAAGGAGGTAATGGCAACCTGTGCGGCAACTCCGACAATGATGGCCGCCATAAAAAGAAATAACTTAGAGCGGTTTGAGCGGGAATCACGCCACGCCATTTTAAAAGTCCAAAACTTAGATTTATTGTTGCTCATAAAGACTTCTCAGCGGCAGTTTCAGGTTCCAGCTCGGTAAAACTATCTTCCGAAACTTGTCCGTTTTTCAATTTGATGATCCGGTTGCATTTTTTGGCAAGTTCAAGGTCATGGGTAACCAATACCAGTGTGGTGCCTTGTTTTTCATTGAGGTCAAAGATCAGGTCTTCGATGTATTCTCCGGTTTCCGTATCAAGATTTCCGGTAGGTTCATCTGCGAAAAGTATCTTAGGCTGATTGATAAACGCCCGTGCTATGGCCACACGCTGTTGCTCACCACCTGAAAGCTGTGTAGGGTAGTGATGGGTCCGATCACCCAGGCCAACGCTTTCCAGTAATTCCTGCGCACGTTCACGAACTTCTTTTGTGGCATCTCCACGCAATTCCAGCGGAACCATGACGTTCTCAAGTGCAGTTAAGGTTGGAACGAGCTGGAAGGTTTGAAATACAAATCCCACATGTTCGTTTCTGACTTTGGCGCGTTCATCTTCACTGAGGGGATTAAGCGGGATTCCGTTTAAGGATACTGTTCCCGAAGTTGGTCGGTCAAGTCCCGCACAAAGACCAAGCAGGGTCGTTTTTCCTGAACCGGAAGGTCCAACAATGGCGCAGGAAATCCCTTCCTGAATTGAAAAATTGATATCGTCAACGACGGTTAAAATTTTTGAGCCGCTTTTAAATTTGCGGTATAACTGTTGTACTTCGAGTATATTTGACACGGTTTTCTTTATTTTGAATGATACCGACATAAACAACGGTTTATTCAAGAAACATTCCTTTAAAAGTTGAGAAAAAAATTACGCTCTTATTTCTAAAAAGTTGTTGTTCAATAAAAAATCATATGAAATTAATTTTACTCCTTTTTTGCCTACTCACTACGAGTTCACTGTATGCTCAGGAAACTGAAACTAAAACCGTCTTGTTTTTTGGGGACAGCATAACGGCCGGACTTGGCGTAGATAAATCGCAGGCATTTCCGGCACTGGTCCAAAATAGAATTGACTCTCTTGAGTTGAAGTATGAAGTGATCAACGGCGGATTAAGTGGGGAGACTTCAGCAGGAGGGTTGCGCAGGATCGATTGGATCCTTCAGCGCCATATCGACATTATGATATTAGAACTGGGTGGTAACGATGGTCTTCGGGGCATTGACCTTAGTTCAACCAAAGAAAACCTGCAGCAGATCATTGACAAAGTACAAGCAAAGAATCCTGATGTTGCAATTATCTTGGCCGGAATGCAGGTTCCTCCAAATTTAGGGCAGGACTATACTACAGAGTTTCAGAATATCTATCCGGATCTGGCTGAGGAAAACGACTTACCTCTTATTCCGATGATCATGGATAAGATCGGAGGGAGTGAAGAACTGATGCAAAGTGATGGTCTGCATCCAACCCCTGAAGGTCATGAAGTGATCGCTGAAACTATATGGGAAGTTTTGGAGCCATTTCTGGACTAAACCTTTAGACAGAAATAGCGTTGATTTTTAAATGATCAGCCAATCCATCTTTAGAAACTTTTTTTGAAAGGAAATCAAGCACAAGATCTGCTAATTCTTCGTTATGAGATTCTTCAACCTTGAACCCATTTAAATAAAGAAATGTAAGTGCTGAAGCTAAAGCTGTACGTTTATTTCCATCAACAAATGGATGCCGAATGGTAAGGCAAGAAATATAACTTGCAGCCATTGCAAAAATATCCTGTAAGTATTCTCCATCAAAACTTGCCTTAGGAGCTTCCGTGCAAGCTTTAACCCCGTCTTTATCTCTAATGTTAGGCTCTCCACCGGAAATTTCAATTTCCCTTTTATGAATGTTTAATACATCTTTTGAAGAGAGAAAAAAATACCTTTTCATTATTTACCAAGCTTATCTAACGATTTTCTGTGTCGTTTACTTATCTCTCCATAAGCTGAGCTTGCATCTACCTTCTTAATTAAAATGCCATCTTTATGTGGAATTAATTCAACTTGGTCATCGTCTGACACTTTAAGTAACTTAAGAAGCGGTTTTTCAAGTAAGATCCCGCGACTATTGCCTATTTTTTGAAGTTTTTTAATCATTGTAATGCTTATTTATGTTCTTACATTGTTATAACAATGTACAAAATTAAAAATTGATTAGCAGCTTCCTGTTGTTTCTTTTAAAATATAACCCTTTTTCAATTTCTAGAATCCATACTATCTTTTTTGAGATCAATTACTCTAAAATGATGTTCCAATGAAAAAACTATTCCTTCTTGTCCTGTTCCTTTTCTCAAGTGCGCTTGTTACCGCGCAGGATTCTCTGCTCAACTATCAACCCAAAGTTCTGTTGGTTACGGCCCATCCCGACGATGATGCATTATATTCGGCCACCGTATTCAAAACCACAAAGCTGTTGGGTGGTACGGTAGATCTTGCACTCATGACCAATGGCGAAGGTGGGTACACCTATTCCACGTTGGGGAATTATATCTACAATAAGGAACTGGATAAAGAAGAAATCGGCCGGCAGTATTTACCGGGAATTCGGAAGCAGGAGCTGATGGCCGGCGGTGAGATCGTGGGCATTCGTAACTACTTTTTCTTCGATCAGCCCGATTTTTATTATACACTGGATGTTGAAGAAACCCTGGAAAAGTGGAATACCGACTGGGTTCATGAACGAATGGTAGAGATCTTGGAGAAAGGCGAATATGATTTCATATTCTTGATGCTGCCTTTCGAAGAATTTCACGGCCATCACAAAGCTTCTGCAGTGATCGGACTGCGAGCCATAAAGGCATTACCCGAAGATGAACGACCGATAGCTTTGCAGGCATTTATCCGAAGGGGAGAAGATCCTGGGGTTTCCTTTAGGCAATTAAAAGGTCACCCGAATACTAAAGTGATGGAGGGTGAGGTTTTTGAATTTGACCGGAGCCAGACTTTCGGGGCTAATGACCGGCTTAATTACAATATCATTTCTAATTGGGTGATCGCTGAGCATAAATCACAAGGTACCATGCAGCTGCTTATGCAAACCGGTGAAAGTGTGATAGAGCAATATTGGTACAATGAGATCAATGGTGAGGAAATGCTCAAAAAGACCGCCGAGTTTTTTGAGGCAGTGAATACGGCGAAACCGTAGGGTCGTTATTCGTTATTCGTTATTCGTTATTCGGGATTACCTTCTTTTACGAATAACGATTAACGAATTACTTAATGAAGTAGCTGATACTGATATTTGAACGAACTTCTACGGTTTGGCCAAAATCCATCATGGAGGCATCGCGAGATACCGACATCATTTCCATTGAACTTGTTTTACGGGGAGTTCCGATCTGGTGGTCGGAGAAAATAATGTTGGAAACTCCACTCAATTCCACTCCGGAAGTTTCGGCGATTAATTCTGCACGTTCTTTTGCAGCTTCGATAGCAGCGATCAGTGCCTTTTCCTTTCCCTCGGTAATTTTTGTAGAAGAAAACTGTCCGTTAAAAGAATCAAATCCATTCTCGATCAGGGTAAGCTGAATTTTTTCATATAGGGAAAAATCATTGAAACTTATACTCACCGATTGATTGGTTGTGGTGATATACTCCTGCTCTCCATTGTTATTGTAGCGGTTACTGTTCACCCGCTGACGATTCATACGCACCGGCTCGTAGTCAATGTCTTCTTCACTGATATCAAGGTCTTGAAGTAATTCTGCCAGCAGTGACTCCCGCTCGCGGTGTAGTTCATATGCTTCCTGAGGAGTTTTCCCTTCGGCATTGATATTCACATTAAAGATGATCAGGTCAGCCGGGAGCAATTCGGAGGCGCTCATATTTATGGTGATGGTGCGTTCCGAAACAGGCTGCTGGGCAAGGGTAGAGCAGCTCATTCCAAAAAATAACAAGCTGACGGTTAGGGTGATCTTGCTCAATTTATTGCCACTCGATACCATATTCTTGTTTGATCTTTTGAACTTCTGCATAATTTTGTCCTTGGTTTAATTTGAATACCCGGAATCCGGTACCGGTAATTTCTTTAATGGGATAACCGGCTCTGTACCAACTATCTAACACCTCTAAATATTGTTTTTCTTGTTTACGATTTTTGATAACAATACCGAATGTTTTTTTCTCTCCATTATGATCAATGATGAACTGCAGGATAACATAAGAAGACCACCACCGGAATGAGCTGACAATATTAATAGTAATATCATTTAGCTTATCTAGTTCTATGGGAGACTCAGGAATGTGCTTATAATTAGCATTTTGATCTAATTCGATCTCCATCACATCCTTTTTTAGATGAGCTGTCCCGGCTTTTTTAGCAAAGGAATAAGGGAAATATGCTGCAATCAGGGCTATAACAGCAATGATAAAGCCCGGTATCGTAAACCAATCCTGGCCAAAATCATTTGCGAGCATAGATGTACAATAGAAAACCCCGTAAACTACCATTCCATATCTGTATTCCTTGGATTGCGTGAATGTCAGGTTGCCGGTTAGGGAGTCCTTTTGTCCTTCTAAATTACTAAGAGTGAATTTCGGCATTATGCATATGGATTAAAGTTACAGTTGAAGCAATTACCACTCAATTCCATATTCTTTTTTGATTTTTTGAACCTCTGCGTAATTGATTCCATGACTGAGTTTGAAGATCCGGTTTCCGAGTTGATCGTTTTCCCTGACAGTAAGTCCACCCCTGTACCAACTCTCCAAAATTTCTATAAATTTTTCATGTTTCTTTCTGCTTTTCAGGATCATTCCAAATTCATGGGTGGAGTCTCCATTGGTAATTTCCACATGGAGTAAAGATCTCGAAAGTATAAACCGGAATGACTGAATAATATTTATCCTGATCACAGAATTCTTATTCAATGTAACGGGGTGATCAGGAAAATCATCAGAGTTCTTCTTAGGGTGAATGGATACTTTATTGTCAGATAGATCTATTTTACCTGCATTAAAGCTGAAAAATAATGCTATGAATCCAATAGTGTAGGCAATTACCATTCCCGAGGACATTAGCATTTCAGCCCAATCGGGGAGATCATAGTTCATCCAATACAACACAAAAATGCTTAAAACCATACTGACGATAACAGCCATTGGAATTTGAAATTGCGGAGTTTCAGTCAGGGATACTTTACCGGTCAATGAATCTTTTTTAGAGTAAATTTTTAAAAGATCAAATTCTGCTTTATCCATTACTTTTGAATTATTTGGGTTACAGTTGGCAGCATTTTTTCTATCCACATCTCATACATTTCTGAAGAGGGGTGAAGGTTATCCGAAGCGAGCAGAGAATTATCATCTTCAGCTTCTTCTGATATAGGAGTAATATTCACAAAAGAAATTCCAAAGTCACGGCTCATCTCTTCGGCAATGTTATTATAAAAGGCAATTTCTTCGCCAATAACCTCTGGATTTCCGTATTCCCCAAAAGGAGTAACTCCGTAGTTAGGAATGGAAATCACGAATACTCTTGAAGTATCACCCCGGGCAAAAGCGATTGATTGTTCAAGTAATTCACGGAATTCAGTTCGGTACAATTCAATATCCAATCCCTGATATTGGTTGTTAACCCCGATTAAAAGAGAAACCAGGTCAAATGAGCTGTCAGGAGAAGCTTCCGCAATACCATTTTTAAGGTCGGTGGTAGTCCATCCATTAACTGCTATAACCTCAGTTTTATCTACCCTTAAGCCTTTGTTGATCAACGCCTCAGAAAGCTGAGTGGGCCAGTTGTTTTCCTCCTCAATCCCAGTTCCAATAGTATACGAGTCACCTAAAGCTAAGTATGAAACAGGCTCAATTTGGGCAAAATTTTGCTGTTTAATTTCATTGGTACAGTTAGAAGAAATAAAAAATATCAGAATAACTGTAGAGAGAAAAAATGGTGAATGGGGTAAAGAATGCATTTAAAGGGGTTTTAATGATGAAATAATTGTTCTAAGGATACTATTTGAAAAAGATATATGCTTAAATAAAAAATACTGGAAGCGCTTGCATTTATACCAAAAACAGACTTTTATTTGATTTACATTTAAAAAGGCCGGCAAAACAAAAAAATCTCCGTAGCAGGGACTGCAAATTTACAGATGGAATAGTACAGGCCTACCTAAACAAAAATCAAAAGGATCAATACAATGAGCAAAACGATACAGCGTGTACTCGCACTTTGTGCAGTATTAACTCTTTGTTTGTGTACGATAGATTCATACGCATCAAATACAATAGAAGATGAAACCGTAATATCCGGATTAGTTACCGATGTGGATGGAGTGCCTCTTGCGGGGGTAAATATCCGTGTAGAAGGTAAAGTGGTAGGTACTTCAACCCGGCCGGACGGAACCTTTAATTTAACCGTTCAGCAAGACCCGCCTCTGACGCTGGTCGTTTCAATTGTGGGTTTTCGTTCACAGCGAGTTGAGATCACACAATCTAATGTGGAGGGACTTGAAATCGCTTTAGAAGAAGAGACCATTTCCGGTGGCGATCTTGTTGTATCTGCCTCCCGTGTGGAACAAAGCACTCTTAAATCACCCGTTTCCATTGAGAAAATGGATGTATTGGATATTCAAACGGCGGCATCTCCATCGTTTTATGATGCTATTTCCAATTTACAAGGCGTCGACTTCAGTTCTCAGAGTTTGACCTTCAAGTCGATCAATACCCGTGGATTTGGAGCAAACGGAAATACTCGTTTTGTTCAGCTTATTGATGGTATTGATAATCAGGCCCCGGGTTTAAACTTCTCGGTAGGTAATATTGTGGGTATTTCGGAGCTCGATCTGGAAAGTGTTGAATTGATTCCGGGTGCAGCGTCGGCTCTATATGGTCCTAATGCCCTGAACGGAATTCTCTTGATGAACAGTAAGAGTCCGTTTGAATACCAGGGACTTTCATTTAATATCAAACAAGGGGTAAACCATGTGGACAGTGATGTTGAAGATGCCTCTTTGTATCAAAGCTATGATTTCCGATATGGAAATGTGGTTAACAACAAGTTTGCCTATAAATTTACAGGCTCTTATTTGCGTGCACAGGATTTTGTAGCTCAGGATTACCGTGATCAAAGTGGTATTGTAGAACGGGGTGATTATCCAAGAGACGGCCGCAGGGTATTCAATGGCGTGAATATTTATGGTGATGATGTGCTGAATTTAGGTTCTATTGCTGACGGTGTTATAGCCGGTGGCGGGGCGCAGGGTGCGCAAATTGCTGCCATTCGCTCCTTGATCCCGGATGGACCTGAAGGTAATTTCTCATCTCCCGGATTCAGAGAAGAAGAATTTGTTGATAATACGACCGAGAGTTTAAAGCTTGGAACAGCGCTTCATTATCGTATCAATGATAACTACGAGATCTTAGGCCAATATAACATTGGATTTGGTAGTACAGTCTATACTGCTAATGATCGTTTTGTACTGGACGATTTCAATATCTGGACAGCAAAGCTTGAGCTAAGAAATCCAAACTTTTTCTTACGTGCTTATACCACGCAGGAAAACTCAGGTGATACCTATGCGGCTAATACTGTAGCAACCAGGATAAACCAAACAGCATATATCACTCCTTACTTTCAGACTTTTGCAGGAGCCAGAACTCAGGGTGCTACCGTTGAGCAAGCTCACCAGCAAGCAAATGCAGTAGCAACGGCCAATCAACAAAATTTTCTACCCGGAACCGAAGGATTCGAAGATGAGGTAGAGCGATTAAGAGGACTTTCTATTGCTGAAGGCGGTGCTTTATTCCTCGATAAATCTGACATGTATCACGCAGAGGGTATGTATAATTTATCTGAGGTAGTCGACCCTTCACAAGTTGAGGTTATAGTTGGCGGTAACTACCGAATGTATGACCTAAACTCTGAAGGAACATTATTTGCATACGAAAATGTGGCAAATGAGGAAGAATTTAACATTAATGAATACGGAGCTTATGTACAGGCTTCTAAAGGATTCTTAGATGATCAGGTGAATCTTCAGGGTTCTATTCGTTATGATAAGAATGAGTACTTTGATGGGCAGTTTTCACCTCGTGTTTCAGCTACTTTTACCGTTGCAGAGCAGCACAACTTTCGTGCTTCCTATCAAACCGGCTTCCGTGTTCCTACCACCCAAGATCAGTTTATTAACTTAGACGTTGTGAGCCGTTTATTGATCGGTAGTAATCAGGCACTGGTTGATCGTTACCGATTCGAAACCAACAGAGTGTATACCGCTCAAAGTGTAAGAGAAGCTCAGCAAATATCAAATGGTGGCGGTTCAGCCGCAGATGCCAGAGCTGCTCTTGAGATCGTAGATTTTGAAGAGTTTGATACTGAAAAAGTTCAAACCTATGAAGTTGGATACAAAGCTTTCTTATGGGAAAAACTGATGGTAGATGCTTACTACTACTACAGCTCTTACACCGATTTCATAGCTGAAATTCAATTTGTACAGGGTGTTCCTAATGGATTAACAGAAGAGCCAGGTAGTTTTGACTCGCAAAGCGAACCAGGGCAGGATGCCATAATAAACGGTGGTGTTCCAACGCAGGAATATGGTTTTGATGTCAATGCCGATGGAACTGTTGATTCTCATGGCTGGGGTGTGAATTTAGAATATACCCTTCCTAAAGGCTTCCTTGTTGGCGGTAATGTATCCTTCAATAAATTGTTAGATCAGGATGCCTTGATCGAGCAGGGATTCCGGGCCAGTTACAACACTCCTGAGTGGAGATATAATGTACGTTTGGAGAACCGTAATGTGATCGAGAATGTAGGATTCAACATGACCTACAGATGGCAGGACGCCTTCTTATGGGAATCTTCGTTTGGTTCCGGTGTAGTGCCTGCTTATGGCACGCTTGACGCCCAGGTTAGCTACAAGCTTGGCGATTATAATACCATTCTTAAGCTAGGTGGCAGTAACGTATTAAATGAGCGATATACCACTTCTTTCGGAAATCCGAGAATGGGCGCCATTTACTACTTCTCTCTAACATTCGATCAATTCCTGAACTAATTAAACAAAGAGATCTTATTATGAAACGTTTAAAACAATTATCAAAATTACTCTTAATAACCGCCGTTGTTTTCGCCGGTTGTGAAGGTCAGGAAGAATCACTGATCAATGACCGCCTCGAAAATAATCCAATAGAGAACCCCTCAAATAACTACACAGCCGGTGATGCCGATTTCAGTAACTATATAGCGATCGGAAATTCCTTAACTGCAGGTTATATGGATGCAGCTTTATATAATGCGGGCCAGCAGAATTCATTGGCTGCATTAATGAACCTTCAGTTTGAGCTTGTCGGTGGAACCGAAAATTTTGATCAACCAGATATCAATTCCGTGCATGGTTTTAACACCGCGGTACCAAATCCTAATAATGGGGTGATATTGGGCAGGTTCAAGCTGGATACCAGTATACCCGGGCCATCACCTGTAGTTGGCGGAGATCAGATTACTTCTTATAACGGAACTACTTCTGAACTCAATAACTTTGGGGTTCCCGGAATTACGGTAGGGCAATTACTGACACCCGCTACCGGAACACCAGGTAATCCTGCATTCAGTCCTTTTTATGCACGGTTTGCAAGTTCTCCTGGATCCTCTACAATTCTTGAAGATGCAATCAGTGCCGGTCCCACCTTTTTCTCACTATGGATCGGTAACAATGATGTTTTAGGTTACACACTCAGTGGGGCTACAAACAGTGCCATACTAACAAGCCAGGGTGATTTTCAGACTCGTTTTTCGGGTGTGATAAGCACGTTGATGCAAGTGCCTGACTTACAAGGTGTAGTAGTTGATATCCCTCCGATTCTTGCAGTACCCTATCTAAGAGCCATCAGTTATGACAGGATAGAACTTGATGAGCAAACAGCAGGCGCATTGAATCAGGCTTTTGCCGGATTTAATGCAGCTCTTGATGCAATCGTTGCAAACCTCGGACATGATCCTGAAGATGCGGAGCTCAGAAAGGTTGAATATTCAGTAGGTAATAATCCTATACTCATTATTGATGATAATCTTGAAGATCTGGGGCCAAAATTTGATCAACTTGAACAAGCCAGTGCTATTACAGCCCAGCAAAGAGCCGCACTAGCACCTTATGAGCAAGCACGACCGATGCAGGGTAGCATTCCTCAGATTGGCGATGAGCTTGTACTTTTAAGTGCCGGATCAGTATTGGGAACCTTAGCTGACCCAAATAACCCTCAATCACAAATAGGTGTAGTAGTACCTTTGGGTGATCAGTATACCTTAACAAGGGATGAGATCATTGAGATCGAAACAGCACGACAAACATTCAATGGTATTATGCAGCAGGTTGTACAGGGTGCAAATGCCAATGGAACCCGTATTGCTTTTCATAGTACAAATTCTGCAAGCGGAACGTTTTCGGATCTCTTTGGCTTAGATGGAAGTAATTTGGGAGTAAGTGTATCCGGAGTAAATCTGGCACCGGACTTTAGTCCAAACGGAGTGTTTTCCACCGATGGAATCCATCCAAATCAGAGAGGAAACGCTCTCCTTGTTAATGATATACTTAAAACTATTGAATCCACATTTGGAGCGACACTTCCTGAAGTTGATGTGCTAAACCTACCGAGTGTTCAGATTTGTGCGGGAGATTGTGCAAGCCAGCAAGGTGGCAGCTAACTAAACATCAGGTTAATATTTTTAAAACCCTTCATTTTAAAAGTGAAGGGTTTTTTTATGCCATTTTCTAAAACTTCTGTCAGAATGGAGTAACTTTGACACTACCGATTTCATGAAGAACAGATGGCATGCTATTTGCTTTGTTCAAATCAAATAAAGGAAATTCCAAAGCTAAAATTCGAACTGAGAAGTAAATGGGCAAAGAAAACGTTTCAGAAAAAGAAATTGAAAACAAAGAAGAGGTTGCTGAAGAAGAGCGGGGTGATGAAACTCAGGCACAGGAAGTAGAACAACCTGAAAAAGATGAAAAAGACCTGAAAATTGAAGAGCTTGAAAATGAATTAGCTTCAACCAAAGATGGCCTGCTTAGGAAAGCAGCTGAATTGGAAAATGTTCGTAAGCGGGTTCAACGTGAACGGGTTCAGCTTTTTGAAGAAGCCAAGGCCGGTGCTCTCGAAGATTTCATGCCTATCGCAGATGATCTGAACAGAACATTAAAAGCATCAGAAGAATCAAGGATCGAGGATAGTTTCCTGGAAGGTGTAGAGCTGGTGGCCGATAAATTCAAAAACGTGTTGGAAAAGCATGGGGTTGAGCGCATTGATGAAACAGGCGTTCCTTTTGATGTTAATCTGCACGACGCAATGATGAAGCAAAAAGCTCCCGATGATGAAACCGGAAGCGATGTGGTACTCCAGGTTTTGGAAAGCGGATATAAGATCGGCAATAGAACGATTCGTCACGCTAAAGTAATTGTAAGCGAGTAAACTAAATTTATGTCTACCAAAAGAGATTATTACGAGATATTAGGAGTTGAAAAAGGTGCTTCAGAAGCTGAAATAAAAAAGGCTTATCGGAAGAAAGCCATGAAGTTTCATCCCGATAGAAATAAAGGGGATGATGCTGCTGAGAAAAAATTCAAGGAAGCCTCAGAAGCCTATGAAGTTTTAAAAGATCCTCAGAAAAAAGCTAAATATGATCAATTCGGCCATGCCGGAGTAAACGGTCAGGGTGGTTTTGGAGGAGCCGGAGCTGATTTCGATAATATGGGCTTTGAAGATATATTCAGTCGTTTCGGAGATATTTTCGGAAGTGGATTCTTTGGCGAAGAAGCCTTTGGCGGGGGTGGTCGCAGAGGCCGCTCACGTGCAAGGAGAGAGCCCGGACAACCTGGTTCGGACATGAAGATCCGCATGCCGCTTACTCTACAGGAAATTGCTTTTGGAGCAGACAAAAAGCTCAAGATCAAAAAGCAGATCAAGTGCGACGAATGTGATGGTTCCGGTGCTGAAACGAATTCTGATTTTGAAACCTGTTCCACCTGTAATGGAATGGGCGAAGTTCGTCAGGTTACCCGCACGATGCTGGGACAAATGGTGAACGTACAGGCTTGCCCGACGTGTAGTGGGGAAGGCCGCATTATCAAAAATAAATGTAAGAAGTGCTCCGGTGAAGGCCGCATAAAGGGAGAAGAAACTATTAAAGTTAATATCCCTTCCGGTGTTTCCAATGGAAATTATATTACACTCAGAGGTCAGGGTAATGCCGGACGTCGTGGCGGTTCAGCAGGCGACCTGATCGTGATCATTGAAGAGAAAGAGCACGAGCATTTTGACCGTGACGGAAATAATATTTATTACAACCTGACGCTGAGTCTTACCGATGCAATTTTGGGAACAGAAATTCAGGTACCTACGCTAAAGGGCAAAGCCAAACTTAAGATCGATCCCGGTACACAACCTGGTAAAATGTTGAGAATGAGAGGCCGGGGAATCAAGGGGCTCCATAATTCCGGAGAAGGAGATCAGTATGTACGCCTGAACGTGTATATTCCAGAAAATCTTTCAGATTCGGAAAAGAAAGCCATTGACTCTCTGAAGGAATCTGAAAACTTCGATGCCTCAAATGCTGATGGAAGTGAGAAGAACTTCTTTTCTAAGATGAAGGACATGTTTGGGTGAATAGGTTTTAGTTTTTAGGGGCGAGGTGTTAGGTAAAGTATATTGAAATGAACAGTTTCGAATAAAACGTTCACTCTTGCACATAGCAATTCTGGTTTATGATTAGGAACGCTAACACCTAATACCTCGCCTCTAAAACCTATTCAACAAATCATTCTGCAAAAACGGCGGTGCCACTAACTGAGACCATCAACATGCTGCCATTGGCTCCAATGGTCTCGTAGTCAATGTCGATGCCGATGATGGCATTTGCACCCACGCTGTTGGCTTTCATCTCCATATCTTCGAATGCAATCTTTCGCGCCGACTGTAACTCCTTTTCATAAGCACCGGATCTGCCGCCCACAATATCCCGGATACCTGCAAAGAAGTCCTTGAATATATTAGCACCTAAAATAGCTTCTCCGGTCACAACACCGAGATACTTTTGAATTTCTTTGCGGTCCAAATGATTCGTGGTCGTCATTATCATAGTAAAATCCCTTTAGGTTAGTTTTGACTTACTTACTGATTTCAGGGAAAAAAGTTACCGGATAATAAAAAAGCCCGTCACATAATTTATGTAACGGGCTTTTAAGGTCTTAAAATAACGTCAGGACTAGTTGCGTCCGCCACCTTTATCTTCACGTGGCTTGGCTTCATTTACTTTTACAGCGCGTCCATCAATTTCCGCCCCGTCTAATTGATCGATAGCAGCTTGTGCTTCTGCATCGTTATCCATTTCAACAAAACCAAAGCCTTTTGAACGGCCTGAATATTTGTCGCTTATTACTTTTGCTGAACTTACTTCTCCGTAAGCCTCAAAAACTTCTCTTAGTTGGTCATCTGAAACCCCATAACTTAGGTTTCCTACATAAATGTTCATAATGTCTAAATCTGGTTAAAAATTAAATCGGAATGCAAGGAAAAACCAGAACTAAAGTCTGAAAAAATGCAGTAGTCTAAGCACCATTGTCAATCCAATAGCAAAAGTACGTTATTTTACTCCTATCACAAAGGATTATAGAATTTATTTTAAACTGCTAGTTTAGATTTTGAGTCTTTTTCATCGACTCATCCGCCATTTTTTTGTGATATTCTTTCAGCTTGTTTGTGAGCTTTTCATCATTCATGCCCAGCATTCTGATTGCAAGCAACCCGGCATTTTTGGCTTTCCCTATAGCGACCGTTGCAACCGGAATCCCATTGGGCATTTGAACGATAGAGTACAGGCTGTCAACCCCTCCAAGAGCTGAGGTTTTAACAGGAACTCCTATTACAGGCAAAGTGGTATGACTAGCCAGCATTCCTGGTAGGTGTGCGGCGCCGCCGGCCCCGGCTATAATAATTTTGATTCCACGATCACGGGCTTCTTTTCCGTAGTCTGCCATCACGTCCGGTGTACGGTGAGCCGAAACTACCCGTTTTTCATAAGGAACTTCAAAATGATCTAAAATTTCGGTGGCTTCTTTCATAGTGGACCAGTCGCTGTCACTGCCCATTACTACTCCGACGAGAGGATTGCTCATTATTCAGTAGTTGATTGAATTTAAATGTTGGGTAGAATATAGAATTCAGAATTCAGAATTCAGAATTTCAAATCTCGATGTTTTAGCTCAGACGCAATGCATTTAGCCTCGCTCCGCTCGCTCTGCGTCGGAGCGCACCTTCATAAGTGATTTAAATCTCTATTTTACGAGTCACATGAATCGCCTTTTTGTATGTCTCTTCCAGGTTCTCGCCCAAAAGGGTAAAATGCGCCATCTTACGGCCTACTTTGCTATCTATCTTGCCATATACATGCAGGTGTCCGTTTTCAGTTTCCAATGCTTCTTTAATATGATCGGTTTCAGCAGGACGCTTAAGCGTTCCCAGCAGATTGATCATGGCAACGGCCGGTTTGTTTAGTTTGGCAGCACCAAGGGGGAGTCCCAATACCGCCCGAACGTGATTTTCGAATTGGGAAGCCACCGCACCTTCAATGGTATAATGTCCGGAATTATGTGGTCGGGGTGCCGATTCATTCAGAAGGACTTCACCGTCCTTGGTAAGGAAGAACTCAAAAGCAAAGATTCCTTTTCCGTCGATAGCTTCGGCAGCTTTTAAAGCCAACTCCTGTGCTCGTTTCTGAAATCGTTCTTCCACCGGAGCAGGAGATAGAACAGCTACACAAATATGGTTCTCCTGAACCGTCTCGCAACAGGGATATACTACATGTCCTGTTTCATTTCGTGCAACCTGCACCGCCAGTTCGTTGGTAAAATCAACGAAAGCTTCGGCAAGAATGTCCCGGCCTTTATTGCCGCCAAGTTTACCAAATGCCTCTTCAGCCGTTTCCAGATCTTTAACTGTTTCATTTCCATAACCATCATATCCACCTTTGGATGATTTTAGTAAAAAGGGCCATCCGTGTTCATCCCCAAAAGACTGAATGTCCTCTTTGCTCTTCACCAACTTGTAAGGGGTAACGGGAATACCTGCTCCTTCAAAGGTCTGTTTTTCGATCAGCTTGTTTTCGATCAGTGAAAAACTATCAGGCGATGGAAAGATCGGGGTGCCGCTTTTTTCTTGTACTTCTTTCAGTATATCAGAGCTGATGAATTCATTTTCTAGGGTGATGACGTCACAGCCTTTGGCAAATTCAACCATATCGTCAACTGACTCAAAAGAACCGGAAGCGGAATAAGGTGTCATAAACTGAACAGGCTCATTCTCAGCTCGGTCTGAGAAAACAGCGACTTGAATTCCAAAACGAAAGGCTTGAAGAGCGCTCATCCGGGCCAGCTGACCGGCCCCTAAAAATCCAAGTGTAAGGTTTGCGGGAAGGGAAGTTCGAGACATAATGTATGTAACTTTAATTTTTCTTTTTACTAAGGTAAGAATTTT
>Ga0136596_1000184_pt1 | contig 32929 bp, 27 predicted proteins | sample AntRauTorcE11897_FD_101387 | JGI IMG/M metagenome (GOLD analysis project Ga0136596, IMG submission 101387) | Saline lake microbial communities from Rauer Islands, Antarctica - Metagenome Torckler E11 #897 | ecosystem: Environmental > Aquatic > Non-marine Saline and Alkaline > Saline | place... | reverse complement strand
AAATTATCAGCATTCGGAGCGAGAGAGCTACACGATAAGGACTACAATTTTAAAGCACTGGTAAACTGGACGGGCGAGCGAACCGAGCAGGAAGTACGGGACATCCTTAAGAATGTGGAAGTTGATAACGGAATGAAGAAGATCCCGAACGTAAACCCTTTTGAACTGCCCGGAAGATTATGGGAATTTCTGCTCAATAAACTGGAGCTGGGTGATGAAATGATCTGGCAAAATATGGGTAAGAAGAACATCAATCGTCTGGTGCATTTATTGACCAATGATGAGTATCAGGTAGAAGGGAAAACAACTTTTAAGGAAGAGTTCGTGACTTGTGGAGGGATCAGCCTTCAGGATGTGGACATGAAAACCATGCAAAGCCGAAGATCACCAAATCTCTACTTTGCCGGTGAAGTGTTGGATATCGATGGAGTTACAGGCGGGTTCAACTTCCAGGCTGCATGGACTGCGGGGTTTATTGCCGGGATGCTTAAGTAACGCGAATTCGAGATAAGAATAAATCATTCATTAAGATATGGAGTCATTTTGCGGCGTATGCCCGAAATCTAATAGGTTGATATGATTCAACTGTTGATTGAGTGTAAAATATCAGCTTCCCGTGCCCGCATCGTATTACTTGAAAAGTCTGTGACTTTTATTATGCTTGGGGAAAGTCGATATACTCTGGTAAACTGTATTTAGTCCCCTTACTTTTGTCTTGATACAAAAGTAACAAAAGATCAAGGCGGTAGAAAAAAGAGCTAAAGCTGACATCATTTCGCTAAAAGAAATCAATGCTCCTTCACGCTCAGAAATTGCTTCATAGTTTTACAGCGGTATAATTTCTTTCTTTACGCTTCATTCGTCATCTTTTTAACGCTCTTTTTTCTAAGGCCGATGAGAGCATCCGAATAAAAAACATTCAAGTCCAGATTGCCTGGACTACGGGGTTTATAGCCGGAAAATTAGATTAATTTGAGGAAATAAATTACCTTCATGTAGGTTATACTACAAAAAGGAGAAATTATGAGTGTAATGAGTATCAGAATCCCCGATGAAAAGAGAAAGAAACTAAAGGCGGTGGCTTCTTTAGAAGGTAAATCAATGAGTAGTTTAGTAAGCGAACTAATTGACGACTACGTAGATGAAGCTATGGAGAGACTTGGGGAAGAGCATGATTTAACGGAGATCATGAAGGTTAGCGAACCTTCCTTTTCCGAGTGGGACAATGAAGAGGATGAGGTTTATAATGACCTATAACCGCTGGGATATCGTTCTTTTACCTTTCCCATTTACTGATCTGAGTGCAACAAAGAAAAGGCCGGCTTTGGTAATATCACCAAGGGAATATAATTCCGGTCCTGATGTGTTGGTGATGTTTGTTACGAGTAATCTGAAAGCAAAAGCCAAGATGGGAGATTATATTCTTACGGAATGGGAAAAAGCCGGACTGCCCAAGCCCTCAATGACTCGCATGAAGTTTGCAACGATTGACAGGAATCTGATCATTAAGAAAATTGCTGCCTTGACGGAAAATGATAAATCAGCATTAAAAAATGAACTGCAGACATTTTTAGATCTTTAGCCCGGAAAACTTAGAGTAATTTAAAATTCATAAAGTAGAATTTTTTACTATTCAACCTCATCAGAATAAACCGTCGGATTAGCCTCTCTCAAATTATAAGCACTGCGCATCACTTCTCCATAAGCGCCTGCGCTGCGTATGGCGACCAGATCCCCGCGTTTAACTTCCGGAATCGAAATGTCTTTTCGGAAAGTGTCCGAACTTTCGCAGATAGGGCCAACTACATCGTATTCTTTTTCAGACCTTGAACTGGTCAATACATCAATTCGATGGGCTGCCTGATAAAGGGCAGGACGAATAAGCTCGGTCATGCCGGCATCTACGATCGCGAAGTTTTTGGTCTGCCCATATTTGGTATATAGAACTTTGCTGATCAAGCTACCGCACTGGCCAACCACCGACCTCCCTAGTTCAAAATGCAGTTGCTGATGATCTTTCAGCTTGATGCCACGTTCAAACAATCCAAAAAAGCGTTCAAAATCAGGTACCGAATTATCGTTTGGATGTGCATAATTAATACCAAATCCCCCACCAACATTGATCACGGAAAGCTTGAATCCTTTGCCTTCAATATGATCATTCAAGGCATTTGCTTTCGAACACAATTCTTCAAATGGGGTGAACTTTTCGATCTGTGAACCGATGTGGAAATGAATCCCGATCAGTTCCAGGTTTTTGAGTGATGGGAGTTTTTCAAGCACGCTATCCAGATCTGAAGCATTGATGCCGAATTTATTTTCACTCAGTCCCGTGGTAATATATTTGTGCGTATCGGCTTCCACATTTGGGTTTAGCCGGAGGGCAATTCGAGCTGTCTTCCCATGCTTTCCTGCGAATTCATTCAATACTTCCAGCTCCTGGGTGGACTCACAGTTGAAGCAGAAAATATCGTTCTTTAAGCCTAATTCAATTTCCTCATCACTTTTACCGACACCTGCAAAAGCAATATCATTCGGCAAAAACCCGGTATCAATGGCACGCTGAACTTCACCGCCACTCACACAATCGGCACCTAATCCGGCATCTTTTATCGCCTTCAGGATCTTTGGCTGATTGTTTGCCTTCAGGGCAAAATGGATATGATATCCTTTAGAAAGGCCATGTTCTTTGATCTCGTCAAGTGTGGCATTCAGTACATCCAGGTCATAATAATAGAATGGCGTTTTTTGGATTTTGAAAAAATCGGTGACTTCCGAAGGGAACATTAATTGTAGTTTTAAAAAGTGAATGAGTGATTTTGAAGGCTTCAAAGATAACGAAAATTGCAACTTGGTTTAATAGGATTTGTTGATAGAGTGTATTTCGAAAAGACGACGGAATTGAACGCGGATAACACGGATTGGGCGGATAGTCGCAGATTTATAAATTTACCCAAATCAACAAATCATGAATCGACAATCATCAATCAAAAATCATAAAGTTTTACGTTTGACCTGATACCAAAAAGCCTGTATCATAGTTGGAGATAAAGATCAGCCTAGTCCCGAAACATCGGGAGCGGAGGAACCAGAAGTGGGGCGAATTCCGAGTTATTGGAGAGAGTATCTATCAGCTCCAGCCCGTCAGCTAACTTCGCAGGCATTGATAGAAGATTGAGTGAGCTTTGTGCGTGATCGGTCTTCATATCAAGCAAAAAATATTACCGAAATAAACGTAAATGAGTTTTATAAAGCAGGATTTTTTACTGTCTGCAAACAAGTTTGATATTCCCAAAAGCATCGATCAAAGTCCGGGGATCTCATTAAAAGGGGAAACGATAAAATCGGTTTTACTAAGTACGGATCTTAGTTTTATTCAGAATTTAAGTGCCGATGCTATTATGATCGTGAACCCATTCGAGAAGTCGAATGAGCTAGACCGTTTTATAATCGATTTTGCCAAACGCCCTGTGATATGTGATGTTGGTGGAGGGTTATTCCGGGAAGATCGAGCTATTCAGTTAGCACTTGGGGCCTTTGAAGCAGGAGCTGCTGCAGTGGTACTTACCAAACCCACTCCACCTGAGATGGTAGCTCGAATTCGCAACGAAATTGAAGGGCCACTGGTTTATACCGTCATGTTTGATGCTGAGGATTTTGAAGCCTTATCTGATGCAGGAGTAGATATCTTTAATATTTCAACCGGAGAATTTACATCTCAAACAGTTTCAAAGGTGCGAAAACTAATACCTGAGACATCAATAATGGCAAACGGTGGTCCCTATGATTCTACCATTCGTGAAACCATAGAATCCGGAGCGGAAAGCATTGTATTCAATCCCCCAACGGCTACCGAAATTTTACGATCGGTATTTGATGAATACAGAAATAATAAAGGGTAAAAGCACTCTGAATTACATAAATTGAAAAGTGTGGGGAGAGTATATCTTCCAAAAAATTGAGTAAAAGCTTATGAGTGAATCACTAAATTTTTCTCTGCCGTTCTCCAACCCGGTAATGATCTTTGCATTGGTTATGATCATCATTCTGGTGGCTCCTATAATCTTTAGAAAAATTAAGATACCGGGGCTGGTGGGGATCATACTGTCTGGGATGGTCATCGGGCCAAGCGTATTAAATTTATTGGAACGAGACAGCACTATTGAGCTTTTGGGAACCGTAGGATTACTTTACCTGATGTTCATGGCGGGTTTATCCATAGACTTAAATCGCTTCGAAAAACTTAGAAATCAAAGTATAGGCTTTGGGATCCTATCTTATACCTTTCCGGCTATTGGAGCCTACTTTCTTGGGGTTTATTTGTTGAATTATTCATTGGAAACATCCCTTCTTTTAGGAGCTATTGTAGGTTCGCATACGTTACTTGCCTATCCTATTGTGGAGCGATTGGGGATCACTAAGAATACAGCTGTAACCATGTCTATGGGAGGAACGTTGGTCACCGACACACTCTCACTGGGTATTTTGGCCGTTATTGCCGGAACCGTCGGTGATAATCAGGGTGCGGGATACTGGACTGCTTTTGCCACATCTATTGCCGTATTTCTTGCCGCTGCTGTTTTGATACTTCCCCGTCTTGGTCGTTGGTTTTTCAGAAATATGAAACATGATACGGACGTAGATTTCGTATTCATGATGGCTGTATTGTTTGCGACGGCATTTTTAGCTGAGCTTGCAGGGCTTGCTTCCATTATCGGTGCGTTCATAGCAGGACTTCTACTAAATCGACTTGTGCCCGGAAATGGTACGCTTATGAGCCGAATACAGTTTGTTGGAAATGCTCTGTTTATTCCTTTCTTCTTGATCTCAGTTGGAATGCTGGTAGATGTGAAAGTATTGGCAAGTCTTGACGTGTGGGTTTATGCGATTGCTTTTACACTACTTGTTTTTGCAGGAAAAGCCATTGCATCACTCATTATTCGGCTGGCAAAGGGATTTAGCAATGCAGAAGGATTGGTGATCTTTGGATTGACGACCCCGCAATCGGCTGCAACCCTGGCGGTAACCTTACTTGGTTACGATCTTGGCTTTTTTGATCAGACTGCGGTAAATGCAGTGGTTATAATGATCTTATTTACCTGTTTGTTAGGCCCGTGGATGGTTGAGAAATATGGACGGAAAGTGGCCATAATGGAAGATCAGAAACCATTTGAGCCGTCTGAGATTCCTCAGCGAATTATTGTCCCGCTTGCAAATCCTGAAACTTCTGATGCACTGATGGATATTGCATTTATGATCAGGGATGAGAAATCGGAACAGCCGGTGTTCCCGCTTACAGTAGCTCGCGATGGAAAAGACGTAGATGCACAGGTAGCCCGGGGAGAAAAAATGCTAACTCATGCTGTGGTTCATGCAGCCTCGGCTGAAGTCCCGGTTAATCCGGTAACCGCAATTGATTTTAATATTGCAAAGGGAATAGCTCGTGCGGTGAATGAAAAACTGGGATCAGTAGTAGTGATCGGCTGGAATGGTGCGGTTTCGACTAAACAGCGTATTTTTGGAAGTATCCTGGATCAGCTATTACAGGAAATTGATGAAATGGTACTGGTTTCAAAAATTCATAAACCCATTAATACCGTTGAGCGTGTTGTAGTTGCTGTTCCCCCTTTTGCATCCTTAGAATCCGGTTTTGCGGGTGCTGTGAGGTCACTCAAATTAATGGCAGATCAGATTGGAGCAGACCTTAAGATCATTGCTCCGGAAGAAAGAATTGGCGGCATTGAGCGAAGAATTGAACGAGTGAAGCCTGAGTTGGAAACTGAATATATCGGTATTTCAAAATGGTCTGAATTGCCGGGTTGGATGGATGAAAATATCCATACGGATGATATGTTTGTACTGCTTAGCGCACGGGAAGGTTCGCTTTCATGGCGCCCGGGACTCGACCGTTTACCACGGGTAGTTGCCCAGCGTTTTCCGTCTTTATGTTTTATATCCATTTATCCTTCTGAAGCAGAAAGATCGCCCGGTATGCTTGAGAATGAGTCGCAGATAAAGTTGCTAAAGCAAAACCGCATTATCATCTCAGAAACCGGGGAAAATCTGGAAGAGAAGCTGATAAAAATGCTTCATAAGGACGATGCCATTCAGCGAAAAGATGTGAAACGGTTAATTCGGAGACTACTCAAAAATTCGGATGATTATTCTCCCGAAATGATGTCGGGAGTGGTATTGTATGATGCCCATACCTCAATAGTGGATGAACAAATGCTTTTTGTAGGAATTGTGAAAAAAGGTCTTCAAGTTCCAAAAACTGCCAATAAAGCACATGTGGTTTTAATGTTACTAAGTCCCGGGAATTTGTCAGTAAAGGACCATTTAAGAGGAGTAAATGCAGCGGCCAGACTTATTCGTCCCGGAGAAACCATCAAAAAATTAATGGACGCAGAACAACCGGTAGAAGTGTACAGCACATTGATCAAACAGTAAATTCAAGAACAGTTTATTTATAAATGGAATTGTTTAGGTTCAGAATTCATTATCCTTGACTCTGTTATAAAGGAACGATATTGATATTATGATACTTGGTACAATCATTCGGCAAGGTTCACACAGACTTAATTTAAGACCAAGAGTCGAAAACATATTAGAACAGGATGACTGCCTCCGTAATAATCTTTAATACATAGAAGTATATTTGGTAGTTATAAGCATGTTTGATACTATTTATTACAATAACAAGATTGGTAACTAAATAAATGCTTACCATTCATTGGTCAAAGGTGTTACACTTGAGGTTGATTAAAAAAATCAGAGTAAAAATTATTTCATGAAGCATAAAAAATTAGCGAAAGAATTAGGTCTTTCGGATGTATATGCAATTGCCACAGGAGCAATGTTCAGTTCCGGATTTTTCTTATTACCCGGTTTAGCTGCCGCTGAAACGGGTCCCTCCGTTGTTCTGGCTTATTTAGTCTCAGGTATTATTGTATTACCGACTATGTTCAGTGTGGCTGAACTTGCAACGGCCATGCCTCGCTCCGGAGGTACCTATTATATTATTGATAGAAGTTTGGGCCCCATGTTAGGTACCATAGGCGGTTTCGGTTCTTGGTTAGCTTTGGTCCTGAAAAGTGCTTTTGCATTGATCGGAATGGGGGCCTATATCTCCATTTTTTATGAGGTGGATATTTTATATGTAGCTATTTTTCTAACCATTGTGTTTGGGATCTTGAATATTGTGGGAGCTAAGGAAACCACCTGGCTTCAAAAGGTCTTAGTGGCCGCTTTGGTTACCATAATGTTTTTCTACATTGTTCAGGGTGTTTTTGAGGTCTTCTCAATGGACGTTTTTGCGGTAGCTGAAAAACAATTCACCCCATTCTTTACGGAAGGTGTATTTGGGTTTTTTGCTACAGTTGGGATGGTATTCGTGTCGTATGCGGGACTTACCAAAGTTGCAAGTATAGCAGAGGAAGTGAAAGATCCTGACCGGAATATACCTTTGGGAATGTTTTTGGCAATTGGAACGGCTGTATTAGTATATGTAGTCGGAGTTTACATTATGGTGGCTTTACTTGATCCAAGCGCCTTCCGTGAAGATCTTACACCTGTAGCAACTGCAGGAGAGGTATTTCTAGATTGGCTTCCAGAACCGGGCGGTTTGATATTAGTGGTAGTAGCAGCTGTTGCAGCATTTGCATCAACCGGAAATGCAGGGATCATGTCTGCTTCCCGCTATCCTATGGCAATGGCCAGAGATAAATTGATCAATCGCCATTTTGCAACGGTCGGGAAATTGGGAACACCCCACTGGTCTGTCATAGGTACAGTAGTTTTAATGCTGTTCTTTCTTTTGGCCTTTAATGTAGCAGAAGTTGCTAAACTTGCCAGTGCCTTCCAGTTGTTATTGTTTGGATTATTGAATTTAGCTGTAATAGTTATGAGGGAAAGCCGCATTGAGGAATATGACCCCGGTTTCAAATCTCCCTGGTATCCATGGATACAGATAGCAGGTATTATTTTATCTATCATTCTTATCTTTGAAATGGGAGTATTATCGATCTTATTTACATTAGCTGTTTCGATTGCCTCCATAGTGTGGTATAAATATTATGCACAGGATAATATTGACCGACAAGGCGCTATATATCACGTACATGCCCGCTTGGGAGAGCATAAAGACCAAGGGTTAGAAGGTGAGATGAGAACCATCCTCAGAGAAAAAGGATTACGTCAGGAAGATCCATATGAAGAGTTAGTTTCACGAGCTGATGTGCTCGAGTATAGTGCGGATACCCAATATGACGTAATTCTTGATGATGCTACAAAACGTCTTTCAGAAAAATTAAATCTAACAGTAGAGGAATTAAAAGAACTCTTTATCAACTCAGAAGAGAACTCAGCCATTCAGATCGCTGATGGTGTGGCCCTTAATCATGCCCGCTTAAAAGATGACATTTCACCTGAACTAGTTCTGGTTCGAATTAAGGAAGGATACAGTAAAGGCAAGATCAAGAAGGTAAATGAAGAAGATTCTGAAAATAAACTTCACTCTATTATTTTCTTTGTTAGTTCACAGGCAAATACCGGGCAACACTTACGAATACTTGCCCATATTGCTGAAATGGTAGGTTCTAAAAACTTTCTTGAACGCTGGTGCAAAGCTGAAAACGAAGAAGAACTAAGAGAGATCCTCCTGCGTGATGAACGCTTTATTAAGATCACGTTGAATTCTGATGACAGCACACAGAAATATATCGGCAAGATGATCAAAGAGATATCATTTCCCGGCCAAAGCCTCATTACTATCATTCGAAGAAATGGTGAGATCAAGATCCCACATGGAATTACCGTTCTGCAGGAAGATGATGAGCTATCTATAATCGGTGAGGTTGAAGACATTAAAGAACTAAAAAATATGCTTACTAAGTAAATACTGAGATGTCTATAATTCTTGATTTTCGAATTTTAACTTAATGCAACGTCAGTTCGACATAAAAATCATCCCTTTGTTGTTACCCAGAGGGCATTCGTTTTTAATTAGACTTAACTTGTATTCTGCGAAGGGTCTCAAAGTCTAAATTGTCTGGTTGTATTATGGGTTGAGATCACGCCGGTAGTCGGACACAGTCCTTTGCGTTCAACACGTGTGATAAATATGGCTTTTTAAGCGCTCAGGATGGCAACTTCAAAAACCTTATCTTGAATTCACGTTATTTAAGCGTTCTTTTAGAAGTTCAGTTGGATTCTTAGATTTAAGCAGATGTTAAATGAACATAATTCGAAATCAATTTTAAGATGGATCTAGCGGCAGCTTTTTCATGGTTCAAGGATAAGCTCACCATTCTGAAATGGCTGCCGGATTATACTAAAAAAGATCTTTCAGCCGATGTAAAAGCCGGGATAACCGTAGGGGTCATCCTGATTCCCCAGGCAATGGCTTACGCAGTTATTGCCGGACTCTCACCTATTTACGGTTTATACGGATCGCTGATCCCACTTCTTATCTATCCTCTATTTGGTACATCTAAGCATTTGGCGATTGGGGTAGTTGCAACCGATATGATCATCATAGCATCAGGAGCAAGTTTAATAGCCGAACCCGGTACGGATGAATATGTCTCCGTTGTTATTCTGCTTGCCATGCTCGCCGGATTAACGCTGATGATATTTTCAATGTTACGGCTAGGATTCCTGGCCAACCTCCTCTCAAAGCCCCTTATCTACGGATTTATGGCATCTGCTCCCTTGATCATTGGATTTAGTCAGCTGGGAAATTTACTTGGCATAGAAATTGGCCGTTCACAATACATCGGCGTTATCACAATGGATGTTGTTGATAAGATAGGTGCAGTAGATCTGGTATCATTGGGTATTGGGATTGGCGGAATCCTTTTTCTAATTACTTTAAAAAAATTATTCCCACTGTTTCCTCGAGCCCTCGTGTTATTGGGAGCAGGTGGAATTGCTGTTTGGGCACTAAATATGGAACAGGCTGGTTTAGAAGTTGTTGGCCCTATACCCTCAGGGCTACCCTCTTTTAGCTTACCTGATTTTTCCATTGAGGATGCCCGTCGGTTACTGCCCACCGTAACCACTCTGGTGCTCATTCAGTTGATGTCAGTAATTTCAATGGGTAAAACCTTTGCCAATAAATACAAATATCCGCTGAACCCAAATAGAGAATTTTTTGCTTTAGGGATGGCGGGTTTTATAGGCAGTTTTTTTCAAAGCCCTCCGGTGTCAGCCAGTTTTTCGAGAACGGCTGTTAATGAACAAGCGGGCGTTCAAACCTCACTATCTAATGTGGTAAGTGCCCTTATCATTGGATTCACCCTTCTTCTGTTGACCCCACTATTTTATTTTATCCCGATTCCGGCATTGGCGGCCATTATCATTGTTGCATCTATTTCACTCATTGACGTCAAAGAAATAGAATACTTTTTCCGAACCAAACCTGATGATGCCTATATCGCTATCTTTACTTTTCTGAGTGTGCTTATTATCGGGATTCAGGAGGGAATTTTACTTGGGATCGGCGCTTCGCTGGTCGTGGTGATCTACAGATCGAGCCGACCAAATCTGGCAGTATTGGGGCATTTAGGCGGCTCACGAAACTTCAGGGATATCTCAAAACACAATACGGCCTCAACCATTGAGGAAATTCTGATCTTGCGGTTCGATACCTCTATTGCCTTCAACAATGCCGAAGTGATCAAGGACTTTATTATACAGGAGATCGAAGTCCGCGACAAAAAGGTCCGGGCTATTATTATAGACGCCAAATCCATTAATGATCTTGATACAACCGGTATCGATATTTTCAGGTCTGTGATAGAAACTTTGCACGATTGGAAGATCGAGCTTCACTTTGCCGGCCTAAAAACACCTATTAGAAGTCTTCTGCTCCGTTCAGGGTTAGCTCGCAAACTCGGAGGAACCCATTTTCACGAAAGCACTCACCGAGCGGTAAAATATCTGCTGAATAAATGGGACGAAATAGATGAGAATCAGAACAACCAAGATGACGACGAAAAAAATGAAGACAAAAAGCCGGAATCACCAACCCGCTTCAGCGATTATATGAAAAGCGTAGATTGATTGGGTCTTTAATAATTAGCGTGAGTTCGACATAAGGTTTTTGAAGTTGTCATCCCGAGTGCGAAAAAAGGAAACAAGAGCTGAGGTGTTTAACACGAGGGATCTCAATGCTAGATACAGCTTGCGATGTCAACATTTGAGACCCTTCGCGATCACCACCCCACACGTACTCAAACCACGGGGCGCTCTGGGTGACAACTCTTCCCCTCGCTGCACACGCTCTGCGTTGGAGCGAACCCTATACTAAGCCAGCTTCGTAAGTATCTCATCAAAGGTCAGCGAATGCTCCTCACTTTTCTTCATATTTCGAAGGGTGAATTTACCTTCAGCTAGTTCATTGTCCCCTATAATGATGGTGTAGCGTGCATTCTCACGATTGGCATCTTTCATCTGGGCTTTCATGGAGCGACTCATGTAATCCATAGTAGCAGAAATGCCTGCCTCTCTCACTTTTGGCAGTTGGGTGAGGGCAAATTTTCGGGCGGCATCTCCTAAAGTCACGAAATAAACATCCACAGATTTTTCTTCGGCAAGCTCAATACCCAATTCCTCACATGCGATCAGAAGTCGCTCCATACCGGCCGCAAATCCTACAGCAGGAGTAGGCTGACCACCAATTTCTTCCACCAATAGATCATAGCGGCCACCACCGGCCAAAGCATCCTGAGATCCGAGATCCGGGGAAGTCAGCTCAAAAGCAGTACGCGTATAATAATCCATGCCACGTACCAGGTGGGGATCGAGGGTGTAGCTAATTTCGAGGTCATCCAGGTAAGCCGTTACTTTAGCAAAATGATCGGCTGATTCTTCATTCAAATAATCTTGAATAACCGGCGCCTTCTCGATAAATGGTTTGTCTTCCGTTTCTTTAGAATCCAGAATCCGCATTGGGTTTTTCTCAAATCGCTGTTGAGAAAGCTCGCTCATCTGATCCAGGTTCGGTCTTAAATATTCCCTGAGTGCTTCTTTATAAGCCTCGCGACTCTCCGGATCTCCAACCGAATTCAGTTTCAATTCAAAATTCTTAATGCCGATACGCTGATAGATGCGAATCATAAAAGCAATAGTCTCCACATCGGCTACCGGATCATCACTCCCGATCACTTCCACCCCAAATTGATGGAACTGACGCTGCCGTCCTTTCTGCGGCTTCTCTGCCCGAAACATCGGTCCGATGTAATATAACTTCTGTGAACCGCCACGCTGCTCCATATGGTGTTCCACAAACGCGCGCACTACCGGGGCCGTTAGCTCGGGCCGCAATACGTAATTACTATCACCCTTCTCAAACGCAAAGATCTCCTTAGAAACGATATCCGTAAGCTGACCGATTCCCCGCACGATCAATTCCGTTTGCTCCATGATCGGCGTTCGGATCTCTTCAAAATTAAACTTAGCCGCTTCTTCATGAATGATATTCTCCAGTGCTCTCCATTTCGGAGATTCATCGGGAAGGATATCCACCATTCCAACGTGCGAAGTGTATTTGGGTTTAGCCATGTGTGTTTTTGGGTTGAACTGTAATTTACGAGAGCTTCAAAGATAAGGGGAGCGGGGGAGAGTTTCTTAGGGGATTTTCTTTTTGATATTACTCTCTTTTTCATAGACCATAAACTTTTGGTAACCGAAATAAAGCACTACAAGTAAAGCCAATGACATTACAATATGATCGATCCACAGTTTTTCATGCTCGATAAAGAAAGATAAACTAAGTTCAGCTATTGACAAATGGCCAAGGAAAGTGTCTGAATTATTGATGAAGAGCAGAACATAGATTGTTAAATAAAAAACAATCATAACGATCATATATCTGACTTTGATCAATTTCTTTATTCTGTCAGTAATTGCAGGTTTGACAAAATTTTCCCACTCAATAAACAATAGATAAACAACAATCATACTTATGAAAGGAATATAGATCATTAGCGTATTTGCAAAATGAAAGATAACTCCAAACCCAATAAATAATTTAAACCACTGTTTATTAAATACAGCAATCAGGAAGCTCAGTTCAAATATCACAGCAGTTATATCTAACAACTTCCAAAAATATGGGTTGGTTATTTCAATTAAATAGGGCAATAAAAGGGCGGGTTTATCAGAGATAAAGTATGCATTCATAACCCAGCTTCGAACTCCATGTGAGTTTAAATCCAGGCTTAGCCAACCCGGGGCTTTAACCAAACCGGCTGAGAAATATCCAAAGCCAATAAATAGAGCCATTATGAAAATGGGGAAGCCATTACTTATTTTTTTTGAGGAACTTCTGCTATTTACATTTTGTGAAATTGAATCCAAAGAAAGCTTTCTACCCCAGCCTGATTGAGACATGACTAATGGCAGAATCACAAAAATGATATTATGGTCGATTTTACCAAACGAATATTTGAATGAAAACCCTGTAATTAATAGGAGTGTGAGAAAAATGGATGTCCAGGAAGTTTTAAATCCGAAGAACAAAAAAACGAAGAGAATAATAGTTAAAACATCAATCAGAACTAATACCTCTGTTGGCGGGAATCCATTAAAAAAATTAGCTAGGCTATAGTTAGGCGGGTCAAAGAGAATGTCAGGGTTATTACCAATCCAAAAAAATAATGGAACTCCCAAAATCAAAAAATAAAGAGCATATGCCATCCGGAACAATGCCAGTCCCAGATCACTTGTTTGGTAAGATTCATTAACAAGATTGTCAAACCACGAACTTATTTTCGTTAGCAAAGTCATTTTAAATTGATATTAAAAGAGTCGAAAATTAGTTCTTCTTTTACAGAATCGATATTACCACCAGATATATAAATACTGCTTAGGTATCCTTCAATTTCCAAATGGGAAATATCTTGAAAATTATTAACAGCTAATCTTTTTTTAAGCCATTTTTTGGCTTCAGATATTAGAAGACTATCAGAATCATTGCTTTCAATATTGAAAATTTTAGGCATTGATCGATAGCTGACTGCTACATATGATTCCGGTAGAGTGTTGAATAAGTGATACTTGTCTATGTATGTACTGTCGTTAGAATTCGTATGAACTACAAATCGATATTCTGGAAGAGTATAAATAAAACTTTTAGAGTTGGTAATCGTCTGTCCTCCTCCAGGAAAAAGAATAGCAGGATAGGGTTCTTCAGCACGATTTATTGTAAGCTGAAGAAAAAGAACCAAAATAATGAAAAAAGCAAAAACTCTATTCCTGTTATAAGACAGAGAGAAATGAGGACTATTTGATGATGGAATTTGCACTTATTAGGTTAGTTTGAGTGTTTCTCAAAAATATAAGGGGAGCGGGGGAGAGTTTCTTAGAGGATTTTCTTTTTAATGTCGGCCCAGATTTTGTTCACTTCTTCGGAGACGTTGAAGGCTAATATTCCGGTGCTATACAAAATCAAAATGGAAATAGAACGAATGGCTATATCAAGATATAAATTTCCAATACGGTCAATTTGCAGGCTGCACCAAAGGATAACTACACTCAGGACTAATACAATCAAAATTTTTGGGGATAATGGTTGCATACGAAATTTGATCCAGACGTAAATGCCCTTTATCAAGTTATAGAGAAATAATGAAGAGGCTGTAGCAATAGCGGCTCCGGTGATGCCATAAATTGGGATTAACCAATAATTAAGGGTAACGGAAAAAAAGACAAGAAAGATCATGGAAACTAGATCAAAGCGGTAATATTCGGAGTTTAAAATAATATTACCATTCACCCCCGCGGCCATATCCAAAAGTTTAGAAAAACCGATTATTATGATAACCCATGCGGCCCCGGAATATGCTTCCGGTAAAATTTCGTTTAGGTTTTCTATATTTGCAACAACTCCGATGAATAAGAGAAAACCTGGAACAAGCTGATTTATCGAAGAACTTTTATAAATTCGTTTTACTTCGGCCAGGTTTTTTTCTTTGAGATGTTTTGCAATCAGTGAAGGTGCAATTTTTCCTATTGACCGTTGTGGAACAGAGATCACGCTGCCGATATAAAATGCAATGGCATAAATCCCGGTGTCGGTTAATCCTGAAAGTGATCCGAGCATAATGATATCTATATTATTAACAACCAGTGTAGTAACTCCGCCAAGAACTACAAAAAGGCCATAATTACTCATACGTTTTATCAGCGTACTTTTTAAGTAACTGAAATCCGGTTTTAGGAAAAACTCATTTTTGATGATGAGAAAAACCACCAATAGTACCGGTTGGGCGATGTATGAAGCCGTAAATCCGATCATAAATAAACGGAAGTCTATCACTTCCCAAAAGAAAAGCAACAGAAGAATAATAGAGAGAAGCCGTAAAATTATTTCACTGATGATTGATCCAGGCACAGAATGTAGCCGTGCACGCACGTAGCTGTTTAATACTTCAAAATACAGGATACCAAATACCAACGGTATCAGGTACCAATAATAATCTGAGAAAAGCGCTGAAGAAGATTGATAGTAACCGGCTATGAAATCATCAAAAAGAAAAGTAAACCCCAAAAAAATGATAAATCCAATCATGGGGACAATCAGGGTAAGAAAGAGAAATCCGTTATGCTTTTTATCAGGGTTTTCAAAATAGGGAAAGAACTTGATGGCGATGTTTTTCATGCCCAAATGCGCAAATTGCGTAAACACAAAACTGATGGAAAGGAGTAATCTGGTAAGGCCGTATTCCTCAGGTTCCAGGATGTTGGGGTAGAGATAAATAGTAGTTACAAAACCAAGTCCTATCCCAATGTAGATAATGATAGAATTAATGATGCTTTGTTGTTTTATGATACCCACTTAGTATTATTTGTCAGTTTGATATTTAGTTAAACTTGGATAAAAATAAGATGTATTTTCTTATAATTACTATTCGCAACTTCATCTGCTAAAAATAAATAAATGCAGGATTTAAAAATCAGGGACATAAGTTATATAAAAAATTACCGGCAGGTGCGGAAGATATTTGGGAAAACTGTTTGTATAGAATGCTTAGACGTGGACCTGAGACCCCATCTGCTGAAAGAACTTTCATTGTATCCCGCCGGTGAACTAGAGCAAGCTGACTACATCCTCGAGATACTTTCAAATGATGAAATAAAAAAGCGCATAAAGGAATTTGAGGATACAGAATATATCTGTATTACTGCTAAGACAGGAGTTCGATATTTTACTTTCCATGAAGGAAAACTCTCCCACATTTTGTTTTCACTTAACAAACCGATTAACAAGCTGCATGGATGGGTACAGCGTTTCAGGAATATAGGATTTAACCGAAGAGAAGAACGTATCGGGCAAATTATTCATGAACAGGTATTAGTACCATCTGTTCTATTTGATGAGAAAGTTGTCCCAGTTCACAGTTCGGCTGTAGAATTCAATAATCAGGTAGTGTTGTTTGGAGGTCATGGAGGAGTGGGTAAAACCTCATTGGAATTAGAACTTTGCTTTTACCGGGCAGCACATTTCATTGCAGATGATATCAGTGTAGTTTCGATAGAAGGAAAGGTTTTTCCGAACTTAAGTTATCCTAAAATCTATGGCTATAATGTGGAGGGACACCCGGAAATAAAAAAAAGAGTGATTGATGGATCTGATTTTATGGATCGTTTACAATGGAAATATCAGTTTCTAAAAGGTCCTAATAAGGTAAGAAGGCGTATATCGCCGGCTTTACTTTACCAGAATTATGAAAGCGAGCCGGTTCAGGGAAACCGCTATATGATTTTAAACAGATATGAAGGTGATATACTCAAAGTTGAAAAAGTATCATCTGACGAAGCAGCTGGAGTAACCATAAAGATCTTAAAAAGTGAATTATCCGGGATACTGAATCAGTTAGATCATCAGGAAAATTTTAAAGTTTCCAGATACAAGAAGGAAGCCATAATAGAACGGTGGTCAATGAACTTGTCCAAACTGCTATCCTCATTTGTATGTGAAGTTGTATTTATTCCACAAGGAATACCCCATCAGGAATTTAAAGAAAAGATGATGGATGTCTTTTCTTAACCTAAAACTCGATAATTTTGGAATATCTCTCGAAGGGTATCTTCTCTTTGCTTAATCGAGAAATTATCAATTATTTGCTGCCGGGCTTTGGGCCTGAGTTTTTCAGCATTTTGATGTGCTTGTCTTATCAATTCAGTGATTTTTTTAGGATCTGGAAATTCTGCAACATAACCGGCATCTCCAATGCCGTGCGGGATCCCAAAAACAGCACTGCCAACGGGAACACAGCCGCATAACATCGCCTCGCAAAGTACATTAGGTAGGCCTTCCGCTCTGGAAAGTTGAGCATGTACCGATGATCGATGATATATAGTTTCCAGATCATTTCGATTCATTGGTGAAATGAGCTCAACATTTTTTCCGGGGGCGTATTTTTGAATAAATACATCTTTAAACTCATCAGAGATTCCAACTAATTTAAAGTTAAAATCAGGTAACTTTTTTGCTATTTCTATCAACAAGTCCCACCCTTTGATCACAGCAGTTCTATTATTTGAGCATAGAGCTACAGAACAAATTACCTTATCTCTGTCCTCAGGACCAAACCCCCATAAATCGGGATTATACCCTGTTGGTACTGATTGCCAATTTGTGTTGAAATTTTGAACATTTTGTGTAATACCATTAGGGTGCGCCTCTTCCCAATATTTTGAAACAGGATCAGTTGCAATCAATGTTCGGTCTACAGGCAATAATAAGGTGCTGTTTTGTAAAACATATTTTCCAAGTGGAGTTCGCCAGTTACTGCAAAAAATCCCGTAGTTCAATTGTTTAATTTTATTACAATCAAATCCACCTAGTACAGTTATTGATGTAATGTTAAATAACTTTGAAAATAGAACAGGCAGAAAAGAATGATAATCTGAAAACCAGCAATAAAGAGCGTCTGCTTTTTTTATGTTCTTCAATAGCCAAAAAAATTGATAAAAGAATTGAAGTATAAGTTTAAAGGGAGACTTAGACGGGTTAAAGAGAAAAACGGATAGATCAGCGAAGCTTTTTAGTATTCTTAGATCTTCTTTAATAAATGAAGATTCACCTGGATGAATAAAAAGTATATAAGGTCTACGGGGCATTTTTTAATCTTCAATACATATTTATTAACAACTAAAACCTAATCAAGTTTTAAGTTAGAAACATATTTATCAGCATTATTTCTATTTAGGTCCAGCCTTTTTTACCTTCAAAAAAAATAACAAACAAATACAATGGCCATACAAGGAATAAAAAAAGTACTGGTACTTGCCCCACACACCGACGATGCCGAATTGGGCTGCGGCGGTACACTTGCCCGCATGAAAGAAGAAGGGGTGGAAATTTTTATTGCGGCTTTTTCAACAGCCAGGGCTTCAGTTCCTGTAGGCACCGACCCAGATATTTTGCGGAAGGAATTTATAAAGTCAATGGATATTTTAGGCGTTCCTGAGAAACGATATTTTATTTATGATTATCAGGTACGAAAACTCTCCTATTCCCGGCAAGAAGTGCTTGAAGAAATGATCAAGCTTAGAAATGAAATTCATCCGGATATGGTGCTGCTGCCTTCTGGAAATGACCTTCATCAGGATCATGAAGTGGTGCATAACGAAGGACTTCGTGCCTATAAGGGTAATACTATCTGGGGATATGAGTTACCCTGGAATCACGTTACCTTCAACACACAGGCGTTTGTGACACTTGAGAAAAAACACATGGAGAAGAAATGGGAAATGATGACCATTTACGAATCTCAATTCAAAAAACAGCGGGATTATTTTACGGAAGAGTTTATCTACGGATTGGCAAAAGTGCGTGGTGTTCAGGTAAATGAAGCTTTTGCAGAAGCTTTTGAAGTAATACGCCTGAAAATTTAATACTGAAACCTGGTTTTAATGGATAAATATACACTCGAAGAACTGAAGCAAAAATTATCGGTGGAGTTTGAATTCCATGGAAATATTGAAGATAACTATATCGATAACTTCAAAAGTATTTTAGATGCTGATGAACATTCTTTGGTTTGGTGTAGTCCTCATCGTAATGATAAACAACAGTTGGTGGAGAAAACCACTGCCCGACTTATTATTTGTGATGACTCCATTGAATTAACAGAATCACTATTGAAAGAAAAAGGATTTTTCGTTGTCAAGAATCCGAAACTCGCTTTTAGCCGTTTATTGCGAAATATTGTTTCGGAGAAAATCCAGCCCGGAATAGATGAAACAGCTACAATCCACCCTGAAGCTCAAATTTCAAAATCAGCTTATATTGGTCCAAATACATATGTCGGCAAATGTGTAATTGGAGAGCATTCTATCCTTCATGGAAATAACTTTGTATACGATGGCACTACAATAGGTGAGAATGTAGTGGTAGAAGCCGGCGCTATTTTAGGAGCAGAAGGTTTTGGAATGGCGCAAACCGAAGATGGTGAGTGGGAACGAATGCCACACATTGGCGGGCTTGAAATTAATGACCGCGTGGAGATCGGTGCGGCTACTACCATTGACCGTGGTACAATGGAAAATACCGTGATTGGTGAAGGAACTAAGATTTCCAAATCAGCTCATGTATCACATAATGTACGCATTGGTAAAAATTGCCTCATTACTGGAGGAGTGATGATTTCTGGCTCAACCACCATCGGCGATAACGTGTGGATCAGCCCAAATGCCACCGTGTTGAATAAATTGAATATTGGGAATAACGTATTTATCTCTATTGGCGCTACCGTAACACAAGATATTAAAGACAATTTTCAAGCACTGGGGCGGAAAATTCTCCCCAAAACCTGATTTCACTTTTGAAAGAATGACCATAGAAGAGCTTATTAAAGAAGTACTACTTATTGAAGAAGGAATCAAATTAACTGATGAAACAGGACCAGATGACATCGATGCTTGGGATTCGCTGGGACATGTGAATATCATAACGGGTATTGAAGATGAATTTGATATCGAAATCTCCCCCGAAGAAATTGGAGAAATAGGCACCATTGGAGACATCAAGAAAATGCTGGCTAAAAAAGATATTACCCTGGAATAATGCAGCCTGAATCTATTGTAGAAGGATTTTTTCGAAGTTCAGAATCTTACCCAGAGAAAACTGCGATTATTTGGAAGGACGAGGTCATTTCTTATGCTAAGGTATCTGAAAACGTACGAAGGGTTGCCTTCTTCTTGGAAAATCATGGAATCACTGAAGGTGACCGTGTAGCTTTTTATGCTGAAAAAAGCCCGTTATTTGCTTATGTCTATTTGGCTGCACACCTATTGAAAGCAGTAGCAGTACCGTTGGATGTGAAACTTCCCGAAGACCGAATTCAAGAGGTGCTGCACCAAACCAACCCCGGTATTTTACTTCATCCAACAGAGGCCAATCATTCCTTCCGACAAGTCTCTTTTGATACAGGTCTGTTGAAAACTTCTCCTTTGAATGATATTAATTTCCCAAATAAAGACGATCTAGCCGATATTCTTTTTACTACCGGAACTACTGGAAATTCAAAAGGAGTCCAACTCACACACCAAAATATTCTTGCTGGTGCGGTGAACTCCAATGAATTCATTGGTAACGATGCTTCGGATACGGAAATTATTCCATTGCCACTGCATCATGCCTTTGGGCTCCGCCGCCTGCGCACCAACATGTTTCTTGGTGCAACGGTAATTCTGGTGGATGGTTTTATGTTTCCAAAGCTTTTTTTTGATGCCATAGAGCAGCACAATGCGAGTGGAATTTGTATGGTACCATCTGGTTTTGCAATCGTAAAGAAATTAATGAAAGACCGGTACATCCCGTATTTCAAAAAATTGAAGTACATCGAATTTGGCAGTGCGCCTATGGATATGGATGAGAAGCGGGAATTGATTGAACATCTTCCCAATACCAGGATCTGCATGCATTTTGGGCTAACCGAAGTTGCTGCTAATATCTTTATAGAATTTCATGAAGCGGCTGGGAAATTACATGCCTTGGGCAAGCCCAGTCCTAATGTGAGTATTGGAATTTTTGATGAAAATGGCAAAGAAAAGCCAATTAGAGAGACCGGAGAAATTGTAGTAAGAGGAGACATACAAACTCTAGGTTACTGGAATAAACCGGAACTTACCCAGCAGTCATTTATTAACAGTTGGTTTAAAACTGGTGATTTGGGATTCAGGGATGAAGAAGGATATATATTTTTAAGTGGACGTAAAGATGATGTGATAAATATTGGTGGGAAGAAGGTTTTTCCGGCTGAAATTGAGGACATCTTAAACCAGCATCCGGCTGTGAAAGATTCAGCCTGTACTTCAGTTTCAGAAGGAGATAAATTTACTGGTGAAAGTATCAAAGCGTTTGTGGTGCTGGCAAGAAATCGAAAAGTGGAACCTAAAGAACTTATCCATTTTTTACGAGGAAGGCTGGAACTGTACAAAATACCTCAGGAATTTCAGTTCATCGGGAAAATACCGACTACTGCATCCGGGAAAAAACAGCGTGATAAGCTCAAATAATATTATGGTTTCAGGGAGAGCATAATTTGTTCTAGCTTTTCGGTCAGACGCTTGAAATTGTAAGAATTCATCGCCTCCTCCTTAGGAGTGAATAGATCCTCTTTTTTTTGAGCTGCGTCATATGCTTTTAACAAAAACTCTGTGGTTCCTTTTTCATCCTCGTGATCAAAAAAAGCGCCAATGTTGGTTTTTTGTACCAGTTCTGAGGCTGCACCATCTACAGGTCCAATTCCTATTACCGGATTTCCTGATATCATGTATTCAAATACTTTTGTAGAGAGTGCAAACTTGCTGTTTTTTGTCCGCCCGATGGCCAGCAGTAACATGTCTGAACTGCTTACTTTCTTCATCATTTCATCGTGGGGTATAAAGTCATGGAAAATTGTTTCAATGACTTTTGAAGCATCTCTAATTTCTTTTTTGATATCAGGGTCTATACTTCCATAAAATTCGAATGCTATATTTTCAGCTTTTTCCGGGTAGTTATTTCCGATATGTGCCAATGATTTTATAAATGCTGCAGGATGTTGATTGGCTTTTAAGCTCCCGAAATACCGAATGGTAAATTTGTTGTTCTTGGTAGAAGTGGGCTCCGTTCTTATGATGTGGTCGGGATCAAAACCATTGGGTATTACGGTGGATTTGTTAGCAATATCTTGTTCATGCTCTGGAAAGAATCCGTTGTTCACTAATATAATTTTATCAGCGCGATTCAATACTTCGGTTTCCAGTTTCTTATTTTGGTTTCGTGCCCATCCACTTTGTGGATTGTCATCATAATAATAAATGTTGGTCCACGGATCGCGGAAATCAGCCAGCCACGGCAGACTACTCCATTCGGCCAGTTTTTTAGCGATCAGATTTGTGGTGGGCGGCGGAGATGTGGATAGGATAAGGTCAGGATTTTCTTTTTTGATGATCTTCTTACCTAACGGAACGGCAAACCATTTCCAGGTAAACTTGGCATCCGGAATCATCAGATTAAGCCGGACCCAAACTGCCAATTTCGATTTCCAGCTTTTATTCTTTCGGTAAAAAATAGAGGGATTGCTGGTTTTAGAGTTGTCCTGATTTCCTGATTTTAAAAGTCCCGTGGGTTCAATAACATTTGAGCGATAAACAGTACACTCTTTCAGTATTGGATCATCCGGCTCTTCTTTCATTCCGGATGCAGCATTTTTTGTAGTAAGAATGACAACTTCCCATCCTGATTTCAACAAGTATTTCACAAACCTTGAAATGCGATAAGTTCCCACTCCCGCAAATGGATACCAGTAATAGGTTATAACCAATACTTTTTTACGTGCCACCGGAATTCCGATTCTTAAAGTACATAAAGCCCCAAAACCCGGCCAGTAAAAGCTGAATAATGAGGGAGGCCCATGAAAGCATAACGCCGGTTTTCCAGGATTGAAGCTCAAAACGAAGTTCCAGCTCATGGTTTCCGGCAGGAATTTCCATGCCGCGGAGCATATAATTGGTTTTGTAGATGGGGATCTCCTCACCATTTAGCAGTGCGACCCAACCGGGTTTATAATAGGTCTCGCTTAACACGAGAAATCCGGGACTATCCCGACTTATTTCCATCGAGATCTGAGGCCCGGTGTAAAGGGTGACCTCAACCGATGAAGTAGTATCCGTTTGTGATGTGAGCGGTTCAGAAGTTTCAACCACTGCCGTATGTGTAAAATTGAGTTGACCCGGTTTTAGATACTCAAAAGCCTCCACAGGATCCTGAACCGTGATCACCGAATCCACAAAAAATGCTTTGGGCAGTACGTTTTGATTTTGGTAAACAACCCCTTCACTGCTTTCAAAAGAAGGCTGAAATCCGGGAAGTTGTAATCCTTGGGAATAAGTCAGGTATTTGACATTCAACAAGTTAAGTAGCTCAATATTAAAGTTTTGACTTTGGATATCAAGGGGTCCTCCGTTATACATCACATCTTGAATAATACTAAGTTTTGCACCGGTGTACCCGCCAATTTGAGGATAGAAGTAAGATGGGGTAGCATTGCTATAAGGATTATCCAAAAGCGGGAAGACACGGTAGGGATATGCCGAATTTTCTGAAATATTCTCCTGGATGTAGGTATCGAGTTCTCTTCGCTGAGATTCCAGATACCGTTCGGTATCAATACTGCTATCAACGATGACATCTTCGGGGATATATCGTTTGTCTACATTTAGAAGATCAAACCCTGCAATAAGGATGAATCCAAATAGTGCAGCAGAAAGCGGAATTTTATTCATGAATGCGACATAGATCAATCCAATACCTAAAGCCAATATGATCGCAAATCTCATTAAGTCTGCTTTTGCTTTATCTTCCCGTTCCGGAACCAACTCTGTATTCACATAGCTTTGAGCCCTTCGCTGCACTTGTGGATTGTCAGTGCTGACCTGATTTTGTTGAGCGATCTGGTTGGCGATATTTTCAACTTCCCCTGGTTTGGTGAAGTTGGAAGAGCTGATCTGCACAAAAAGAAAAATGGCTATAGCCCCGGTAAGACCAATCGGCACATATAATTTTTTAAGATCAGGCTTCTTTTGTGAGATATAATTCCCAAGCCATTCGAGCCCATATGCAGCAACTACGATGTAACAGAAAGAAGTTAATATCAGCCAAGTTTCGGGAGCTCGAAACTTATCAAAATAGGGGATGTAGTCGAAGGCAAATTCATTCAATAATCGGAAATTACTCCCCCATGCGAACATCATCCCGAGTGTGCCGGCTGCAAAAAAGACATACATGGTCTTAGATCGTTCTCTGAATAAAGCTAGCAGAATAAATGGTAAAGCTAGGGCTCCAATGTAGTGTGGGCCTGATGTAAAAGATTTTGGCCCCCAATAATCCGGTGAAGCTCCGCCAAAAATATTAGGCAAAAATAAGGTCCAGGTTTCTTTGATACCTTGTGACCAAGCAAAGGCATAGCCGGTTGTTAGTCCGGTTGAGTTATCCAAAGCAGACCCGCCACGTAGACTGTATTGAGCATATTCCTGTAAAGCAAGAAGTTTTTCAGCATGCCCCATGATCCCAATGATCGTGCCAAGGGCTAATAGCCCTGTAATAACCCCCCAGTTTTTTAGGGCTTGATCCTTATAAGCCTTCCATGAGTCAAATACCCAAAGGAAGCCAAGCAGATAGAAAAAATAGTAGGTAATTTGTGGATGCCCGGCTCTGAGTTCCAGGGTTAATGCCACACAAAACAAGAGTAATCCGGGCAGTTTCTTCTCTTTTCGGCTCAGGAGCCAATAACCGGCTATAAGCCAGGGTATATAAGTAATGGCAATGAATTTCGTGTTATGCCCGGCGGAAATAATGATTGGTATATAGGTCGTGAGGCCAAATAATAAACTTCCAAAAACTGCTGTCAATGACCTGAATTGCATTAGGATAAATAGAAAGTACATTCCCGAAAGTAATACCCAAAAGTGAAAGGCAGGATATATATCTCTGAAAAATGATCGCAGATCATCCATGTGTGGAACCTGTCTTTGGGTTGAGACCACAAATGAAGGCATGCCACTGAACATATTGTTTACCCAAAGGGGTTCTTCGTCAAACTCTTCTCTGTATTCTATCACCGATTCAGCCCCGGCCCGCCATTGGGTAATATCATGCCGCTGAAATTCCTTGCCGCCAATGGTGGTGGCTGTGAAAAGGAAAAATGGAACTAAAAACAGGATCAGCAGGGCAACAATGTGTTGGCGCGATTCCGGAAGTTTAGAAAAGAAATCTTGGTTGGAAGCAGAATGGCTTTCTGACATATGCGGTTTTATTCGATTACTTTTGGCACACGGAAATAATCACTGTCGGCATCGGGGGCATTTTTTAAAGCGTCTTCGTGCGATAATGGTTCTTTAGCTTCATCTTTTCGAAGCCGGCTGTCGAGCTCGATCACATGTTCGAGTGGTTCTACATTCTCGGTGTCCACTTCATTGAGCTGATCCATATAGCCAAGGATCTTATTCATATCTGTGGCAAAGGATTTTACTTCTTCATCATTCAGCTGCAATCGAGCAAGGTTGGCGATGTATTGTACGTCTTTCTCAGTAACTGACATAATCTTGTATATTTTTTATTAAGGCTGAATTTAAGAAACATTGAGTGAAAGATTAATCAGTTTTTCGAGAACTTCTTATTCTTTCACCTATCAGAATGGAAATACAATATTTTAGGTTCAAAAACTTGGCATGTTGCTGATTTTATTTTCATTTTAGGAGACTAATTCAATTTTATGATCAAAAAGAAAATTACCATAAAAAATTCAGCGGGACTCCATGCCCGCCCATCGGCTCAGCTTGTGAAGCTTGCCAGTAAGTTCGAATCTGATTTCTATATTCACAGTTATGGATATCGGGTGAATGGGAAAAGTATATTGGGTGTAATGACCCTTGCAGCTGAGCATGGAGCAGAGCTTGAACTGGAGCTTGATGGCTCTGATGAAGAAGATGCTTTAGAAGCTATTGTTGATGCAATTGACAATAAATTCGGCATGGCAGATGAATAAGGGCTTCTACTAATGAATACCTCCACCAAACAACAATTTACAATTGAAGGTAAAAGAGCGGCTCCCGGCATAGCGATTGGAGAGGCGGTGGTCATTAGTTCGGAATCTAAAACCGTTACTCCTGCTTCCATCAAGCAAAAAGAGGTAGCTGATCACAAAGAAAGGTTTAATGAGGCAAAGCTAAGCTTAGTAGCTCAACTGGAAGAAATGTCAATAGGATTAAGTGATGCCGCTACAGCCGGTATCATCGACACGCAAAGCGAGATCATTAAAGATCCGGAACTGGAAAAAAGCGTGTTTGATATTATCGAGAACAAGCTCTTAAGTGTTGATTTTGCTGTATATCAAACCTACTGCACATTTATTGAAAAGCTGAAAGAAAGTGGCTCCGAGTTATTCCGGCAGCGCATTATAGATCTTGAGGATATCCGTGATCGGTTTATTGCTGAGGTTTGTGATCAAAAGAGTGTAAGATCCATCAAGAAAGGATCTGTTATTATTGCGAGGGAAATAAGTCCCACCGATCTGGTGGCTTTTTATGAGGATGGGGCGTCCGGTTTGGTGATGGAGAAAGGTGGGACAACTGCTCATGCAGCCATCATAGCTAAATCTTTGGGAATGCCGTGTATTGTGAATGCAAAACGAGCAAGTAAAGAAGCTGTTAAAGGTGAACAGGTTATACTAAATGCTGATGAAGGAGCATTGATTTTGCGACCTTCCAAAGAAACACTCAACGGTTTTAAGAAAAGATTAAAAGCCCAAAAAGTAGCTGCAAAGAAGAAATGTGCTGAGGGATTTGAAACAAAAGATGGAGTTCCCTACAAGTTATTGGCGAATATTGAATTTGAGGCAGAATTAAATAATGTTGGCGAAAACGGAGCTCAAGGTATTGGATTACTGAGGACGGAAGGTTTACTGTTTGGGAAGCGTGTGCGAAAAAGTACCGAGGAACAGGAAGCTTTTTATGAACAAATTGTTTCCGGTACAGAAGGACCTGTAACGATCCGGTTGTTTGACATTGGCGGAGATAAAAATGCGCGAAGGCCACAAAAAGAAGCAAATCCATTCTTAGGGTGGCGTGGTATTCGTCTCCTTTTAGATGAAAAGAAATTATTACGAAGTCAGCTTCAGGCCATACTTACAGTTGCAGGTAAATATCCCGGGAAAGTAAAGATCTTGGTGCCTATGGTTTCGGTGATCGATGAAGTTCGACAGATCAGAAATGAGATCGAAAAAGTACAGGGGGCTCTTCTTTCATCCGGGGTGGATATTGATGAAGAAATTCCACTTGGACTGATGGTAGAAGTTCCCAGCGTGGCAATATCGGCCTATCAATTTGCGCGGGAAGTTGATTTTATGAGCATCGGTTCGAACGATCTTACCCAATACACGCTCGCAGTGGACAGGGGAAATGAACGGATACATACACTGTTTCAACACTATCATCCATCGGTATTAAAACTGGCTGAGATGACAGTTAAAGGTGCCCGAAAAGCAGATATTGAAGTAAGTGTTTGCGGAGAGTTAGCCGGAGATGAGATCGGTGCTGCCTGTCTGTTTGGATTAGGAATCAGAGAACTGAGTATGGTGCCATCATCTGTTTCAACGATAAACGAATTACTGAGTTCCCATTCCTCTGAAGATTTTAGCCGACTGGCAAATAAAGCTATAGAACTTTCATCCTCCGAAGAACTTGAACAGTTCTACGAAGAATGGAAGTGAATTTGAGTGCTCAGTTGATCAGTTTTGGGCAATACCAATCACTCCGCAGGCTACACGACTTCCTGCTGCTCCTGTAGGTTGCGATTCAAGATCATCTTCCCCTGCATGAATAATGATGCCGCGTCCTAAAATTTGCTCAAGTGTTACAGTAGCATCGGTATAGTCGACATTAGCAGAGCCTTCTTCATTGGCTTCAATATTTCCTAAGTCGCCCATGTGTCGTTCCATATCAGTGGGGGCGCCGTGGTTATTTCCGGCAGGATTAAAATGTCCGCCCGCACTTGTTCCGTCATCAGCACGGCAGTCTCCATATTGATGAATATGAAATCCATGATTTCCTGGTTCGAGTCCTTCAAAATCTCCCTGAATAGCTACACCATCTTCTGATTCTGTAAAAGTAACAGACCCTGAAACGCCACTGTCACCTACAGGCATAACGGTAGCTACCAATTCTGAATGTTCAAAAGTAGTTTCTGTGACTTCTTGTTCAACAGTTTCGGTGCATCCTGCTGCAATTATAAATAATGCGGTTAAAAACGTAGTGAATTTCATAAGTGTAATATGGATTTATATTGAGTTCGGTAATTCAACACTAAACAATTGTGCTTCATTCATTTAAAACTGAATTTCGCAGATCCTTAAATGCCTCTAAGCGAGATGTAATGTTTTCATAGATCTTCGGCTTTTTCTTCTCCAGTCTTTTGGCTGATGTTGGCAGGAAGAAATTTTTAGCCCTGATAAATAATGGAGCCGTGAGAATACTCAAACCAACATAGATCCAGATGTACAAGCTGTCAACTCCTGAAATGGCCAGGGTCAGGCTTACTACGATATAGAATAATGGCAGCAAAAATATACCTGATAAAAATTTAATGGAGGCGTCAAAAGCACGATCTTTGATCACGTTCCTGATCAAATACCGGACGGGCTGATAAGGGATGACATTATTCAGAAAAGAGAAAGCATAAAGTGGAGATAGCAAAAAGTCCTTTGCAGTTAACCCTTTTCCATAAGCTATTTCATTTAGTTTGACCTTATTTTTGTCGGCCAGCTTATCAAGTTCTTTTGCTTCGTTGATCAGTTCTTCAGTAATGTGAGGCCCTGTTTTTTTGATACGCTGGTTAGCCGTATCAGGGTCAATGACTTTTAGATCATCAGGCTCCAGATCATCCCACAAGATCTTTTGAAGAGGATATTCCTCCAGATCCTCAACATGGAAAACAAGTTGTTTCATCGCCTCCGAAACATCCTCTTTCATGCTATCAACGCCGGCTTTCTCGTCACCCTCATAAACTTCTCTGTATTTACTTACTGGTATGGGCTTCCCGTAATTGATCTGAACGGTATTTCCTCCGGTCTGATGCTCACTGTAATTGATCCCAACTGGTACAATTTGAAGATCGAGGGACCAGTCATATTCTTCTTCGGCGCCAAAGGCGATTCGGGTAAAGCCTTTACTCAGCGACCGGATCCTTCTTTTTAAATTATGATTGGCTTCTGCAAAAACAAGAACCGTATCATTATTTTTGAGATACCTAATACATTTTTCGAAGATCTCGTTGTTCTTTTGGACTGAGCTAAAACCATCCCGAACACGATACACCGGCATCATGTTTATAGACCATAAGTATTTTCCTATGATGTCAGGTTTGAAAGCCTGTGCTCGTGTTAGAAAATAAATCGTGGGCTTTGTTGTGGCTGCCACATGAAAAGCATCTAAAAAAGAGTTTTGGTGATTGGGGACATATAAAATAGGCTTGTCCTTAGGCAGACTTTCCCTGCCTTTTACTACTCGTTTGGAGTAGAAAAATTTCAAACCATTTCCTACTACCGTATGTCGCCAGAATTGATACCAAAGATAATTTTTTTCACGCATTAGAGAAGACGCGTTGTAAGGTTGATTTTCCAATTGACCAGTACCATCCGATACTGAGCCCGGCTATGATGTGCCAAATGCCCCACCATGCGGCTACTAAAGCCATGCCACCGAGGCCGTCAAAGAAATTAAAAATAAGCAATAATCCCAAGCCTGAATTTTGAATTCCTGTTTCAATGGAAATGGATTTCCGATCTTTTCGGGGCAGTTTAAAGAGATATCCCAATCCATAACCGCTCATCAGGGCAATGGCATTGTGAAAGAAAACAAGGACGATGACCAAATCCACATAGCTGATAAAGTTCTCGAAGTTCATGCTGAAGGCAACGATCACAAATCCTGCAAAAAAGATGATGCCGAAGTTTTTGATGTAAGGAGAGATGATCTGGGAAAGCTCATCTTTAAAATGCCGGAGCGTCATCCCCAAAACTAAAGGAATTCCCAAAATGAGTATGATGATCCGGAAAACTTCAAACAAGTCGAGGTGAATTTCGGTTAGGATGGCATTGGTTGGTCCGTACATACTGGCCCAAAAGGCAAAGTTGAAAGGGGTCATGAAAATGGACAAAAAAGTAGCAAAAGCTGTCATGCTAACCGAAAGAGCGGCATTACCGCGGGCTAGCAGTGAAAAGAAATTTGAGATATTACCACCGGGACAAGCCGCCACCATCATCATTCCCAATGCAAAACTTGGGTGGGGTTCCATGATGATCACCAATAAGAAAGTAAGGGCTGGTAGCAGGAAGAACTGGGATGCCAGACCAATGATTGTGCTCTTTGGATTCTTGACTACTTTTCTGAAATCATCGATCGTAAGCTCAAGCGCAACTCCAAACATGATAATAGCCAGCGACACATTCATAATGTGCAGCCCGCCACTATCCAGATTTAGTTGAAGTGCGTCTATGGATTCGCCCATGCGTGTCCTGATTCTTTTTTCATTTCGCCAACATTAGCTGACCAAGAATACGAAAACTTTTAGATACTCGGATATGGTGTTTTAGTGTTATGGTGTTACAGTGATTGATCTCAACACTGTAACACCATAACACGTTAAAACTTAAACACCGTATTCCCCTGTGGTTTATAAAAAAAGTATCCATTATTTTGGTTTAGAATTTAAACCAAATCAAAAACCGCTATGAGCAACATTCAGCCTTTTCACCTTGCATTTCCTGTTAAAGACCTTGAAGAATCCTATGCATTTTACCATGACCTGCTGGGCTGTGAAACCGGCCGCACCTCCGATCAGTGGATCGATTTTAATATGTGGGGACATCAGATAGTTGCACATCTGAGTCCGGAAGAAGCTAAGGGATCTGCCATGAATGCCGTTGACGGAAAAGGAGTGCCGGTGCGTCATTTTGGGGTGATACTGGAAATGGATGAATGGAAAAAACTAGCCGATAAATTAAAATACGAAGGCATTGAATTTGTTATCGAACCGTACATTCGTTTTAAGGGAGAGCCGGGCGAGCAGGCAACGATGTTTTTTTTAGATCCCAGTGGAAATGCACTTGAATTCAAAGCGTTTGCAGATGAAAGTCAGATCTTTGCGAAATAGCGAAATCTAGCAATATTGCTGTAATTGGTTCCAACGCAGAGCGTAGGAACCAGTGTTTTGGAGGGGCTATGTGGGGGTCCGGAACTAATAGAATAGGATAAAAATTGTAGTAACGACTCGCTCCTACGCTCCGCGTTGGAGCGAATGCTATGGCTGATCAGTATCAGATACCTCAACCCATCGCAGGTCATTCTCAATGAATGTTATAAAGGTGAGTAGGTTTTGGGACTGCCAAAAATCCCTGATGTCATTGATGGGATCCTGATAAGAAAAAGAGCGAGTGGTATCTTCATCAAATACTTCAAAATTATATACCCGGCGGGGTAACTCGCCGGAATCCGGAACCCAGCCTTCGATCTCATTCTGTGGCGGAAGCTCCATGATCCGTAAAAAGTCTACGAATTCATTAAAGTCATTCCATGAACTATCTTGAGCAGAAATAAGCTGCTTGTCAACCACCTTTTCTCCGGATTCATCCAGCTTGTAGGTAGTTAGTTCTCCTGTCCAGGTTGTATCCGTATTTACAAATTCAAAATACATGGCTTGGTTGATGTTAAGGGAAATGCGTTCATCCGGAGCAGCATCAGCTTCCGGGGCATTGACCATTGTTTCAGATGATGAACAAGCGATCATCAGTGTCAATATGACCCAGCTGGTAAATAAAACTCTATAATTCATATTCAATTAAAACTATCCTCCAAACTCCTGTTCGATCACTTCCATGCGGTTCTGATACTCCTCCCATTTAGAATAACGATCTGTAAGGTCGGCTTTGAGTTGGTCATATTCTAGTGAGAATTTTTTCACATTCTCGGCATCATCATAAAAATCAGGCTGAGCCATGGTGGCCTCGATCTCATCTTTTCGGCTCTCCATTTTCGCGATTTCTTTTTCCAGCTCTTCAATATTTTTCCGGATCGGCTTGGTGCGGCGACTTAGTTCATTTCTGCTTTCCGCTTCAAGTCTGCGTTGTTCTTTTCGGGAAAGCTGATTGTCTTGATCATTTTGTTTTTGAGTTGAAGGCTCAGCTGTTTCTGCCTCGGCTTCTTCTTGCTTGCGTGTGAGATAATAAGACACATTCCCCAAGTACGTTTTGATATAACCGGGCTGTACATCCAGTACTTTGTTAACGATAGGATCCAGGAAATTCCGGTCGTGAGATACAATTACTACAGTCCCCTCATACTGCTGAATAGCCTGCTGCAGAATGTTCTTACTGCTCATATCAAGGTGATTTGTTGGCTCATCAAATATTAACAGGTTGGCGGGAGAGAGTAGCATTTTAGCTAAAGCAAGCCGACTTTTTTCTCCACCGGAAAGCACTTTCACTTTTTTGAATACATCATCACCCTGAAAAAGAAAACACCCGAGGATGGTACGCAATCGGCTTTCTTTTGCATCTGAACCGGCATCCTGTAGTGTTTCAAGCGCATGACGTTTGGTATCTAGTTCATCGGCCTGGTGCTGGGCAAAGTAATTTACAGTGACATTATGCCCTTCGGTCCGGTCTCCTTTTTGAAAAGGCTCATTCCCGGCTAATATTCGAATTAGTGTGGATTTTCCGGCGCCATTTGGTCCTACCACTGCAATTTTATCCCCGCGTTCAATTTCATAATCGATGCCGTCAAAAACAGGATTATCGTCATAGCTTTTATGGAGATTTTCCAGTTTCATAACCACTTGTCCACTGCGTGGTGGTTCAGGAAAGCGGAAGGAAACTTT
>Ga0136596_1000183_pt1 | contig 33216 bp, 22 predicted proteins | sample AntRauTorcE11897_FD_101387 | JGI IMG/M metagenome (GOLD analysis project Ga0136596, IMG submission 101387) | Saline lake microbial communities from Rauer Islands, Antarctica - Metagenome Torckler E11 #897 | ecosystem: Environmental > Aquatic > Non-marine Saline and Alkaline > Saline | place... | reverse complement strand
GGGCGGTAAGGTTTGCTGTGGAGTTTCATCTCTGCTTCCTTTGGGGTTCGGTTCCCTTTTCGCACATTACACTTATCACATGCGGTAGTAAGATTTTCCCAGGTATCTCTTCCGCCCCGGCTTTTGGGGATAATATGGTCAATAGTGAGATCTGATTTCTTTCCACAGTACTGGCAAGTGAAGTCATCACGACGCATTACATTTCTGCGGGAGAGTACGATCTTGGCATAGGGTACTCGAATATAATTTCTGAGCCTTATCACTGAAGGAAATTGAAATGACTTCCTTGTGGTACGCAGTTCTTTCTCGGGGTCATCATGAAGCAATTCCGCCTTCTCCAGGAAAATCAGCTTCATAGATCGCTGAACCGAACATATACTCAGGGGCTGATAATCTTGATTAAGTACCAGGACATTCGCATTCATAGTGCATATGAGTTATTTGCAGTTGATGCTATCTGAAAATTTTCTTTCATGGAAAATGCAGGTTATGAAAACAAAAAAGGCGCGCTCGCTGTTGCGAACACGCCTTAGTATGGGGTATTTACTTTTAAATATCAATAGCCAATCATTTCAAGTAGTTGATCACGGACTTCTGCATTGATTGAGATAGCCAACACAATGGAAACTACAAGTCCGATCAACGCATAAGACAAGTCCTTGAATACCATGGCAAACACTTTACCCATTGGCCTTCCTTTTTCTTTTCCATCCATAATACTCATACCGATCTCTCGCCCTGCAAGTAAACCAAGGAACACCCAAGTAGTACTCATTGGCACGGTGCTTACGGTGAGCTTATAAACCAAGAGAATGGCATATACAAAATCAATAATGGTAGCAGAACGAACATCTGTAACCCTGGATTTTTCAGTAACAATTTCCTGGATCTTGTCTCCCCTCAGATAAAATAATATCCCAAGTCCAAAGAAAATAAACAGTGCAAAAGCCAGAAACTCATTAAACCCAAGAGAACGTGGCAGGTAAACAGCAATATTTGCAGCGTCTTGCATCACCCAAACAGCCCATAAGGTTCCGGAAATGATCCACTGAGTTGGAAGCCAAAGCTTGTGTGGCTCCCCTTTAAATTTCTTCTCAAGGGTATTCGTCACGATGAGCCAAACTACCAAACCTGCTATCAATGCTAAACCATACCCTTGCAAACTTTTGCCTAACACTGAAGTGATCCCTTCAGCAGAAGTTGCAAAACAGCTAAGTAGCAAGAAGGTTGTTGAAACCGGCATCCTCATGCGGGTCAATATCAAAAGAAAAACCGGTGCAGCTACCTGAAGAAATGAAAACTCAGTCGGGGCATCGGCAAATCCTTTGGATGTCAAGCGCTGGTAGGTTACATCTCCGTCATAAATATAGAAACTTGCGGATACCGTGACCAGAAAAATGCCCCCGATCCAAAGCCACAGAACCCACCATTTTTTGTCCATATTGGAAGCAAGAAAAGTTCCAATAGTTTGGATACTATCGTTGGCAATGGCAGAGTATCCGGCAAATGCAAAACCAACCCACATGGCAAGTTCCGCATATGGGAAAACAACCCCGGCTATAAAAAAGAACAAACCAATTAAGCCTATAAAAATTCTTTCTTGTCTTATTACATCATAAAACCCCGTAGGAATAAAGCTCTCTAAAGGGCTTGTACTATTTTGATCTGGCTGATTTTTTGACATTTATTTTAACATGTGTGCTGATTTACAGCCAAGTGTAAAAAGTATATGTTAACACAGTGTTATGAGATGGTGATACAGCGGATACTTAACAATTAGATAACAATGAATTCTGATCTGTTTAGTTCAGATGAATATAAATACAACTTCACAGCCACCCAGCTTTACGATCTTTCTTCCCAATCTTCAGCCCCGGTTCTGAGCTTCTCAATAAAGTTTTAAATACAAGTAAAAATTCATCGTCTTATAAAGAAAATTACAATAGTTTTGGTATTTCTTTTATAAATTTGGAACCGCTTTTTTAGCGACTTAAAACATTTTCAATCAAATACAGACGATGTCAAAAAAAGACTCCATTTCGAGCGGCTATTACAAAGAACCAACACCTCACATGACGCATGATTCTCCTTTTGCTTCTATGATGGAACGCTTTCGGTTTGCTGCCGAAATCCTTGAATTAAATGAAGGAGTATTCAAATATCTTTCCAGCCCCGAAAAAGTGGTCATGGTTTCTATTCCTGTTACTATGGATAATGGCCAGATAGAAGTTTTTGAAGGATATCGTGTAATTCACAACAGTATTTTAGGCCCGTCAAAAGGCGGAATCCGCTACTCTGATGATGTGACCATTGATGAGGTTAAAGCCCTAGCAGCGTGGATGACATGGAAGTGTGCAGTGGTTAATGTTCCGTTTGGCGGTGCCAAGGGCGGCGTTCGGGTCAACCCCAAAAAACTTTCCCAAAATGAGCTGGAGCGACTAACCCGCCGTTATACCGCAAATATGATAGACGTTTTTGGACCGGATAAAGACATTCCAGCCCCGGATATGAATACCAATGAGCAAACCATGGCATGGATCATGGATACCTACAGCATGAGGCAGAATAAAACAGAAACAGCTGTGGTAACAGGAAAGCCGATCATTTTGGGAGGTTCAAAAGGAAGAAAAGAAGCAACCGGCCGAGGTGTAGTAACCACCACCCTTGCGGCACTTGGAAAGCTCAGAATTTCTCCAAGTAACACCACGGTAGTAGTTCAGGGATTTGGTAATGTGGGCTCCGTATCCGCAAATTTGATGTACGAACAGGGGGCTCAGGTAATTGCCATTAGTGACATCAGTGGCGGTTACTATAATAAAGAAGGGATCGATATCCCTGAAGCTATTCATTACGCCCAAACTCATGACAATTCTTTGGAAGGTTTTAGCGGAGCTGAAAAGATCTCTAACAAAGATTTACTGGAACTGGAATGTGATGTGCTGATCCCGGCTGCCAAAGAAGATCAGATCAATAAAGATAATGCCCCGAATATTAAAGCAAAGATCATTGCAGAAGGTGCGAATGGACCGGTAACTGCAAATGCCGACAAGATCCTGGAAGAAAAAGGGATTATAGTGATCCCTGATATCCTTGCAAATGCCGGCGGTGTGACTGTTTCCTATTTCGAATGGGTACAAGACAGGCACGGGTATTTCTGGACTGAAGAACGCGTGAACCGCCGACTGAACCGCATGATGCGAGAAGCTTTTGACAACTTGTTTATGGTAAGTGAAAAGTATAGTATTACACTTCGTCAAGCGGCTTATGTATACGCCATCGATCGTGTGGCTACAACACTGAAACTCCGTGGTATTTATGCATAAAGAATGAATTTATTACAGACACTTTCTCTGAAATCTACCTATGAAGAAGTCGAAAAAGTTGAAGGACTTCTGAATAGCTTACAAAGTGAACTAGGCTTTAACGATGAGTTTTATGCCCGGCTCATGCTTGCTGTTTCCGAAGCTGCAACCAACGGTATTGTTCACGGCAATCAGCTAGATGCATCTAAATCGCTAGAGATATCTGCTTTTCGCGAAGGTGATCTGTTGATCATTGAAACTCAAGATCAGGGCGACGGTTTTGACCCGGATACTCTACCCGATCCTCTTGCCGAAGAAAACCTTCTCAAAACCAGTGGCCGCGGGGTTTTCCTGATGGAAGAGTATGCCGACGAAGTTGAGTATTCAGAAGGCGGAACCAAGCTTACATTAAAGTTTAAGCTTTCTGATTAATATCATTCCAACGAAAAGACCTTACCCACTGCGTTACAATTAAGTATTTGGGGACTAACGTGTTCAATTATTCAGGAAGCTTTTGCCTGTATTAACGCTATTTTTCGCGAAGAACGATCCTTACTTAAAAAGGACTCGTTGAAAATGGAAAAGTATAGTTCTTTTTTTGTTTTAAGTGGATACTCACTCCACTCTGGTAAACAAACGACCGCTTAATCTGAGTAACTCAGTCTCAGCAGTTTTAGCTACGATCTCTGCCTCTATCAGTCGGTTTTCAGCATTCAATAAACTTTGCTGTGCTTCTCTCAATTCAATGGAACTGATGGTTCCAAGCTCGAAACGCTCCAATGCGATCTCTACAGTTTCGTTGTTGATCTCCAGATTTTCCTGCTCCAACTCTATAAGAGAAAGGGCGTCGGAATATTGAGCATAGATCTGACTTACTTGCGCAGTCACCTGAAGCTGTAGGTCCTGTTTCCGCAATTCTTCATTCTTAAGTGTTATTTGCGCATTTTCACTTCGGCGCTTTTTGTTGAAGCCATCAAAGAGATTGACTCTGGCCGTGATGCCATAATTGAACCCATTAGTTTCAGAAAACTCTGAAAACCCAACACTCGCTTCAGTTCTGGAATATCCATAACCACCTGAAACATCAACCTGTGGCATCCATTCTCCCCTGAGTTCCCGTATTTCAGTCCGGGCTACTTGTTCATTAAGTCGTGCTATGTTCAATTCCTGATTCTGAGCAAGAGCGCCTTCTATCAAAGATTGCAGTTGCAGAGGCTCGGCAAGTTCGATCTCTGGCTGAACTTCAAATTCTACAGAAGCATCATCACCCAAAATGGAGGTCAACAAAACCTTGAGCTGATTCAGTGATGTTCCCGCACGGATCTGAGCCGCACGATCGGTATTGAAATCGGCACGAGCCAGCAATAACTCATATTCAGAACCGGATCCGAGGTCTCGTTTCGTTTCCGCAATCCGAATACGTTCTTCTGAGATCTCTACGGTGTTCTCCAAAACCTCAGCCGCTTTCTGCTGACCTGCAATCTCATAGTAGCCACTTATGATATCCGCCAAAACCAACTCGACCTGATATCTCTTTTCCGCTTCACTGATATCCAATTCCGTACTTAAGCGATCAAGCGTTGCGAACATGGTCAATCCGTCGAAGACAGTCCACGTTGCATTCACTCCGTAATTATAGACTGTAGTTTTGGCATTTTGGTCATCCCGGTTATCAATATTGGGATTGCCATAAACCGTCACATTATCCTGAACACGCTGATTTATGGATCCATCTGCAGATATAACGGGAAGAAATCCTGCATTTCCCAGAATATTGTTATTCCCGGAAATACGAACTTCATTTTCTGCTATTCGGATATTAAAATTTTTCTCTAATCCGATACGGATGGCTTCTTCAAGCTGCAAGGTGGACTGTGCCTGAATATTTACAGCCATCAACCCAAATAAAAAGAACGTCAGGGCTGTTTTGATAAGTGAATTTGAGTTGTTCATCAGTGGATTATGCATTGACTTCTGCGGTTTCCAGATTTTCATATTTGCGGAAGGTTTCTTCATCTATTGCCCCCTTTTCAGATCGCTCGGCTGAGATATAGCTGTATAAAGCCGGGATCACGTAAAGCGTTAAAATACTGGCAAAGATCAGTCCCCCAATAATGGCAATACCCATCGATTTCCGACTTTCGGCTCCGGCCCCAAGTGCAAGGGCGATCGGTAAAATACCCAATACAGTCGAGAAGCTGGTCATCAGGATCGGACGGAAACGGGCGACTGCTGCATCCTTTATCGCCTCCAGATTCGAAAGTCCCTGAATCTGCCTTTGGTTGGCAAACTCAACGATCAGGATTCCATTCTTGGTCACCAGCCCGATCAACATAACCATTCCAATTTGACTGAATATGTTAAGCGTTTGATTAAAATACCAGAGGGTCAACAAGGCTCCGGTAAGGGCTAATGGAACCGTAAACATGATGACAAGCGGGTCACGGAAACTTTCGAACTGTGCTGCCAGTACCAGGTACACCAACAGAAGTGCCAGCAAGAATACGTAGATCAGGCTGGATGAACTTTCCACAAAATCTCTTGACGGGCCTGAAAGTGACGTTGTGTATGAATCATCAAGTACTTCAGCAGCAATGGCATCCATAGCATCAATACCGTCGCCTATAGTTCGGCCGGGTGCTAAACTCGCCGATATTGTTGCCGAGGCAAACCGATTGAAACGGTATAGTTGAGGCGGACTGCTTTGCTCGGTCAGCGTTACCAGGTTATCAACCTGAATTATTTCACCTCTATTATTTCTCACATACAAACTCCTAAGATCTATAGGGGCATCTCGATCTTCGCGTGACATCTGTCCGATCACCTGATATTGTTTTCCTGATTTCAGGAAATACCCAAAGCGTTGGCCGCTATATGCCAGCTGTAAAGTCTCTGCAATATCACGGGTTGAAACCCCCAGCGCTTGTGCTCGATCCCTGTCGATATTGATCTCAACTTCTGGTTTATTGAATTTCAGATCAACATCCACAAAAGCAAAAGTTGGATCCTGACTTGCTTTCTCCATAAACGCCGGGATCACTTCCTTGAGCTGATCGTTCGTATTAGCCTGAAGTACATATTGTACCGGTTGCCCACCCCTGCTTCCTCCAATACTCTGTTGCTGTGCTATATATGTTCGTGCACCGCTCAAGTCCTGAATTTTTGTAGAGAGGTCATTGTAAATTTCCTGCTGTGATCTTTCCCGGTCTTCAGCATCCGTTAAAATCAGACGTCCAAATCCTGAATTGACAGAACTGGCTGCGCCAAAACCGGGAGATGTTACTGTGATCAATCCTTCGATCTCAGGCACCTCATCCAAGAGGAAATCTGTAAGCTGATCCATGTACCTATCCATATATTCAAAAGTGGCACCTTCGGGAGCTGTAGAACTAACGATCAGTCTTCCGCGATCTTCAAGTGGAGCAAGTTCCTGCTGCAAGTTTGAATAGAAAAGCCAAATTCCACCCAGGCAGAGGATGGTGATCGCAAAGGCCACCCATCGTTTTTCCATGAATGCTTCCAGGCTATCCTTATATTTTTGATTCAGCTGCTTAAAGAACGGCTCTGTTTTCTTATAGAACCAGCTGTGTTTGGCATCCGATTTTAAAATCTTGGTAGATAACATCGGAGTAAGTGTAAGGGCGACGAAAGAAGAAATGATGATAGCTCCGGCCATTACCACACCAAATTCCAGAAACAACCTACCGGTCAATCCTCCTAAAAATAAGATTGGGGTAAATACCGAAACCAAAGCCAGTGAAGTTGCTACAACAGCAAAAAATATTTCCCGTGAACCCAAAATCCCAGCTTCAATAATACCCATGCCTGATTCAATTTTAGCATAGATATTTTCCAAGACTACAATAGCATCATCCACTACCAAACCTATGGCTAATACAATGGCAAGCAGTGTTAGAACATTGATAGAAAAGCCTGCAATATACATCACAAAGAAGGCCCCGATCAGCGCGATGGGTATCACAATAATTGGAATGATCGTGGTTCGGATATCCCTCAGAAATAAGAAAATAATTAGCACCACCAGCGAAAGCGCAAGGAATATTGTTTGCTGAACTTCACTGATCGAGTCCCGAACATATTCGGTGGTATCAAAACCAACAGCCGTTTGAATATCTTCGGGAAGGTCTCTTTTGATCTGTTCAACCCGATTGTAAAATTCATCTGCGATCTCGATCTGATTGGCACCGGGCTGCGGGACAATTACCACCCCGACCATTGGTACTCCGTTTCGCTTCAGGATAGTTCGCTCATTGGCCGCACCAAGTTCTGCCCTTCCTATATCCCGAAAACGTACCACATTTCCATCTTGCTCAGTGATGATGAGATTATTGAATTCTTCCGGTTCATATAGCCTGCCCTGTGTCCGAACGGTAAGTTCTGTCATATCACCTTCTATCCGCCCGGAGGGTAACTCTACATTTTCTCTTTGAAGTGCCTGCTGAACATCCAGGGGAGTCAGACTATAGGCGGCCAATCTCAGCGGATCCATCCACAGGCGCATAGCATATTCTTTTTCGCCCCAGATCTGCACACTACTGACACCGGGAATGGTTTGAACGCGCTCTTTAAAGTCATTGAAAGCTACATCAGAGAGATCTAGTAAATTTCGTTTATCGCTGCGTACGTTCAGAAATACAATAGGACTTGCATCAGCATCAGCCTTGGAAACTACGGGGGGGTCGGCATCAGGCGGAATGTTTCGCACCGCTCGGGATACACGTGACTGAACATCGTTAGCTGCATCGTTCAGATCAATTTCCAACTCAAATTCTACCGTGATCGTGCTTCGTCCTTCACGACTTGTTGAAGTCATGGTACGAATTCCGGCAATTCCGTTGATCTCCTCTTCAAGCGGTTCTGTTATCTGGGATTCAATGATATCCGCATTGGCACCGGTGTATGAAGTACTAACCGTTACAATGGGCGGCTCGGTTGCCGGGTATTCCCTAATTCCGAGAAAAGTAAAAGCAACGATCCCAAGGATCAAGATAACCAGCGACATTACTGTAGCTAAAACAGGGCGGCGAATACTAAGTGATGAAATACTCATGATTCCTCTCCGTCATATTTATCCACCTGATCAACCCTAACTTTTGATCCGACCCTTACTTGTAAAAGACCGGTCGTCAAAACGGTATCGCCGGGTGCTAAACCATCTGTTACCTGTATATGGCTTGCCGTACGAATTCCAGTTGTCACTTGCTGTTCGTCAACAGCTCCATCTCTGAGAACAAATACTTTTTGTCCATCAAGTTCCGGGATCACTGAAATTGTTGGGATCATCAGAGCATCTTCAATTTCCTCCAGTATCAACTCAAGATTAGCAAAGGCTCCGGGCAATAATTTACCCTCCACATTATCAGCTAACGCCCGTATTAGAAGCGTTCTGGTTTGAGTATTAATACGGGGCTCGATCGCATAAATAGAAGCTTCAAAATCATCATCCTGACCCTGAACATTAAAGATCACTCGATCTCCGTCCTCAATAACCCCTGCATAACGCTCCGGAACGGAAAACTCTATTTTGATCGGATTGATGGATTGAAGATTCGCAATTTCCGTTGTGGGTGAGATGTAGCTCCCGTTACTTACATATCTGAGCCCAACAATACCATCAAACGGAGCAAGGATCTCGGTTTTGTCTATTTGTGCTTTAATAAGGTCAGCCTCGGCTCTCAATACATTCAATTCGTTAAGGGTTGCATCATAATCTTCCTGGCTGATACCCCCGCGTTCCAGCAGTTGCTTCTGGCGCTGTTCTCTGATCTCAGCTAAACCGATCCGATATTCTGCTTGCTCAAGTCGTGCCTGCAGTTCACTGTCATTGATCTTAATGAGTAATTCTCCATTTTGAACTTCCCGCCCTTCTTCAAGCCTGAGTTTCACAATTTTACCGGAGATCTCACTTCTGATATCAATCGATTCATTTGCAAGCAGGGTCCCCGTAGTAAAGATCTTATTCTCAAAAGGCTCAGGTTCAACCAAATGCACATCAACCGCTATTGGATTATTTCCGTTATTTTGGCCTTCGTTTGAGGGTGCATCAGATGAACTTTGGAGTTTGGGGATCGCTAAAAGCGCGATCAGCACTAATACTCCGGCTATAATCAGTATTCTCTTCATTTATTTATTTCTCAACTATGATTTCATGAACTAGTGATAAAGATAACCACAAACTAGGACTAAGCATTCTAAGTCTTGAAAAGCATTGTAAAAAAAGCAAAAAAAAAGCGATGCAAAGGCTTGCATCGCTTTAAATAGCTATAAAGAACGTTGCTTAGGCTACTTGGGCTTCCAGTTGCTTAGTTAACTGAGATTTTGGAACAGCTCCCACGATCTGATCTACAACTTCGCCATCTTTAAAGATCAAAAGAGAAGGAATACTTCGGATTCCATACTTCACGGAAACTTCGGGATTGCTATCTACATCCACTTTCCCAACTTTAGCTTTGCCTTCATATTCTCCGGCTAATTCTTCTACGATCGGTCCAATCATTCGGCAAGGTCCACACCATTCTGCCCAAAAGTCAACTAAGACCGGCTTGTCAGATTTCAATACTTCATCGTCAAAATTGGTATCGGTAAATTCAATTGGTTTTGCCATAATGCTATGTGGTTTAATTTATTGGTATTTCTTTAATCTTTAACAAATATCGGGATATTTCATTCAACATTGCACATTCTTTTAAATTATTGACTTGATAGTGTTGAGTGATATTGGATTTTTAATTGCATCAATTTGCATGAACCAACTGCACAGCTTCTTCTCCCAATACCTCTCGCAATCCTCTCAAAAGGTCGTCATTCGGTTCCACAACAAAGTTTCTGACGTTCATTCGGATCGGGGCATTTGCCTCCGGACTGTGAATGGAGAAACGCACAGTTGTAGTTCCTTTATTCAATGAAAACAAGGTTTCCACCTGCTTCAGATCGCTTTTATTGAGCTCTGAGGTTTTCAGATTGATCTTCAAATTCAGTTGTTCCTGAAATTTCTCCCTGAGATTTTCAACACGCTCAAAATTATTGGCGATCACTTTAGGCTGACCTCCTCTTTTATCTACCACACCATCAATGAATAAGACATTATCGGTTTGCAGGAGCCCCATGTATTGATCATACGTTTTGCTGAAAGCGATCACTTCTGTGGAGTTATTCAGATCTTCTACCTGAAGAAATGCAAATGGCCTTCCTTTTTTATCTGTGACTCTTTTAATTCCGGTTATGATGGCAATAAATCTGATATTTGCCCGATCTGATAGTCTCCCGAATACATCATCCCCTAAATTCTGTTTTCCGAACAAACGGATCTCTTCCTTGAATCTACTCAAAGGATGGCCACTCAGATAAAAACCAATAAGCTCTCTTTCTTTGTTGAGTCGCTCAATTTGTGTCCAGCGTGCAACTTCCCGCAATTTTGGTTCTTGTGAACCCGGGCCTCCGCTGTCTCCGCTGTCTCCGCCAAATAAATTACCCTGATTCAGCCTGATCTCTTCCTGCTTGCGAACCGCATAAGAAAGGATATCCTCTACAGAATCATGTAATTGAGCACGGTTTTCATTCAGGGTATCAAAAGCGCCGGCAATGATCAGGCTTTCCATTGTTTTACGATTACAAACACGCAGATCAACACGGGTTGCAAAATCAAAGATCGAACTAAAGTCACCATTCTCCTCCCGCTCTTCTACTATATGTTGAATGGCCGAAGAACCCACTCCTTTGATAGCAGACATTCCATATTGAACTCTGCCCTCTTTGGCGCGAAATTTCCCGCGAGCGGTATTGATATTCGGTGGATCTACAGGAATGCCCATCCGCTGACATTCTTCTATAAAGGATGCCACTTTTTTGATATCGCTCATGTTATGCGTCATCACCGCGGCCATATACTCGGCCGGATAATTCGCTTTGAAATACATGGTGTGGTAAGCCACTACCGAATAGGCTGCAGAGTGAGATTTGTTAAATCCGTAGCCCGCGAACATGGCCATTTTGTCGAATACTTCTTTGGCGGTCTTCTCGTCGTAGCCCTTTTCGACCGCTTGTTTCACAAATTTTTCTTCTTCGGGAGGAAGCAGTTCCGGCTTCTTTTTACCCATGATACGACGAAGTACATCCGCTTCACCAAGGGAGTAGCCACCCATGCGCTGCGCCACCTTCATGATCTGCTCCTGATAGATCATGATTCCGTAGGTTGGCTCAAGCAGTTCAACCAGGTCGTCGTGATCGTATTCAACTTTTTCGCGACCATGCTTTCGCTCAATGTAATCCGGAATGAACTGCATTGGTCCCGGACGGTACAATGCATTCATAGCGATCAAATCATTCAGGCTCGTCGGTTTGAGGTTCTTTAGATGCTTGCGCATTCCTTCACTTTCAAACTGAAATATTCCCGAAGTTCCGCCCTGCTGAAAGAGTTTATAGGTCTTTTCATCATCCAGCGGGATGTCATCTAAATTATACTCTTTATTGTGATTCTCTTTCACATAAGAGATCGCAGTTTTCAGAATGGAGAGGGTTTTCAGTCCCAAAAAATCCATCTTCAGCATGCCGGCACTCTCTATCACATTGCCGTCAAACTGGGTCACATAGAGATCCGCATCCTTGGCAGTACTGACCGGGATGTATTCGGTGAGTTTGTCCGGGGCGATTATAATTCCCGCAGCATGAATTCCGGTATTTCTCACCGAACCTTCCAGCACATGCGCCATTCGTAACGTTTCAGCTTCCAACCCTTCGCCGTCACGTATCTGACGTAATTCTTTCACTTCCGAAAAAGCATCATCGAGTGTGGTGCCGGGTCTTTCAGGAACGAGTTTTGCGATACGGTCAGCATCCGCTAAAGGAAGATCAAGCACCCGTGCTACATCCCGAACGGATGAACGGGCTGCCATCGAACCAAAGGTTATGATATGAGCTACCTGATCTACTCCGTATTTATTCACTACATATTCAATCACGCTCTGCCGCCCGTCGTCATCAAAATCAATATCGATATCGGGCATGGATACACGCTCAGGATTCAGGAATCGCTCAAAAAGCAGATCATACTTCAAAGGATCGATATTTGTGATCCCCGTGCAATAGGCCACCACCGAACCGGCTGCAGAACCCCGGCCCGGCCCAACATAAACGCCCATATCACGTGCAGCAGCAATGAAATCCTGAACGATCAGGAAGTATCCTGCAAATCCCATTTCCTTGATAATACCAAGCTCTAATTCGATCCGCTCTTTAACTTCTTCATCCAATTCTTCATACCGAGGCTCGGCTCCTTCATAAGTGAGGTGCTTCAGGTAGTCATCTTCGGTCTCAAATCCTTCAGGAAGTTCAAATCGCGGAAGCTGAATTTCACGTTCAAGCTTGACAGGCTCTATTTTTTCAACGATCTCCTGTGTACTTACAATAGCTTCAGGCATATCAGCAAAAAGCTCTTTCATCGCATCCTGCGACTTGAAGTAGAACTCCTCATTCGGGAAACCATACCGGTAATCCCGGCCTTTGCCTTTAGGTGTACTCATCAGCTCGCCGTCATCAATACAGATAAGGGCATCGTGGGCTTTGGCATCTTCCTCATCCAGATAGAAGACGTTATTGGTTGCCACTAATTTCACCCCGTATTTCTCGGAAAAAGACCTGAACACCTCATTCACTCTTCTCTCTTCTTCCAGGCCGTGATTCAAAACCTCGAGATAGAAATCCTCTCCAAAAATCTCCATCCACCACTGTAATTCTTCCTCCGCAAATTCCTGCCCTTTGTTAAGTATCAGGTCCGCCAGCCATCCCCGAACACCGCCACTGAGACAGATGATGTTTTCAGCATACTCAGCGATCACTTCCTTATCTATCCGCGGATACTTATAATAATATCCCTCTGTAAAACCAATGGAGCTTAGTTTGGAGAGGTTTTTATATCCATTCTGATTTTTGGCAAACATCGGGATCTGATAGCGCCGGTCTTTATTATCCCGGGTGAATTTCTTTTGTGTCCGGTCTTCAACCACATAAAACTCACATCCTATAATAGGTTTAATTCCCTCGGCATGAGCCGTAGCAGCAAATGAAAAAGCTCCGTACATATTCCCGAGGTCAGCAAGTCCGACCGCACTCATCCCTGCATCTTTGGCCTTTTTAACCAGTTCTTTGATGCCGGACGTAGCCTGAAGTACCGAAAATTTGGAGTGATTATGCAGATGTGTGAAGGTAACCTGCTCTATTACCTCGCTACCAGTTGTCTCTTCTTTGTTTCCACTTTTTTTTTGAGCCTCTAATTGCTCTTCAGACTGCTTTGTTTTGAACCTGGAGGGAGAGACCAGATCAATATATTCTTCTCGACTCATGTAGCTTTGTGCCGACTCATACAACTTGGCATCCATCGGGAAGTTGACCTTGGTAGCACCGGTCCGAACCATCTCCAGGAAAATACGGGCTGTTGCTTCCACATCGGCGGCGGCATCGTGAGCATCCTCAAAGCCCTGATCAAAAAGAGCGTGATGTAATTCACCTAAGGAAGGCCATTTGTAATTTCCGCCTCTTCCCCCCTCGATCTTGGCCACATCAGTTCCATCAAGTTTGGTATCGATCTTAGGTTTATCAAGAATTGCCGATGAGATCTTTTTCCGCAAATATTCTGCCCCCATGATCTTCTCATCAAAACTGACGTTGTGCCCGATCAGGAAATACGCTTTGTTGATATCTTTTGAGAATTCACGAAGTACAAATTCAAGATCTACCCCTTCTTCTTGAGCGCGCTCAGTAGAAATACCATGGATCTTCTCCGAATTGAACGGGATAGTAAATCCTTCCGGCTTCACAATATGGTTACCGCTGTTGATCAGTTTCCCGGTATGATCGTGCAGCTGCCATGCAAGCTGAACCAGGCGCGGCCAGTTGTCTAATTCAGTAATTGGAGCTGAAAAATCTTGAGGTAATCCCGTGGTCTCAGTATCAAAAATCAGGTACATGTAATCTTTTCGTTGGAGTAGAACTTCAAAGTTTGAATATACTATTCCTATTCCTTCTATTCGAAGATATTTGTTAACTATTTATCCACATTTTTAGGAGTGAAAGGTAAAAAGGCAAAAGTGAAAGGGGTCAAAAAACAAGCCTTTTCACTTTTGCCACTTGCCTTTTCACCCTTCAGAATAACACTGAGAAATCATCGTGGTCTTCAACTCCCGAATCTTTTCCAATTTCAATATCTTTCACGTAGCTTGCCACGGGCCCTTCTTTACACCTTTCGATCAGTTCATTTACCTGTTCCTCATCTCCCTGGAAAACAGCTTCTACTCTTCCATCTTCCAAGTTCTTTACCCAGCCGGTCACACCCAAAGATTCAGCATTCTTCCGGGTGTAATGACGAAAGCCTACGCCCTGAACTCGTCCTTCTATAAAAATATGCTTCTTCAATGCTCTTACTTTTTATCATTAAAACTCTATTTTATCACTTCCTATTATAGAAAATGATTTCGCAACGTTTCGTTCAATAAATTACTCCAATGACTTTAACCCAACTTTCATACATCGTCGCAGTTGATAAGCACCGTCACTTTGCAACTGCAGCCCAAAAGATCTATATCACCCAGCCCACGCTAAGTATGCAAATTCAAAAGCTGGAAGATGAACTTGGGGTCCTGATCTTCGACCGATCGAAATCTCCGGTCGTTCCAACTTCCATGGGTGAAGAGATCATAAAACAGGCCAAACTTATCCTGAGCGGTGCCAAGCATATTGAGGATATGGTAGCCGTGCAGGGTGAAACACTGAAAGGAACGTTCCGGGTTGGAATTATCCCGACCATAGCGCCTTATCTTGTTCCACTTTTCCTGAAACCTTTCATTGAAAAATACCCCGAAGTGGAGTTGGTATTTGAGGAAGCACTGACCGCCGAAGTTCTCAAAGGCCTGAATGAAGATTATTTTGATGTTGGGATCATTGCTACCCCTACCGAACAGCATATGTACGAGCAAGACCTTTTCCTTGAGCCGTTCCTTGCTTATGTAAGCAGTAAACACGAACTGGCTAAAAAGGATAAGATCTGTATTGATGATCTATATAAGGAAGACCTATGGCTGCTAAATGAAGGGCACTGCTTCCGTGACCAAACCATGAAGATCTGTAAAAAAAATAACGAGAAGCGAAATAAGGCTCCTATCACCTTTGAAAGCGGAAACCTGGAAACCCTAAAACGTTTAGTGGAACAGGATTTTGGTGTAACCCTTATGCCTTACCTTGCTATGAATGATCAAGATACCAGCTGCGCCAACGGCGTGGTCAAAGAGTTCGAAGATCCTATTCCTTCCCGTAAAATTCGCTTGGTTTACAGTCGGGAGTTCCTGAAGAAGAACCTGATCGAAGCGTTTGCGGAAGTGATCAAAGGTTCTATTCCCAAAGAGCTGGAGTCTCAGGAAGAAAAGATGATTATTGAATAGAAGAACAAAGCTTACGGACCTCGATCGTTTTGAATAGCTTTATTGACAGCTTGTAAATCCTGCGGCTACTATTTCTTTAACAGCCGAGATCCGCCCAAAACAACGGCTACAACTCCAACTACAAGCATGATGATAGCATCGGTAGAGCCTGATCCCCCAAAGGCCTGATCAAGCTCTGAGCCAAATGAGTTGTATTCCTGGTATCCAAAATAGAGAAGGAGCGCGCCGGCGATGAGTAGTGCAAAAGAAATCGTTTGCTTCATAGTATCGATATTTATTTGGGTTGTCACCTATCTAAGAATTTTAGAAAACAAGCGCAATAAGCAATTGTACACTGGATATTGATGATACTAAGATTGCCCAACCTTCTTCATTCGTGGCATCACATAGCTATATCGAAGGACTTATCTGCTTTGTTGAGGGAAGGAGAAGTTTGAAGATGAGTCCTATTAATTACAGGAGTCCTCTTTCCTGAATCAAGAGTGTAACTTTTCATCTTGAATAATAACCGGTAGCAGGAGCTTCATGGAATGCGTTACGCAGCTAAGCTACGGAACGAGAATAATTCAAAATTTTGCATTTATAATTTTGAATTTCCCATGCCACGAACTGTCACCCTCTCTTCTTAGTTTAGTGGTCGTAAGAATGGAAAGCCGGATCATTGTCAATCCCGAGTGCATAACAATTCACCAACGATCGGATAATTGAACAGAGGGATCTCAAGTATTGACTGGGCAAGTAGTTCAGAATTTGAGATCCTTCGTGTTATACATTGCAATTCTAAACATTTACGAAGCACTCAGGATGACAATTAGCCGGTAATCATCTATCAAAAATTGAATCCTGTTCATACAGGAATGACTTTTATGCTCAAAATCACCAAAGCCGGAAATCATGGAATACTGCTGCCCCAGCTGAGCATTGGGCTGGACTATAGCGGAAAAAAAGCAGATTACGTGTTTGTATCACACGGCCATGCCGACCACATTCCCTGGAAATCGTATGCGAAAGCCGTGTATGCCACTCCCCCCACCAAGGAGTTCATGATTCGACGGGGCACGAAGTATGAGGTGCAGGAGCTTCCGTTCAGGGAATCTATAGAAACCGATAAGGCCAAAGTCACCTTCTACCCGGCTGGACATATTCTCGGCTCTGCCATGACCTTCGTTGAAAGCGACTTCGGCAACCTTCTTTACACCGGCGATTACCGTACGCCCGCCTCCCCCGCCACCGAAGGCTTCGAACTCCCCGATGCTGAGATCGATACCTTTATCACGGAGGCGACTTTTAGTCTGCCCGTGTACAAATGGCCAAGTTATGAGGAGCTGAAAGCAGACATCATGGGCTTTGCCCGATCCGCTTTGGAAGAAAATTACACGCCCGTATTTCTGGCATATAATTTGGGAAAGGCACAGGAGATCATGCATTTGGTAAAAGACCTGAATCATCCCGTTCAAATTCACGGCGCCGGATTTAAGCTGTGTGAAGTTTATGATCAGGAAGGCATCGATCTCGGCAATTATGAAACTTACAACCGCGATACCTGCGAAGGGAAAATTCTGGTTTGCCCAAGTTCGGCCATCAACAACGGCTTTGCATCCAACGTCCGCAAAAAGCGAATTACCTACTGCAGCGGCTGGGCAGCGATGGAGTCGAGGCGAAGTCAGCTTACCGTAGATAAACTCATACCCATCTCCGACCACCTGGATTTCTTCGAACTCATTTCCCTCTGCGAACACCTTCAACCCAAAATGACTTACATCACCCATACCCCAAACCCGAATGTGGTAAAGCATTATTTGGATGAACGGGGGATTCCATCTCAATCTTTATATATGGAGGCAGAGCCGAATGATTAATGCGAAATTTTAAATTTTAAGTGTTAAGCACCGATGAGTAACCAAGCTCAAAATACCTTCCTACAGCTGGCAAAAACTGCCCAAACGATCAATGAAACGCGAGGGAGTAATGCGAAGATCAAAATTTGTGCGGAGTATTTTAAATTACTGGAAACGGATGAAGATCTGCAAATGGCGGCTCAGTTTTTAGGGGAGGGAGCGTTTTCGGATGTATCAGGGAAGCGGGCTTCGGTGGGGAGCCGCACCTATTCTACACTAGCTGCTGATCTCTGTGAAATCGATTATGAGAAGGTATTTAAACCATCCAAAACAGCGACAGGAAGTTCTTCGGAAGTTATTGAAAAGTTATTTACTAATATTCCTGAATCGAGGGCAAAATGGGACCCTCAACATATATCGCTGCAGGAAGTGAAGTCGATCTATGATCACCTTGAAGAAGTTTCTTCTAGAGCCGATAAGCAGGAGATCCTTACCAATGCATGGATTCAGATGACTCCACTTGAAGTGAAATATTTCCTGCGAATTATGGGGCGGGGTTCGTTACGTATCGGTTTTGAATCAAAAAGTATTGTTTCCGCCATAGCCAAAGCCTTCAAACATAAAGTGGATGAAGTTCGCTACGTGCACATGCTTACCGGAAGCATTGGGAAGACTACAGTTTTAGCTCAGCAAGATAATCTCGCCGAAGCACGATTCAACCTTTTTCAGCCTATTGCATTTATGTTAGCTTCGCCGATCGAAAGCCGGGCAGTCGATAATTATTCTAACTATGTAGCCGAGGAAAAGTTTGACGGAATGCGGTGTCAGATCCATATAAAGGGAGACAACGTAAAGATCTTTTCGCGTGATCTGAATGATGTCACTCAATCATTTCCTGAGATCGTAGAATACTTTACTGAAAGATCGCTTCCTGAAATTGTATTGGATGGTGAGATCTGCGTGTTCAAAGATGATACCATTCTGCCATTTCAGTTATTGCAAAAACGTATGGGACTTAAAAAGCCTTCCAAAAAAGTACTGCAAGAGTATCCTACCCTGCTTATTTCGTATGATATCCTTTTCTATGACGGTCAGCCCATATTTGAAAAAACACTGGCTGAGCGTAGAACATTACTTTCTGAACTGTCGTCGAAATTCAATTTCCCGATCACTACTCAACAACATATCCGGGATAAAGACCACATTGATGAGCTTTTCGAATTAGCACTTGCTCATGGAAACGAAGGATTGATGCTTAAGCATAGGGATTCAACCTATGAATACGGACAACGCAGGAAATCGTGGCTGAAAGTTAAAAAACCCGGCGGCTCCATCGATACTATTATGATGTATGCTCACGCCGGTAGCGGAAAACGAGGTGGCACCTATTCCGATTTCACCCTGGGGGTTTCTGTAAGAGATGATGAACGCTATGAAGAGGAGTTCATCCCGATCGGGAAAGCGTATGGAGGATATACGGATGAAGAACTCAAAAAAATGAATGCTAAGATCAAAGAGATCACTGCAGAAAAGTACGGACCTACTTTAGGGCTGTTGCCGGAGATCGTAATCGAGCTGGAATTCGATGATATTCAGGTTAACAAAAGAACCAAGGCTAATTTTACGCTTAGATTCCCTCGCTTTAAAGCTATTCGCTGGGATCTTTCTCCGGATGACGTGGATACGCTCAAAGACGTAGAACATTTGTACAAGGAAAAGATAGACCAGGAAAGGCTCAGCCAAAAAGATCAGCCCTCATTTATTATTGGTTGATTTACCCCACTCAGCATAAGGCATATCGGTTCACAAACTGTAATCCCTTTTAATAGTATTTAACAATTGAAAGGGAGAGGTTTATAAAAAAATTGGGTTGTTAGACATGAACCTTAAAATAGAGAAATGAAAAAGTTATCATCCTTTACGAAATTATCATTAATAGCCGCTACAGCTTTTATCTTTATTGGCTGCTCAGCAGATGAAGATAATACGGATCAGCGACAAGAGAATAATGTAATTCCATCCGTAGAAGCAGTTCAAGCCCGCTATGGCGCCCTTCCCTTGGTTGAAAGATTCAGCGGAAATGTGCGATCTATAAATCAGGTTGCTTTGTATCCTGAGATCTCCGGTGTTATTGAACAAATATTTGTTCAGAATGGAGAATATGTTGAAAAAGGCGATAAGCTGGTTCAAATGAACAAGAATATTTTACAACAGCAATTACAGCAAGCTGAAGCAGGTTTCAAAATTGCCAATGCCGAGTTAAAACAAGCAAAAGCAAGACTTACTGAAACTCAAAATGAATATAACAGAGTCAAGCAACTTGAAGATAAAGATCTTACCAGTCAGGTTGAAGTAGACCGTGTTGAGGGACAACTTCTTTCTGCTGAAGCCGATGTAGAATTAGCAGAAGCACGGCTTGATCAGGCTGAATCATTGGTTAATCAACGACAAGATGAATTAGGTAAAGCAGTTGTCAGGGCCCCTATCTCAGGAACTGTTGGGCAAAGAAATGCTGAGATCGGAATGCAGGCTTCAGCTAATACTCAACTCTTCCTGATCGGAGATCTATCACGTCTAAAAGTTCAGATCGTACTCACTGAGAGTATGTTAAACAGGATCAATGTAGGTCAAACAGCACGGATTTTAGTGGAAAACAGTGATGGTGAGCAACAAGCAATCAATGCAGAAGTATCTCGGATATCTCCTTTTCTTAATGAAGTTACAAGAAGTACCGAGGCGGAAATTGATGTCAGCAACGAAAGCGACTTACTAAGGCCCGGGATGTTCGTTCCTGTAGATGTTTTATTCGGTGAAAGTGAACAAGCAACACTCATTCCTGTGAGTGCCTTATATACTGACCCTACTACCGGTGTAGAGGGCGTTTATATAGCAACTTCACTTGATTCAGAAATAAAGCCGGTAAGTGATACTTCAGGTAATTCAGAAGGACTTGGAGCAATGACTGCACCAACTCCGGTCCAATTCAAAAATGTACGGGTTTTGGCCCAGGGAAGAATGGAACTCGGTGTTTCCGGTATTGAAAATGGTCAATGGATTGTCACTGTTGGACAGGATCTTTTATCAGAGGGTCGAACACAGGCTCGGGTACGTGCTATGAGTTGGGATCGTATTTTTCAGCTCCAGAATCTTCAGCGGGAAGATCTACTGCGAGAGATCATGCAGGATCGTGATAACGAACCAACCAATGTAAATCTATAATCAAATACCATCATGCCACTTACAGAAACTTCGATAAAGCGCCCTATTGCTACGTCGATGGTCTTTTTGATCATCATTACACTGGGAGTCATTGGATTCAGATTTCTTCCGGTTGATCTGCTCCCACCCATTGAATATCCACAACTGACGGTTGCTACAGACTATGATAACGTAGGGCCTGAAGAAATGGAAACCATCATAACGGAACCTATTGAAAATGCCCTGGCCGGTGTTCCTGGTGTAGAACGCGTACGTTCAAGCTCTGAACAAGGGGGCAGCCGGGTAACACTCGAGTTTGCACAATCTGTTGATATTGACGTTGCTTCAAATGATGTGCGCGCCGCACTTGACCGGGTTCGCGGGGCTATCCCCCCGGAAGCAGATGCTCCCAGAATTTGGAAATTTGATCCTAATAATTTCCCCATAGTGATCATAGGCGCCAATGCTGATATGAACTTAGCAGACCTAACCGTTTTACTAGACCGCGAGATCACCAAGAGATTTGAACAGATCAACGGTGTCGGCTCTATTGATATTTGGGGAGGGATTGACCGAGAAGTTAAGGTAGACATCAAGCGAGATCGTTTGATAGCCAGTGGCTTATCGACCACCGATGTACAACAAGCTATCGCAAGGGAAAATGCTAACCTGCCGGGTGGTAATGTTAATTCCGGTTTGCAACAGCTTTATGTTCGTACTCTCGGCGAATATGAATCCATTGATCAGATCGCAAACACTGTTATAACCACCATTGATTCTAAGCCGATCCGGGTTAAAGATGTAGCCAATGTCTCTTTTGGATATCAGGATCTTGATCGCGTGGTAAGTATTAACGGAGAGCCTATGGTTCGTTTTGGAATCCGAAAACAAACCGGAGCCAACACAGTAGCAGTAGCCCAGCAGATCCGGGAGGAAGTTGAGCAGATCAACAGTCAGCGCAGTGACCTGAATCTTTTTGTAACTACGGATCAAAGTAAATTCATCCAAAGCTCCATTGATAATGTTCAAAGTTCAGCAATGTGGGGTGCTTTACTAGCAGTTCTTGTGTTATATGTATTCTTCAGGAATGGTTCTTCAACTTTTATTATTGCCGTGGCCATTCCAATTTCAATTATCGCCACATTTGCCTTGCTGTATTTCAACGACCTTACCTTAAATCAGATGAGCTTTGGAGGTTTAGCACTTGGAGTAGGCCTCATTGTTGATAACGGTGTAGTTGTTTTAGAAAATATCATCCGGCTGCGGGAAGAAGAAGGAGAAGAACTTAAAACCAGTGCCCTTATCGGTACCAAACAGGTGGCCGGGGCGATCGTGGCATCTACTCTAACAACCTGTGTGATCTTTCTGCCGGTTGTATTTATGCAAACGATCTCAGGTCTTTTATTTCAGGAATTAGCCCTTGTAGTGGTATTTGCATTAGTTTGTTCGCTTTTGGTAGCTCTTACGCTGGTTCCCATGCTTTCCAGCCGTTTCCTCACCATCAAAAAAGGTACCGAACAAAAGAAAAGCAGATTTCAAAAGTATTTCCAGCAACTTGAGATCAAGTACTCACAAGTTCTTGAAAAAATATTACACCACAAACCTGCTGTTTTTGGTATCACCGGTGTTTTAGTGATCGGGAGCTTTTTACTCATCCCTGTTATACCTGTTGAACTTGCGCCCCAAACTGATGCCGATGAGATCGATATCGACCTTATGCTGGCCGATGGTACCAATATAGCAGTGCAAAATGTTTACCTGAAGGAATTGGAAACCATCGTACGTGCAACCGTTCCTATGGAAGATGTTCAAAATTTCACCACAGAAGTAAGAGACGGCCGGGCAGAAGTTGAGATCTCAATGGTCCCACAATCAGAAAGAAGTCAAAGTACATCTGATCTTGCTGATGAGATCCGGGAAAATTTATCCGGGAAAATTCCGGGGGCCGATATCAGAGTGAGTGCTCAGTCCGGTTTATGGATTCTCCGACGCGTATTCGGTGGCGGAGGCGGTGAAGATGTTCAATTTGAACTACGAGGATACGATTTAGAACAATCCTACGAGTTGGCGCAACAAATAAAACTCCGGGTTGAAAAACTTCCCGGTATAGTTGAAGTACGTGCCGGAAGAAGTGAAGGAACTCCGGAAGAGCGTATTCTTTTTGAGCGTGACAGAATAGCTGATTTGGGTCTTGCTGTGCGTGATGTTGCCCAGGTTATACAGACAAATATTGGCGGTAGCCGTGCCGGCTCTTACCGTATTGGCGGAGATGAATATCCGATCACCGTACGTTTGCGGCCCGAAGACAGACTTGGAACTCTTGATATTGATAATATTTCAATCAGAACACCTGATGGCGGAGTACTTCCGATTTCTTCTGTGATCAAAAAGGAAAGTGCGCGTGGACCGGAAGACATTAGCCGTATCAATGGGCAACGGGTAACTAACATCACGGCTAACCTTGACGGCGATATAGCTTTGGGTGAAGCTGTAGAAGCGATACAAGCTGAATTATCTGACTTTCCACTTCCGTCCGGTTTTTCTATCGTGTTTGGAGGGGAATGGGAGGAACAGCAAAAAGCAGCGGCCGATTTCTCCATGTCAATTATCATGGCACTTATCCTCATTTATATGGTGATGGCAGGACAGTTTGAACGTTTCCTTGATCCTTTGGTAGTTATGTTCTCGGTGCCGCTTGCCATGATCGGTGTGATCCCTGCTTTATTACTAACCAGCACTACCATTAATATTCAAAGCCTGATGGGAATGATCATGTTGATCGGTATCGTGGTCAACAATGCCATTGTACTGGTAGATTATATAAACCTCATGAGGCGCGAAAAGAATATGCCGGTTTTTGAAGCCGTAGTTGAGGCGGGACGTCTGAGGTTGAGACCAATCCTTATAACAACTTTAACAACGGTACTTGGGTTACTACCTCTCTCCTTTGGATTTGGGGCAGGGGCTGAGATTCAGGCTTCCCTTGCACGCGTGGTTATTGGAGGGCTAACTGCTTCTACTTTAGTAACTCTGGTATTTATTCCGGTAGTATATGTTACTGCTGATACTGCCCTTGAAAAAGTAAAAGCTATTAGCTGGAATCCATTTGGCAACTCTAAAGAAGTGGAACTGGCTAATTAATGGTGTATAAATAAAGAGCTTTCGTTAACCATACGGAGAGAAATGCCCGCTGATCATGATGACATTGAAAGCCTCATTCAGCGGGCTTTTTGTTACATATAAGTAATCAACCCTCCGACAATTAGCTTACTAAAGCCATTTCGACAGACTCTACTAAAAAGGTTGTTAGTTTTTCATGAGGCAATAAGGTTTCTCCGCTCCATTTAAATTCCAATCCCTCCAGCCGCTGAGCTACCGACTTTTCCCTCCCACCGGATGAAAGAAACACAGGGATCACGATCACATCTCCCGAAATATTTCCCTGTCTTATAGCTGCTCTTAAATGCTCTTTGGCTTGTTCATGGATGGCTTCAGGAGCATCATCACGAACAGTAAGCGCAAGTATATTTCGGAATATTTCAGCCTCATCCTCTCTTTGCATTACCTGAACCTGTGCCGCCAGCGATTCCATTGATTCCACCCAACTGGTGTTATCCTCCTCTCCATTGGGGCCATGAGCTGCAAGCACAACAGTTTCCCTTGCCGGATCTTCACTAAGTGCCAGGATACGATCTCTCAATATGGCTGCAATTGCCGGATGATCATCCAGCGCATCCGTGAATTGAGCAGGAGTATGAATTTCGATCTGATTGAGCATGGGTGGGAAAAGCATATTGTGCATGTAATGCGATTCATCCAATTCAATCCCGGCCATTTCTACGAACTCATCGGTGTAATGCATTACAGGCATGGGATGGTCAGCCAGTTCATCCCGTAATCCAAGCAGATACTCTGCCTGACGGATGATCGGACTATGCTTTGAGATAAAAAAAGGCACAACGATGACCCGGCTTACATTTTTGGCCTCAAGCTTTTGAACAGCTTTCTGAAGAGAAACAAAATTCGCCATCCCCCACGCAAATTCCACCGGGAATTGATCGATCAGTGGCCGGGCTGCTTCTTTCACCAGCTTATTCCAGGTGGTTCCACCGCCATGGGCCATAATTAGTATTCCAGCAGTTGAATTTCCTTCAAAAACGGATGCGCTCATTGCAAAAATTTGTCTTAATTGATGAGTTAGTCTGTATTCAAAGGTACTAAATGCAGAATTATCTTTTAGCTATAACTACTAATTATTCTCAGGCTTCCTGCAGATCCTCTTTCAAAACTTTTAAATACTCCTTTGGTAAAACTTGAAGCAACCTTGCAGCGTCTGAAAGTCCTGCAAGCGTTGTGCCCGAACGCTACGAGGATCTCTGGACGCTCGCAGGTTCTCCTAGGACAATCTGTTCATAAAACTAATCTAACTTAGTCCCTAATAGTCTCAAGCCTCCTGTAAATTCTCTTTAATCACCCGTTCCTGCACATCATGAGGAACCTGTGCATAATGCGAGAACTTCCGTGTGTAAGTAGCACTTCCCTGAGTCATGGATTTTAGCTTCGTCGAATAATGGTCCAATTCTTCGAGTGGTACATGAGCTTTGATCTTTTGAATAGACCCTTCACCTTCCATACCCTGAATTTGTCCGCGACGTGTACTGAGATCCCCCATCACATCACCCATGTAATCAGCGGGTACATTCACCTCAATTTCATACACAGGTTCCATCAGCTGTGGATCGGCTTTCATGAATCCGTCCCGGAATGCCATTAAAGCAGCTGTTTTGAAGGCCGCCTCATTGGAATCTACCGAGTGCATGGAACCGTCATAAACCGAAACCCGAATATCCCGGGAACGACATCCACTCATCGGACCATTTTCCATTTTCTCCATCACGCCTTTTAGAATTGCCGGCATGAAACGGTTATCGATCACTCCACCCACAATACAATTTTGAAATACCAGTTTTCCACCCCAAGGCAGAACATGCTCCTGCACATCACGGACTTTCAGATCATCCGGTGAGGACATTCCTTCTGTATAAGGCTCGATCAATAAGTGTACTTCCGCAAACTGCCCTGCCCCACCCGATTGCTTCTTATGTTTGTATGTAGTCCGAACTCCTTTAGTGATGGTTTCACGATATGGAATTTTTGGTGTTATAAATTCAACATCCAGCTTAAAGCGATTCCTTAGCTGATCTTCGATCACCGCCAAGTGCTCCTCTCCCTGTCCGTGAATAATAACCTGCCGTAACTCCTGACTGTGTTCGATCACTACCGATGGATCTTCCCGGTGAATTTGATGCAAGGCGTGGCCTAGTTTATCTTCCTCTCCTTCTTTCTTTAGTTTAACCGCAGTACGAATGGTCGTAGGCGGGAATTCAATACCCTGAAGCTTCACATCATAACCTTTTTCGTGCAAGGTGTCATTCACTTCTCCATCTTTGAGCTTAACAACTGCTCCAATATCTCCGGCTCGAATCTCGTTGATCTCCATTCTCTTATGTCCTTCCGTCAGGAATAAACTTCCCAACCTCACCGATGAAGAATTCGAGCTGTTTACCAAGTCCATGCCCGGACGAATACTTCCTCCATACACTTTGAAATAGATCAGATCCCCCACATGCGATTCGGAATGAGTCTTAAATAAGAACATCACCGGTTTTCCATCAGGGTCGAGCTCAAATTTTTCACCTTCTTCCGTTTTGGGAGGATTTCCCTGAATTGGATTTGGAGCCACATCATCCAGAAACCCCATTACTCGGCCGGTTCCCATGTTTTTGGAGGCCGTAGAACAGAATAGAGGAAAGATCTGTCCATTTACCAGAGAAATATGAAGTCCTTTTTCCATTTGTTCTTCATCCAATTCGCCCTGCTCAAAATAAATATCCATTAAGGTTTCATCATTCTCTGCAATGGCTTCCACTAATTCCTGGTGGAGTTTTTCGGCTTGTGGTTTAAGCGAATCCGGGATCGGAAGTTTATCAGGCTTTCCTCCTTTTTCAGGAAACTCATACATGGTCATTCGCAGTACATCTATGATCGCGTGAAAATCACTTCCTTCACTATAAGGAAACTGAACCACCGTTACTTCCCGTCCAAATTGTTCGCGGGCTTCGTCCACCGTCTTCCAAAAGTCAGAGTGTTCAGTATCCAGTTTATTGACCACAAACATGGAAGGGACCGAATATTCCTGCACATAATTCCATAGTGAACCTGTAGCTGTTTCAACCCCCCGTTCGCTGTTAAGCACAAAAATAGCCGTGTCGGCGATCCGGACGGCTCCGGCAACCTCCCCGATATAATCCGAAGTTCCGGGAGTGTCGATCAGGTTGATCTTATGTCCGCGCCAGTCCAGATTAAGGAATGATGAATGAATGGACTTTTGCTTTTCTTTTTCTAAAGGATGGTAATCAGAAACGGTATTTTTTTCTTCTATTGAACCTCGTCGGTTGATGGCTCCGGCTTCGAAAAGCATCGTTTCGGCTAACGTTGTTTTTCCGGAGCCCGAATGGCCTAACAACACAACATTACGGATACGGGTAGGATCATATACTTTCATAGCAACTCCTTTTTTAGAAACTTATTCAGTCACTTATACCCTGTGCTTGATTCCGACACAGAGCATAGGAACTTGTTAGTCATGTTACACCAAGTTCTACATGATCCCGGTTCCACACACTCTGAGTTGGAACCTTGATTTAAGCGACAAAATTTAGTGTGTTTTGATGGAAACAGATTTTAACTTGTCAAAAAGCGCGACCAACTTTGCGCCAATAATTCAACGAACAGTACCCATTCTCTTTGAATAGAATGTGAAGAATAAAATAATCGGAAGCACGAATAAATCAACATGAAAAAGATATTGCTGATACAAACCGGAGGCACCATTGCCATGAACGCCAAAGGTGCCGGGGTAGAACTGGATCCTGAGTCGTGGTCAAAAGTGCTATATAAAGAAATTCCTGAATTGAGTGATATTGCTGAGATCACAACCTACCCGTTATTTTTTGAGGATAGTTCTGACCTGAATGCCTCTCATTGGGTACAACTTGCTGACTGTATTGAAAAGCAATACGGCTCCTACGATGGATTTGTGATCTTACACGGGACCGATACCATGGCCTACTCCGCCTCTGCTCTCAGTTTTGGATTAAAGAATTTAGGGAAGCCCGTCATCTTTACGGGGAGTCAGTTGCCCATGAGCACCATACGCAGCGATGCCCGCCGAAACCTTGTGAATGCCATCGAATTAGCCACTATGGATTTCAAGGAAGTTGGAATCTGCTTCAACGACGCACTTTATCGAGGAAACCGTGCCACCAAACTCAGTATTGGCGATTTTGATGCCTTTGGCTCCCCGAATTCCTCTCCCCTCGCTGATATTGGAATTCAGATCGAGACCCGGGTTTCAGCTCAATTCGGTTCCGGCAAACTGGAAAACAAAGCCACTTATTCAGATGAAGTCTTTGTGCTTACGGCTCACCCCAATTTAAACCCTGAGTTATTGGAAGGGTTAAACCTAAATAAGATCCGGGCCGTTATCCTTAGGGCATTTGGAAGCGGAAATTTCTGCATCAAAGGACAAAACAGTCTGCTTCCGTTTCTGGATAGATGCCGCAAAAAAGGGGTGATTGTTGCCATCGTATCTCAGGCCGATTATGACTCCGTTGATCTTACGCAGTACACCGCCGGCCGTGCCGCCCTCAAGCATGGAGCCATCAGCGGAAATGATATGACAATGGAAGCCGCCCTCACCAAACTCATGTTTTTATTAGCACATTACGATTCCAAAACCGATATTGAAGCGTTGTTTCAACAGTCCATAGTGGGAGAACTTTAAAAAAGGTGTTAGGTTTTAGGGGCAAGGTGTTAGATGAATTCATGCCTCTAAAAACTAACACCTCATATCTAACACCTAAAACCTAAAAAGATGTTTTTCATATTTGATTTAGAGACCATTCCGGATATTGATTTCATTCGTCGTGTACTAAATGACCCAGACTCTGATGAGGAATTGCTCTTGGAAAAGGCGAGTGAGGAACTCGCCCGAAATGCCTCCGGCTTTCTGCCGCCTATGTACCACCGCATGGTTTCCTGGGTTGGATTGTGGATCGAAAATACCGGCGGACCCAAACAAAAAGTAGCCTGGAGTGGTGAAAATGAAAAGGAAGGCCTGATCAAAATATTTGATGCTATTGGCACCTACAAAGATTTTGGTTTGATTCACCACAATGGCAAAGGTTTTGATATTCCCGTACTCACCTACCGCGCCATGAAGCACGGATTGCAAATGCCTGTGCGTATGAACGATTATGATATCCGGTACCGATACAGCAAGCACAATATAGACCTCGTGGATGAATTCAGTAATTATGGGGCAAGCTCATGGCCTAAACTGAAACATCTGGGACAGCTGATCGGGATTCCCTTCAAGCAAACCGGAGAGGGGAATCAAGTGTATGAAATGTTCAAACGCGGTGAACTGGATCTGATCGAACACTATTGCTATGAAGATGTGATGGCAACCTATATCGTTTGGCTATACCACCAATTTACGGCCGGTCATATTCCCGAAGATCAGTTTAACAATTTAAAAGACCGGGCACTGAGTAAGTTAGAAGAGATACAAACAGGGCCACCGGAGTAGTTTTGTTTGCATTTCGCTCATGCAGAAGTTAAATCATTTAAAATCTATTCTTAAAAGGAACAGATGTAGGAGAGCATCGTTAGTTTAATTAAAGTATCCAATCAAAATAAAATAAAATTTAATGCTTAAGTATATTTTATCGATAACTCTCGCACTTTCCATGTTGGCTTGTGGATCAGACCAGGAAGCTCAGGGACCGGAACAAAGCCCAGCTGACCAACAGGCACAGCCGCAATTTCAACCTAACCAGTCTGCTCCAAATATTGAAGTTTCTGATGAAGAAGTAGAAAAATTTACCGATGTCTCGATGTTAGCACAGCAAATTCAGTCAGAGTCTCAACAAGAGATGCTTGCCATTGTAGAGGAAGAAGGGCTTGATGTAGAAACCTATAATGTTATTGCAGAGTCTCGCTTTAATGACCAATCTGATGATCAGCTTGATGTGAGTGCTGAAGACATCGAAAATTTCGAATCTGCATCAGCAAAAGTAGAAGAAATTCAGCAGGAAGTTGAAGTTCAGATGACAGAAGCTATTGAAGCTGAAGGAATGGAAATGGATCGCTTTATGGAGATCAATATGGCTATGCAACAGGATCAGGCACTGCAACAACGCGTTCAGCAAATGATGATGAAGAACATGCAACAACAGGCACAGCCACAGGGTCAATAACTTTCCTGTTTTTATACAGAATTTATTAAAAGGAAAGAGCTATCTCTTTCCTTTTTTTGATTCAAGACCCTCTATCCGCTCCAAAGCAGAGCATAGGAGCGAGGGAGTAGTTTTCTAGTGTATTATTTATTATTGACCTTTTATATCAATCATAAATTCTTCCTCGTTCCACACGCTCTGCGTTGGAACGAACCTATACGACCCGATTCTTATCACTGTAATCCGGCACGTCTCCTCTATAGCCAAATATGGTTTTGATCAACTTCACTGACCATTCGCTTTGGTTTTTGATGTACCATTGGTCAGCAGCACGTCTTGCTCCCAATCCCCAGCTTGGATAGGGATGGATGGTATCAGCGATACCACGCATGGAAACGCCGTTTTTCATAGCCACTGCATATTCGGAGATAAACTCTCCGGCATGTGCTCCAACTACCGTAGCGCCCAATATCTTTCCTGATAACTTTTTGGCAAAGATCTTTACTAACCCAATATCCTCACCTTCCGAAACTGCCCGGTCGATCTTAGAATATGGCAAACGATAGATCTCGTACTTTGCTCCTTCTTCTCTAAGCTGTTTTTCCGTTTTACCGACATGCGCCAATTCCGGATTGGTAAAAGTAACCCATGGAACCAGATCTTTTTCGATCTTCATCGGCACTACTTTAAGCAGAGCTTTGGTTGCAGCGATCTTGGCCATGTGATCACTCATGTGTGTGAACTGATATCGCCCGGTAACATCACCGGCTGCGTAAATATGTTTTTGATTGGTACGGCAGGATTCATTGACAGTAATATTCCCCTTTTCAATCTTGACGCCTGCAGATTCTAAGTTCAGTGAGGAAGTATTTGCCCGCCGGCCGGTAGCCATTAACAAAGCATCTCCTTCGATTTCTTTCGAAGTTCCGTCAATTTCTACAAACACTTTGATCCTGTCACCTTCTTGATCCACTTTTTGAACGGCAGCATTTAATTCATACTGAACTCCTTGTTTCTCCAATTCACGCCTCAGAATCTCAACCAACTCAGGGTCATCATTTACCATGATCTGTTCAGCCACATCAATGACAGTAACTTTTGAACCCAAGTTTGCAAACGCTTGCGACATCTCAGTACCAATGGGGCCGCCTCCTATAATGAGCAATTCCTTAGGAAGTTCTTCAATCTCAAACAAGCTTTCATTGGTCAGGTAATCCACACCATCCAGTCCCGGAATAGGCGGCACAAATGCTTTTGCACCGGTTCCGATAATAAATTTTTTAGAAGAAACGGTTCGGGTTTCCCCGTCTTCGAGTTTGATATCAACGGTATGCGAATCTTTAAACGAAGCCGAACCAAATACAACCTCGATTCCCATTTCCTCAAAGATCTCGGGACGATCTGCATCTTCATATACTTCTCTCCGCACCTTATCTACATGCTGCATCACCTTTTTAAAGTCGATCTCTGGCTCCCCATCTATCAACCCAAACTTCCCGGCTTCTTTTATTTGTTGAGCTACTTTACCTGCTTTGAGCAATGCTTTGGAAGGAATACAACCGGTCCATGTACAATCGCCACCCAACCGATCAACTTCTACCATCATCGTCTTTGCCCCAAAGTTGGCTGAAATCCCGGAAGCAGTAAGTCCGGCAGCTCCTCCACCTATCACGATCATATCAAATTCATACTTTGCCATCTATATCCTTCTTTTTATAAACTGACGCTATCAAACTTAGAATACTTACATCAAAAAAGAAGACAGCATTCATTTTGATCTCAATTCTAAAACAGATCTTTTGAATTAAAGTAAAGTTTAGGCAATGCAGACTGGCTGTTATTCTTCGTCAGAAATTCAGCAACTTCTTTTTGATTGGCATATCTGTAGTCAAAAACAATATTCTCTGAATTTCCAATAATAGCCACAGGAGATTTCATGTCCCATAATTTTGTAGAGAGCCACACTTCATTAAGATCACTGTATTTGCGTGTTTTTTTGGTAAAAACTCCTTCTTTAGTAAGCTCATCTTTATAAAAATGTACTCTATGCTTTTTTGCATACGCTATAAAATAGATCGAGCTCGAAATACCTGCACCAAATATTATGGTAAGAAGTATACTATTCGCACTGCCAAAACCGACCACTGACCATAAACTAACCATTAAGTATATCAACAATGAGAGAGCTGTTATTTGCGTGAGATAGACAAACCATTTCCAACTCTTCTTTAATTTCAATATTACTTTTTTATCACTCATACTTTCCCCTTTGCGATGATATTTAAACCATTATAAAAATGTATCTCAACATTTTTAGATTATTTAATTCATCTTAATATAAGTATCCCCGAAATACAACAGGCAAAGAGTTTTATACCCCTTGCCTGTTTTTGTCATGGACATTTATACAGTTTGCTATGTCTCAAATGCATTCAATTCCCGAACCGGTGCATCCTCATTATTCTTACGCAGGGTTGACTGTGCTGATGCCAAATGAGCAACAGGAACTCTGAACGGAGAACATGATACGTAATCCAATCCTGTTTCAAAGGCGAAATTGATGCTGCTTGGGTCTCCTCCATGTTCACCACAAATACCCACTTTAAGACTCGGATTGGTCATTCTGCCCAGCCGTGTTCCTGCCTGAACAAACTGACCCACTCCTTCTTCATCCAATACCTGGAATGGATCCTGTTTCAATATTCCCCTTTCGATATAGGCCGGAAGAAATTTAACAGCATCATCACGGCTAAAACCATAAGTCAGCTGTGTCAGATCATTTGTTCCAAATGAGAAAAAGTCAGCTTCTTCAGCAATTTGATCAGCCAATATAGCTGCCCGGGGAATCTCGATCATGGTGCCTACTTTATAATCCACAGTCTCATCTGCTTCTGAAAGTATCTCATGGGCTATTCGGTCAACGATCTCCCGCTGATTTCTGAACTCCTCAATACTTCCCACAAGTGGAATCATGATCTCAGGAAGTACCACTTTCCCCTGTTTTACCAGTTCTATAGCAGCTTCTATGATAGCCCGGGTTTGCATTTCGGTGATCTCAGGGTAAGTAATTCCAAGCCGACAGCCACGGTGGCCCAGCATCGGATTAAACTCTTTAAGCTGATTCACT
>Ga0136596_1000173_pt1 | contig 34542 bp, 39 predicted proteins | sample AntRauTorcE11897_FD_101387 | JGI IMG/M metagenome (GOLD analysis project Ga0136596, IMG submission 101387) | Saline lake microbial communities from Rauer Islands, Antarctica - Metagenome Torckler E11 #897 | ecosystem: Environmental > Aquatic > Non-marine Saline and Alkaline > Saline | place... | reverse complement strand
TTCATGCCAAACTTTTCAGCAATCTCAAATTTAGAATCGACTAGTTTAGAACCTGCCATTTCTGTAAGACTTGATTTGATAAGTTGCATAGCATCAGCAACTTTCCCTTCTTTAATAAGATCAACAAACTGTTGTTCTGTATTCATGTTAACCACCTCTGGTTGCTTTTTATTTAAATCTTTAAAATCCACCAGACTCATCTTCTGGCGGTTCATATTTTTTGGATTTCTTTTCTTCTTCAATCAACTTATCTTGCTCATCAATTTCTTCATCAGTCTGTTTAAGAATTTCCCTTCTAATGAAGTCATGTGAATAATATTTATCCACATACTCATTCAAATCCCTAAGTATCTCAAGACGGTCCCGCAACATTTCAAATTTCTTCTGTTCCTCAAGGTACATATCCTGTGAGTAAATGAAGCGTATTTTTGTCTTGATCTTATTCCATTCTTGAACAGTCATAACCCTAGTTAGGATTAATTCGGTTTTAATAAGGTCAAGAAACATCATATTGAAACGTTTCTTGACCTTAGAAACAAACTTACCAAATTTTAGTTCGTCCCGACTGATTTCGGTATCTCTACCAAGTGAAACGATTGAATCAGATTCTAATCTTGAAACTGGAATGTTTAGTGCTTTATAAAGGCGTTTAAGAAAATATGTAACGTCTTCAATGTCGCCTAAGTTTGAGCCACCCGCAAGCGTACTAACTTCTGTGCCTTTACCTGTTCCACTATTACGTGGTAGCCAGTAGTCTTCCTGCATTGTCTGTAGGTGGCGAGAATCTTTAAATGAACCACTCTCAGGATCGTATGACATACGATTCCTATAGTTGGCTTTCAAATTCTTCATGTACTGTTCTGCTTTACTCTTTGTCAAGCCAGTAACATCTACATAAAAAACTCTACGTTCTGGTGCGCGGGAAATACGATAAACAACTAGCGCATTTTCCATCATACGTAATTGGTTAGCAGGCTTTACAGCCTTGTGTAACCAGCTTATAGCGTAACCTGTCTTACTATCCTTCATACCGGATGTAATGTATGTGATAGCGTCCTTATCAAGTTTCAGGGCTTCTTTAAACTGTGCGTCTGAACCTTTCTTAGTATTCTTAGCAGTGTCGTCTTGAATATTTTCGTTATAGATGAAATATTCAAGGACATCTTCAATGGTATTTGTTTGTTTGCTGTACTGAATATTTCTATACTTGGTTACATAACGTGGATCAAGTTCGATAATATCAAGCAAACCATTTTTAGCTACTTGGTTTTTATCAACAACTTTTTGATATGACAAGCGACCATCAACATAAAAATCTTTAAATCGTCTATGGATAGTTGAGTTAAGATCAAGGATGTCTGCGATCTTATCCCATTTTTCATAAACAACATCTTTTATCTTTTCAGACAAATCAGCTTCGTCTATTTTTGATAGATCAATTGTTACAGGGGCTTCGTCATCATCACCAAACGTTACAGCTTCGTTTACAATATCCTCAACAGCAAAATCTACTTCATTATAGCTTGCAATTTCCCGATACCTCTCAATAAGATCGGCTTGATTATTATACGTAAAGTCATAATTTAGGATAAACTCATTAATAGAGTCTTCCAATTCAACAGCACCATCATCATTATTGGTTGCTATTTGATTAGAGTGAATTGAATCTATCTTGTCTTCGTCATGTAATGACTTTTTAGAAAGCCAGTTAAACATTGTATTCTTTTGCATAATCAGCATAGACCTTTATTTTAAAATGATCAGGGAATAATAAAAGCTCCCTGATCTATTTAGTCATTGGTATAATTAGCTAGTTGTGTTTGAATTCATATCAGAAAATTGGAAACTAACCTCAAATTCTTCAATGGCGTCATTGGTATCTTGACCAAGTTCGATTGGAGAAATAACAGAAGGCCACGCCATACGAAGAACATATTCTTTGATACGGTTATCGCGTGAATCCAGTTGATATACTGTTACAGTTGCAAAGTATTCATCTGGATCAGTAATACCAGTATTTGAATTGTATCCATTAATGCCGTTGTGCCAGAATTCGAAGGCGTCACGTAATGCAAAGTCTGTATCATTAACAAACGTTGCTGTCCATTCTTCAAATGTACGATCACCCGCAAGTTTCAATGTACGACCACGGAAAGGACGTTCAATAATACCAAGGGTTGATCCCGGTAGTGATGTTGAACTAACCAAAAATGGTGTTTTTCTAATTTCCTCAGAACCCCCCGCAAAAGCGGGAAATTCAACTAGGACTTCAAAGCGGTTGCTTCGTGCGCCACCACCAGAAAGATTAGCTTTAAATTGACTAATGCTCATTTTATATCCTCTTATTATGCGTTTTCGATTTCATCGAAGTCTAGTCCTGTGCCTACGGCCACAAAATTTAGTCGAATCACGTTGATACTTTTTGCAGGTTTGACGAAAATATCACCAACGAATTCGTTAGAGTCAATAACCTGTGGCGTGTTATTAGTTTCATCACAAACAACGCGCTTATCGTAAATACCACGGCGACCTTGAACATTCTCAAGATATTGATCAGTGGCATTTCTAAACAGCGAACGTGTGATATTATCGTTAAGCTCAAAAAGCTGATAACGAGCAGCACGGCTAATAGCACGTTTAATAACAATGAACAATGTACGCACGTTGATTCTGTTGAACGCGGAAGGTGCTTTCAATAGAGTCTTGTCACCCCATAGAACAGTGCCTTCACCCGGAAACGCTACAATAGAGTTGATTGAAGACTTGTACAATCCATCTCTTTGTGCTTTATTGGGGCTATATGCCAACTTGATAACGTTTTTAAGCTGTCCACGATTCAAACCAGCGGGCGAGAACCAAGGCTCTGCGGTAACGAATACACGCGAATGTAGGCCAGCGGCATCAGAATCACAGGGAATCCAAATAGACTTATCGTTATATTTGTCATTTACAAGCTTCCAGTTATCAGTAGCGAATCCATAGGATGTATTTTTATTAAGCGTGACATTGAAAAATTCATTCAAATCTGCAATCACGGTTAAGTTGTTGTACACATCACCAAGTTCAGGACTTACAAACGCTACAGCATCACCACGACTTTCACATACATCAATTGCGCGGATTTGACCAGTGATATCAGAACCAGCGGTAAACAGACGAATGATATCTACAGTGTCAGAATTGTCGAACAGATCAAAACCTGTTGCAAAATCTGCGTTAGCTGCATCATTATCATCAAAACCACCAACTAGAGTTGTATCATATACACCAGTGGTAAAAACAATCTGGTCTGCATCGTAGCAATAAACATAATTTGATTGGTTTTTCAGGGCTTCGTAAACAAAAGCCGTAGTACCATCAACTTTTTTATCGCCTTGGATTTTTGTAAGAAGTTCATATTTCTCGACAACACTACCGACAACACCAGTGATTAAACCAGAAGCATCAATAACAATCATGTTGAATTGATCGCCTGTTGGGGCATAATCAAATTCTTCCTCAAATTCCCATCCAGAAAATCCAGTAGAGTCAGCAGCAACGATACGCAATGAGTTAACTAGAGTACCTGCATAGCGACCAATGAATGATGGAGCCTGAATTGTGAATGTTGCATCAGTAAGTGCATCAAACATTTCTTCATTTTCTACAAGAATTGAACTTTGACCAGCGGTATCAGCATCAGCAGCGATAGCGTTTAAAGCAAGATCACCAACAATACGCACAATACGCAACGGTACGCTGTATAGCATGTAGTTTGCGGCTGAATGAAAATATAGGGCTGTCTGACTATCAGGCTCCCCAAAACGTTGTACTAACTCACCCTCACCAGTTGTGATGGTGGATATTTTATTTACCGGACCCCAATTAAAAAGCCCGACATAACCAGTAGCATTTGACGTTATACTTTGAATAGAAAATGACAAATCCTTTTCTCTGGTAATTACACTAGGAGAATCCATATTACTAACCTCATTTTTGTGAATTCAGTGATTTTATTCTATTTATTTATTCGAACATTCAAAACCCATCAAAGAAAGAATCGCTTGTAACTTTCCCTTCTGCAATTCCCCAAGGATTAGTTGGTTTTTCTATTTCCTCATCATCACTATCTATAAATCCAAAGGGCATCAAATCTTCATTATCTTCCCTTTGTTTAATTAGGTCTTCTCTAGTGTTTATATTGGTCATATCTTTAAAGTATTGTTGAGTTGTTGCCCATCCAAACAATACGCAACACATAACCATATCATCATTAGCACCAGAATCGGCTTTATAGGTTTTCCCTTTAGGGACAAACGTACCAAACTCATCAATGATCGTTTTATCGTTAAGCTCAATTCTTTCATTCTCAATAAGAGACTTAATGTTCGAACATCCAACAGACTTAACAGGTGTTGTAGTTCGCACACCCTGCTTACAATCAGCACCAAACCACATAGTTTGTCTGCCTTTGATTGATTTAGTCATCAATAATTCTTCATATTCATATTCATCAAACAAAATAGATGAAACCTGTTCACCTATATCATTTATCTCAACTAATACCATTGCTTCATTGTAGTATGTCGCAGTTGAGTATATAATAGATGGGTATAACAATGGGGATATTTTGTTATTCCTATATGTAGCAACAACTCTATAAGGCATTTCTGTTACATCAAACACAACGAATGCACTATAATCTTGACCAAGGCCACGACTCACATCAACCATCATTGCATATACACGACCAGCTTCCGGCTCAAAATAAATCTTTACATCGTTCTTTATTTCTTCTGGTGAACGTTCAACCAAGTTCATCAGAACATTACCTGATATAAGAGAGTTGATTGACCCTCTAAATTGAACCTCATGTTCCTGATCAAACTGTTCCTGCGAAGTATTTGCAATCTGTTCCTGTTTCCATTCCAGATCACGCCCCGGCACCATATCCCAAGTAACTTTATGGTTAACGTATTTGTTAATGTTTTCTCTGGATTCGGTATACAGCTTGTAAAACAACCCACGCGCCCCGTTTGGAGTAGATGACACGATAACTTGTGAATTCTTACCAGATGTAATTACAGGGTAAGTGGATTCATAAAAAGCCATATCATTACGTAGGAAGGCACACTCATCTATATATAACAGTGAAATAGATTTACCACGTATAGAAGATGATGTGGATGTAGCACAGAATATCTTTGAGTAGTTGGCGAACTTCATTGAACGCTTGTTATACTCAGATACACCACACTTCAAAAAATTGGGTAGATTTTCATAAGACATCTGCACACGTTCCATGATTTCTTGTGCTTGTGCTAATCTGTTAGCTAAAATAGCAGAGTCTTTTGAATCATTGAATGTGTTGAACCAAAGTATATAAGCAGCGGTTGTCTGCGTATTGTGTGTTGGTAACAGTGTTTCGCCACACAAAAACATATGATCTTCATCAGAAACAGTTAAACACTGCATATAAACCTTTTTATCATCATCTAATTTCTTGTATGATGATAGATAAATTCTTTCATTTTTTGGATGAGACTTACAATTATGCTGTCTTTCAAGTTTTCTTGGTAATTTGAATAGTTCAAATTTATCAACAGGTACACAAAACACCAAAGTATAATATGGATCATTATACCCCTTGACATATTTTTCTCTGATTGTGGTTTTTATACCCAATGTAGATAATACTAACCTGACTTGATCAATAAGAGATTTTGATTTTTGGTAAAATTCGCATGATCCATTTTTAGCACAATACCCATCGGAGTCCATTAATCCACGAATGAGATTAATTCGTGTTTCTATATCATTATAGATATAGTTATCAGGAATGTGTTTGTTATTTGTTAGGTTTTCTAATCTGAGATTTTTATGTAATCCATCAATTCTAAATTTACCCGTGGATTCAGTTCTTTTATCCAGAGAAAACTTACCCTTCGTAATTGGTAATATCGAATTATAAAAGTTAAAATCATCAATATGACCAGTGATAGAACCGCCTTGATTATCACCATCACCAAGCCACAAACCTAGTGTGTATGGATCAATAGGAACTTCTTTTGCTTCAAATTCCAAAGGTTTTGTAATATCAATCCACAAGCTACCGGGAGTTTTATATTTTCTAACATTTTCAAACTCAGAAATCATGTATTCTGTATTACGAACATATTCTGATTTATTTTTGTTTGATGATTTAAACGCCCATAGATGCTCACCACACGCCTTTATTTTTTGTCCATTATCAAATATAAGTTCATATTGATTCATATCATTACGTTGTTCACTTATAAACGTAACATCAGTCTTCTTTCCATTTCTACCATAAATTGTATCACCAACTTTAAGATCACCATTTTTAACAAATCCGTTTGGTGTCATGATTGGTGTATCAAGATCAATCATCTTACCTGTTTGCCGGGCTTGTAGAGTGATAATAAATCGGTTGTTCTGATACTTATCTAATAGTTCTTCCTGATAATCGTATAGGTTGAAGGGAATTACACCATCATCAATAGAAATAATCTTAATATACTTCTGAGTGAAGTACGAACAATCTTTCATACACTTAATATATTCAAGCTTCTGCATTAATGAATATTCTGGTTTTTCTTTCTTATTCAGAATTTGTTCATTTTTTTGATAATAGTATGCATTGCCAAGCTCAATATCATCAATTCGAATTCCATAGGTATTCTTTTTAATGTATTTCTTGACTAGAGTTCTATTGTCTTTTACAAACTCTCTTATATTAAATGGATGAATTTGCATAATTAGTCGTCATCACAATCATCAAGCAGATCATCGACGCCCTTTGGTTGTTTCTCGTCATTGTAGTAATTGTTTTGAGTGTTATGTACAGTCTTTGCAACTTTACCAGTAGAACCAGTTTCTTCATCTAAGTGTTTGTGTAGAGCCATAAGGTCTTTACTCATATCTGAGATATTCTTCATAAGAGTGCTGGATACCTCAAAAGCCCTTGGATGCTCAGATTCTTTAGCAAGCATGAGAGAGCCTTCTAAAGCGCTTGTACCACGTTCTATCAGACCCCTAAGCACGGTTCTGGTATAGTTGTAATCATCGTATACGTCGCTGTCACGCTGTTCTGCGGGGACTTTAGACTCTACAGGTGTGTATTCAACAAGATCAAAGCTTTCACGCGAGGATTCTCCCTCATCGTTGAGCGTATCTAGCTCAGAATTTACGTCATACTCGATACCGATAAAGGCTTCTATATCTCTATTTATTTTATCTCTTTTGCTCATGTTTGAATAACACCTTCGCCTATGATATCCGTTTCTAATATTGTGTCAGGGTCATTAAGATCGTAGTAATTAAGCGTGATAGTTCTAATAACTCCCTGATCACTTGAAGGCATATACAAAAACCCCTCTACTTCAAAATTGAATGTAGAAATGAGAGTCTTTTCATCTTCCATCATACCTTGATAATCATCAGCCAAAGTTGAATCAGTCATCTTGACATTCAATGATGTTTCAATGCCTAAATCTGGATTCTCAGTAATATTGACATTCAATGATGGATTGAACCACGCCGCGATTTGTTCCATAATCTGAAACATATCGTCCAAGTTCTTAGTTCCAACAGTAACTTCGTAGTTAAAAATGTAGGGAACCCTATTAAGTTGTTTGTTGACGCCACCAACTATAGTTCTATCCACGCCTTGTTGGTACATGTAGTCATGTTTGTTCTGGATTCTAGTAGTGTCACGATTCCATCCAGTCATAACAAACCCGATACGAGGAAATTTAATCTGGTAATGGGCATCATCGTTTTCATACTTTTGTGCAATATCAAATTTCTGTCTTGATGAATATGACAAAGGAATCTTAATCTGCTTACCATCTTTTCTAACAATTGATATGTTATTAAAGAGAGTACCAAATGCGGCAGTGTATGTTCTTATAGAATTATGGTAAAAGTGTTGTTCTAGTGCAGCCATATTATTTCACTCCAAACGGATCATTGACGTTAAAATCTACAAAAGTATCAGCTTCGGTTTGAATGTCTTCGTTATCACCATATTCCTCTGTGTCTGTTGCTGTATCAAAGTTAAGAATATCGTTATTGATTAGATCATCAATTGTGTTATCACCAGTGGCGAAGTTTTCATAAGAGAAATCGAATGTTTCTGTTTTAATTTCCCATACATATTGTTTACCCAATTCATAGAATGGGCTTTCATCTTCTACGTGTTTAATAGAAAGAAATGACTTGGTTAGTGGTAAATAGATCAGATCACCGACTTGAGGCTTGTTAATAGTGGCATCATTTAAGTCCATTTCTTCGCTAAATCTTGTCTTACTAACAATTAAAGTAGCGGTATCTTTTATTTCAAGCCCAAAGTTGGTGATCATATCACCACCCCCACCAAAACCGTCAACATTAGCGGGATACATTTCTATTACATAGCTATTGTTAAAAGCAGATGTCGGGTCTTCGCCAAACAGAGAATCGTAGCTCACCAAAGTTCTAGGTAGATAATTCATATCAATACCTTTCATTTGGATAGCTTCAATTACAAGATCATCCTGTAGGTCTTGTTCGCTTTCTTCATTGTAATTACTAACGTATGAATTTGTTGTCATGGTTATGCACGTAATTAGTGGAATCTATTAGTATTTATAAAAAATAAAAAGGCCGCATATTAGCGGCCTAAGATTTATTATTATTGTTTGACTATTATTATTGTTTTGTAAGATAATCAAAGCCGAGATGACCAAGTATAATAGATGCAAATACAGCACATTGAGTAATGATAATTCCATTAAACTCAGAAACAGATTTTGCTTGTTCTGTGTCCATGTAGAATGTACCCCCAATCATATAAAATAAACAGATGAATATAAGGAATACAAAGGACGTAATAGCTGAATTTCTTCTAAATCTACGTTTTTTAAAATCCATTTCTCTATTTTGTTTACGTTCTTTCTCTGCTAACTCATGTTCTGATAGTTCTTCATGCTTTGTCATTCTTGATACTTTTCCATATTTATGAGCTACTTTTTAGCCCATGAAAAAATCAATTGGGAGCGAATAACGAGATTCTAATTCTTCCTCTAACTGTTGTTTCTCTGTCAGGGCTTCATCGTAAATCTGTTGTCCGTTAACACTAACACCACCTAGCAATTGTACCTCGCCATGTTTTTTCATGTTGCTACCCCACTGTTCTTTGAACAGAACAGTTACATACTTCTTTAACCAGTAGTCATTAAAAACGGATGTATAATCATTAGGGTCTATAAGTTTAAACACCCTGAATGCAATAATAGTACCAACCGCATAGTTATCGAGGTCATTGAAAAGTTCAACCCTATTCATATGTCTTGTATGTTGCAATCTAGGGGCTGCATTCACAAGATCATTAATGGACTGGATATTGACCATACTCATGTAATAATTCAGTGAATCTAAAGACTGAAATGGAGAAATATTCTGTAAAGCAACTTGATACTGATAACTGAACATACCAGAACCAGCAAGGGTTTCACTTAGATTAATCGTTTCAGCAACAATAAGAATGTCATTAGGCATCGTCAGATACCCGTTATCAATGTCCAATTGAGTTAGTGCGTAGGCTATCCATGTTTCCTGTGTTGCGTCATAGTGTTGTTCCTGCCACTTCTGGAATGCTTCATCAATGCGGTCTTCAAGTTGCCCATCAGCAGCATTAATTCTGATAACAGGTTTACCCAACTTCCTAAGACAATATTGTTTTAGGTCTTCTCTAGTTGATGGAATAGCCATTACAAGATCACCCATGTTGAATCTGGATTAACGGTAACGGTAACACCAGTGTCTACCATAGGGTTAACACTAAGAGCATTTTTACCAGTTGGAATATTCTTATCAAATTCTATAAGTTGACTAAATGTAAGGATACCACTATCGGTGTCATTTGCTGAACCAGATAGATCAGCCCAAGTTCTCAAATCTTCTATAGATGTAATACTTGTAACATCAGTAACAACTTTAAAAAGAGGAATTATGAAAGAACCCGGAACGGAACCATCTTGATACACTCTAATCTCTGTAATATTTGGGTCGGTATACAAACCAATAATACTAATTTGTGATGCTGGAATTGTAACAGTACCACTAGCAACATTAAGGACACTACTACCTGTTCTGATTTTTCCCTCTGATACAGCAAAATCAAAGCCGATAGTACCCGCTTCATCGTACTCAAATGAAGCGGCAATAGTGCTATCAATAAGGTCATTTATCTTTGTGCGCCATGCATTAAACGTATCATTCGTTTCTAGTTTAGACATTCTTTATCCTTAATAGTTCTTCTATCTTTGCTTCAAGCATTTCTATACGACTTTCAAGCCTATTTTCGCTTTCTATTCTCGCCATAATAGTGCGCTTGGCTTGCTGTGCCTTCCGTAAAGCATTCGAATCTGTGTTAACTATGGCCCATGATTCAGGATCACGGGCCAAGCTTTCATTACCTTTTACCTTTAACATATTATTTATGTACCAAGGGCGATAGTTCTAAAGTTTTTAACTCTAGGGATGTTGGAATTAGAGGCCGACAACATAACGATCTTGATTTGGAATACGTTGAATGAACCAATTGATTCAGCCTCGTACTGAGCTTCATTAAATATTTCACTGTCATTAGGGGAAGCAGCAACAATAACATCAAACTCAGTCCAATCAGAAGCAATGACTTCCTCATCTGTACTACCCACCCTGTAATACACGCGAACATTTGACGTTTGAGGACGATTGACATCCATGAATGTTTTGATCGAACCAGCGGAATCTTTCAACCCTACAGGTTTAGTAACGTACCTAGCAATCGCATTTCCACTATCCTGATCTGCGCCAGTTTCCGTTAATGATGCTGGATCATTAATAATGTTAGAAACAGCAATACTACCGATACGGTTTTTATCAATAACAGGAGAAAGATATTCATTCTCTGTAGTCATTGTGCCTGAAATAGTTAATGCAAAACCCCCACTGTTATTGGTATCATTATCAATTGTATTAGGAATCACCCAAGGATTACGTAAGTTGTGATCATCTTTGGGAATCAAAAATTCCTGATACGTTGTGTTTTGATAGGGGGTTTCTGTTCCATCAATTGACTTGCCGCTAGTACCCGTTAGAAGGTAACTCGTTTCTGTTCCATTAAAATTCAATTCTTCAAACATGGGAGTGATGTTATTAAACAGATAGTTTCTATCAGCAACAACATCTCCACCGCCAATCAGGCCAGTATCAGTAGCGGTTGTACTTGGTACGGTAAATTCAACATTGTTATTATCCAATACACCAATAACTGTATGTGTAGCGTTTAGATCAGTACCCGTTATACCGTTACCTGTTACAGCGCCAGTTACAGAAAAACGCGATCCAACAAACAAGCCGTGATTGGGAATAGTGATTCCAACCGTTGAAGTTGAAATGTTAGTCTGGATGGGGTTAGCATCCAAAAATAATGGCTCTGGTGATAGATTATTAAATGTTGGAGTACCAACTATAGCAGTATCAAACTCTGCATATCTCAGAGCAAATGTCAAGTCTTTTGTTTGATCAGCAGTCCATGTAAAGTTATTCTCTGATTTGAACAGTACACCACTGTACGGCTGTTTGCTGATATACTTCTGAGTAGTAATATCCTGTTCACCAAGGCCAGCAACGTATACGTTATAATCAATCGAGTTAGCCAGAAGAACGATACAATACTCTGTTTCATTTTTCAGGTAAACGGGATCACTAAATGTGAACGTAGTAGCAACAGTAGCATTTGTGCTTATTGTAACCTCAGATGTGTTTAAAACAGTTTCAGAATAAGGGATGATTTTAGTTCCCGGCATTCCATTAACCATTTCACGAATCTGTAATGTAACAGGCGCATTAGCATCTTTTGTTGCAAAGAAAATATCAACACTTGTTAAGAACAAACCACCTTCACGCTCAACATAGAAAGATTGTGCAAGCGGGTCGCGTCTACGCGCTCTACGGAATGTAGAGCTATTTTCTTGTGAAGCACTGATTGTTGATGTGGTCAAGATAGAACGCTGTCTTGTTTCCAACAAACCCTTGGCACTATAGTTTGATTCTGCGAAAGATTGCGAAAGCTGTCTATTGTTATCTGGTTGATCAGTTACAACAAATTTCTTAGTACCAGTACGGAACCTAAGTGAGCTATTGTTAGGAATCTTGAATATACCAGAAACACCACCATCTGCATCTGCATAGATAGCCTGTCCATAACCACCAGCACCAGATTTGCATTCTTGTGTAACGTCAACATCATCAAAGAAGCAATATACACGACCAAGCGGCTTCAAACCTTTCCCTTCAAAACGAACCAAGCGGCTACGCATGAACGGGATAACCTCAGTTTCTACTACACGATCACCAACTACACGACTGGCAGTTGAAATAGACGCATTGATAGATTGTGTTGTTGTTCTAGTACCAGAAAAGCTAGTGGTTGTATTTGTTCTTGACTGAGTAGTGTCGCCAGACGTTTTAGAACCAGCCCAACGAGTAACCCACGAACGCCACCATTGGTTAAGATTTCCTAGATTGCGAACCGTTTTATTTGTTACACTAGGTCTTGTATACTTGGTATCAACCCATACATCAGAATTAGGAATCAACTTCAAACCACCAACCCAACGGAATACCGCATAGGGGTTAATGTTCATCATAGATGATGCTTTCAATTGTTCAATATAAAACTGCTCTGTATATGGTAGAGTGATAAGGTTCTCATGTTCTACAATATTACTAGAAGAAACAGTATCAAATTCCATATCAATTACATCAGTTGAAAACTCTGGACGCAATTCTTGATTTTCATTTGATACAGAACACTTATAATCACTTCTGGTAAATTCACCCACGCTATGATCAATGAAAGGATCGGCAACAAAACCATTTTTGAAACGATTTAGACCAGTCTGTGAATCAATAATCTGTTGATCACTGGTAGACTTTTCCAACCCATTTAATACTGTGTAGTATTCAATATTCTCAATGCGCTTTTCCAGTTTACCAATATCACGCATGGTGTAACGGCGGTTATTAACAAATCGACTGTTAATTTCAGTTGCATCAGCAGTAAATGCCGGGACATCCAGAATATAAAGAACCATGGCATTATCAGGATCGTTTGGCTCAATTGGGTTAAGTGAGGATGAACCTTTCTTAACACCAAAGTTACCTTCGAAGTCAACAAATATCTTATCAACACGCGGTAGGTAATACTCAATATCAGCACGAATAGTTGAATTTGGTACTGGATATTCTGAGATATTTGTGAATGACCCACTTGTAGTTTCAGTTGGGCGAAAATCCAGAACATCGGATTGGCTTACAAATCGTCCGTTAATTTCCTCACTTGGTATATCTGCATAATCAATACTTGAGTATGAATCAACACTGAAATAATCACCAGACCCATGTTGGAAGTATTTGAATGTAACCCGTAACGTTTCTGTAGGGGCTGAGAATCCACTGCTTAGCTTTATGAAACTAATGCCATAGTAGCTCTGTGTATTATTAGGATCAAGCTCAAAGCGATCTGTGAAGTCTGTAGAGAGATTGTTAGCATCAACCACTGATACCAGTTCAAATGCGTCAGCATTTTGTATACTCAGGGTGTCATCAGGAGATAACAACCCATCAATAGTGGCTGTAGTTGGTGTTTTGGTTTTGTGAGCGCCTATCTGCTTAGTAAGAATTACATTAGCAATAACAGGCTCATTTTCATAACCAGCCCCTAAGTTAATAGATAGGTCTTTGCCCGTTGGTGATCCACTAAGGGTAGAATTACCAGATATAGTGAATATTTCTCCAGTAGACGGTACGGAAACGTAACTATATAGGTCATTTTGACCAGAATACACTTCATTGTTGCCAGCAGTGGGGAGGTTAAATATAGCTGTACCATCAGTAGTACCAGTTACCTGTCTAATAACCTGAAATGATGTATCGGATTGCCCACCATCAAGCAAAGATTTACTATTCTGATTTGGTAGAAAGAACACACCAGCCCGATCAGTTGGTGATTTGATTGAAATATCACCTAGACCAGATTCAAATATATCAGCAGTGAAAGCAGGAGAACCCGCAGCATAGATAGAACGGGCGCTACTAAGAAAGATAGATGAATTGTCACCATTAATAGCTTTAATGTTGAAAATGTGAAGACGATAGATGGTTGAACCAGCTTCTTTTGAGATACTGCGTACATTAGCAGTACCTTTTGCCACACCGGAAGCAGCCCCATCAGTAACAATTGCTGTATCATAGAAAGTTATTTCATCAAGATTATTGAAAGTAGGGAGTCTATTCAGACCCTCAATTTCGATATAGTATCCTAGATTAGCAGTAAACACACCATTGTTGTTTGTATCGGTATCGCGGGCTTTATCAACAGCCAAGTAAAGCGTAGACTCATTTTCCACTTCATAACCACGTACATACGCACGGCCTTGCTCTACAGCAACCGCAAATTTACTCTCATCACCACCATCACCAGAAAGATACACACCATCATTTACACCGGAATCAAGATGCTCAAGAATGTTAATGGTAAATGGCTCTACAGTGTAATCACCGCTTTCATCATATGTTCTTTGTGCTAGTACATCTTCAAAAATGTTGTATTCAGGACCACGGGCTTTACGTTCTACACTACCATCACGGATACGGAAAGTTTCAACAAAGTCATTAGAACCCAAACTTCCCTCATCACCGATAGCAAGTTTGATAAGGTTAAGTTTGATTCTACGGCGATTCGCACCGGGAGCGGAAAAGTTTGTAGCACCAGAAGCATTATCAAGTAGAGTTTGATCATCATTAAAGTTAACTTCATCTTCTTTAACTTCAAAGCCAATCTTATAAGAAGGTAAAGTTGAATATTTGTCAAGAATGATTGATTGTTTATCAACCTTAACAAAGAAACCGTTTACATAAAAGACACCTTCATTAATGGTTAGGTTAGAACCCAAGCCAGTACCGATAACCGTAGCTGTAGATATTGTATCACCAGTAGAGTTTTTAATGGTCAACCCTTCTAAATCATTAAATACTAACTCATCACCAGACGTACCACCATTGAGATACTTAACATAGAAAGTAACGGGGTCTGCATCTTCTGCATCAATAGACTCGATAAGTTGAGCCTCAAGTCCAGATGTATCACCAAAAACGGACACATTTTGGTTTGCAAGTTGTCCCTTTACAGTATCGTAGTCAGCAATAGTAACCTTGACATATGAATACTCAAGATTGTAGTTAAGTTCACCGGGGATTACAAGACTGCCATTCTCAAATACATGATCACCAAATTTTTGTAATTGGTTTTGGATCATGGTCTGAACTTGGTTCAGTTCTCTTACCTGCACAGCCCTAGCGGGAACGAACAGAATTTGATGAAAACCCTTGTCTTCATCAAAATCATCAAAATACGGCGCTTGTGAAATATCAACCATTACGCTTATAACCTTTTATGTTTGTTTCTATCATACTATTTAGTTATCAAAATGAAATTATTACGCGAATATCTTCCGTTTGATCAACCGTTCTAGTGATAACTGTTCTATTTGAAACGTACAAGAATTTACCAGTTCTTTTTGTGATTCCACTTTTAGCGGAAACAAGTGATATTTCTGGAATAAGCACATCAGTAGAAATGTCGTTAAGAGGCGCACTTATTGAAATACTATTCTGTACTGTTTCTGTTTGGATGAATGCACCAGTGATGTTATCAACGTACAGGTACTTACCATCTATATCTATATATCTAACAATACCAGTGGCACCAGAGGATTGTCCTGTTACTAGCTGCCCTGTTTTAAATAATACAGCATTTTTATTATTAAAAAATAATTTCGATCCTGTATCAGTAGACAAAGGCATTGATAAAATACCGGCTTGTCTATAAGATGTTGCAGGGAATGTACCATTCTCATCACCTGACAATTCCATTCGAATCATCTTGTGTATTGCGCCAAGCTCTGATTTAGCATCATACCCATGCCCACCGATAGGACTCAGGATAGCAGTTGAAGAAAATCCCGCCCCGCCATTAGTATTTTGTAACGAGATTGACACATCTGTATATCCTGAACCAACATTAGTTATTGTTAGACTTTTAATTTCCCCTGTAACATTATCCACATTAGCTGTAGCTGTAGCACTGGAACCATCACCAACAATGACCACATCAGGGGGAGTAACTGGATCATAACCAGACCCACCATTTTCCACAACAATATGATCAATAGCGCCATCAATAGCAGTTTGTTGTACTTGCCACTGAGCAGTGCCATCATTTACATCAATTGTATAGCAAGGCATCCAATCATTAGTTAAGTACGAGAATACATCAATCGCAGGGATTGTGTACATATATTTCCACACATAACCATCAGCGGTTTGGAATGGTGTAATAGGAGAACCCGTAGGTTTAACAATAGATGCAACTCTCCCATTATTTGAAATGCATTTATAAACATTGAACTCATCGGTAACTACATAAAGCTGATAAAAGTTGCCTGTATCTGGTGATTGATCATCAATCAAGTTAACACGATGGTCATACTCATCATATATGTTACCATTAGTCCAATCTATACGCGGGATAACAGATGCTATATTAGAAGGCACTACTTTTTTAATGGCTACAATATCTTTATATAATTTAGTTTTTTGTAAATTGGAATCTATTGGAACCGGAGGGTTATTTTCATTAACCCAAGTTGATTCTTTACCAATGAACAAATACGTAGGGACCGCCGCAACAGCCCTAGTAAATGCATCAGAGTTAAAGATTCTTAGATCATTATTGATTATTGCTGGCATTTTCTAACCCTTTATTGGAACCCTATATTTTTATTTATTAGCTTATGTTATAGCTTATTGTTGCATTATCGTGAGTAGTACCACCAGAATTAACAGGATTTCCAGTTGATGCGCTATAAAATCTAAATCTTACCTGCCCACCCGTTAACACTTGCATTTTACATATAACAGGGGCTATTGTATTATTCTCCGAGTTTTGATTACCAAGTCCGTATATTGTATCCATGGTAAAATTTGGTCTGGCCCATGATGGGATAACAACCCCCGAAGTCGCAACACTAGTTCCATTATGATAACCCTTTGGAACGGTAACAGTAACATTATTACCTATTCTTACTACATGTGAAGAAGTTGCAAAAAAATCAAAATCGCCAAAAGAATCATAATAAAAATCGCCACTATTGCCCCAAAACGTCTCTGTTTCATTGTAATATAAAGAAGCACTTTGTAATGAGCTTATATCAGAATCATTACTACTTATTCTACTAGAAAGATTTGATATATCAGAATCATTAGCAGTTATCCTACCAGAAAGATTTGATATACTAGCAGAATTGCCATTGATAAAACCTAAGTTGGTTTGAATGTCATCTGCGTTGGTATTAACACGGGCGTCAATATCAGTTAGATCGCCAGTCTGTAAAAACCTAGAATTAGATTCATCCTGAGAATATACATTCAGGTTAAGCCTAGCGAGAGGTTTGTTTGGCAAGTCATTAAGATTCTGTGACTTGGTTAAGTAATTTGATAATGAATTCTCAACACCAGATAATCGTTCATCGACGCCACCACTTCCACTTATAGCATTATCAATAGCCATGATAGCATTTTCGTTTGATGTAGCGTCATCAATAACAGCTTTCAGTTCAAGAAAACTATTATCCATTTCGTTGTATGTTAGCGGTGAAGTTTTCTCCGCTCTAGTGATAACATTAGTTTTATCGGAAGTAGCCATTTTTTATAACTCTCTATAATTAGTAATTGTATTTATACGACTTGATCACAGACGTATCCGTAAACGTAATAACTTGGGTCAATATAATCATCAATGCAGTCAACAATATCATTAACACCCTCACACACGTATCCGGGTACATAGTAGCTTGGAGTAGTATATTGATCTACACAAGCTCTTTGTGAATATTCAAAATCAGCTATATTATCACGCTTTAACGGTGTATCAATAATATCACCAGTCACCCTATCAATATAATCACTAACCAGAACAAAGTCAGAACTCCATGTATTCTTCATTCTGTCAAGGAATGAAGTAGTTGGGCCAAGCGAAGATTGAGAAACAATAATTTGAACAGGGGGTCTAATGTTAATATTGAAGTCTATATTTCTTATCATCAGATCAATAAGGAACTTAATGTTGATCTGACCAAACATCTTCATGCCCGCTGGATGCAATACTTCCATAACTATATCACGGTAAGCATCAATGTTCTGACTACTACGAATTACATAAGAATATTCTTGATAATACTCACCATCTTGAAGAACCTTTGTAGATGATAGGTGTCCGTCATCATTCCTATAATATCCGGGAATTATTAATGTCGTACCTTGCTTAATATCTATATCAGCACCAGAACCACCCTCAGTGGTGTCTAACTGATATAGTATTCCATTGATACCAATAGGCGGATCAATGATATTGAGCGACTGTATGTTGCCTAGAGAGCCGCCAACTTGATCAACTACCATGAACCCATTGTAAACAGGTAATCGAATTTCAACATCACTACCCGCAGCTATAACATTCGATAAAACCGTGCGTCCATCAAATAGATATTGGTTATTTGGTATTAGAGTACCGTTTACATAGAATTCAATATCCGCTTTGTTGAAGTCACTAGTAACCCTAGTATCAAATCGTCCAGATGTTTTAGCTTGTCTTTGTATAACATATTTGTCTGTAGTGGGGGGCAACTTAACCAAATCACCTTGACGATAGTTTATACCCTCTAAGTTTATTGTGTAATCAGACCCAACAGGCATGAACCATTCTTGTTTAGTATCATCCCCTTCTAAAAATACAGGGGAACTAAAGTCAAACTCACCAACCAAATCAGTGATGACCAGTTCACTAAATTTATATCTCCCTGCAAAACGGTTTTTAACACGTAATACAGTTCCATAAGATATTTCAAATACATTAGAACTAATTGCTTTTTTCTGTACGATTCTCTTATTAAGAAACCTATCGCTAGAAAAGCTGTTTGTTATAAAGAGTTTATATTCATTATCAACCCATTTACCATCACTACCTCGTAGGATGTCGTCTTTGGGAAAGTAAATCTCTACGTCTTCACCATAAAGCATGTTAAAGACAAAATTGAATGATTTCTGTGAACCGATACTAAGGTTTAATTGCTTAGAATATTTGATAAATTGTTCTGGATTACCTAGAATAGATTCAGGTATATTTACCAGATATTCTTTTTTCATCTGACTTACATAGGAATCAAGGCTATTTTCAAAATCTAAGAACGATAAATGATTTCTTATATGATAGTATGCATTATCAGGGTTTTCCAGCCATTCATAATAAGCACGTAGAAATTCGACAAAACGAGGATGGCTTTGTCGAATGGTTCCCGATAGCTGAGATTGAATTGAACTTGATAATTTGGACATTAACGATCCCTGATTATTCTATCTATGCTATTGTTATTTAGTCTTATTACATTCTGCAAATCAGAGTAAAAGTTAGCACCTTCTGGCTCGACTTTTAAAATCAGATCACCACTACTTATATTGGTTAACGAGAATTCAACCAAACCAGTTTCATAATTGACACCACCAATACCAACAATAATAGTAGACCCATTAATAACCTTGCTAATATAAACTATCCCATCGTCATCATAAACGGTTTCATTACTAGCTGTAACATCTGTTATAATATTTGATACTTTAATGCTACCCTCTACAATAGAGTTTCTGAAATTGAACTTGTAGCTTTGTTTGGTGTTGGTTTGAATAGGAATTTCAACATAAGCTGTCTTTTTAATAACTACACTCTCAACAGAAACATCAGAAGCTCGTATATTGTCGATCAATTCACTTTCATTAAAGTAAGAATCAAATTCCAATACCTTATTTCTGTATTCCTCTATGGTGTTTGATACAACAGAACTTACGTCAGAGAATGACTGTTTCGTTACTTTGTTGTTAAAAATAATACTTGTATTAAGATCGACATCTATATACTGTGTATCAACTATTTGAGGACTTATTGTAACAACATTTACAGCATCCAGCGATTCTTCAATATCTCTCTTAACTGTATCCGTAAGGATTGTGTTCTCATCAGTGATAACACTTATAAACACGCGGCCATAATAAGGCGGATCATTCTTTTCACCACCCCATACGTTAGCAGCTTTAATAAAAGGAAAACGTTTTTTAATCTCCACAACATAATCACTTTCACGAACCGCTCTGTTTTGACTCTGGTATGCGCGGGGAGCAATAAACTTGATTTCTTCTATCGTTGATTTATCAGCACCACCATAAGCCGGAGTAGTTACTGTAATATCAATATCGCTGAACCCACCAATAGTAGTACCAGCGACTAATTGTGATACCTTATTAGCGTGTTCTTCCTCTGTAACGATGTATTCAATTACAACAACATCGCCATTGTTAGGTTCATTGCCTAGAACATTTTTACCAAACTCTACGTAATACTGCTCGTTTCTAGTCTCTCCCAAAAAGAACACATTGGAGTTAGTAGAAACCTCAGAAATATCTTCTACTTTGTTATACTCAGTTCTCGATTCTGTTGTTGGGCTAGTTTTAATAAACACGCGAATGCTAGAAGTATCTACATTACCATTGGGAATAAAGACTTTACTTGAATTTACATTATCATAAATAAATTGATTCGTTACAAGTTGACCCTGAACAAGCTCTACATCACTAGCTGCATAAAAGTTATCATTTGATTCTTTAAACAATACAAAAGCATTGGGGTTAGTAAATGTATACGTTGTACCCCCAATTGCTCTTAGGAAAGATGAACCAGCATTGGCAGTAATAGTAGAAAATATATACTGTTCTGTTGGAGTAACCTTAATATCACAAGTAAGCCTTGCGCTTGTACGTGATCGCGGAACCCATGAAAGCTTTTGTGAGTGTGCAGATGCATTACCCCTGATCTGTGAACTATCAAGGAACGATTCATTAGCCACCATATTAGCTTCATATGATGCAAAATGGGAGTTTCTTACCAACAAATCAATAATGGTGTTGATTGTCGAACCTTCATAATCAAAATCCTGAAAGTCGGGATTCTGTTTATAAAATTCGATCAAGCTCTGTTTTAAGTCTTGCGGATCAAGTGATGTGACTTGGAATCGGTTGCTCATATTAGACTCTTATTGTAAATTCACGTTCTTTTAGTTCGTTGGTGATGTTGTATATAATTTTAATATCCAACGTATGACCACTTTCTGCATTCACTACACTTACATCTATTATCTCTACTTGAGGCTCATAGTTTTCAATGGCATTGATAATATTTTGACGTATACCCTGTGACAACACACCATTGATGTTATTTTCAAATAAGTTACTTGTCACATCACTACCAAATTCAGTGTTAAACCCGCGCTCATAAAAGTTAGTCATTATAATATTTTTTAATGACTGCTTTACGGCACTATCCCCTGTTTTGGTCGCAAGATCACCCGTTAGTGGATGTGGGTGAAAATTTATGTCTAGGTCTTTTCTCATGGGTAGAACACATATAAGTTTTTATTTGTATCATTTGGTTTTGCATTGAATACATCAACATGCACCCAACCATCCGTAGCCAATTCTATACGGGTTAAATATTTTAGCTTGCCTTCTTTCTTCCAATCAATGATCATCTGAATAGCAACATCCGATTGGATATTTCTGATTTTCATATCAGCGGCTTTACCGAAACTATGAGCAGAGAACTCATTGTAGTATTCACTACTATCATCCCTATACCCACTCTGACTAAAATTTCCACCCCATAACCAGTTATTGATTGTGATTGGTGTACCAAATAGTTCACGTATCTCATCAATAGTTTGGCATAGTTCCTGATCAATGAACCACCACGACTGAATACCCCAACGGTTAAATACCCTTGGAGGAACCAATTCTTCTACCCTAAAATGTTTACATCTGTAAAACATATATTTAACCTCTTAAATTACACAGGCGGTGTAGTAGTTCCGGCACCACTTGGATCAGTCCAAGTATAATTATGTACGTGTTGATCAAGACTTGTGCTACCTGAATCAATTGTACTTGCAGAAAGCGCACCACTTGTAACCAATGATCCTGTATGTGTTACATTACCAGCGAATACCAATTGTCCAGTTAACGAGATTGTTCCAGCATTCATTGAAATACTTGAAGCATCTATCTGAACCGCTCCACCAACACTAACGGTCTGTGATGTGGAAATATTTACTGTTTGTGAACCCCCAATGTCGATATTTTGAGAATTCCCTATGGTGATGTCATTAGCCTTATCTATATTTATAGTGCTATTACCCTTTATATTTAGATCGTGATTACCACCAATAAAACCATTAGATTCACCATCAATATAAAAATACCCATCACCTGCAATGATCGTATACCCATCTTTAACGATTCTGACCACCTGAGAGCCATTAGGATGCACTTCATAGAACGTACCCGCCCGATGATATACATGTAGTCTCTCTGCTCCCTCAGTGTCGTCTAGTTCGATCACATGACCACTGTTGCTTTCAGTCACCTTGTTTTCTGGATAAACTGCTTTGTAGGGGGTTTGAGGCTCTGACCATGACCCACCACCAGCTTTAGAAATTCCAGATTGAACAGAATCTTTTTTGGTTTTTACAATCGTAGAATCAATATCTGTATTAGCAGCCAGTTTGTTAATATCGTCCTGACCATTAAATGCACCTGCAACAAATCCATTTTGTAGTTCGTTGTCGATGAAATATCCAAAAACTAGAGAACCCACATTGTATTTGGGATTTGTGCCAATGCCAGAATCCCCCTCTGAATTATTAACCAGACATACGAACCAATAAAGGTCATCAGTGGGCAGTACACCCTTATTCTCGCTGTGATAACCCGTTACCCGTACCTTTACCCTTCCAATTTTTTCAGGGTCTTTAACGTCCTCTACAAAGCCAAAGAAGGGAGTAAAAGAATTTGATATGATCATTGGCCTACCTCAAAAGCATTCTTAACAAGCTTTAACGATTGTGTGTATTTGGTTTTTTGGATAGTGTGTTTAATACCAAAAACCAGACACCGACCACTGTAGGGATCAGGAACCTTGTCATTATTCTGTGCATCCGTTCCCCATACTGGCAAGGCGCAAATAATAATATCCCCTGCCTTGGTGGATGTATCACCAAATACTGAAATCTTAGCCGCGTATCTCTGTGAGTTTAAAATCTCTTTGATGTTATAGAATCGGGCCTTATCAGAAGGGGCGTTATTCATCCCTATCTCAATTTCTTTAATATCGGTTTTGTTTGGGTTTGTTAAATCTCTCATGTTTGGTGTTTTACCAGATGATTTATTCTTATCAAACGCACTAACATTATCATAAGTGTTTGTTACTATTGATTTTTCAAGAATATTTAGGTTTACAGATGTTGAACCCAACACACCATCATCAATCTGTTGAAGTAGATCGCTAACAGAAACAATTTCATAATCTTGTATTGAGTTGAAAGATTCTTCCTCTTTCTTATTTACATCCTTAAAGTAGCCAGCATTTTTATATGCGTACTGCGTAATAGGATTCTGTGTATACAGATATTGAATGGGTTTAAAATTAAACTGTTTATTGTCTTCGTAAAATAGATACCCATATTCATTCTGAGAAGAAATAGACTTGGAAGCCAGATCACCTATAATCTGAAATGGGGAATGGGATGCCGGTACAAACTTGTGGATATTTTTTGTTTGTCTAATGTCGATATTCTTTTTGTTTTTGATTCGACCAAACAGTGTCTTTACTATTTCACTACTCTGATTATTGAATGCATCAGAAACTATCATTCTGCTACTGGTAATACGTTCTTTAGAAGAAAAGTACAAAATGATACCACTGGCATGTTCTGATAATCTAGTTGGTGGTGATGATTTGTACACAACCCCATAGTATGAAATATTGTTACTAGAGCCAGCGGTTTCAAAATCAATATGGATTTCTTCGCCATTACCTAATAATTCAGAGTTGTATGTGTTAGCAGAGTCTATAATGGATATACTACCCGACATAGTAGGTGTTATAAGAGATTCATATAAACTAATATCAAGAAAGGAAGTTTTTAAGTCAAGACTATCACCAGAAGGTAGAATAAGCTCTACCCTTTTTAAATTATATTGACCGTTTTGCTTATAGTCTTTACTAGCCATTAAATTTCAACCTGCACTTTGTTATTATGAGACTCAACGTATTCAGAAATGAAATCACTCGTAATAATTTTTATCTTCTTTTTACTATCATTAACATTTGTCTCATGCTCAAAATTCGTCACCGGATACCTGTTGTATGATGGAAAATCTGAATCCACCACTACATCAGTATCGAGTGACTTATAATGATGAATTGCGTATACGTCATCGTATTTATCTTCTGTGTAATTGATCAAAGATGTGTAGTCCAACGGCCAATCTTCAAAAGGACTTACTATTTTATTGAAAAGAAGTATGGTCCATGCAAGATCGGGATCACCATAAAGCTTGTCTGCTAGAATGATTGGTGTATCACCATCCTGAATGTTATATTCAAGATAATACATTGGGTCATCAAATACAAAAGAACTATTAACTTCTTTGGTAACATTAACCACCAAGTAGTTTTCGTGGTCCAATTCATATTCTGTTAATGGAAACTTCTTAAAATATGACATTAGAAACCCTCTAAGTGTCTTGCTTTGGTCAAAACTTCTAACTCTGTAAACTCAAGGGTCATCTCTGTAAAGAAAGGTGCGCCATCATTGTGTGTTGCAAAATGAGAATCGCCACCCTGATTAAGAGTCATGTTGGTCATAGCACATGTTGAAATTTTGAACAGATATTTGTTTTCAACATTTTTGTTGAAGAACATGATGTCAAACTCAGATGGGAAAAACATATAGTTGTTTACATTCCCATACCGGATTTCTGGCGCTCTGTGAAATTTCAACAGATCAGTGATTTCTTTAATTGCATCTTGCTCTTTTTTTGATTTTGGTATAAACTTAAAAGTAAATGAGAATGTTCTATTACTCACTCCGTTAAAAATAACCTCTGTATAGGGGTTTGTGATGGTTCTGGTATACAGTTTTTTAGCATCATCAACGTTAACCCCTGTGAGTGATTGGGTTATACCAGACAATGTATTAAGTAATGCATTAGGAACAACAGCTTTTGCAGAATCCCATGTTTGTTTCCATCCCGCCACGGTAGTCAAATCACCTAATCCTGTTGCAGCGTCTATGATCGTACCTGTAATGCCTAGATCACTAGTTGACCAGTCAGCACCATATGCTGTTTGTATGTTGTTAGGGATGTACAGGGCTATGCTCTTATCAATCCTGTGAGTTTGACCAGTCATCTTCCTAGCAAGTGATCCTGATTTATCTTGATGATATGTTGGTTTTCGTGCTCCATTACCCTGTACCACTTTATACTGATTTCCAGTATAGCGAGAACCTATTACTGTATTGATATTGATAAACATAATGTTTTGATTACCATAAACATCAATATCATTTGGAAATGAGAGAACTTTATATCCATCATTCTTAAGCAGCTTATTATATTCTAGTTGCGTTTTAGTTGTCATGGATTGATTTCTTTCTCCGTCATAATTTTGAAAGTCCAGCCTTTAGAGTCACAAAGAGCTTTTGCGGATTTCCATTTTGATTTGTTTACGTGATAAGTCATAACTTCGTAAATGTACCGATCTTTTTTCTTACCCTGTTTTTTTGGTAACATTGTTTCTTTTAACGGTTTAATCTCTATCAAGGTTGTTACCTGTACACCGTTGTTGTCAGCTACCACAATAATATCTGGAAAGTAGCGGTGAACTTTGTTATCCTTTGGTGACAAATACGGGACAGCGAAAGGTTCAGCGCCCCAACCCAACACTTTTGGGTTTTCGTCCAGCATTTTGAATACTTTCCTCTCCCAACCGCTACGATATTCGCATTTTTTGGGATCGCCTAAGTATTTATCTATGTTCTTGACAGGGTATATTCCCTGATAGTATGATCTGCTCATACATGTATTTATAAGCAGTGATCATAGGTCTATATCGAGAAAATCAATAACGATTTGATTCCTTATCGAAAAAATCAATGAAAGGTTAGGAAAAACCTGTGATAATTTGTTATATATAGTGTGTTAGTAAGTGGTACGGTCACTATAAAAAATGTTGCTCTCGCTGTGCAACGCCGAAAAAAGCAGTTACGTGAACAGGCTCTAGATGGGGAGCCGTGATTTAGAGAGGTTTCAATTTCTGGTTGAAATTTTTAGGTCACACAAACGGGTTTTATGGTGGTGTGTATCATAGTTGTTAGTCAACTTGCCGAGGTCTGGTCGATGCCTGTGAAAAGTCGATGCCCGATAAATTGTTCGCTTGAAATCTAAACAAAACGTCACTAGGACGTAGTATATTTAGTAGGCCAAAATTCAGAATGTTTCTGGAATTTCATTTCGCGCCTAAGAGGATTATTAACTTCTCTTATATACCACCAACCCTATCATAGACCAAGCTGTGTCTAAAATTTGTGTTGACACACCATACAAAGTGCTTTATTGTATGGTTACATTGAACGGAGAAACAAAATGAAATTACCAATTATTATTCATTCAATGGCTTCCGCTATGAGTGACTTTTTTGAATCGGTTGAAGAACATAAGGAACCGTTTTGGGTAAAGTATCCCAATCGAGTTTGTAGAATGAAGCACAACAACAGCAAAACCCAAGCATCCCGCGAAGCTAGACGCAATAAAAGAAAACAAAATAAAGTTGCAAGAAAAGCTAATAGGGGTTGATTCCATATATCAGTATGCTATACTGAGTGTATAAATTGAGAAATACCTACAGGAGATTAGACACATGGCCTATATCAGAACCGAAGAAGTAAAGATTATCCGCAACGCTCTGAAAGCCGAGTTTCCAGAAATTAAGTTCTCTGTTACATGCTCAAATTACTCTAAGCTGAATGTTTCCATCATGAAGTCACCTTACTTTGATGATGGAGTTGAATTTGAACCTAATCATCGTTTTATTGATAAATATTTTGAAGGTGATTCCAACCGAGTCCTGAATAAGATTAACTCAATTATTCGGGAGAAGGGAAATTATTACGATAATTCTGACGCCATGACTGATTATTTTGATACTGCTTTCTACTACAGCATCAAAGTTGGGAAGTGGGACAAGCCTCACACAAAAGCTTAACAAGCCTATTGCATTTTTTCTATCGGTATGAGATAATACCTTTGTACTGAGAGATTAACCAAAACATTCAGGAGATTCCCCCATGAGCAACACTGATCGTGACTTTTCCGCCCGCTTTGATGAAGAAATTGCCCCTTCCGTACTTGAATTATATGATGCAGACGATAGAATCGCCTTCAATGAAGCTTTCAATAACTGGACCGACTCTCTATGCAAAGCTGGTGACATTAGCGATGAAGTTTACATGAACGTGTGTTATGTCGGTAAATACTCAGGAGAATGACATAATCAAATAGAAAACTGAATTTGAAAATCAAAACCCAAGTCATCTGACTTGGGTTTTTTGTTGCCTGTGGTATTTCTGACACACCATAAAAGAGTATAATAATTGAATTTTATATTCGAAAACGATATTAGACTTGTTAAGTTTTGTAAGTTATAGTGTATGTACGTTGAATGGAGTACGGGGTGTATCAACGGTAAAACCCTTAAGCTTTTTAAACTAAATGGAAACTATATTATGACACATACCACTAAAAATAGCGTATCAATCACACCAGAACTGGCCTCACAATGGTTGACAGAAAGTAAAGGCAATCGCCATATTTCTAAATCATGGGTTGAGAAGTTGAAAGCTGATATGATCGCCGGAGATTGGCAGTATAATGGGGATCGTATTCGATTCCTCACAGATGACACTCTGCATGATGGACATCACAGATTACAGGCTTGTGTTGAGTCGGGTGTTACGATCATATCAGATGTTGTAGTCATCCCTCACAACGCAAAATCGACTGTTGACAAGGGGAAAGCTCGTAGCACTGCTGATAATCTGGTGCTTGAAATGGGAGTACCAGCTAATCAAGCTGCGGCAATTGCAGCCGCTATCAGAATGTTGACCTCTCATGATAACACTGAGATAAACGATTGGGCCAGAGCGGATAAAGGTGATAATGCCACCGCTAGGTTCCTCACTGAACAAGCTGTACAGAAGTATTTCGTTGATCATTATGATGAGATTACACAAGCCTCGGAATGGACGCATGAAACGATCAAAGGACAGAACGTACTAGTTTCAAAAGCTCAGGCGATTGTGTTTCTGGTACTGGCATCAAGACAGTACGGTTATGAAACCGCCTATGACTTCCTGAACACTGTATGCACAGGCTACGACATAGAGAAAGGGACCAATGCGGATAGTTGCAGACACATCTTACTGTCTGTTAAGCTTAGGCAGACGAAGATGAGAGCGCAACATAAGTTGTACACTGTAATTAAAAATTACAAAAGTGCAATGGCGGGACGCACAATCAAGCATCGAGTTAATGCGCGGTTTCGCCCCGGTGTTGAAGTTCCGCCAAGGTTTGATTCAAGCTCTAAAAGTAAGATACACTGATAAATTTCAAACCAAAAGTTCATGCCCTGTTCGCGCAGGGCATTTTTTTAATCTTAAAAACCGTTACAAGATATTACATTACGATACATAACAGAGGTTTACATCAGTTGGCTGAGTTGATATATTATTAAAGTACGGTAAGGATACAAATTAAACAAACCACAAAGTAAAATTTAAACAAGGAAATACCATATATGAACCAGTGCGAAACAGATAACATCTATGTCGATTTTGGTTATGATGACCGTAACGATTATCTACTGAGTCTCGCTAAAGATTTTGGGGTTGATGCAGAATCAGTTTTCAAATCAGCTTCTCTTTTGGGATCAGAGGAAGATTTTGACGGTCTTTTAACTTCTATCGAAGATGGCATGACCCAAGACAAAGTAGTTTTTGCTAGTGATTTAGAGTCCGGTAACGCTATTAAATTGGCAGGCCAACATATTGAATTTGTAAAATATGTTGATGTTGGTCCTAATTCAGTGTATGTTAGGCTTATAGGTTCTTCCCGTTCCTTCAATGTGAATGAAAAGATTCAGTTAGCATAGTATAGATAGTGTGTAGGTAACAGGGGGTGAATAAATCCACATTACCTACACACTATATAAAACAAAGGGTCTATAGCTCAATTGGTAGAGCGCACTACTCATAATAGGACGGTTTCAGGTTCGAATCCTGATGGACCCACCATACTAAGAAAATAATATATGACAATGGATGAAATGAAAGAAGCTGATAAATCAATTGCTTCTTTGATGGATTACGATTTTGAAAGGCATATTGAGTACAAGTATCTTGATACTCTCCGTTCTCGTAGTATCGTAGAACAGCAAAGGATCAAGGCTCAATTTAAAAGGAAATTCATACATGACTTATGATGAATTTAAAAAAGCTGATAGAATAATTGGCTTCATTCGAAAGAACTGTGAAAATAGCCTTGAATGGAAAGATAATAAGTGGTGGCTTGATCACCTTTCTTTCCCTTCACGTAGAAAAGCAAATGACTTTATCAAACACCAATCAAGAAATGTACCAGATGAAATCAAACTAAAGATTTTGAAAAATACATAATGGTTGATTACGACACATACGTTATTATTGGCAGTGGCCCTTCACTAACAACCGGACAAGTTGAGTATCTTCGTGAACATGGGCACCATACATCCACTATAGCTGTTAATGACAACTATAAATTAGCGCCATGGTGTGATTTTGTGTTTGCTTCTGATTTAAAGTGGTGGAGACTGTATTACGATGATGTGTGTGATACCGTTGAATTATACACGGAACTACGAACTATTGAGAATGTGACGAAGCCCCTATTCAAAAATCGCAAAGGTAAGATTAGGAAGACACTGCATTGGGATTATGTGTTCAGGGACGTTGAGTTGATCAGCGTAAACCCTTTAGCCCTCTATCATGGGGGTTGTTCAGGTATACTTGCAATGGAGTTTGTGCGTTCTCTAGGAGAGGTACACAAGCCGAAGAAAATTATCCTTGTAGGATTTGATATGCATCATTCAGGGGGTAAGTCGCATTGGTTTGGTGATCATCCGAAAGGGTTTATAAATGCAAATATGTGCGAACGTTGGTGTTCCGAAATTGAGAATATGATGCCGTATTACAAACAATGGGATATTGATGTAGTTAATTGCTCATTAGAAACTGCTATCCCTGAACACGCTGTACGTAGAAGCACATTAGAGGAAGAATTGTAAATGGCTAAGCTAACTATTGCTTGTGTGTATAAAACTGGTGGGGATTTTGATAGTGAGTATGTTGAAGTTCTCTATGCTAAACTTGGAGAACAGTATGATTTTGTCTGTTTAACTGACTCTAAAGACGTACCTAGTTACGTACCACAAACCCCATTGCAATTTGGATGGAAAGGGTGGTGGTCTAAGATGGAGTTGTTTAATCCAGAGATGCTTAGAGGGGATATCTTATATCTTGATCTTGACACCGTTATTGTTGGTGATGAGATTGAAGACATAGATGAGATGTATGATGTTTGTGATAGTAGTAATAGAATGATCATGCTGAGTGACTTTTACTATCCAGACAAAGTTGCATCTGGTATTATGTATATTCCATATGAAATTAAAAAGATTTTTTGGGATGAATTCATGGTGTCACCACACGGTATCATGAATAATACTAGGGGTGATCAGGATTTTCTCATGGATGTTATAGAAAGAAATGGGGTAGTAGTTGATCGCTGGAATGATTTGTTGCCAAATTACATTGCTTCGTATAAAGTGCATGTTATTAAAGATTATCCAAGGCATTTGAAACCGCTCCGCGTTAATATTGAACATTCAAAGATCATCTGTTATCATGGAAAGCCTAGACCAAAGAGCACTAATTGGTCTTATAAATTTTAGATTAAGCATGGGTGGCCCAATCTGGTAGAGGCAAGGGACTTAAAATCCCTGAGTTGCGGGTTCGACCCCCGCTCCATGTACCATTTGATTGATCAGGACTATATTATGCAGCCATATGTATTTGTCATAGAAGATAATTGTTTATTTACTCTCGAAACTATGAATTTAGATGGTAGGTTTACTTTTGAAAAATTGACAACACTTATTCTGGCGTATTTTGGTAAAAATATTACTATACGCAAACGAAAGGATTGTTTTTATTATATTATGGAATTCAAGGATGAGTTAACCAAAGAGCAAATAGAATATTTTTCCAGATACGGAGTTGTAGTTAAAAAAATCTCACCAAATTATATAGTCAATAAAAAAATTATATCTCAGTTAATGGAATCTCTCAATGAAGCCGTATCGTCAGACCTTGATATTGAATATTGTGACAAGATATATTATATAATGAGGGGGTTTAGAGAATGAAAACGTTAGTGAAGTATTTGCCATCCACAATAAAATATTCAAAGTTGGTCACTCTACTTGGGCATGATGCGTTAAGATGGTCTAAGTCAGATAAAAATATTCGCATCCGTTTAGTTCGTGAAGAATGCGATGTTTCTTGGATTTGGGGTGCGAATAGTATGTTTGAATTGCTTAACTCAAAAACCAAGGCCCACAACTTTCATGGTTATCTTGAAGGGGATTACATCATTGCTACTTCTGGATTCTACACCAACAATATGAAAGGTGTGGCTAGGTTGTTTGAGAAGTATTCTCATATGTTTGAATCTATTCAGACCTATGAACAATACAAAACCATGAACGAACTAGCGAGTCAACTAATGAGAGAAGGATAACAAAATGGTTAATAAAGCGATTAATCCGAACAATGGACGCCCTGAGACTTACACACTGATCCATAACTACTTTGGTGATAGTAAGCATGGGGTTCGCTTCGATGATGGTTCTGTGTGGCCTGAGAGTCGCGTAGAGGGTTTGTCAAATATAAACAAATCTATTTTCGTCGAACTTTAGCAGTTACAATTTCTTCCCATTCACCCTGTAAGCCATCTACATTAATTTTAGTCAACAATATGTAAACACCATTATCAACAAATGGTAATTCAATAGGGATGTCTGCTCTGTACTCACCTCCACCAATATGTGATAAGGTAATAGATTCCATTAGTTCTTCATTTGAGTAAAGTATATCAACCACAACATTTGCGGTTTCATTATAACCAGCTTCATTAGTGGATGTAATTTTCTTCACGCCCAAATACTGACTATTATTTAATAATATCTCCATATATCAATTGCCTATATTAATTTTTGGGGTTGTAGTTGTTTTGTTTGCATCCAGTCGTGATTTTATAGATACCTTGTCTGTATTAATTTTTGGGGTTGTAGTTGTTTTGTTTGCATCCAGTCGTGATTTTATAGATGTTTTTGCGCTAATATAACTTTTGATAAACGTCACTGCACTCAGTAAATATCCAATCCAATATGATTTAGCGTCATGGGCATCCGTACTAAAACTATTTTCATCAAATGCTGACATTATGGCGTCCCTCTCCATTTATCATTGTCTGTACCAGCACCATATATTTTAGAATTATTGATGGATAATTGGTTAACATCTAGTTCATTTTGTTTAGTAAATACCATATTATCAGTTTTTTGTTTAATTTCTTGTATCAAATCGGTCAAATAACTACTATCAAACGAAGTACCACCACCTGCGTTAACCGAAATTGCTGTAGCTTGAATAGGGGTTTCCAAGTTAACCAACACTTGAAAATTTCCTAATGTTGGCGCAATAGGGCTTCCGCCCTCTTGTACAAGTAAATTACCAGATATAGTCGTAATACCATCAGCCTCTTTTGGTCTGACTCTCCAACCATATTGAAGAAATATATACAGAGCTACAGGGGCTTCCCCTCCAAGTTGAGTCATTATTGGCCCATACTTTAAATTGTCACTCAACACAGACCAATTAACAAAAGCTGTCCATATCTGGTTAGTTGACACCACAAGGGAGTCAAGCTTAACGATTTTGTTAATTGGATCAAATGTAATAGCCATGATAACCCCTTAGATGTATGCTCGATCTGCTTCTGCTACCAGAGAAAGTGTAAGAGCTTTACTTCTAGTAAGTGTGCCTGTAGCTACTGCGAATTTTGAAGCGTTAGGACGTATCCCAATCAGAGTAACCGCCTTATCCGTACCTGCTGTTCCCCCTAGAGCATCCCCATCATAGTCAAAATCAAATCCTATAGTTCCAGATGTAATTTCACCCGCGATTTCTGCACCACTCGCATCATTTACGCTAATAGCGCCAGCCTCGCCATAGTCATTCCCTGCGCCCGTAGGAGTGCTATACATAAGACGATAGCTTGATCCTGCACCCACCATGATAGCGTTGAAATTAAGATTACCAGCGGCGGTAAAGGGATTGGTCCTAACCACACCATTCTGATCTGTGAATTCAATACGGTTGCTGTCTGCTTGTTGGATGTTATCAACATAAACACCTACAGCAGTTGCTAGAGTTTCTCCAACAAAAGCTAACAAAGCATCAGCGGTTTGGCCTGTTACAGTACCTAATCCATTATCAATGTCAGAGTTTTGGCGTAATAGATATTGGATTTTTTCATAAATTTGTTCTAAGGTTGCACCATTACCATTAATAATTATTCTATATGGGTAATTGGTGCCTCCAACTAATCTATTCTGATCAGTCGAAAAATACTCAACAACAATACCAGTATAAGGTGCGTTGGCTGCTATGTTTGCATCTGTTTCATTGATTTTTAAGTCGTCTTGATTAGACAACAGAAGGTTTACAATGAAAGCACCAGTTTCCACTTTACCAGTATCAGCCAACACCGAATCAGCAAAAATCTTTCCTTGCTCACGAACAAATCCTTTAAAGAATGTTCTGTTATCAAAAGAACCGTTATCTATATTACCAAAAACTTGAATACCTTCGTTCGCTTGATCTGTGAACGTAAAATCTACCGGAGCAGATGAAGGTGTGATTTGGTAATATGGTTGTGAGCCTACACTGATTGATCCCAACCCTACGACGCCTGCATAAACTCGTAGCAAATTCCCGACATCATCATATTCTTCCCATCCACCATCTCTCATAACTTGCCGTGTAAAATCGTTAAGAGGTGCCCAACCGTTTGTATTACCACCAGCATCAATACCAATTTGATACTGACCAGACAAAGCATCCAGTGCGTTCATTGGAAATGGAGAGTCTTGATAGGTAGAGGTTGCCCATAAGTCAACCAATTTAGAGTAAAGTGCTTGAATAGTAACACCATCTGTTGCCACCAAGTTGTTACCAACCCCCAAATCACTTAACTCAAATGTTCGTGCCGCTTCATCAATAAACAATTCCGTGCCTATAATTAGGCTCGCTCTATCTGTAATTTTAGCCATTATCTTTTACCTTTTTTGTA
>Ga0136596_1000169_pt1 | contig 35136 bp, 46 predicted proteins | sample AntRauTorcE11897_FD_101387 | JGI IMG/M metagenome (GOLD analysis project Ga0136596, IMG submission 101387) | Saline lake microbial communities from Rauer Islands, Antarctica - Metagenome Torckler E11 #897 | ecosystem: Environmental > Aquatic > Non-marine Saline and Alkaline > Saline | place... | reverse complement strand
ATCCTTAGGTACTACTTAAAGATCCTTAGGTACTACTTAAAGATCCTTAGGTACTACTTAAAGATCCTTAGGTACTACTTAAAGATTTTTACTTAAAGATTATTACTACCTAAAGTAAAACTTAAGGACACCCGCGAAGGAAATTTTATGAATGTAAATAAATTGGCTAATGTTAACTTGCAATACTTCCAGAAGTTTATTGTGGAGACTTTTGGTAAAGCTCAAAGTGAGCCGGATTTGGCAGTGATTAGCTATGCTACGTTTTTGTCTATCTTGTCCCGTGAGGGTATTGTAGATTTGACTCAGCTTATGGCTATTGCAGATAATATTGCAGCAGACTTTGAGGCCCAAGACCGTAAGGCCTATGGCGCAGTTAAGATGTTAGTAGATAATGACCTCAAGAAGTAATGGGGACCACGATTAGAGAAATACCTAAACAACAAAACCAAAGGAAAACTTATGACACAGCTACCCTCTTTTAAAACCCCAGTCCTTGAATGCCGATGGGCTCATATCAAGGACCCTGATACACAATATGATAAGAATGGGGTTTATCACATTGACTTGGTTCTGGACAAGAACAACCCGGAGCACAAGAAGTTAGTACAGCACCTGCGATCATTCCGCCCTGATGGTGCAGCGAATGACGTAGGTAAGACAGACAAAGACGACCCAACCAAGTTTATTGTTAAGTGCAAGCAGCAGGCATGGGTTGAAGATTCCTCAGGTAAGAAGCATAATATTGTACCTGTTGTCTATGACTCACAAGCCCGCCGAGTGGTTAACGTACCCCTTATTGGCAACGGCTCCAAAGTGTCTGTTAGTATTACACCTAGGCCCTACTCTAAGAGTATGAAGGGGGGTGGAGTACGCTTACAGCCCGAGGCTATTCAGATTGTAGAGTTGGTAGAGTTTGTGGCAGAGGCTCCTACCCATGACTTTGCACCAGTGGACGGAGGTTTTACAGTCCCAGAGGGCCCAGGATTTACACCAGTTGACGGTGGATACCAGGAAGACTCAGGTCAGCCAAAGGCCCAGACTCCAGAAAACGTTGAGCAACCACCTCTGGAAGCTTATGATGACTTTGATAACTTTGACCAGGGACAGCCTCAGCAGCAACAGCAGCCTATGGCTAATCCAGGTGACTTCGAGGACTTCTAATGGCTTATCGTAGTAAGTACGAGAAAATCATAGCGGCAAGTCTTAACTCAAAAGGAGTGGGGTTTACACATGAGCCCCATGTCCTGCCCTTCACTAAAGCTCAAAGACTTACCAAGGTACATAGACAATCTCATGGTCTATCCAAGGATTTTGTAAATATAACTTATCATATATACCTTCCTGACTTTTTAGTTAAGAATGGTATATATATCGAAGCCAAGGGAGGTACATTTAAACGTGAAAGCAGAACTACACTAATCGGAGTAAAGAAGTGTAATCCAAACCTTAGGTTTATCATTGCTTTTAGATATGATAGGCCTATATATCCTGGCTCTAAAACAAAAAATAGTCAGTGGGCTATAAAAAATGACTTTGAGTACTTTATTGGCACTAGTGTACCTGACTACATTTGCAAATAGTTCCCTAATGGGGACCACGATTAGAGAAACACCTAAACACACAAGGAAAAACATTGAGACTATTATGGAACGCACAAGCACCCTAGCTCTGTTCGGGAACTTTAACGAACGGACTCAAACAGATTATCTGGTAGTACACCATACTGCCACACCCGCGTCTATGTTTGTAGATGCCCAGAAAATCCACCAGTGGCACACAGGCCAAGGTTGGGACGCTATCGGATACCACATTGTAATCCAGAGGGACGGAACCCCTGAAGTAGGACGCCCATTAAAGATCATGGGAGCCCATGTACAAGGCTTTAATAACCGCTCTTTAGGGATTGCCATGGTAGGTGGCCTGGCTGCCGATGGAACTGCCGTAGATGACTTTACAGAGGCGCAGTACAAGACTTTACAATTTGTATTGATCCTACTTAAGGAAATCTACCCTGGAGCCAACGTAGTTAAACACAAGGAACTTGCGGACACCTTGTGTAACGAAGTGAATATGAATAAGCTTGAAGATGTCCTTTAAGCTATAACCTGAAGGAATAATAAAATGAAAATGTTATATGAAGAGAAGTTTATCCAGGACCTTAAAGACTGGACCCAGGCCTATGAGTATGCCCGAGATGAGTCTCAATGGAACCAAGAGACCCATGAAAAATCCTTTGAGAATTACCTTGAGGGTATCTTTGCCCTTGTAGGTGAGATGCAACTGGACGATTAAGGACCCCCTATGAGCAAGCACGGTAATATTTTAGATCGCACGCAGTGCCCAGAGTGTTACAAAGACGGCAATGATACAGCTGCTGATAATTTAGTAGTGCATGAGACCGGCTACGCTAAGTGCTATGCTTGTGATTACTTTACGTATAATCTAGAGGGTTACGAGCCTCAGGAACCTACCCCTAAAAAGGTTATCCCTTTCATTGAGCAGATCACATACAAAGATTTGAAAGTAAGAGGGATAAGGGAGAAAGTGGCTAGGCACTATGGATATGGATATGCCACCTTCATGGGTTCAACAGTACAGGTAGCTCCATTTAAGGACGATCATGGGCAACTTCTAGGACAGAAGCTACGCTTTAAGAACAAGTCTTTTGTATGGACAGGACTAAGCACTCGTAGATTTTTCGGACAACATCTACACCGTAAGGGTAAGCGCCTGGCTATCACTGAAGGTGAGATTGATTGCATGTCAGTGGCTCAGGTTATCGGGACGAACTGGCCTGTAGTGTCTTTACCCTCAGGGGCAGGGTACGCCAAGGCCTCAAAGGTGATTGAGGAAAACCTTGAGTGGCTCAAGAACTTTGATGAAATTGTCTTGTTCATGGACGCTGATGAGGAAGGACGCGAAGCTACCAAAGCTTTTGCTGATCTACTCCCAGGTAAGTGCCTAGTTGCACAGTATCCTGATGGTTACAAAGATGCTAACGCTCTACTGGTAGATAAGCGTGAAGCAGACATTAAGACAGCGTATTGGAATGCAGTTACAGCTGATGTTGATAATGACCTGATGGACTTTGGGGACTTTACCTTGGAGAGTCTCAAAGAGGAACCCAAAGTGGGTCACCCTCTACCTTTTCCGGGTATGCAAGATGCTATGCGAGGCTTTCGTAAGGGTGAAGTAACTCTATTTGCAGCAGGGACAGGCATTGGTAAGTCAACTCTAACGAGAGAAATAGGCTACCATCTAGCTCACGTAACCGGGTTACGAGTTGGTAATGTTTACATGGAAGAGCAGCACCAGACTTCATGGAAAGGATACTATGCCTTGCACAATAAGATACCTTTGGTTGAGATTGAGGAGAACCCTGACCTCATTACAGAGGAGGGTTACCAGGAGGCGTCTAAACTCTTTGGTAATAACCTGGTCATTGCAAAGAACAGTGTTGAGTGGGAGCATGGAAAGCTTTTATCTAAACTTGAGAGTCTTGCAAAATCAAAGAAGTGTGACTTCATTATTCTTGATCACATCTCTATAGCTATTGCAGGTATGGAGACAGATAATGAAGCAAGGGCTATTGAAGAGTTTATGAAGCATTTGTACAAGCTAGCCAATAGAACAAACGTAGGCATCCTCACAGTTGTTCATCTACGTAAAGCAGAGAATGACAAAGACTGGTCTGAAGGTCTTGTACCTAAGAAGAACCATCTGAAGGGTAGCTCAGCTCTAGGTCAGTACTCACATAATATATTTGTTGCAAGCCGTGATGAAACTGATGAAGACGAGAGATACATAACTTACCTTTGGCAGCTAAAGTGCAGGTCATACAGCAAGTATAACAACCAGTGTACTGATGCACTAAGGTTTAACTTTGACACCGGAAGGCTAGATCCAATTGCGAAATTCCCAGATAAAAGCTCGGAACCTACAAAGAAAGCTAAGGCTAAGCCGGACCATGGCTTTACACCAGTCAATAACCAGGACTTTTAAATATGAATATACCCCGAATGAGTGTACGAGATGTACAGCAGGGACCACCCCAAGAGTTACCTCAAGGTGAGGAAGCTCCACGGGTAATGACCCCCACCCCAAAAGTAAACATCAAGGACTCTTTGTTAACTTTAAGCTACAAGGAACTAATGAACCTTAAAAATTTCATAGGCTCCATTGAGGAAGACAAGAAGCTTGAAGCAATAAAGGACGCTTTGGAACTTATGGGCAGCAACAAGGCAGTAGTAAACTTTAATAATAAACGATACACAATTGAGAATGGAGAAGTAATATGTTTATCAACCCGAGGATCAAAGAAATCGAGCACTTCTACAAAGAAGCCTGCCGAGACCTCATTGGATTTGAGAAAGTACACCTAGACATTGACGTCCAGTGTAACGAAGTTTGTGTAACTATCAAGGTATGGACGGCTGGAGGCCTTCAATTCAATTCATCTGATCGTATCCATTCCCATGACCTGGAGATGTATAGCAGCTACGAGTATACTTGTGAGCTAGCAAGGCGGGCAGTTAAACGCTTACAACGATACGTCTCAGAGAAAACCCTAACAACTAAAATCAACTTTAATATCTAAGGAATAATTATGTACATTCAATTCGAAGAAACCAAAGGTAGTGTTTTTGTAGTACGTGCAGATCAAGTAACAGGCTTCCGGGCTTACGAGAACGGTAACCTCTGGTTTGTTAATGTGTTCACTGCTATCTCAGGTGACAACCCTTCCCGTGGTAATGGCTTTGAGAAAGAAGCTGATGCCCTTGGTTATATCCAAGAAAAGCTTGAAGAAATTGCCTATGCTAAGGCTAAGGATAACTCATGAAACCCTATAACGAATATATTCTTGTAGAACTTCAAGAGGTTGAAGAGAAGACCACTGGTGGTATCATTGTAACCGGAGCATCAAAGGACTCCATGATCCTTGAAGCAACCATTGAGGCCCTTGGTCCTAACGTGTCCGGAGGTCTTAAGGTTGGCCTTAAGGTAGGCATTGGCAAGTATGCTGGTGTACGTCTTGAGACTACCAACAAAAAGAAGGCCCTTATCAAATCAGATGAGGTGCTGGTAACTTACTAACGGAGAATAATAATGAGACTCGTGTTTGACTTGGAATCCAATGGACTCCTAAAGGAAGTGACTCAGCTACACTGCATATGTGCACAAGACCTGGACACAGGCTCTAAGTACTCGTGGAAACCATGGGAACTTGAAGAGGCTTTAGATACACTTAAGCAGGCACGAGAACTCATTGGTCATAATATCCAAGGGTATGACCTAAGGGTCTTGAAGAAACTCTATGGCTTTACCTTTAAGGGTAAGGTTACTGACACCCTGATATTATCAAAGCTGGCCTTTGGTGACGGGAACGACTCCCTCCTGAAGCGTATTGACTTTGGACTCTTTAAGCAAGGTAAGATTCCTGGACAACTTATAGGCTCCCATAAGCTGGAGGCATTTGGTTACAGAGTTGGACTGAACAAGGGAGAGTTTGGTAAGCAAGATAACGCCTGGGAACTATGGACTCCTGAGATGCAAGAATATTGTGAGTTGGACGTAGAGGTGACTGTTCGTCTCTATGAAAGACTTATGAACAAGTACCTCAAGGATGTTCCAGAGGGACCTCGTGTCCTTGAGCATGCGTCCGCATATATACTTGATGTTGAACAGCATGACTTCGGATTTACATTTAACCGCTCCGAAGCTGAGGACCTTAAAGAATTCTGTGAGATCAAGAAGACTGAGTGCCTCCAGGTGCTTAAGGCTTGGTCCCCTGATAAGTATGTTCCAGTCTACAAGAAAGGACAGATGATTATCAAGGAACCTAAGAGACGCAGTAACCTTAAGGCAGGTGATATAAAACATGGTACAGAACCTGGTGCCAATTATTGTGAAGTAAAGCTCCGGACATTTACTGGGACTGATGCTGACATAATCGCTCTACTTACTGAGAAGTATGGCTGGAAACCTGAAGTACTTACGGAATCTGGACAACCCTCAACTAAGGCAGAGCATATAGATCACCTTGAGTATGACTGCATGCCCTACATCATGGACCTCAAAGTAGTTAACAAGGTCCTTGGGTACGTAGACACAGGTAAAAATGCCTGGCTGAAACTTGTGGAAGACGATGACACAATACGTCATAGGTGTTTTCATATAGGTACCACGACCCATAGAGGGGCTCATAGCTCCCCTAACCTTGGGCAGATTCCTGCCTCTCGGGGCTCTGACTTAAAGAAAGATTTAGGTAAGAGATGCCGTAAGCTCTTTGGACCTCCTAAAGGTTACTACCAAATAGGCTCGGACTTGTCTGGTATCGAAGTAAGGCTACTAGCACACTACTTGGCTCCTTATGATGGGGGTAAGTATATCAATGCGGTACTTGCAGGTGATATTCACTGGCAAAATGTCCTCTTACTTGGTATATTCCCTGAGGGAACTAAGCGAGATAAGAAGAACCCGACTCACGTTGACGCCCGAGATGACATAGCAAAGACATACCTTTACGCCATGGTCTATGGGGCAGGCTCAGAGAAGCTTAAGGCAATCCTCAAGGTTGATACCCTGAGTAAGGCTAAGAGTATGACTCAAACCTTTGAACAAAAGATTGGTCTGGGTGCCCTTAAGGACGCTATCCAAAAGAAATGCAAAGACCATGGTAAATTTAAGGGACTTGATGGCCGGGTCATATACTGTGACACACAACATAAGGCATTGAACTACCTCCTTCAGTCAGCTGGTGGTATCATAGCAAAGAAGTGGATGGTTATAGCGAACCAACGTATTCGTGAAGCTGGATATACAATCGACCAAGTCTGTCAAATGGCTTGGGTGCATAAACATTGTGCCTTTAGATCGCAAGGTCTATCGAATAATCAGGTGAATTCAGAGGAAGCTAAGTGATGAAATCATATGCCAACCCTGAGCGAAGCCTTTTCCAAAAGAAAGATATAAAGACCAACACAAACTCAAAAGGCTGTCATCTAGTTATCTCCCACAAGCTAAACCAATATGGTTACTTTAGGAAGAAAATAGGTGATAAGTCTATGATGTACCATAGGTATGTCTACGAGTTATCTCATGGTCCTATACCTGAGGGATTTGAGGTTGATCATAAGTGCAGAGAAAGAAACTGTATTAATGTTGAACACTTACAAGCTCTTAGTAATCTTGATCACACTATAAAGACTAACAAAGAAAGGTACTCTGAAAGAAAGCTTAAGGCCTACGACTACTGGTATACAAACCAATGTACAGGTATTCACTTAAGTGAAATCTTTAAGGTATCCTTCAGTTCGGCTTGTGGGTGGATAAGAGAATGGAAAAAGGAACGTGCAGAGACTATCGCGAGAGCGAGTACATGACTCATGGAAGAGTTGTGGAAGTACCTGACAACCCTAGTGGTTGATGATATAGTCCGACACTCATTTAAAGGTGAGACACAGGAAGTTAACAGTAAGGATGAAGTCCAACTTGCAGTACGTAATGACGTAGACCCTGAACCTATCAAGGCTATCGTTGAGGCAGCTTCTATTGAGGCTGGAGAGGCTTATGGTATGAGGATACCTATTGCTTCTGAAAGTGCTTATGGATCTACCTGGGCAGACACACACTAACATTAACTAGAGTAATTACACAATGGAAACTACAACACTAAAAGAACTTATAGGCTTGCGTATAGTAAAGATTGAAGGCTTGCATAAGGAGAGCGAGAAGTTAACCTTCAAGACTTCTTGTGGAGGTACGGTTGAGTTCTACCACGAACAGGACTGTTGCGAGGAAGTAGTTCTTGTAGACTTTGAGGGGGACATTGAGGACCTTGAGAACTCTGTAATCTTCAGCGCTGAAGTCACTACTAACGAGGGTGAGGGTAACGACTCAAATGGTGTATACTGTGGAGAGTCTTTCACATGGACATTATATAACCTACAGACTACTAGAGGGTCCTTATGGCTTCGGTGGCTTGGTACTTCTAATGGGTACTACGGTGAGGAGGTTACTGTAAAGTTCACACCTAGCCCTGAAGTTACAGCACGTATGGAGCTTCGTCATCAGAAGGAAATGCTTGAAGTTTCTATGAGAAGCTCTATAGCAGGGAAGCGCAGTGAACTTCTTGACTATATGGGAAAGGCTTACACATACGCTGAGAAAGGTAACTACTCAATATCTTCAAACCTACTCCGCCAATTATCAGAAGCTGCAAAAGCTCTTGCTGAAGAAGTGGCATACCTTAAGGAATTGCAGAGGGGAATATAATGAAAGTTAAAGAACTTATAGAAAAGCTACAGGAATACCCTGAGGATTCTGAAGTATCCCTAACGGCTCCTGATGGTTTTAACTATGATGGAGAGATAACAGGGATTACAGAGGCTACCTATAGTCAAACACTTTATGTCTGTATCTCAGGCCTTCCAGAGGACACTCAACAATGACTAGAGAAAAGAGCAAGGCCCTCTGGGTAATGAATGCTATATGCCTCTTCATTCTAATCATCCTCTACAATCAAGACATTAGGGCAGAAACCAGGGTACATCTTGGGGCAAACTCATGGCACTATACCTCAGGTGACACTACAAACTCAGAGCATAACCTAGTAGCCTTTGAGTATCTAAGCTATACAGCAGGGTACTTTAAGAACTCCTATGACCATGATACTTTGTTTGTCAGTAGAACCTGGCGGACCCCTGTGGGTAAGTACCTTGAGTTTAACTACAGCCTAGGGTTTAACTATGGATACCATGGGTGTTACAGTGGGACTGGCACAAGCCAAACCTTATGTCCTCATGGTCACCTTGGCCTAACCTATACTAAATATAACCTTATGCCTAGCCTCAAGATTTTTGGCACAGCTTTGGTAATTACAACGGAGATAAAACTATGAATACAGTTAATGAAAAGACAGTAAACCAGATGATTGATAACTTCAACCGTGTTATTGTACAGAACTACGAGCATTATGTAGGAGCCATGGAGTCCATGGAAGAAGAGTACAAAAACGATTGTGACCAGCTAAGAGATAAGTGCCTTAGGTTACGTACAGATGTATGTGAACATGAGAATACTATTAGTAGGATGACTTCAAGGGATAAGCTTGTTGATAGACTGGAGTCACATCTTAACGAAGCTTCCACAAGTATACTAAACCTACAATCTGAAAGGCTTGAACTTAAGGAGAGGCTTGACACCGCAGAGTTTACATTAGGTAAGTACAAGCAAGCCTTGGATTCCTATGCCCATGAAGAGGACCTTGAGTACTTGGTTAAATCTGAAGGGGTATATCCCCAAGCTATCTACAGTGAGCCTTTGGACTTCTCTAAAGCCTACGATTCTGTAGAGCCTACTGTATTAGTCTCAAATATTGACCCATGGAAAGAACTTGAGGAAGCTCATGAGAATAACATGAACCAACTCAAAGAGATTGAGCGCCTACGGGAGCTTATCTGCAAATACGTGGAGATTTAATTAACTATGGACACGAGGAAAACCTATGAGTGAAATACACATGTCAGATTTGATTAAAAAGATTGAATCAAAAACTGGGGTCAGTATTGATGACCTCTCCAAAGAGCAAAGCAAAGAGGCCATTAAGGAAATCCTTAAGGAAGAAGGTATTAACAAAGTAACCACAGGTATTCCCTACAGTGACACCAACTAAGTGGAGGTCTGTATAATGCCTACATATGATTATAGATGTACCCAATGTTCCCATGAGTTCTCAGAGTTCCATGGGATTAACCAAGACAAGCCTCAGTGTACTCAGTGTGACTCTGAAGTCTCAAAGATATTCAAGTCAGGACCCAGCTTTAAAGGCTCCGGGGAAGGCTGGTATGGACAATCCAACAAAGAGAGAAAATAGAATGAGTGTATATAAAGTTATCAACCGTATGTTTGACGTAGCAAAGAAGCTTACACAAATACGCAAGGCTCACAAAGCAACTATTGCCAAAGCTGAATCTAAAGGTGCATCATCTCTAACCCTTACCATGATTGACAAGGGATATACAGAGGAAGCACGAACCATTATAACTCAGTTCTCACGAGAGCTAGAAGCTTACAAATAAGGAGAACATATGGAAGGCCGCCGTAATACCCTATATGTAGATTTCTTCACAGAAGAGACACAGTGGAAGGGAGAGAATTGGTTAAAGGCTCATAAAATTCCAGTTAATATGCTAGGCCTCCAAGAGGTTGAGAGATGGCAGAGGGAGTTGCGTGAGCAAAAGGAATGCTTCCTATGGAAGAATAAGATTGACCAGTTCGAAATTCAACAATCAATTAATGGAGCGCAACACGCTTATGACTACATCTACAGTAGACTCTTCAAAGATCATAGCAACAACGGATACGCCGGTGGACAGTTCGAAGGGGCCTAATCCTTTCCTTGATGGTCCAGTAGCTATCCTTGTGGACACTGATGTTATTGTTCATAAGGTTAGCCGAGCTTCAGAGAAGCAAGTAAGATGGCCTGATGGTGTTTGGTCCTGGTTTGCAAGAGAATCAGAAGCTGACCTTATCTCATCTGACTACATGTTTTACCTTAAGACAAGACTACAGGCAGACAAGGTAGTAATGAACCTCTCCTCTGAAGCAAACTTTAGGCATCAGGTATTCCCTGCCTATAAGTGCGAGAGGAATAACCCAGAGTCCTACGGACCTATCCTTAAGAAGTACCTCAGGAATAAATACTACGAGGAGTATGATACTTTTCTCATAGACGGCCTTGAGGCTGATGATGTCCTTGGTATACTAGCAACTTCTCCAGGTTATCTTAAAGGTTACACCAAAGTAATCTGCACAATTGATAAGGACCTTGACACTGTCCCAGGCTGGCATTATGGTTTGGATAAGAAAGAACTTTACTATGTGACAGATGAAGAGGCAGACTATAAGTTTTATACTCAGTGTCTTACTGGAGATAGGACTGATGGTATCCCAGGTTGCCCAGGGTTTGGCGACAAGACAGCCCAGAAGCTCTTAGACAAAACTGACAAGTGTGACTGGTGGTCTATGATCGTTGAGCAGTATAAGAAAAAAGACCTTGACGAAGCCTACGCCTTGACTATGGCACGCCTTGTGCGTATACTGAGAACAGACGACTGGAATTCTGAAACCAAAACACCTATCCTATGGGAACCTAAATCATGAAAGATTTTCCTCATGTGTCACAAGAACTTATAGACGCTTTAAAGCGCTCACACCCTGAGAACATTGACTTCATTAGCTCCCTTGAAGACCTGCATAAGGCCCAAGGACGTAAGGAACTCATTGATTATCTTGAGGGAATCCATAAGTCACAACTCAGTAAAAGGAAATAATATGTGTTTTGCAGATCTATTTAAACAAGTCAGCAGACCTACCGGAGGTTTAAAAACAGTTAATGGTTCAGGGGCTACTAATACTCCTATGTCTCAAAGTCTGCTTTTAGGTCCTACAGGTCCAATGCCTGCAAGAGCCCCAAAGAAAAAGACTAAATCTAAAGCAACCAGAGGTACTACCTAATGTGTGTAGGAGTCTTTGGAGGAGGAGGTGGTTCTACAGACCCAGGTGCACGTCAGCCTGCTATCCCTGTATTACCTCCTAACATACTAATGCTTGGTCAAGGTGCACGTGAACAGCTACGTGGCCAGGGCGAAGGTATTCAATCACTTAAGAAAAAGTCAACTCGTGAGCGCCTCATGATGACTGTACCCTCGGAGGCCTAATGGTAACTTCAGCTAGTAAAGTTTATGCAAGGCTAAGCACTCATCGTGATAGCTATGAATCAAGAGCCCGTGAAATCGCGGAGCTTACAATACCTTATATGTTCGTTGGCAATACAGGTGAAATCCAACAAGAGCATAGCCGAGGTGAAATGGTAGACCCTCATCAGAGTGTAGGTGCCCGAGGTGTACGTAACCTGGCTTCACGTCTACTGTTAACTCAGTTACCTTCAAATGCCCCTTTCTTTAACTACATTGTAGATGACAGTATCTTAAACGATCTACCAGAGGGACTTACTAAAGGTGACGTTGAGAAAAGACTTTCAGACATTACACGTATTATTCACCAGTGGATGCAAAAATCCGATCTACGTAAAGAAGCTACTGAAATCTTTATGAGTCTACTTATTGACGGGAACCCCCTGCTGTTTGTAGATGAAGACATGAACATTCAAACCTTCAGACTTGACCACTTTGTTTGTGAGAGAGACCAGTCAGGAAATATCCTTCAGATTGTTGTAAAGGAAACCTTGAACCTTTCTACTTTGGACTCAAAGACCCGGAAGTTTGTTGAAGAAAATACCACAGTAACCGGTGAAAAGAAAAAGAACATTGATGTATACACCTGGGTAAAACGTCAGGAAGATGGTAGCTTTACAAGTCACCAGGAAGTCAATGAGTCTATGATCCCTGACTCTAAGTCCGAGTATCCTAAAGGCTCCCTACCCTGGGTTGCCCCTAGGATTGCAAAGGTTACTGGAGAAAACTATGGACGTCCTTACGCAGAGGAATTCATCGGAGACCTAAGGGCTTGTGAAAACTTATCTGCATCACTGTTAGACATGGCGGCTGCAAGCTCACGAGTTCTGTTCCTCATGAACCCATCATCAGTGACAGATGTAGATGATCTTAATGGGGCCCCTAATGGTTCTGTAGTCCCTGGACGCCTAGGTGACATAGAGGCTCTTCAAGCAAAACTGGGTGGTGACTTCACGGTTGTTCAAGCCCAAAATGCTGCTGTGGAACAGAGACTTGCTCAAGGATTCCTTTTGCTTTCAAGCATCCAAAGGGACGCTGAGCGTGTAACAGCTGAAGAAGTTCGTATGATGGCTCAAGAGTTGGACAATGCCCTTGGTGGTATGTTCAGTACCCTGAGCTTTGAATTCCAGATGCCTCTGGTTAAAGCCTTTGAGTTTCGCCTGAAGCAGAAGATTGGCCTTGAGTTACCACCTGAGCTAGAGATTTCTGTTATTACAGGACTTGACGCGCTTGGCCGTGGCCAGGACCTTAACCGACTACGTGGGTTTGTTTCACAGGTTCTTGAACTCCAAAATGCTGGTGTTGAAACAGCTCAATTCCTAGATGTTGGAGAACTCATTAAGCGCCTTGGTGCTGGTAATGGTATCGACACTAACGATTTGGTTAAAACTACAGAGCAGATTAGACAAGAACAAGAGCAAGCTCAGATGCAACAAGCTATGCAGAACCAGGGAGCAAATGCTATTCAAAAGGGTATTGAGAATCAAACAGACCCAGCTAAGCAGGCAGCTCTACTTAAAGCTCAACAAGAAACTCAGCAACCTCAACAAGGATAAACCATGACAGACGAACCCATGACAGAAGAAACAAAGACAGTAAATAACGAGCCTAAGAAAAAGCGTATTAACGTATCAAAGGCTACACAAAAACCCCCTAAAGAAACTTCAGCCGTACGTAAAGTGTATGGATGTGAAGTTCGTTCTAACTAAGGAATCATTATGCCAGAAGTAAATAACCAAGAAGTCCAAGACGATAATGTAAATCAGGACCCGAACGCCATTGGCATGAGTGACCATGATAAAGAAATGATCGCCTTGTCAGAAGCTCGTGAGCGAGGTGAAGATGTGCCAGCCAAAGAGGGTGAAGAGGAAAAAGACACTAACCGCCCTGAGTGGTTGCCTGAAAAGTTCAAGTCCGTTGAAGATATGGCCAAGGCATATGCCGAGCTTGAAAAGAAGCAAGGTGGAAAGCAAGACGAATCCACTGAAGATGCAGAAGAATCCGATAAGGACTCTGAAGATAAGGACTCTGAAGATAAGGACTCTGAAGATAAGGACTCTGAAGACGGAGCTAAGATTACCTCTGAGGATATGGAAACATTTAATGATGAGTTCTACTCTACAGGTGACCTGAGCAAAGAGTCCTATGAGAAGCTCGAAGCTAAGGGGTTTAACAAGGAAATGACTGAGATTTACATGGAAGGTCTCCGCATGCGTAGTGAAGCTACAGCAAAAGACTTCTATGAGATTGCAGGCGATAAGGAAAACTTTGATAAGATCAACCAGTGGGTTGCAAAAGAAGGAGAGTCTGCAATCACCAAGGCGTACAACGCAGCAATCCAGAGCCAGGACGTTGAGACAGCTAAAGGACTCTTTGAGGTTATCGTAGGTAACTACAAGAAAGCTACAGGATACGAAGGCTCAAGGGCCAAAGGAACTCCTGAATCAACCTCGGGTGAAACCTTTGAGTCAGTAGCTGAGATGGTAGCTGCTATGAATGACCCACGGTATACAGGACAAGGTCAGCGTGTAGACACTGCTTATGTCCAAATGGTTGAACAGAAGCTTGGCCGATCTAACTTATTTTGATATAGGGGTTGACAATCCAGGGGGTGTCTCTATATACTTGTAGGCATGAACACTTAAGTACTATAAGTAACTTTGACCCTCCCCTGGAAACGCTGCGGCCAGACCTTTGAGAGGATAATCCTGGAAACTAGTGGACTTTAATGTGTTTAGTAGAAAATTACTTTACATCCATTAAGGAAACTATTATGCCTTTTACTCCTACTGTTTCAAATTTCGGTTCCGTTAACAACGCTGGTAATGATCTTGCGCTATTCCTCAAAGTCTCAGCTGGCGAAGTAATCGCTTCCTTTGATCGGACCACTCAATTCGCAGACAAGCATACTGTTAAGTCTATTACCTCTGGTAAGTCTGCACAGTTCCCTAAGTCTGGACGTCTCTCAGCGGCTTCTAAGTACCTGGCACGTGGTGATGCAGTCACTAACGCTACTGTACCTTACGCGGAAGAAAACATTACTATTGATGGTCAGCTTTATGAGTCTGTATTCCTTTCTAAGCAAGACGAAGCTTTCTCTCACTTTGACACTCGTCAAACTCACACCAAGCAACTGGGTGAAAGCCTAGCTCAGTATTGGGATAGCACTGTAGCTCAGGTTGGTATCTTGGCCGCTCGTGCTGCTAACTCTGTAACTAGCCTGCCCGGTGGTGGAGAAGTAACTAACGCTGCTGCCTCTACTGATGGCTCTGAGCTGTTCAAGGCTATGTTTGCCGCTCGTCAGACTCTTGATGAGAAAGATGTTAAATCTATGGCTTATGCCTACCTTAAGCCTCTTGAGTACTACTTGCTAGTTCAAGAAGATCGTATTGTTAGCCGTGACTACAATGACTCTAATGGTGGTTTTGATACTGGCCTGGTTAAAGGTATCGCTGGTATGGAAGTTGTCCGTACTAACAACCTGCCCCAGTCTAACATCACTGGCACTATTGGTGGTAAGTATGACGTAGATGCTTCTAACGTATCTGGTCTGGTTATGACTAAAGAAGCTGTTGGTACTGTTAAGCTCATGGACATTGTTACTGAGATGGATTACATGACTGAGTATCAAGCTTGGTTGATGGTCTCAACTATGATGGTTGGTCATGGTATCCTCCAGCCAGAGTGTGCCGTTGAGATTAACACTGTAGCTAACTAAGCCTAAGGGCCACTGGCTACAAACTTGAAGGGTCCTACGGGGCCCTTTTTTATTTACTAGGAGAAAACCATGGCTTTAACAAGGCTAACAAAATTACAAGCAATTAACATTATACTTGCAAACTCTCAGCTAAGTCCTGTAGAATCCTTGGCCTCTGGGGACCTTGATGCAGAAGTTGCAGAGCAGGTACTTAATGAGTCTTTACTTGATGTACAACAGGTAGGCTGGAACTTTAACAGAGAAGTCTTTAAGTTATCCCCTGATGTTAACGGATTTCTTTATATACCAGCAAACGCCCTTGAGGCCGACTCAAAGGATACTTCAAAAAATGTTGTCATTAGAGGTGATAGGCTCTACAATAAAGAAGAGAACACCTATGTCTTCAAGGACCCCTTAGAGATTATCATGATCTTGGCCCTTGAGTTTGAGGAACTACCTCAGTCAGCTCGAAGGTACATTGCACTTAAGGCCTCAAGGGTCTTCCAGCAGAGAACCTTAGGTGACCAAGTACTTAATGGGTACATTGGTGCTGAAGAAAATACGGCATGGGCAGAGCTTAAGAATGATGATGTTCGATCTAAAGATTACAATCATATACTTGGTGGTGATAGGTCCTCTAGAGTTGTCAGCCGTATTAACCCAAGAAACCGTAACTACTTCAGGGGTAATAAGTAATGCCAACATTTACTAAACAGCTTCCTTCCTTTGTGAATGGGATTAGCCAGCAGCCTGATAGTATCCGATTTGATACCCAGGCTCGTAATCAGATTAACTTTTACTCTGATCCTACTCTAGGTCTCTTGAAGAGGCCTTCAAGTTTCTTTGTAAAAGAACTTCAAACGTATGACGCTGATGCCTTTATTCATTATGTTAAGCGTAATGTGGATAATAACTACTTCATTCAGGTAGGCTTCAATGGTATTGAGATTTACGATGACGATGGAACTAATCGGGTTGTTAATTACTCAAGTCCCTCAGCAGAAACTTTGATTACAGATTACTTGAGCACAGCCGCTTCCTTCCTTGATGACATTCGAATACTCACTATTGCAGATACCTCTATTGTACTTAATAGAAAAACCAAGGTACTTAAAGACTTCTCTTTGGTTACTGGGGGTAGTACTCAAAATGCTCTGATCTACGTAAAGGAAGGTCAATTTGGTAAAACCTATAAGGTAGTTCTTACAAACGATGATGATTTTATTGTAGGTAGGTATACCACTCCGGATGGAAGCTCATCCTCAGACACCTTTGATGTAGATACAGCGAATATTGCAGCTGAACTTCAGGCTGATCTTGTGGCTGATGCCATAGGCTCTGTAGGTACTTGGGTATTTGAGGTTAGAGATAATATCCTAGCTATTGAAAACCTGTCAAAGGACTTCTCTATTACCTCAGCTGATGGCTTTGGGGATACAGCTATGTACCCTATTAAAGAAGACCTCCAGCTATTCTCTGACCTTCCCCGCAAAGCTCCTCTAGGGTTTAAGGTAAGGATCACAGGTAATGCTGATGATGTCTCTGCTGATGCTTACTGGGTAGAAGCCTTTAACGATAATGAGTACCAACCTAATGCTACAGGATTTCCTAGAGTAGTCTGGAGGGAGACCATAGCGCCTGGAGTATTCTTTAGGTACTTTGATAGTACTGTGCCATTTAAGATTACCGAAGAAACCAATGGTGAATTTACTGTAGGCCTTATAAATTATGAAGAGCGTGAGATAGGTGATAATGATACAGCCCCATTTCCTTCTTTTGTTGATAATTACATTGAAGGTCTTTTCTTCTTTAGGAACCGTTTAGGGTTCTTTACAGGGTCTACTGTATCCATGAGTGAGTCAGGTAACTTCTTTAATTACTTCCCGAACTCTGTGGCTGCCCTTCTTGATGCAGATCCAGTTGAGGTTACAGTTAATACACCTGATGCCAGTGACATTAAGCATGCCGTCCCCTGGAGAGAGGAGTTACTCTTAACTTCAGACAAGCACCAACATGTGATAAGATCGCAAGGTGTTCTGTCAAACTCTACTATTGAGGCCTCTAAGGTTACTGAGTTTGATGTGTCCCCTTCAGTATCACCTGTTCTGTCAGGTAGTTCTTTGTTCTTTACTTCCGAGTCTACAAACTCCTCAGAGGTAAAAGAGTATTACTTTGCTGAAACTATCCAGGGAAACGATGCATCTACTGTTACCTCACATGTGCCTAACTTTATCCCTAGGAACACTAAGTGGCTTAGAGCGTCACCCAATGCAAAGCTTGTGGCCGTAGGGGCTAAAGGTAAAATCTTCATCTACCAGTACCTCTGGTCCGGAGAACAAAAGGTTCAATCAGCCTGGCATACATTTACCTTTGAGGATAAACTTGAAGTAGTTACTCCAGGTGTCATAGACAACTCTGAGAGACTTGAGGTTAACAATGGATTCTTTAAGAACGATGAGCTATTTCTTTTCGTCTCTTATGTGAACTCACCTAGAAGCCCTGCACTACTTAAAGTTGACCTATCATCTGACTTGGTTACAAGTGATGAGGACTTTCTCATTTATCTGGATAACCGTATAGATACCAATAATGTAGATGTAAGCTCGGTAGAGGCTTCAGGTAACACAGTGTACACCTTGCCTATGAAGCCCTCCTCAGATACAGTTGCAGTGTCCTTAAGTGAGGATTCCTATGGCCAGTCTGTAGAAGTCTTGGACATCTCAGGTAGTGATATTACTGTAAAAGGAACTTCCTTAGGAACCTTGGCACTGGGGGTAACCTACAAGTCAAAGTATACTTTAGGTACCACCTATATGCGCTCAGGGAATTCTCAAGGCTCTAGGGCCATTACAGCTGGTAGAACCAATCTCCTAAAGATGGACATTAACTACTTTAACTCTACAAACTTCAAGGTTGAGGTGGCAATCAACAACAGAACTGCAAGAACCAAAGAGTTCTCTGGTAGATCTAAGGGGGTATCTACAAACACCTTTGGTAAGATGCCAGTGGATACAGGAATTTTCTCTGTGCCTATTAACGCTATCAACACTTCTGTAGAGGTTTCGTTTATCAACGATACTTACTTACCTAGCAACTTCCAATTCGCTGATGTAACTCTCAGGTATTGGACAACACGAGGAAGGAACGCTAACTAATGTACTACTTCGAAGCTGCAACTGATGCTCATGTAGAGGCAATCGCCCCTAACCTGAGGACCGCAGATAAAGAAGAGTGCTTAGCTGGAGGATTCAAGGACCCTGTGGATTGCCTTAAGCAGTCTATAAGGGTCCCTGGATACCACTTTGCTATGTACTCTGATGGTGAGATTGCCATGATGTCAGGAATCTCTGATCAAGGGGTCATCTGGGCTATGACAACCTCCAAGCTGATTGAAGAAAACGTAAAGGACTTCCATGAGTCAACCTCAGAACTCCTTAAGTTCTATGGACAATATCAAGGTCTATTGCATAATTTCATTTATAGTGCTAACATTGTACATATTGAATGGCTTAGACGAGTAGGCTTTATCATTACAAACCATACCCAAACAGCACCTTCCACAGGCGCTTCATTTATTTACTTCTACAAGGAGATTAACAATGTGTAATCCCTTACTCTTCTTTGGGGCGTTAGGTGCTCTTTCAGGTGCAGCTCAGATTAACCAAAGACAAGAGGCGGCTGATGCTGCTGTTAAGTCTGCTACACTTGATTCAAATATGACTCAGCAGCAGCTTAACACACAGGCAAGGCAACAAGAATCACAAGCATCTGAGCTAGCTACTGAACAAAAGATTCAACTAGCAGAGGCTATCTCTACCCAAAGGGCATCAGCTGGTGAGGCTGGTGTAACAGGAACAGGGGTAAACAGAGTTGTAGGTAATGTAGGGGCTCAGGGTGCAAAGAACCTTGCAGTAACTGAAAGAAACCTTACACAATCCCTTACCCAAATCAACACACAGAAATCAGCTACAGAACTTCAGAGAGCTAGTGCAGTACGTGCAGCTAACGCGTCTCGCCCTGGTGGTCTTGAAACCTTGCTTACAATTGGAGGTGGAGCTGTACAAGGATACCTTGGTGGACAGTCTATGTTCGGGGCAGGTGCTACATTTGGAAGTGCTGCTGACCAGGTTGGCTCATTCTTTTCAAACCCTGAAACCTTTATGAAAGCAGGGGCTGTTACCTCCCTTGAGAATGCTAAAAGAACTGGATACAGTGACGAGTTTGAATCAGGTGCACTTATCCGTCAACAACTAAGATAAATAGGATCTATAATGGCTAGAACACCCATACCCAATATACCAAAGATGACACTAAACGCCCCTGCAAGGACTGTGTCATTTAAGACTACACCAAGCACCTCAGGTAAAACTGAAAGCTTCCTTAGCTCCATAGGACTTATCCAAGATACTGCGCAATCAGTAACCTCTGCTATGGAAGACGCTTCAAATGAAAACCTCCGAAGGGAGAAAGAGGCTTTAGCTGTAGAGCAGAGGGTTAAAAGTGAAGAAAGGCGGGAGCTAGGGTTCAGATTACGTTTACAGGAAAAGCAAGATGCAGAGGCTGCTGCTCAAAGAAAGGCTGATAAGGAAGCCTCAGAGGCAGCTGCTGAAGAACGTAGGCTTGAGGCTAACCAAAGAACCCTCCTCATGGTTACTGGATCAGGAGATCGTCAAGGTGTTGGTCAATATTTCAGGCAGGCTATGGAGTCTGGAGACACTGCAATTACAACAGGTATGGCAGAGGTTATTCTTGATGATGTTACTACAACCTCAATGCAAATGGCAAAAGCAGAGCTTGCCTCGATAAAAGGCACTGCTGCTATAAAAGACTTTAACATAACAGAGTCTGCTACCCGCCACGCACAAGAGATTTTATCACAACAAGGCTATGGACTTACTTTACAAGAGATCGTACAAAGTGCCTCTGATGACAAGGCTGCAATCAACAAGCAATTAAGTAAGTTTCAGAACTCAAGAACAAATCTTATTGATAATGCTGTAACAGCCAAAGCATCATGGGCAAAAGACCAGAGGGCCCTTATAAAAACCTCTGAACTTGATCGTAGGGAAAATATCTACTCTGCAAGATTCTACTCAGATGATACAGATGAGTCTAGGAACTTTGTAAAAGATATGATGGCTAACATGCAAAAGGCCGAAAACCTTAATGTATCCCCTGATGATGCAGCTGAGAGAGCCCTTAACGTACTTGGAACCCATGCTGAAAGAATAGAGTTCCATGCCACTAGAGGTAACTATCAGCTCGCCCAGGAGGAGTACGCAAAGTGGCTAGAGGCAACTGAGGTAGCCCAAGCTCCTATAGATACTAATGGAGATGGTAAGGCTGACATGGCAAGCCCTCTTCAGGGAAAGTCTAAAGAAATTGAAGCCCTTAAGGATAAGACACTTAGGTCCATTACGAAGGGGGAGACTTTAAACCTTGCTCAGGACCAGGCTATTAGAAACACGGTAGGCCGTATAAATGATCTTACCTCAAGAGGAAAGCTTAACGAAGCCCAAGTTTTACTTGAGAAAAACAGGACTGATATTATAGAATCTAAAATGCCTTCTGAAAACAAAGAGGTTATGTTAGGAAGGTTTAGTGGCTCTGAAGCTAACATACAAACAGCTCTACTTAGAGATGCGGATATTGTAAATGCTAGCACTAAAGCGCTTGATCAGCCTGATCCTAACAAGTATATGACAAACTACAAGAGAACAGATAAGGCACTTACTGACCCAGCTATTGAAGATGCTTTACTAAGGAACTTCCCTATAGGATTCAAAGATGACTTTGAGACCTTTGGAACAAATCTTATGCAGCTTGACTCTATGTCAGAGTTATCCCAAGTTAATCCTGCAAAGATTCTTTCAGACGCTTTGGATAACACCTCGATTAACTCAGAGGAAGATTTTGTAAATGTGGCTGAGAGGCTTGATGAGGTCCGTATTAACACAGGATCATATAGAGAGCTTCTAGCCTCAAGTACTGAGGCAGAGCTGATACACAACATTAAGAATGGCTTTAAGTACTTACAGCTAGGTGGCCGTGGCAACATGTATGACATCTACAAGGAAGCTACTACACGAGGAACTGATCCTGTACTTGACTCTAACCAAAGGAATGTACGTAGAGAGGCCATAGCTGAACTTGAGACAACAGAACTTACAGTTAATGTAGAACGTGCCCTTGGGTTTGACGCTCTATTTCCAGACCAAACAGTGTCCATTGACTTGTCAGATAGTATGGTAAAAACAGCAGCTGAAAAGCATATGCAACAGATGCAGGTAATAGCTCCTGAGCTTAATTCATCACAGCTTTTGAAGTCCTTTAAAAAGTACGTTGAAGATGGCCAGCTTATCTCTTCTACGGGCCAGTTTATGGTTTCACCTGATAATCTAGGAAGTACAAAGAAACGCGTTGAGGCTTATGAGTCTGACTTCATTAGGGATACAATGGACTTGGTGGTAGCTGAGATGTATACTAGAGATAATTCAGAAACTAACGTACGTGCTGTTAACAACGAGCTTGAGTGGGTTGAGAATAACTATGATGACTTCAGGTATCGACAGTCAGGTACAAAAGGTCAGTGGACGATTATACAGGGTTTGAGTAAAGAGACAGGTGAATATGAAGACCTTTACACAGATCTTTATGGTCAGTATAAGGTACCTACTAACCGACTTAATGATTACTACATCAGCACTAAAGCACTAAGGGATTCCAGAGGTAAAACTCAAGTCAAGAAAACTAAAGAAATAAACCAGAATCTTGAAAGATCAAGACTGGGTATATTGAACTCTAACTAATAAAGGCTCTACAATGATTCAAGAAAATGAAGAACAGCTGATGAAAGAGTTATCTCAAGATCTCCGTAAGAAGAGTGATGCAGATACCTCACAGGAAGTCTGGAAGGAGTCAGAGTACTTTGACCAGGTAGACTTTGAAACTACTAGACGCCGTCAAGATGCTGTTAAGCGAATGACTGATCAAGTAGGCCCTGACTGGGATGAGACAGCACAGAGGGTTATGCATGAAAATACCCTATTGGGCTCTGCGTTAACTCAAGCTCGCTTAAGTGCCTCAGATGCAAAGGACCCTAACTGGGATGGATTTAAGGCTATCTTTAGGGGGCCTAGCTCAGAGGAGCTTAAAGGTCCTGATTCAGAGGGTCTGGTGGATTTCCAAAAGTTTGCTACAGGAATTCCTGAAGAAAAGCTTATAAAAATAGCTCAAGATTCAAAGAATGCTGACCATGCTATGATGATGATACTTCGGGCTCAAGAGTCTAAACAAAACCAAGAGGCCTTTGCAAGGGCCCCTGGAAAGACTTTGACCACAAGTCTCATCTTTGGTGGTGGCGAGATGGCCTTGGGGTTGGGTGCACTCCCTAGCAGTGCTCGTGTCCTTGCTACTGCGGGTAATGCTTTAAGAGCTTCCTCAACAGTAGCTAAGGGAGCAAAGACCTTCCAACTAAATTCTATGGCCATTGGGGTACGTAAAGCAGCCGCTGCTGGTCTCACTAGATCAGCCAAAGGGATTCAAGCTACTCAGAGTACTATAGTGCGCAGGGGTATTACTGGAGCCGCTGAAGGTTACATTTACAAAGCCTCTATGGATTTTGCAAGTATCAGTCCAGCTGACGATCAGATTACTATGGCCATCCTTGGGGGTGTTCTTAATGGAGCCTTTAATAGGATTGACCTTCCTCAGCTACAAGGAACTAAAAAGGTTAATGGAGCTGGTGAGGTTGTTGAAGACGTTTCTCATAAAGGAGCGAACACTACAGGTGGACCTTCTCGCGGGTATGATAACGGGGGTCTTACACGAGCAGAAATGGAATCCTATGTTGAAGCTTCAGTGCTCACATCACAACCTAAAGTGGGTCATGTGCTAAAGGCTCAACAAGATCTTGAAACAAACGCTATCACAAAGGCTGATGAAACAAGGGAGCTTCTTGAAAACATCAAGCGCAGGAAAGATGACTATGAAGCTCAGGCAGGCTCTAAGCGTTCTGAGATAAAAGCTGCTGAGGCTGATCTAACAAGGTCTTTTGGTAAAGGCCTTACAGAAAAACAAAGGGAGTTCTTCTCTAAGCAAGCCAGGAGTGCAGGGATTGATCCTGATGATGCTGACTCTATTACTTCATTTATAAAAGGGAAAGAGCAAGAAATATCTACAAAGTTTGGACTTAGTAGAGAGAGTGTACAAGCTGTTACAAAGAAAACAGATATTGAGGAAGTCTTTGGTAAAGGTGAAAAAGGAAAGGCTGAGGCTGACAACTTAGTAGCTGCTCGTAAGCTTGCAGATGATTCTGTAAAAGGCGAGTTCAGAACTCTTTCAAGGGAACTGAACATTGACCCTCTTAAAAAAGAGCTAGATGCCTTGGAGTCTGAAGTTAGCAAGTGGACAAAAAAAGAAGTTGAGGCAACCGATCGTCTCAAGAACTACGACGCAAAGGCTGAGGAGATGCGTGTTGCCAGGACTGCTTATGAAAAGTTTGATTCTGACGAAGTCATTGACATGGCACCCTTAAAGTATGCTGGAGCCAAGGCCCACAAAGCTCGTCATAGTGAGATAGACCCTGAGGGTATCTTTGATTCAACAACATCAATTCCTTACAAGCTTAATGACTTACGTGACATTCGTAGGGCTGCTGAAGATGCAGGTGATGATGAGATGATGGAGTTTGTTGATAAGTACTCCTATCAGAACACTGATGGGTCCTACACAGACTTTAAGGATATACCTCCTAGCACCTTCAAGATTCTCGATGACAACCCTGGGGAGGCTGAAGGTGCATGGAAAGATGTATTCCTTCAGGACCTTGGACAGGAATTTACCAGGTATGGTGATGATATTAGTGACATTATGGGAGTCCTCCTCACCTCTACCCAAAAAGCAATTTCAGGTAAAACTGTAGCTTCTGGTGCTGACTTCCTTGCAGAGCAGGCTTACCAAAAGGCCAACTCAAAGTTCTTTGGGGCTCGTCAGACCTGGTTTAATGAGTACATGAAATCTGAAGGTGTTGGGGGTATTAGGCGCTGGGGTAATCGACAGTTTGCTACAGCCATGCCTAAATACCGAAAGTTCTCCCACGAGACGGCTGAGTACCTTAAGGTTGTAGACACTGATGCTAATGCGGCTACAACCTTCCATCCAGCTGCTGTATCATTTGGTAACGAGTATAAAAAGCTTGTAGGTGACTTGCGTAAAGATCTTATTGATAATGGATGGGAAGCTAAGATAGTAGATGATTTAGAACTTAGTGCATTCAGTAGGGTACGCAATGACTCAGCCTGGAGAAGTGCAAAGTACATGTTTGAATCTGACGATGTTGCTAAGGTATTTCAAGGTGCTGTTCTTAAAAGGAATATAACAGCCGATGTAGACTTTAAGATAACTGGAGTTGAAAAGCGTATAGCAGCTCTAGGTGACAAGGCTAGTGTATCTAAAAAGGCTAACCTTGAAAAGAAGCTGGATACTCTTAAGGCTGAAAGAGCTGACATACTGAAGCGTCCTATTGATGAAGTTATTGAGGAGATTCTTGAAACTTCTGGTGCTTCTCAGTCAAGGGCCCTATCAAGACTTTATGTTGAAAACCAGACTGCACGAGCTACAGGAAGGGAGCCTAACAATGTCTCTGGCATTAAAGGAGAAACATTAGACGATGCAGTTGTTAATGCTACTGAAGAAACCTTACGCAAGTTAGACCCTGAAGATAGGGCTATTGTAGAAAGTCTCCTTAAGAACCGAAAGAAAGGTTCAGCAGGTAGCCAAGACATCTTTAAAGAACGTGTTGATATGGACATGTCATACAGCCGTAAACTGGCAGGACGTGAAGGAGGTGAAGAGCAGACGGTAAGAGTTGGTGATTTATTCTCTGATGATATTGAAAGGGTTATGCATGACACAATAAACAGATATTCAAAGGCAATAGGCTTAGCGAAGAAAGGGTATAAGAACTACGATGAGTTTGATGTGGCCATGAACGAAGCAAGTAAACGTGCTGAAAAACTACCAGCATCACAGGTTACCAGAGCTAAGGCTGGTATTGAAATGACCAGGAAACACTTTAAAGGTCAGGCACAGTATGATGATTCAGGGTCACTTAATAGCATAAAGAGAACCTTGAAGAAGCTTACAGCCGCTGCGAAGTTAGGCTTCCTTGTGTTTTCACTTCCTGTTGAGCTTGCCACTGCTATGACACGTAACGGAGTTACCGCAACTATGAAGGTACTCCCTGGAGTTATGCGTAGTATAAAGGACATGGCTACAGGCCTTCCTCTTGAGAATGGTCTGGTAAGAGATCTACATGCTGCGGGCCTTGAGACGATGTCACCTTTCTACAATATCATGGGAGACATGGAGAACGGTATTTTCTCTGGAGGCACTAAAGGCCCTAAAAGCTTCTATGGTGCTCCAGGAGAGTATGCTGCAAGTAATACTCAAAGAGCCCTTAACAGTGCTGAGAATTTAGCCTCTGGCTGGGCGCATGCTACAAGTTACTCATACAAGCCTGTGGATATGCTGATCCGTAGATTGTCAGTAGCCTCTACATTCCAGAACCTTGTAACTCTCTCAAGGAAGAACCCAAGGGCTCTTGAAGGACAAAGGTACAAAGACATTGGAATTGACTCACAGTTTATTGATGAGCTAAAGGAGGCTGATAACTTTATCACAGTTAAGGGAGGTGTAGTAACGGGGTTTGACTATGATGGCCTTAAGAAACAGAACCCTAAGCTTGCTGATGAGTTTGTTGTAAAAGTAATGCGCCTAGCTGATAGGCAAGTTCAAACATCAAGATTTGGTCAGATGCCCGGCCTAATAAATAATCAACTATTTAGTTGGTTTGGACAGTTCAAGAGTTTCATGCTGGGCACTTACAACAACCAGTTCAAGTATGATATTTCTCAAAGAGATATGCAGTCAGCAGTTACTATGATAACTCAGACAGCCGTTGGCGCAGCTATGGCCTATGCTAGGGAAGCTGCAAGGGCTGCTCTTGAGGGACGTGAAAACCGTATGAAAGACTACAGTATGTCACAACGTATTGCGATAGGAATGAGACAAACGTCTATATTTGCCCTGCCTATGACCCTGGCTGACACTGCATACCAGATGCTCACAGGTAATCCCTTCTTAAGTCAATATGGTAATACAGGAACTAACACTCCTATGATGATACAAAGTGTCTACGATGTTGTTGAGGGTGCAGGTGCTTTAGGTTCATTAACTCTTGACCCCACTACTAGCGCATCTAGGGACGAATATGCTAGACTTGTAGACACCTTCGCTCCAAAGTGGCTTACGGCTGCTCCAGGTAAAGCCCTTGGTGATGCCCTTGACATTCCACAAAGTAGAAAACAGGAGTCCATCTTGGAAACCTTTGGAAACTTTGATAACCTTTAATTAACATAGGGCCTACGGGCCCTTTAGGAGAAGCTCATGGCTTTTAGCTCACAGCAGTACATAGGGGACGGGGTAACCACAAGTTACGTAATCTCGTTCCCATTCATTGACCAGGACCATGTCTCGGTCACAGTTGAAGGTTCCCCTGCGTCCTTTAGCTTTACCTCGTCTAACATCATCAGCATTTCACCTGCTCCATCTAATGGTGGGGTCATTCAGGTCTTCCGGACAACTCCCAAAGAGAGGCTTGTTGACTATGTGAATGGTTCTATTCAGCAGGCAGACGATTTTGATCTAGACTCTAACCAACTTATTTACCTTATACAGGAGAACATAGACGCTCTAAGTAATTCTTTGGGACGCTTTCCTGGGTCTGACAATAGGCTCTTCCAGAACCTGGACCTTAACGGATACATTGCCATTAACTCAGGTGTACCTAGTAATGATAATGACCTGGCACGTCTTATTGATGTGGACCAAAAACTCCTTAATGCTGTCCTTGGGGACATTGATGTAGGCTTTGCAACAACTGCCTTCCGTGGGATTATTCGCCTAGCTACTAACCAAGAGGCTTTGGACGGACTTAATGCTACTGCTGCAATTACTCCAAGTACTCTTAAGGCTGCCATAGATGCTTTGCCTGAGGCTACTGTAGATGATGCAGGCCTCATTAAGCTGGCCACTGAAGCGGCTGTACTTGAAGGGACTGAAGGTGACACTGCGGTAACCCCTGAGACCCTTAAGGCAAGGCTTGATAACTTTGACCTGTTCGGTATTGGCTCTTTGGTAGAAAGCTACACAAACCCTAACGCCAATAACTTTGTAGAATCCACAGGATTACCTACAACCAAAGCAACCAAGGAAGACTTATATAATATCTTAGGTGATAAGTGCAGGTACTTTACAAGTTTTAACACACGAGTCTTGGCAGATAATACTACCAATGACCAGACCATTGCCTTTAAGACTTCCTTTGGAACATATGTTAAAGCTGATGTTATCCAACCTGGAGGTGGCACATGGAATGAGCTTTGTTACTCAGCTGATGGTGAAACCTGGATTGCAGCTGATAATGGCTCTGCACATATCAGAGGGCAGGTTAAGCGCTTTGTAGAAATTGATGGCACCCTATTAATCCCTGGTGACCAAAGTTCCCTTGGAGATAACGATGGACAGATGGCTTACTCCTTAGATGGAGGTGAAACTTACTCCTATGTTGCTACAGGACTTTCAGAGATTAAGGACCAGTTCCTCTTCAACGGGCATGTCTACATTGTAGATATTAATGGTGCTGTTGAGCGCTCAAGTAACGGTGTTATATGGGAAGCTATCTCAGGAACCTTTGAAAGTCCTGGCTTAATTACTGCTATCTCACCTATAGATGAAGTTGATCGCATTATTGTATCATCAGATGGCAACCTTCTTTCTTATGCTGTGTTTGGTACTAGACTTGCTATAGTTAACGGTGACGAACCCCTCTTCGATGATGTACAAGCCTTTGACATCTCTAAGCTTAACGGTTATATTCGCAACGCATCTATCAATGGAGGAGGTGATTTATTAGGGGCATTGAACCTTGACCCAGATACATTGCTAGATAACCTTATTTACACTGAGAGCCTTGGTGGTATAGACATTACAGGCCCGGTTAAATGGATTGCAGGAAACCTCTGGGTTATTGCAACAAGTACTGGACTGCGCTATACTGTAGATAACTTTAAAACGATAGAGCCATCTACCTTAAACAGTATTATGACAGATATTCTTAGCATTGACTATAAAGACGATACCCTTATTCTGGGTGGGAAGGATTTAGCTAATGGTAAAGCTGTTGAGATTATTGATCTTACAGAGAGTTCCTCTCAGTTTATCCTGCCTGAATTCTTAGGTAACAATAAGCGAGATGGACTTAAGACGTTCATTAAGGTTAGGGCCTCATGAGCCAGGAAGAAATGAATCACACAGACACTCGCACCTACGAGGCAATAATGAAGTTACTGGAGAGTACCACTCGTCTTGAGACTAAAGTGGAAAACCTAACACATATGAGTGACCGTCAGTATCGAGAGATTGCTGATATGGATAATCGTATGAAGAAGGTTGAGAACGCAACTTCCAAGATCATTGGTATGGCTACCGCCGTATCAGTGGCTGTAAGCTTTATCCTACCCTTTGTAAAGGACTTTATAACATGAGTAACCGCAGACAAAAGGCCGAAGACCTCTTTGAGGTACTTCTAGACGCCTTCGAGAAAGTCCTAAAGCGCCCGCCTGATGAGATAGACTCAAAGGATCTTAAGGTTGTCTCAGACTTCCTTAAGGACCAGGGGATTAATTGTGACGGAGCTAAGAATGAGAGGGTCACCGGCCTCTCAAAAACAGCAGGTTTACCTAAGCCTGTACAACTACATAACCATTAAGGAATTACCATGAAGCAAGGTTCCGTATATAACCCTAGCATAACTAATGCACCTATCGGAGCCTTTGTTGAACTGATACCCCAAGATTCTTATAGGAGTCTGGTGCAAATTCAGAACAAAGGCGAAGATAATATTTTCCTATACTTTGGTGAAGGTACCCCTACAGAGCTTAGTTCTATTGAGATGGGCCCTGGAGATTACTTTGATCCGTTCATTCCACCAACCTCAAGGATTCGCGTAGCGACTTTGAGTACTGCAACTGTTTCCTCAGACGTCCTTTTACTCACTAATGGTGTAACAAACACCTCAAATTCTTAAGGAACATATATGCCTTTATATAAAGATAAATCCTCAGGTGATCCTTTAGGGGCTGTAAGTCTCTTTAGTTTTGACCCTGGGAGTGACTACCTTAAGTTGGATGGATCGTCCGCTCAAACAAGTAGCTATCCTAAGCTAGCAGGCAAGCCTGGCTTTGAGTATAATGCTCCTCCAAACTTAATTGATGGAGACTCAGAAGTCCCTTATTCAGACCCAGCTGGAGGTATTGCGCTTACCCAGCAAAACTACAATGGGTCTCTACTTTTTAAGTACAATGCGACTGAAGAAACTCTAAGGTCCTCAGACGATGGTGGGCAGATATTTAATACTGATTGGACAGTAAATCTTCCAGCTGCTCCTTTAGTTGGTCTGATGTACAATAAACTAAATACTTCAAGCCTTCTTATGGTAACAGCCACTGAGCTTTATGAGCTTGATGTCTCTGGACCTTCTACAAGTCTGCTAACCTCTTTGCCTAATGTTCCTTCAGGTGTCTTTAGTGCATGGAGAACAATGTCATGGGCAGGTAACCGCCTAGCTATCACTAACCTAGGGTCTGCTCCCATAAGTATTTCTGTGAGTGCACCTGGTGACCTAAGTTCCTTTAGCACAGTTAATGACACAACTAACACTACAGGTTATGTAACCTCTATTGCTGGTGAGGTTGGAGGTGCTTTGATGGTAGCCTATGACTCAGGGTATGATGTAGCTCCTGTCACACGCACAACAGACTTTAGCACCTTCTCTGCAACAGCAGCAGGAGAGCTTGACCCAGGTCAGTCACACTACATTGCTAATGATCTTACTGTGCCCCTTACCTACGTCAATACCCCAGGTGTTATTGGAGTGTCTGTTGACGGTCTATCTACTCTTGCAGCTCCGGCTGGTGCAGCTCCATTCCCTCTTGATACTCCGGTCTCTGTTGTTCCGAACCTCTCGCAGTTTGGATGGATACAGACTACAGGTTTTGTAGGTTACACCTTTGATGGTCTAGTTACTAACCTGTTTTTGTCTACTAGTTCTACCTCAGTAGTCAAGGATGCTTCATACGTAGGTGGTAGAATTTCTGTAGCTGACGTAAGTGGAGCCACAGTATACTCTTACAAAGCTGAGAGGCCTGTATCCTCAACATTCCTGGTCTATACTTTAGTGAGTCCTGACCCAACATTTGATTACTACGTGAGGTCCAAGTAATGATGACATTAGTAGATGTTAAGATTCTTAAGAACAGGTTGCTAAGGCAGACGGATTACATTATGCTTGTAGACAACTATGAGGAACTTACAGTAAACCAGAAGACAGATATTAAAAACTATAGGCAAGACCTAAAGATTCTTGATGATGTCTTTAAAGACCAGGGAACCTTTGATTTACCTGTAAGGCCTTCTTGGTTTAAACCTGATATGGGATAAGACTATGCCAATTACTCAACCAAACCTTAGCTCAAGGTTCGACATTAAACGATACCGCAAAGCAGGACGTACGTATCGAGCCTATTATGAGTTTGATATTCCTGACGGAGCTACGCAGCACTTTAGCGCAGAGATTCCTGTTAAATTCCTGCTAATCGACCGTAGGATTACGTTATCCAATGGTGACCTAAGGTATCAGGTTCTCTCTGGAAGTACCCTAAATGCCAACGGACCTGAGATCACTGTGTATCCTTTGGATCTTGTAGATGCTAAAGCAGCCCAAGGGATGGTCTACAGGGACTCTACGTTTTCGGCGGAGGGAGTGGAGCTTGACTTGGCAGTCTTGAAAACTCCATCACAAAAGGTGTCTACATTCTCACTTGCATCTGAACGGGATGTTAATAGATTTTACCCACCAAGCTTATTTCACATTAAACTTACAAACCCTTCCTCATCCCAAGGTTCCCAGAATGCTCAAGGCGTCCTTACTTTGGAATGGGGTGAAACTGAAACAGTCTAAGGAGACTATTATGGAAATCATTACATTCATTACTGAGAACTACGAAGCTATCTTTGGTATTATCTTCAGTGCCGTAGGTATCGCAGCTACAGTAGCTCGGTTCACTAAGACACCTAAGGATGACAAGATTGTATCCAAGGTGCAAGGTATCGTTAAGAAAATTGCAGACGTCATTGGCATGAACCATGGCGAAGCAAAAAACAAAGACTAACTCTTATGGGACCTATTGGTCCCTTTTAGGTTCACTTATGAAAATTGTAGAACTAATCCTATGGATACTTAAGCTCTTTGAAAAAGGCCTTAAGATACACAAGAAGAAAGAACGTGAAGCTCGTATGGAGGAAATCCAAAGAGACCCTGTATCGGCTTTTGAGAATAAATTTAAACGAGATGATGGAGCACCAATTGACTATGAAGATTCTAACGAAACCAGAGAAGAGCCTAAGTAAATCTTCGTCCCCTGTGGAAACCTTTGACAAGGAACTCCAAGACTTCTGCAAAAAACTCTTAAAGAAGACTAAGCAAAAAAGTGGCCTGGGCATGGCAGCTCCTCAAGTAGGAACCAACGTCCGGGTTATTTGTGCTAAGGTTCTTGGGAAGCTGACCATTATGGTAAATCCTACGTATACTAGTATGAACAACATTAAGGTTAAGTCCTTTGAGGGGTGCTTCTCTGTACCTGGAGTAGTTGCTGAGGTTCCTAGGTTCCCAAAGGTTAAGGTAACCTATCAGACTATGTATGGTAAGCAGGTTTCACACAACCTACAGACCACTGAAGCCTTTTGTGTGCAGCATGAGTGTGATCATTTAGATGGACTCTTAATAGATAGGTGGCTATAATGAGATTACTTACATTACTTATGGTTGCTACTTTGTCAGGGTGCTCTATGCTTAAGCCCATGGACACTGAACCTTGTTTGGCAACTAAGCCTGCTTGGAATAATATAGAGAGAACTGAGGATGGTGTTAACCTTACCTCAAAGCAGCTTGAAGAGCTACTCATATACATTGAAGACCTGGAGGATTGCACATAATGGAAGATTACATTGATGTTATTCGAGTTATTGAAGAGATTGAAGATGAACTACCTGAAAGGGAAGATGCTGTTAATACTTCTCCTTGTTATTGGGATAAAGATTTATATGATGTGGAAGAGGTATAAGAGAGATGCTAGGAAAAGACATAAAAGAAATTGAGCATCTAACCTATTGGAACGATAAGGAGGTTGATGAGTATACCTTTGCCCTTCTAGTATCCTTTGAGAACTTCATATACGTACTATTCAAGAAACGCTTTGGTGTTCCTCCTACACGAATCCAGATGGATATTGCAAAGTGGATGGCTGAAGGCCCAGAAGATAGGGGTGTAATGGCCTTCCGTAATGCTGCAAAGACTACTATAGCCTCTGCGTACTGCGTATGGTGGACCTTAAGAGACCCAAGGATAACTATAAGGGTACTATCAGGTGACGACAAGACTGCTAAAGAGCTAGCCTCTGAGTGCCGTATGTGGTATGAAGAGTGTGAAGAGCTTGAGCACTTGCATCCAAAGCATAACCTTGGGCACCATACCCTGCTTGATAATGCACGTTCATTTAACGTTTATGGGGCACTTGGTGGTAAGACAGCAACCTTCACTGCAAGCCCTATTTCAGGCAACGTTACAGGCGGGCGTGCTCATATTATCCTTATGGACGACATTGAGGTCCCTAATAACTGTGGTACTGCCACTAAAAGGGATTCATTAAGGTCCAGAGATGCTGAGGTTCACAACCTTATTCACGATTCACAGTCTACAAATATCATTAAAGACTTTAAACCTTTTGTAATGTACCTTGGAACCCCTCATACTGAGGAGTCTTTGTACTACCACAAGATGACTCAAGGTTATACCTTCCGTATTTGGCCTGCAAGATACCCTAATAAGTCCTTTATGAAGACTATAGGTAGGCTGGTAGCCCCTATGCTACTTGATGACTTAGAGAAGAACCCTAGACTTGCTACAGGCCATGGTCCAAGCTTCGATGAAGGTGAGATTACAGACCCTGATCGGTTCAGTGAAAAGCATTTCCTAAAGAAAAGACTTACTGAAGGATCGGCTGGCTTTGCTAAGCAGTTCATGCTGGACGTTAGCCTACAAAACGTTGATAAATACCCCCTCAAGGTTAAGGATCTTATCGTTGCTGACCTGGACTACAAGAGAGCTAGAGGTAGGTACCTTACAGAGAACATGCCTCCTTATGAACTTAAGCATCTACCTTGCGTAGGATTACCTGGAGACGTCTTCTATAGACCCTCATGGACTTCAGAGGACCTGTATGAATATGAGAGTATTATCATGGCGATTGATAGTTCTGGTTCTGGTGCCGATGAAACCGCCTATGCGATTGTGGCAGCCCTTAATGGTAACTACTGCCTTCTAGACCTAGGAGGGATGGGAGGTTACTCAAAGGGTTATTCAGATAATGTACTTCAAGCACTGGCCGACAAGGCTAAGGAATACGCTGTAAACGAAATCTACATTGAAAGAAACTTTGGTGATGGTATGTTTGCAGACTTGTTCTCTCCCTTCCTTAAAGCAACTTACCCTTGCCCTGTGACTGAAGAAAGAGCTACTGGACAAAAGGAAGTTCGTATTATAGAAACCCTGGAGCCTGTTCTTAATCGACGTAAACTTATTGTCAATGAGGGAGTTATCCAAAGAGACTATGATAATGTACCTGCACAAGCCCCAGAAGCTGAGCAAGGCTCCTATAGGCTCATCTACCAGATGGCAAGGATAACCAGGGAGAAGCAAAGCTTAGGGCATGATGACAGGCTGGACGTACTGGAACTTGCAGTTAGGAAGCTTCAAGGGAACCTGGCAATTGACCAAGACGAAGCTGACATGAGTAAACAGATAAAGGACTTCAAGCGTAGAGCATCTAAAGGACAACTTAGAGGCGGAGTATCCAGAGGACCTTCAAGACCAAAGCATCCCAGCTTCTTTAAGAAAAGATAATCTACAAAAAGACCAAAGCCCCTTTAGGTATACTTAAAGTACCTTTAGGGGCTTTGGGTTAAGTGTCTTTAATAAAATAATATCTTTTCTTTGGGTCCCTTAAATTCCTTGTAGTTCCTTTGGGTCTTCCTTAAGGGGCTCTTTGAGGTTTTATTTTAACACTGTGACGTGTAAGTGTCCACTAACTTTTGCACATAGTTTGTAAAGATTATGTAAGTTTAATGTTAGTGTTCACTAACCTGGAGAGCCTTTGCTTATTGTAGATTTCTTTGGGGACCACTAGTAAACCCAGTAATGGGGACCACTATTAGAGAAACCCCTGTCTTTAGGAATACCCGAAGTATACCCATACCCTTACCTCTGGTATTACCCTCAGATACTCGAAGCAACCCTTTAAGGTTGACGACCTCAAAAATACCATAGATATTCGTGGAGGTATTTCAGGACCCCTGCGCGCGAAAAACCCCCCCTGGGCCCTGTGTATAACCTTGGTTTTGTATAGGTAGAACCACAAGATTTGTATAGGTAGAACCTGAGGCCTGTGGATAACTTTGGGCGTACCAAAAGGGAACAAGGTTAACCTTTGGTGTGCTTGTGGGTGT
>Ga0136596_1000168_pt1 | contig 35144 bp, 46 predicted proteins | sample AntRauTorcE11897_FD_101387 | JGI IMG/M metagenome (GOLD analysis project Ga0136596, IMG submission 101387) | Saline lake microbial communities from Rauer Islands, Antarctica - Metagenome Torckler E11 #897 | ecosystem: Environmental > Aquatic > Non-marine Saline and Alkaline > Saline | place... | reverse complement strand
GTTGCTGCAGTTCTACCATTGGCTTAATCGCGCCTAAATAGTTGCCAAGGTGAAATTCACCGTTGCTGCGTAAGCCAGTAAGAATTATGTCTGTATTAGCCATTGATTATAGTTTAGCAAACCTTCTAGTGTTCATCGACGAACTTTCACTGAATATGAGCGAGCTTGTCTGCCTGATCTTGAATATAGTCTCTTGTTCAGTGTGACCAATTAAAAGATATCTTGTCGTCTTATTCGTCAAACACCCAGATCAGACGCGGAATATTATCTGCTGTAGTTCCAGGGTAACCTTCTGGATGATATCCTGACTGATTAAGCTCTACCCAGTAGCTGTGATGTAGCTCATTAGTATGAAGCCCTGGGTATGAATCTGACTCACGACGTCGCTCTTCATCTCTTATATGCTCCCACATTGCAACGCCCTCACGGCCGACACCTAGTTTGTCTTCTAGCACACCAAGCAGGGCATCTTCACCTGTAGCCGTATTATCTACTAATTCAGCAGGTAGCGAAGGAGAGTATCTTCGAATTCTCTGATGACCGACATCATTGTCTGGGTATGCTTCTACTAATCGTAGCCAACGATCTTGCTGTTTATAGGAGATATTAACAGCAATAGCGCGAGTTCTGCGCTCCAATCTACCGTCGACTAATTCAATTTCTGATTCACCAGCTAAAACTTCACCAATTAAATGATTAGGTGATTTTGTCCCTCTTGTTACGTCCCACGAGAAGATATCAACTGCAGCGTCTGATAGTAGACGTAGAGTTTCTTCTCTATTACTTGAGGTTTCAAAAGGTAATTGTTCAGCAGATGACATGATGCCAACAAAAACTAACGCTTAGAGAACTGTTCTTTCTTGCGAGCGCCTTTAAGGCCAGGTTTCTTGCGTTCTTTCATTCGTGGGTCACGTCGGAGCATGTCGGCTTTCTTTAGAGTGCCGCGAAGATCTTCGTTCATCTCGGCAATAGCTTTAGAGATAGCTAGTTGTGACGCGCCTACCTGACCGTGCATGCCGCCGCCACTAGTAACGATTGATACGTCATATTTTCCGTCCAAATCTAGGATGGCGAATGGCTGGCGAAGTTCCCAGACGAGTCGTTCGTTGTTGTCTAGATACTCTTCGGCTGGTTGATCGTTTATCGTAATCTTGCCTGAGCCACCGAATACTCGTGCGCGAGCAGTTGATTGCTTGCGTCGTCCGAGTCCGTAATGATATGAATCTTTTGCCATGGTTAGACCTCTACTTTCTGTGGCTTCTGACCTTCGTGTGGGTGATCGCTGCCTTTTACTACTTTCAGTCGTTGCATGCGACCCGGCCGAAGCTTGTTCTTTGGTAACATTCCGTAGACGGCGTCTTCGATTGCTTTGGTTGGATTTTCGCGCATGCGGTGTTCCAGTGTTTCTTCTTTGAGGTTACCAGTGTAGCCCGAGTGTCGGTAGAATTTCTTCTGTAGGGGCTTCTTGCCGGTTACTACTAAGTCTTTAGCGTTAGTGACCACTACGTAGTCGCCGGCGTCTACGTGGGGCGTGTAGTTAACTTTATCTTTGCCAGTTAGTTTACGAGCAATTTCAGTAGCGATACGGCCAAGCGGAGCGTCTGACGCATCATAGAGATACCAACTTCGTTTAACGTTTGCTGGTTTTGCTACGGTAGTTTTCTGACTCGGCATTACGCTGTCTCCTTGGCTTTAGTTGTAGATTTATTAGTGGATTTTGCCTTTGGTTCGACGAAACTGACAGTCGCCATCAATGCATCATCACCACGACGGTGACCTTGCTTGATGATTCGGAAGTGACCACTGTCTCGATCGGTCAGCTCGACTGCCCACTCATCGATTAGAGCATGAGCGGCTTCTTTGGTGGTAACACCCGCAAACACTGTGCGTTTGCCGGCTAGTGTGCCTTTTTTGGCATGGGTCATAAGACGCTCAGCGTACGGCACAACGGTCTTGGCTTTTTGCAGCGTCGTGGTGATGCTGCCTTCTTCGAACAATGACGTCGCTAGACCTTTAACTAGGTTGCGTCGTTCATCTCGTTTGCGGCCAAGTTTGCGACCTTTGTATCCGTGCCGATGCATGTTAGAGCTCCAACTCGTCTAGTTTTTCTTGGACTTCATCGAGTGCTTTTTCGCCGAAGCCTTTTAGGTCTTTGAGTTCGCTGTCGCTAAGAGTTACGAGATCTTGGATGGTGTGTACATCGTTGTTAACTAGTGCATTAGTTGTACGAGCACTTAGGTTTAGGTTTTCAATCGGAGTCATCAACTCTGATGTTTCTTCTTCTGGTTCTGGGGTAGGTTCGTGAGTGACTGTTGGCACTTCAGTCTTACCAGCTAGGGCTTCGAACTGTGCAACCATGATAGCTGCAGCTTCTTCGAATGCCTGGCGTGGAGTCAGGCTGCCATCTGTGTCAACGGTGATGTTGAGCTTATCGAGGTTCGTAATCTGACCAACACGAGTGTGCTCTACCTTGTAACGTACACGGTGGACAGGACTAAATAGTGCATCAACTGCGATCATGTCGCTTGGTTTGTCGTCACCCATTTCATCAACAGTAAGATAGCCACGACCTGAGTCGACCATAATATCCATTTTTAGTTCTGCCTTAGCTTCACCAAGGTGGGCGATAACGTGATCTGGGTTTACCAGCTCTACGTCTGCATTTGAAGTGATATCAGCGCCTGTTACTTCACCTTTGCCCTTTTTTTCGAGGCGAAGGATTACTGGTTCGTCGGTGAATGCTTTAAAACGAAGACCTTTGAGATTTAGCATAATGTCGACTGCATCTTCTTGGACGCCTTCGATTGTTGTAAATTCATGGGTGGCGCCTTCAATACGGAAGCCTTTTACTGCAGCACCTGCGATGCTTGAAAGCAGTACGCGGCGCAAACTATTACCTAGCGTCATGCCATAGCCAGTGTGAAGTGGCTGAATGGTGAATGTTGCGCTGTTGTCGCCGTGTTCCTCGACTTCGACATCTGATGGGACTTGTATTGCGTGGTGTTTTGAGCTCATTATATTTCTCCTATAATCCTAACTACTACCGTGAATAGTATTCTACGATTAATTGTTCTTCTATTCCTGGCTCAGCCTCTTCACGGGTAGGCTGTCCGGTAACTTTTATAGTTAACTTTTTATCATCAACGTCAAGCCAGCTTAAATCGGCTTGTTCGTTTTCGGTAACGAGGTCTTCAAGATGCTTAAAGTAGCTGTTCTTCTTTGATTTTTCGCGAACTTCAATGACATCACCAGGACTGACACGAATTGATGGGATGTCGATGCGCTTTCCATTAAGCGTCATGTGAGCATGATTAACCAGCTGTCGAGCTGCTCGGCGACTCTGCGCAAACTGAGCGCGGTACACGACATTGTCTACGCGGCGTTCAAGTAGTTCAAGCAACACATGGCCAGTTCGGCCACTGGTGCGACCTGCTTCTGTGACTAGTCGTCGGAATTGCTTCTCGAGTAAGCCGTACATTCGCTTCACCTTCTGTTTTTCGCGGAGCTGAATGCCATAGTTACTCGGTCGTCGTTGACGGGAATGGCCATGCTGACCAGGTGGATTGCTACGTTTGACCATCACCTTGTGGGCTTTTGGCGACAATGCAACACCTTCTCGGCGACTCTGTTTTACAATTGGACTTCGATCACGTGCCATATTAAGTTCTCCTCATTTTCTTTGGACGACCGCCACCATGTGGCACGCCAGTTTTGTCGGTAATTGATAGCACTGCTACATCTGCTGCGTGTAGAGAACGAATGCCTGCGTCTCGGCCAAGACCAATACCTTTTACGAATACATCAACTTTCTTTAGACCATAGGCAGCAACTGCATCGCTGATAGCTTTTTCACCGGCAATCTGCGCAGCGTAAGCTGTACCCTTCTTGCCTCCGCGGAAACCACTACCACCTGAGCTAGCGCTAACAAGTGTATTACCCTTACTGTCAGTAATGGTAATAATGGTGTTGTTGAATGTCGCATGTACATGGTACTGACCACTAACGACAGTTCGTTTCTGCTTTCGCTTAGCCTTGGACTTTTCCTTCGGCTTGTTTTTGACTGGTGCTTTTCCTTTGTTCTTTGCCATATCTGATAATTCTTTCTAGGTCTTGGTTGCAGCTTTCGGCTGAGCACCAGAAACTGCCATTTTCTTACCACGCTTCGTACGCGCATTAGTCTTAGTTCGTTGTCCACGGACAGGCAGGTTCTTTTGGTGACGTTCACCTCTATAGCTACCTATCTCTTTCAAACGCTTAATGTTTGCACGCACTATTCGCTGTAGTTCACCTTCTACGGTATAGTTCTTGCTGATTTCTTCACGAATTGCTGTTAATTCAGCCTCAGTTAAGTCCTTAACTCGAGTGCTTTCATCGACATTTGTATCTTTTAAGAGTTGCTTAGCAGTTGTATTACCGATGCCGTGTACATATGTCAGTGCAATCACTACACGCTTGTCGGTTGGAATTGTAATTCCTGCAATACGAGCCATTAGCCTTGCCTCTGCTTATTCTTCGGGCGCTTTTTGTTAATTACGTAGCGCTTACCCTTACGAATCACAATCTGATCGTCTGGGCTAATTTTTTTGATACTAGATTGAACTTTCATCATTTACCCCTTACGGTAGGTTATTCGACCTTTAGTTAAATCATATGGTGTTAGCTCGACAGTAACAGTGTCACCTGGGACGATGCGAATGTAATGTTTACGCATCTTTCCTGCAACATGTGCTGTAATCTCGTGGCCGTTTTCCAGTTCCACTTTAAAAGTGGCGGCTGGTAATGCCTCAACGATTGTGCCTTCAAGCTCAATCACCTCTTTTTGCTTCGCCATAAACTACTCCTAAGACTACAGGTCTTGATTAAATAAGTAAAGCCAAATAATATTTGTCCGCCGACTTACATTTGCGACAGACTTATCACTTAAAGTCTATTATAACGACAACCACCGCCACATGCAACAGGTGTTAGTCGCAGCACTATACACTGGCAAGATCCCTGGCTTACTGACTCCATACTTGCTAAGGCTATCATCACTACAACACGCACGCTATTATAACCAGGCCACCCTTAGATACTTATAGCATCAGTGACTGATTAGATGCCTTATCTAGAGATAAGACTCTAGCTATTCGTTGTCGTACGTCACCATTAGGGCTTTAGATTCGATTTGGCGCAGTGATTGAATGGCGACAGCTACTACAATCAACAGTCCGGTACCGCCAATAGTCAATTGCTGGGTGCCGGTAATTCGTTCAGCAATAAACGGTAATACTGCTATCAAACCAAGGGCTACCGAACCGAAGCCAGTTAAACGATTAACAATCTGACGTAGGTATTTCTCGGTCTTAGGGCCCGGACGAATACCGGCGATGAAGCCACCTTGTTTCTGTAGGTTTTCGGCGATTTCCTTAGGATTAAAGTACAAGCTAGCCGAGAAGAAGCTGAACACCACAACCAGCAGGAAGTAAACGACTGTGTAGACTGCATTAGTACCACCTTGGGCTTGCGGAACGCCGCCAATCAGGCCACCGCCACCAACTGCAAACCATTCAACTAATTGATTACCTAGATTGGCTATCCATGGGGTACCAACATTTTGTAGCAGCGTACCGACAAAACTCGGTACACTCAAAAACGCTACCGCGAAGATAATCGGAATCACTCCAGCGATGATCAGTTTAATCGGCAACACAGAATCAACACCACCGTACATGCGGTTACCACGGATACGTTTTGCATAACTAATCTTTACTACTCGCTGTGCTTCATTCAACTTTACTACGACATATGTCGAGATCAACGTAGCGATTGCAAACAACACCACGATAAAGATTGCAGTTAGATTGAACTGGGTCGTGAATTCAAAGCCAAGTCCGGTCGAAATTCCAGGAATATCAGCCACAAATGTATATGGTTGACCCGGTGCAAACACCGGTAGTAAAGAGTTTAGAATCGATGGTAGCGTCGCGATAATGCCGGCGAAAATAACCAATGAAATACCATTGCCTATCCCTTGTTCGCTCATCAGTTCACCGATCCACATTAACAGTACAGAACCGGCCGTCAGTGACGTCACCATTAGAACCCAGTCAAAAATTGTGGCTGTCTCAACGATGTCTATACCTGTAATCGGCTGGATAATTTGCCGCAGTACGAAAATCATCGCGAAGCTCTGTGCGATAGATAGTGGGATACTTAATATACGTGTGTACTGGTTTACTTTTGTGCGTCCGGATTCCCCTTCCTGCTGTAACTCTTTCAGGCTAGGTACGATTTTAGTCAGAATCTGCATAATAATTGATGCGTTAATGTATGGTCCAAGCCCCATCAACATAATAGAGAAGCTCGCTAATGCACCACCTGTCAATACATCAATAAAGCCAAGTAGCTGTTGTTGCTCTAGTGCGCCTTCGATTGACTGTCGTATTAATTCAGTGTCAGAGAATGGAATCGGCACGTGAGTCAAGAACCGGTAAATAATAATTAACCCTAAAACTATGGCAAACTTTTTGCGCATATCTGGGTTTTTGAAAGCTTTAGTAATTAGTTTCCAGTTCACGCTACGTTCCGAACCTTTCCCTCTGTTACGGTCGGTTGATTGTTACTTTTTTACAGTGCCGCCAGCGTCTTCGATGGCTTTCTTTGCGCCACCAGACACTTTCACACCCTCAACAGTATACGCTTTATCAAGCTTTTCTTTACCTACAAGTTTCGCTGTAATTTGTTCGGTCTTGATTAAATGGGCGTCTGCTAATGTCTTTAGGGTGATATCTGTACCACTAAGCCGCGACAGGTTACTAATACTAACAGTTTGATCCTGTGCAGTGATTTGTTTGAATCCTTTGAGCTTCGGTAGACGACGGAATAATGGTGTCTGACCACCTTCAAAACCATGCCTCCGACTGTAGCCAGATCGGGATTTCTGGCCTTTGGTGCCACGTCCAGCAGTTTTACCACCGCCAGCTGAAATTCCACGACCTACACGCTTTTTGTCTTTAGATTTTTCAAAATTTACTTCATCGAGTATCACGTTGGCCTCCTATTTCTTTGCCTTAGCGGTCGATTTCTTCTCTGACTTCTTCTCTGACTTCTTCTCGGTCGCCTTGGTTGGCTTCTTTTTAGTCTGCTTAGTAGACTCTGAGGTGGTTTTACCCTGATTGGTCACCCATTCAGATTCTGGTACTAGTTGTTGCAGCGCGTTCAGGGTCGCGTAGGCGACGTTCAGTTTATTGTTGCTGCCGAGTGATTTGGTTAAAATATTATTAATGCCAGTCACATCTAACACTGCTCGGACAGTACCACCAGCTTTCTTACCAGTACCAGGTGCAGCAGGTTTTAACAGAACAATTGCACCAGTCTGACGAGCCTGGACTTCATGTGGGATTGTTTCATCTTTAATAGCGATGGTCACGAGATTTCGCTTAGCTTTTTCAATAGCTTTTTGAATCGAACGCTGTACGTCGCCACCCTTGGCGATACCGATACCGACGCGCCGATCACCGTCTCCAACAACGACTAGCGCACGGAAGCGGAAGCGACGGCCACCTTTAACAACACGCGCAACACGGTCGATGCTGATTACATTCTCTTCAAACTCATTGTCTCGATCGTCATATGGTCGAGCCATATTAAAACTCCAATCCGTTATCGCGGGCGGTGTCTGCAAATGCTTTGACACGTCCGTGGAACCGTTTACTGCCTCTGTCAAACACTACCGTATCAATTTTTTGCTTTGTGGCCAAATCGGCAACTTTTTTGCCAAATTTCTGTGCGTGGTCAATCGACTTGCCGCTTGTATCACGAGCGCCGACCAATGTCTTGCCTGAATCATCATTAATAATCTGGGCTTCAAAACCACGGTTAGTGACTTTAAACATTAATCGTGGGCGAATTTCAGTGCCGCGGATTACATTTCGTACACGCCGTTTTCGGGCTTGAGCCTGTCGTTCTTTTCGTGCTAATCGTGCCATTATGCTGGTCCTCCTGTAGCTGCTGTCTTACCAGCCTTGCGGATAATGTATTCGTCTTTGTAGCGAATTCCCTTACCTTTGTATGGCTCTGGTTTACGGACTTCGCGAATTTTAGCTGCCACTTGGCCCACAAGCTGTTTGTCGATGCCGTTTACAGTGATAGTAGTGCCATCAACTGCAATCTGAATATCTTGTGGGACTTCAAACTCTACGTCGTGACTATAACCAACACCAAGCACGAGCTTCGTGCCTTGTATGCTAGCCCTAAAACCAACTCCATGCAGTTCGAGTACTTTTGAGAAACCGTCAGTAACTCCGGTAACCATGTTGGCAATCAAGCTTCGTTGTAAACCATGTGCTGACCGAGCAAGTTTGCTCTCATCTTTACGAGCTACAACGACATGGCCATCTTCAACGGTGACGGTCGTATTTGGATTAACATTCACGGACAGTTCACCGTTCTTGCCGCGAACTGTGACTACACCATCTTTGACATCAACAGTGACGCCGGATTGTATTTCGATTGGTTGTTTTCCTATTCGGCTCATACTAATACACCTTACAGACTAGCTCGCCGCCGACTTTATTATCGCGAGCTTGTTGGTCACTCATTAGGCCTTTCGATGTGCTGACTACCACCACTCCACGACCATTCATAATGCGTGGGAGTTCGTCTGCTTTTGCGTACAATCGTCGTCCAGGTTTACTTAAGCGGCTGATATCTGTAATTCGTGCGTTCTCGTCATCACCGTGTAGTGTAATTCGAAGCATCGGGAATCGATCACCATCTACGACTTCGACTGATTCAATGAATCCGGATTCAGCCAAAACATCGGCAACCTGCTGCTTCAACTTTGAAGTCGGCATAGTCACGACATTTTTTCGCACATTAATTGCATTTCGGATGGTTGTTAGCATGTCAGCTATTGGGTCAGATGAAGCCATTTTACCAACTCGCTTTCGTTATGCCGGGGATATTCCCTTTAGCTGCTTCTTCCCGGAAACAGTTACGGCAGAGTTTAAACTTTCTATATACACCCTTTGAGCGCCCACACTGTGAGCAACGGATGTTCCTCCGAGTCGGACTTGAGTTTGGCGGCAACTCTGCCAGCCCGTCCTGATCACCGAGTTCACGAAGCTCTTCCCGCTTCTCTTTATACTTTTCAATCATTTCATCACGCTTTTTGTCGCGTTCGACTATACTTTTACGAGCCATACTAGTTGTCCTTTCCTTTCTCAAACGGCATGCCCAGTGCTTTTAATAATTCATAGGCGTGTTCATCAGTCTCAGCGGTTGTCGTTACATTTACCTGTAGACCGTGAATAATGTTAGTATCTTCGAAGTTTAGTTCAGGAAAGACTGATTGATCTCTAAGTCCAACTGAATAGTTACCTGAACCGTCAAATGCTTTGGCTGACACACCGCGGAAATCGCGCAAACGTGGCATTACAATCGTCATTAGTCGATCGAGGAAATCATACATACGAGCACCACGTAGCGTTGAAACTGCACCAATATTCTGTCCTTCTCGGAGTTTGAAGCCAGCGATTGATTTACGAGCTACAGTCTTGGTCGGCTGTTGTCCGGTAATCTTGCGTAAACTGTTTTCGACTGCATCGTGGTGACGGTTTTCATCTTTCTTGCGACCGTATCCTACATTGACAGTAATCTTCTCTAGTCGGGGAACTTGTTCAATATTGTCCAGTTTGAGATCTTTCATCAACTGATTCTTCACCTCGTCGTTAAAACGAGTCTGCAATCGTGACTTGTAGGCTGTAGTTGGAGCCGACATTACTTGATCTCCTTGTTATTTGCTTTATAGATACGGACTTTTTCGCCGTCGTCTTTTACTTTATAGCCAATACGTGAGGTTTTGGTCTTATCTGTTGGGTGCACGATGCCCACCTTAGACACGTCAATTGGTTGTGTCAATTGCTCAATCCCGCCTTGGGGGTCTACCTGCGTTGGCTTCTTGTGCTTCTTAACTATATTTATACCATCAATAGTAACTTTATTCAATTGCGGATGAGTGGCGATAATCTTGCCTGTCTTACCCTTTTCACGTCCGACTGTAACCATTACGGTGTCGCCGAGTTTAAGTTTCATGCCAGCCATATTAGAGCACCTCCGGAGCAAGCGATACAATCTTGCTATAACCTTTATCACGAATTTCGCGAGGAATTGGACCAAAGATACGTGTTGCGCGGGGGAGTTTATTCTCGTCAATAATTACCGCTGCATTGTCGTCAAAACGAATCGACGTGCCGTCAGCTCGGTTAGTTATACTACGAGTTCGGATTACCACTGCTCTTACAACAGCCTTCTTCTTGACTGTGCCACGTGGAGTAGCAGTTTTTACAGACGCAGAAATAACGTCGCCAACACCAGCGTAACGACGGCGTGAGCTACCCAGAACATTAATGCACTGAATCTCTTTTGCTCCGCTGTTGTCAGCTACTTTGAGGCGTGTTTCTTTCTGAATCATGACGCTTTCTCCTCGTCTACAATTGCTTCAAGTCGCCAGGTCTTGGTCTTTGACACTGGGCGCATATCAGTAAACGTTACGACGTCACCATTTTTTGCCTTGTTGTCTTCATCGTGAACATGAAATTTCTTTGAGGTCACGTATTGTTTCTTATATAGTTCGTGAGACACTCGTCGATCAACCCGGACAGTAACGGTTTTGTCGCGGGAATCTGATACAACGGTGCCAGTTAATAGTCGGGCCATCTTAAGCTTCTCCTTGTTTTTCGTTTAATACTGTTAACATTCGTGCAATTTCACGGCGTAGATTCTTTTTCTCTCGAACATCGTCGCTTGGATCAGATGCTTGCTGATTAATCAGCTTCTGCAGTCTTTTCTTTTCATCAGCGACCTGTTTTTGTAACTTGTCGACTGTCATGTCTCGGTATTCGCTAAGCTTACTCATTGGTGCCTCCGACGACGCGTTTTGTTACAAAGCGAGTCTTTACGGGCAGTTTGTGGCTGGCCAATCGCAACGCTTCTCGAGCGATTTCTTCTTCGACGCCTTCCATCTCAAAAATCATTGTTCCTGGCTGAACTTTTGCTGCAAAGTATTCAGGTGCGCCTTTGCCGCCGCCCATCTTTACATCCTGTGGTTTACGAGTAACAGGAGTGTGTGGGAAAATACGAATCCAGATTTTGCCGCCACGCTTGATGTAACGAGTCATAGCACGACGAGCAGATTCGATCTGTCGCGACGTGATACGTTCAGAGGTCTGCGCTTGAAGCCCATATGTACCATAAGCCAGTTCGTAACCGCTGGTTGCGATACCACGGTTTTTGCCTTTTCGTACTTTACGGTGTTTTTGCTTCTTCGGTAACAACATTATCGCAACACCTCTCCTTTATTAATCCAAACCTTTACACCGATTGTGCCGGCTGCAGTCTTAGCTGTCGTCAATGCGTAATCAATATCTGCGCGGATAGTGTGTAGCGGTACAGAGCCTTGGATTTCTTTTTCATGTCGAGCCATTTCAGCATTATTCAATCGGCCTTTAAGCTCGATACGAACACCTTCAGCACCAGCGCGCATGGTAGCTGCGGCAGTTTGCTTGACCGCGCGTCGATAATTTATACGTCGCTCTAGCTGTGACGCGATGTTGTCAGCCACAATTTTAGCGTAGAGTTCGGCCTTTTTAAGCTCTTCAACGTTAACACGGACTGATGTATCTAGAATTTTCGCTAACTTATCACGCAATTCTTCAACACCCGAGCCACCTCGACCAATTACTACACCAGCTTTTGCTGTGTAAATAGTAACTGTCGCCATGCTCTGAGAACGTTCGATGTCTACACGTGCGATTGCTGCACGCTTGTCATACGACTCTTCTATCAGCTTACGAGCTTCTAGGTCTTGTCCTAGAGTTTTAGTGTAATCGCGACCAGTGGCGAACCAGCGTGAACGCCAGTTTTTACTGACCTGCAGTCGCATGCTTCGTGGATCTACTTTCTGGCCCATTACTTGGTCTCCTTTGTTGATTTAGCTTCATCTTTTTTCTTGGTTGTAGTAGTAGGTTTCTTGGCTGATTTCTTCTGACGTTCGTCTCCGCTGAGCACTACTTTGATGTGAGCACTCTTGCGTTCATATGGCTTGGCCATACCGCGAGCTCCTGGGCGGAATCGCTTCATGCTCGGGCCAACGCCGATCTCGATTGAAGAAATAACTAAACTGTCTGATTTCAAGTTGTGGTTGTTAGTCGCATTTGCCGCCGCTGATTCAACTGCTTTACGAACTGGCTCAGCTGCACGACGTGGTGTGTGAGCCAATATAACTAATGCATCTTCTACGGTACGATCTCGTATGAGCGCAGCAATTTCACCGACTTTGCGGGGAGTGTGGCGGACACCTTTAGCGATTGCTTGTGCGGTTGCCATACTATTCTCCCTCGCCCCGATTTATAGTTTTAATACCTTTTGCCAGTGAACCACCATGACGGCGGAATTTACGAGTCGGTGCGAATTCACCGAGCTTGTGTCCGACCATGTTTTCAGAGATATGAACTGGTACGTGAACACGACCGTTATGAACCGCAATTGTACGGCCGACCATTTCAGGGCTGATAGTACTGTGACGAGCCCAGGTGTTGATGACTGTTCGGTCATCCTTACCCAGCGCATCAACTTTCTTAGCTAGTTTCGGGTCTACAAATGGTCCTTTTTTACTTGAACGTGACATTATCGATCTCCTCTTTTGATCTGTTCTACATATGCTTGAAATCCACCCGTTGCAATTTCTGCATCAAGTTGAGTTTGTGACGCCATACCTAGACGAGCTCTTTCAGCTTCTTCGGCAGCTTTTGCAGCTTCGATCTGTTCAAACTCATTAATACTGTAAGGCTCAATATTAAGTCTATCTCTTTGGATTATTCTTAGGTTGGACTTATCAGACATTACTTCTTCCTCTTCGCATTATGGCGACTTCTTACAATATACTTGTCAGTTGATTTGTTATGACGAGTTTTCTTACCAAGCGTCAATTGACCCCACGGAGTCTTCGGATCTCGGCCTGGTCCGTGTGAACCACCGTCACCGCCACCGTGTGGGTGATCAACTGCGTTCATGACTACACCGCGAACTTTCGGACGACGACCCATATTCCGCCTACGACCGGCGCTACCATATTTGACGTTTTGGTGCTGTTCATTGCCGACACTACCGAGTGTGGCTTCGCACTGCAGGTTAACACGGCGGATTTCACCACTTGGCAGTTTGACGTTGCCGTATTTGTCTTCTTTGGCTGTTAGCTGCGCCTGCGTACCAGCTGCTCGAACCATTTTGCCACCGCGGCCCGGAGTTAGCTCGACGTTATAGATAAAGCTACCAACAGGCATATTAGCGAGCTTAGTACGGTTGCCTTTTTCGATTGTTGCGCCATCACCGGCTTCGATTTTATCGCCGACTTTAAGGCCTGCGTTAGCAAGTACATAGTGCTGTTCACCTTTGTCGGTCTTGATCAGCGCCAGGTGCGCACTACGGTTTGGGTCATATTCTAGAGACTCAACAGTTGCAGTAAATCCTTCTGGCAGCTTATAGCTAACGAGTCGGTAGAACTGCTTTGCACCGCCACCGCGTCGGCGTGATGTAATTCGTCCTTGGTTATTACGGCCTGCTGTTGTCTTTTTAGGAGCGGTCAACGACTTAACTGGTCGATTTTTGCTCAGTCCATCATTGTCGCGAGTAGTCATGCCACGGCGAGCTGGGGTAGTAGGCTTGTAGTTCTGTACACCCATTACGCTGCATCCTCAAATAACGGCAGACTGTCGCCAGTTGCTAATGTTACATATGCTTTTTTCACGTCACTGCGTCGGCCAGAAATTGGATAACGGCCACGGAGTGGAGTTGATTTCGTTTTACCCTTAATGATGGTAGTTCTGATCTTTGCAACAGACACATCGTATAGTTCTTCGACAGCTTCTTTAATCTGATTGCGGTTAGCTGAAATCGGAGCTTTGAAAATGTATGTGTTCTCATTCTCGCTGAGCCGATATGCTTTTTCTGAAATGTGTGGAGTCAGGGTTATCATTTGTTAGTCTCCTTTGGTGCGAGCCAGTTTTCGATTATTTCGAGTGCATCTTTTTCGATTACTATCGAGTGTGCAGTTAGGATTTCGTAGACACTTAGGTAGTTTGCTTGTTTTACATTGACGTAGTTGAGGTTGTTAGTTGCACGAACAATTTCATCAGTCTTATTAACTACAACTAGCAGTACACCACGGGTTGCTTCAATCTTGTTTAGAAATTCTGCGGCCGTCTTGGTCTTACCGTCATTGAAATCTACGCCGCTAACGACTTTGAGTGCGTCAGATTTGGCAGCAATCGTTAGTGCCTGTCGAATTGCCTGGCGTTTTGCATTCTTTGAGATAGATTTAGAGAAGTTGCGGTTATCAGTTGGGCCAAATGTAACACCACCAGTGCGCCAGATAGGCGAACGTATAGAACCGTGTCGAGCGCGGCCTGTACCTTTTTGTCGCCATGGCTTTCGTCCACCACCACGAACTTCACCACGATCCTTTACATGAGCGGTGCGAACTCGTGCGTTTGCACGATATGCTTCGTACGCTTGGTGCATTAGCTTGTGATTGGATGTTTCTTCGCCGAACACAGTCTTTGGCAGCTTGGCGGCGGTTTTGCTCTTGTTTCCAGTTTTGGTGTAGGTTGCAACCGCCATCGTAATTATCCTCGTGCCTTAATTGTCACATATGACTTTTTTGGTCCCGGGATTGATCCGCCGACGCCGATTACAGAATTTTCACTATCTACATAAGACACGGTTAGGTTTTGCATAGTTGCGTTACCGTGACCCATCTGACCTGGCATCTTTTTGCCCTTCATGACTTTTTGTGGGTACATTGAGCCAATTGAACCGAGCTTGCGGACTACACCGTTGCCACCGTGAGTTTTGCTTGAAGTGCGGAAGTTATATTTCTTGACCGTACCGGCAAAGCCTTTACCTTTTGTGACACCACTAACGTCGATTCGATCGCCGATTTCAAAGTTAGAGACATCGATACTGTCTCCGACTTTAATATCGTCATCGGCTGCTATGCCGCGAATTTCGCGAATATACTTTGGAACATGCTTGAGGTCTTTATATTGACCTTGTTGCGCTTTGTTAGCTTTTTTGTTTTCTCCGACACCAATTTGAATCGCATCGTAACCGTCTTTTTCGACAGTCTTAATCGCAGTTACCACACAATTATCTACCTTTATAATGGTAGCAGCAGACATCTTGCCGTCATCGCTGAACAGCTGAGTCATTCCTATTTTTTGGCCTACTAGGGCTTTCATTCTGTGTAATTACTCCTGTTAACCGTGTATTACCGACAAAAAACAACTGGGTCCGACCGGTTTCTTTCTCAAGACCTTGTCAAAAGCCAGTGCATATCGAAACTACACGTAATAGTTACTTGAATAATCCTAACAGTTCACGACCAGGGAAGTCAACAGTTAAACTGCAATTGCTACACCGACTGGTAGCACATAACTAAGTAGTGCACTAATCAGTAGTACAACATATTCGATCTTGCGGTCAATTGCGAAGTGATCATGGCGAACAAAAAATAGTCCGAGTAGTAGTCCAACTGGAACAGCCGCCAGAAACGAATTGCTGCCATCAAAATACAGCCAGAGACTGCCGATAATGAAATACATTACTATTTTAAGGAAAAATGTAGAATCTGTTTCATTGGTATTTTTAACATTCGGCATAGCTTAGGTACTCCTTATCTGAAGGTAATCATAGCATAAAAAAAGCCCTCACTTTGAGTGAGGGCTTTTAAATGAGCGGTCAGTCAAACTGCTACATCTTGATTTCGGCGTCACAACCTCGTGGCAGATCGAGGCTCATCAGCGCATCGATTGTCTTCGGCGTTGGATCCGAAATATCGATTAGTCGCTTGTGAACGCGCATCTCGAATTGTTCTCGAGACTTCTTATACACGTGTGGGCTTTTAATCACTGTATACGTACTCTTACGAGTCGGAAGCGGGATTGGCCCCGCAACAGTCGCGCCATTACGCTCAGCTGTTTCGATAATCTGCTTTGCAGATTGATCGATGATCTTGTGATCATACGCCTTGAGCCGGACGCGAATTCGTTGCTTGTTGTCTGTTGCGGTGTCAGCCATTAGTAATCCCTACTTTGTAACCTTAGTTACAACACCAGCACCAACGGTGCGGCCACCTTCACGAATAGCGAAGCGAACACCTTCGTCCATTGCGATTGGCTGTCCGAGGGTAACATTGAAGGTTATGGTGTCACCCGGCATCACCATTTCGGTGTCTGCAGGCAATTCAACCTCACCTGTTACGTCAGTGGTTCGGAAGTAAAACTGTGGCTTATAGCCTTTGAAGAATGGTTTGTGACGACCACCTTCGTCCTTGTTTAGGATGTACACTTCTGCTTCGAATTCTGTGTGCGGCGTAATGCTACCTGGTTTTGCAAGAACTTGTCCGCGTTCGATGTCGTCTCGTTCGATACCACGCAGGAGGATCCCTACGTTGTCGCCTGCTTGACCACGGTCAAGAGACTTGTTGAACATTTCTACACCAGTAACGGTAGTCTTTTCTGTGTTCTCAGTTAGGCCAACGATTTCAATATCGTCACCAACGTTTACGATACCTTGCTCAATTCGACCAGTTGCGACAGTACCGCGACCTTTGATTGAGAAGACATCTTCGACTGGCATTTGGAAATCTTTGTCTAGATCACGCTCTGGCTCTTCGATGTATTCATCGAGTACCTTCACGAGCTCCATGATGTTGTCCATCTGCTCTTCGTCCTCGTCAAGCGCCTGCAATGCAGAACCCTTCACGATTGGAGCATCTTCGTCGAAGTCGTTCTTTGCGAGTAATTCGCGAACGTCCATTTCGACTAGCTCAACCAACTCTGGGTCAGCCATGTCCATTTTGTTTAGGAACACAACAATCTTTGGTACGCCAACTTGGCGAGCCAATAGAACGTGTTCTCGAGTCTGCGGCATTGGGCCGTCAGCTGCTGATACAACCAATACAGCGCCATCAATCTGGGCTGCACCGGTAATCATGTTTTTAACGTAGTCTGCGTGACCAGGCATGTCGACGTGAGCGTAGTGACGGTTTTCACTTTCGTACTCTTGGTGCGACGTGCTGATTGTGATTCCACGTGCTTTTTCTTCCGGTGCTTTGTCAATCTCGTCATACGCGATTGACTTGTTCACATCATTCGGAAGTCTTTTAGATAATGTATATGTAATCGCAGCAGTTAACGTGGTCTTACCGTGGTCAACGTGACCCATGGTACCGACGTTAATGTGCGGTTTACTTCGATCAAAGTCTGCCATTGTCCTTGATACTCCTTGTTTTATTAATTATTAGCTATTTGAATCCACGAGGGCAATAACCTCCACGTGAGTTACCGGTTCATTATATCGACTTAGTCGGGCTGATGTAAAGGGATTTTACAGATTATCTTTTACTGCGCAGATTGCTGGAGCAATCAGAGTTATTCCCCTTGATTAGCGGCAACGATTTCGTTGGCGACATTACTCGGAACTTCGTCGTAATGATCTAGTTCAAGCGTGGCGCTAGCGCGACCCTGAGTCTTTGAGCGAATGTCTCCTGTGTAACCAAACATTTCACTAAGCGGTACAAATCCTAGAATACGTTTGTTACCAGCTGCGAGATCGTCCATCTTTTCGACACGACCGCGACGAGCATTGAGGTCTCCAATAACATCACCCATGAATTCTTCAGGTACGACAATTTCTATCTTCATCACAGGTTCAAGCAATGCTGGGCTGGCTTGTTTGACGCCTTTTTGCGCGCCCATTGAACCAGCTACCTTAAATGCTGCCTCCGATGAGTCAACATCGTGGTAACTTCCATCAAATAGTGTGGTCTTAACCTTGACAACTGGGTAGCCAGCTATCACACCATTGTTTAACGCTTCTTGGATACCGTTTCTGACGGCTGGAATAAACTCTTTAGGTACTACTCCACCTTTGACCGCATCGACGAACTCGAAGTTTTCCTCCTCAGAGTCTTCCGGTAGTGGCTCCATTTTTAGCCAAACGTGACCGTACTGACCACGACCACCACTTTGGCGAATGAACTTGGCCTCAACTTCTGTTTCTTTGCGGATAGTCTCACGGTAAGCAACTTGCGGTTCACCGACAGTAGCTTCAACTTTAAATTCTCGCTTCATTCTATCAACAATGATTTCAAGGTGGAGTTCACCCATGCCGCTGATGATAGTCTGACCAGTTTCGTGGTCAACGCGAACCTTAAAGGTAGGGTCTTCTTCAGCCAGTCGCTGCAGTGCAGTCGACATTTTTTCTTGGTCGGCTTTAGTCTTTGGTTCAATTGCAATCGAGACTGGCGGTTCAGGGAAAGTGATGTTTTCTAGCAATATTTGATTATCAGAGTCACAAAGTGTATCGCCCGTTGTAGTATTCTTTAAGCCGACAGCTGCGGCGATGTCACCTGCGCTAACTTCGTCGACTTCTTCTCGGTCGTTAGCATGCATTCGCAGTAGACGACCAATTCTTTCACGTTCACCTGATACTGGGTTGTAGACATATGAACCTGATTCGATCTTCCCTGAGTAAACACGGAAGAATGCGAGCTTACCGACAAATGGGTCGGATGCAATCTTAAATGCCAACGCCGACATCGGCTCGCTGACATCAGGTTTACGTTCAATTTTTTCTTCAGTTTTAGGATCCTCACCCCAAGTACTACCACGGTCAAGTGGGCTTGGCAGGTAATCAACCATAAGATCGAGTACTTTTTCAACGATCACACCACGACCGTCACCACCAGTTACGATAAAGAATTCACCTGTCAATACACTCTTACGAATTGCAGATTTAATTTCTTCTTCAGTCAGCGACTCTTCGCCCTCTTCGATGTACTTCATAAGCAAATCATCATCAGCTTCGACAGCCGCTTCGATAAGCAAGCTGCGATAGCGTTGAGCTTTTTCAAGCATATCTTCTGGAACGTCACCAATTTTGAGTTCTTTGTCGGTGAAGTCGTCATAAGTGAACGACTTCATAGTAATTAGATCGACAATGCCGTTGATTTCTTGCTCATGGCCAATAGGCAAATGAATTGGGTGGGCTCGTCGAGTCAATCGATCATGGATGGTCTTCAGCGATTCATAGAAATCACCACCAGTTTGGTTGATCTTGTTAATAAAACAAACACGTGGCACTGAATATTTGTCAGCTTGGCGCCAGACAGTTTCAGACTGTGACTCTACACCCATCTTTCCGTCGAACACGGTAACAGCACCATCAAGCACACGCAGTGAACGTTCTACTTCTACTGTGAAATCAATGTGTCCCGGTGTGTCGATAATGTTAATTTTATGTTCTCTCCAATAACAAGTAGTCGCAGCGGATGTAATGGTTATTCCACGTTCTTGTTCTTGCTCCATCCAGTCCATAGTCGCTTCACCGTCGTGAACGGCGCCGATCTTGTGCTTCATACCCGTACGATACAAAATACCCTCAGTTGTTGTCGTCTTACCCGCATCAATGTGTGCGATAATTCCGACGTTACGATAGTCTTTTAACGGAATGTCTTGATCTGTTTTTGACATGTGTTATATCTCCCTTGAGGCTTAATCACTTTAAAAGAGCCGCTTTCCGCGGCCAATTGTTAATAGTGTAACAGTATCAGAGCGAAAAATGAACTGCCAGTCAATCCTCAGAATATTATCTGTGAACTGGCTAAATCTTTCCTTGTCTTTAATTTCAGCTACAACGCTTCGAATTGCTGCGTAATTTAGAACTTAGCAAAATGAGCAAATGCGCGGTTTGCTTCTGCCATGCGGTGGACTTCTTCTTTTTTGCGCATAGTTGTACCTGTTTCTTTATAGGCGTCTGCAATCTCCATTGCCATCGCTTCGGTAAATGGTTTGCCCATCTGACCGCGACGGTTGCGGCAGCTTTCGATGAACCACATTAAGCTCAAGTGAGTCTGGCGGTCGCCACGGACTTCGTATGGTACTTGGTAGTTTGCACCACCAACACGACGTGATTTTACTTCGAATTTTGGACGAATGTTATCGACAGCTTGCTGCAGTACCGCTAACGGATCGTCTGACTTTATTTTCTGCGCAGCCGACTCCATGGCTTCATAAACAATCTTCTCAGCAAGAAGTTTTTTTCCGTCTTTCATGGTTTTGTTGATTATTTTCTGAACCAATACCGAATTGTATTTACGGTCTGGTTTGATGTCTCGCTTTAAACTGGCTGTTTTCTTTCGTGGCATATATTACTCCTTGTTCTACGGAAGGTCGGCTCCTTATAGGCCGTCTTCACAAATGCCTTAATTACTTATGGTTTCTTAGCGCCGTACTTACTTCGTCGTTGCTTGCGGTCTTGGACACCCTGTAGGTCAAGCGCACCGCGAACAATGTGATAGCGAACACCTGGAAGGTCGGGTACACGACCACCACGGATTAGGACAACTGCGTGTTCCTGTAGGTTGTGTCCTTCTCCACCGATGTAAGCCCAGACTTCTTCGCCGTTCTGCAAACGGACACGAGCAACTTTTCGCAGCGCTGAGTTAGGCTTTTTCGGAGTTCGGGTTGTAACTTTAATACACACGCCGCGCTTTAGTGGGCTCGGCTTGGTGTAGGTTTTGTTCTTTAAAGTGTTATGCACTTTGTGTAGTGCAGGGGACTTCGACTTGCTCGATGAGCTGTCGCGTCCTTTTCTAACTAGTTGGTTTATGGTTGGCATACAATCTCCTATTCAAACAGACGGACTACTGTTCGTCAACTTCTGTTTGTAGTTCATCTTCGTCAATTATCGGGTTAATACCGGTTCCAACTGGGATCTTACGACCAATGATCACGTTTTCTTTGAGACCGAACAAGTCATCTTGCTTACCACTCAACGCAGCTGCAATCAGTACTCGAGTAGTGTCCTGGAAGCTGGCAGCTGAGAGGAACGAGTCACTCCAAGTTGAGACCTTGGTGATACCGAGCAGTAGTTGGGTGTACTGTACGAGTTCTTTGTCTTCGCTCTTGAGTTTTTTGTTCTCTTGTATGACAGCGTGACGGCTAACCGTGTTGCCGATTAGGAAGGTAGAGTCACCTGGATCATCGATACGAACTCGGCTAAACATCTGTCGCACCACAACTTCAAGGTGTTTATCGTTAATTGTCTGACCTTGGCTACTAAAGATTCGTTGAATCTCGCCAATAATGTAACGCTGCGTTTCTAACACACCCGACAAATCCATTAGCTGACGAGGGTTAATCGAACCAGACGTTAGTCGTTGCGCTTTTTTAACCTTGTCGCCGTTTTCGACAGTCAGGTTCTTAAAACCAGGTACTTCATAGCGTCGAACTGAACCTTTGTCGCCGACGACTACGATAACTTCATCGTATACTTCGACAACACCATCGATCTTGCTAGCGAGCTTCTTCTTACCATTTTTCTCGGCAAGAGTGTCACCTTTTTTGACTTTACTACCAGCTTTGACTATAACTTCACGATCTTCTACTTCGTGCTCATAGACATTATCTTCGTCCGCTGCGACCTGGATGATGTAATCATCGCCGTGTTCACGGACTGTTACAATACCGTCGATTTCAGAAATAAACGCTTCACCTTTAGGATTTCGAGCTTCAAACAGCTCAGTTATACGCGACAAACCCTGTGAAATGTTTTCACCAGCAGCACCACCACCGTGGAAGGTGTCGAGTGTTAGCTGGGTTCCTGGTTCACCGATACTTTGGGCAGCGATAACACCAACTGGTTGGTTCGGTGCTACTAAATCGCCGCTTGCGAGATCAGCTCCATAAGACTGAATTGGGATTCCTCGATCAGATTCAACAGTAATCAAACTCTTGATCATGGCTTCTTCCAGACCGGCTTCTATCAGTTCTTCTGCTTTGCCGAGCCGAACTAATTCACCAGCTTTGGCAGAAACATCACCGGCTTTTGCGTCTTCAGCTAGCACGCGGCCGGCTAAGCGAGTAGTGAATTCTAATCCACGCTCTTCACTTTCAGCTTTTGTAATGAGTAGACCTGGGTCTTCTGGGTTTGTGTCGGTAGTGAATACGTCTTGACTTACGTCAACGAGTTTTCGTGTTAGGTAACCTGAATCGGCAGTTTTAAGTGCAGTTGAAATCATACCCATTCGCGCTGATCGAGTACCGATAAAGTACTCAAGCGGACTAAGGCCTGACTTATAGTTAGACTTGATTGGAAGTTCGATTTCATTTCCTGCTGCGTCAGTCGTAACACCCAAACTTCCGACAGAAGTCTTCAGCTGACCGATGCTACCTCGAGCACCTGACTGCATAGCCAATGTCATAGGCGAATCGGAGCCTTCAAACTGGTCGTTCATTGCTTCGAGGATCTCCTTGTCGACCTCTAACCACGCTTCAACTGTCAAACGGTAACGTTCTTGGTCGGTAATCAGACCTTGCGAGTATTGTTCGGCAACCTTGGTTGCGCGATCCTCACCGCCGGCCATAATGTCTTCAATACCATCAATATCAGTGAAGTCAGCTAATGCGGCAGACAGGCCAGACACAGTCGCGAATTGGAATCCAGTATCTTTAAGTTTGTCGGCTGTGGTAGCGGTTACATCTTCACCGTATTGGTCAAAGATCTTTGCCATCGTTTTCAACAGTACCTTTTTCGTTGCTGGCTCATCCTGGAACGCGAAGTCTTCTGGGAACACTTCGTTGTAGAGCACTCGCCCGAGTGTAGTCTGGCGGGTTTCACCTTTGGCTCGAACAGTGATTGGAGTCTGAAGTTTAATGTCGCCCTGGTCGTAGGCGTATAGCGCTTCGTCGACTGAGCTGTACTTATTGTCTGAGGCGTCGATACCAGGCTTTTCGTATGTCATGTAATAGACACCAAGTACGATATCCTGTTCGATGTGTAACGATGGAGAACCGTCAGCCGGAATCAACAGGTTTCGGCGAGCGGTCATCAATTCTTTAGCTTCGGCCTGTGACTGTTTACTTAATGGCAAGTGAACTGCCATTTGGTCACCGTCAAAGTCAGCGTTGAAGCCTTTACAAACTAATGGGTGCAGCTGGATAGCCTTACCTTCGATAAGTATTGGCTGAAACGCCTGAATACCTAGTCGGTGAAGTGTTGGTGCACGGTTAAGTAGCACGTACTTGCCTTCGATGACTTCATCAAGCGCATCCCACACCTCTGCTGTACCGGCGTCGATTAGACGGGTAGCAGACTTAATGTTGTGAGCGTAGTCTTTTTCTATTAGCTTCCCGATTACAAATGGCTTAAATAGTTCCAACGCCATCATCTTCGGCAAACCACACTGGTCAAGCTCAAGTTCTGGGCCAGAAACAATAACTGAACGGCCAGAGTAGTCGACACGCTTACCAAGTAGGTTCTGTCGGAATCGACCTTGTTTACCTTTGAGCATGTCACTCAAAGACTTCAACTTACGACGACCACCGTTGCTTGATACAGCTCGACCACTACGTGATGAATTGTTATCAATTAGGGCGTCGACAGCCTCTTGAAGCATTCGTTGCTCGTTGCGTTGAATAACTTCAGGAGCTTTTAGGTCAACAAGTTTCTTTAAGCGGTTATTTCGGTTGATGACTCGTCGATATAGGTCATTTAGGTCACTGGTTGCAAAACGTCCACCACTTAGCTGCACCATAGGTCGAAGGTCTGGTGGAATGACTGGTAGTACGGTCATCACGAGCGAGCTCGGTGGGATGTTGGCCCGCTGCAATCCTTCAAGAATCTTCAGTCGCTTAATTAGCTTCTTTGTGCGCTGCTTACCACGTACTTCATCAGCTTCTTTGCTGAGTCGTTCGATCATTTCATCGAGGTCGATTTCATCAAGAATCTTCTTGATTGCTTTCGCGCCCATACCAACCTCTACGATGTCACGGAATTCACGAGGCAGTTCACGATAGAATGTTTCATTTAGTAATGCGTGAAGAGTTAGCTGCTGCAACTGTTCAATCTTATTCTCATAGTCGGCCATAGTTTCATCAAGTTCTTTAGTCCGTTGCTTGGCCAGCTCTTTAACGTCAGATTCTTCTTCGTCAGCTTGTTTTTCGTAACGAGCTTCGATAGCTGCTTTGGCGGCTTCTTGTTCGTTTTCAAGTTCAGTGATCAGTGCATCGCGCTTTTTCTCGTCGACACCGGTCACTATGTAGTTGGCAAAATAGACGACTTTTTCGACATTTTTAATAGTCATGCCGAGCAATAGTCCAATAGCACTAGGCGTGCCACGCATGAACCAGATATGTGCAACTGGTGCAGCTAGCTGGATGTGTCCCATTCGCTCACGGCGAACGATACTCTTAGTTACGATTTCGCCCTTTTCGTCACGGGCCACTTCGCGGTTACGAACACCACGATACTTAGGGTCGTTCGGGTTGATGTCTCTAACAGGACCAAAGATTCGCTCACAGAATAATCCGTCGCGTTCTGGTTTCTGAGTGCGATAGTTAATTGTCTCTGGCTTTAGAACTTCACCGTGAGACCACTGTAATATTCTCTCTGGTGATGCGATGGTTAGCTTTACCGCATCAAAATCAGTCATATCTTTTGAATAGCCTTGACTCTTCATTATTTAGTCTCCTCTTCCTCATCCTCGTTAGTGTCGTCTTTATCATTTGCTTGAGCTGCTGCGTCTTTGTCGGCAGTTTCGAATTCATCAGCAGCTGCGTCGCTACTGACATCGATGTTGCTTTCAGTTGGGACCTCTGCCACTGTTTCATCAGACATATCTTCGTACTCAGCTTCGATTACGTCACTTGCGTCAACAGATTCCTTTTCTTCACGTTTAAGTAAATCTACTTCTAGGCCAAGACCTTGCATTTCCTTAACAAGCACGTTGAAACTTTCAGGAATTCGTGGTCCAACGATTGGTTCTTGTTTAACCATTGATTCGTACGCTTTAGAGCGTCCAAATACGTCATCTGACTTAATGGTTAGCATTTCCTGCAAGGTATTTGCAGCGCCATAAGCTTCGAGAGCCCAGACTTCCATTTCTCCGAATCGTTGTCCACCGTTTTGCGCCTTACCACCGAGTGGCTGCTGCGTGACCATGGTGTATGGTCCTGTAGAACGGGCATGGATTTTGTCGGCAATCATATGCTTAAGTTTAATGATGTACATCGGACCGACAGTAGTTTTCTCTTTCATAGCTTCACCTGTGCGACCGTCATATAACTGGAACTTGCCATCTGCTGGCAGACCAGCTTCTTCGAGTAGTTCAGAGATCTTCTGTGAGCTAGCACCTTCGAACGGCGGACTAGCAATCTTGATTCCGAGTGCTTTTGCTGCCATTCCTAAGTGGTTTTCAAATAGCTGACCAATGTTCATACGAGATGGCACACCAAGCGGGTTGAGCATGATGTCAACTGGTGTTCCGTCTTCCATGTATGGCATGTCTTCTACTGGTAACACACGGGCAATTACACCTTTGTTTCCGTAACGTCCACCAAGTTTGTCGCCGACCGCAATCTTGCGCATCTGAGCTACAAACACCTGGACTTCCATGAGCGTACCGGCTTTCAGGTCGTCACCGTTTTCTTTGGTGAAGATTTTTACATCAACAACTTTACCGTGCTTACCGTTTGGCATTCGAAGTGAAGTATTACGAACATCTTTAGCCTTTTCACCAAAGATTGCGCGTAGCAATCGTTCTTCTGATGACAATTCCTGTTCACCTTTAGGCGTAATCTTGCCGACAAGGATGTCGCCAGGGTGCACTTCAGCACCAATGCGGACAATTCCTTCTTCGTCGAGGTGTCGTAATGATTCCTCTGAAACATTCGGGATGTCAGCGGTGACCATTTCTGGGCCGAGTTTCGTTTCGCGTACTTCGATATCGAAGTCTACGATGTGAATTGAAGTCAACGAATCGTCTTCTACCAGACGCTGTGAAATCACAATCGCATCTTCGAAGTTATAACCATCCCACGGCATAAATGCCACCATCGCGTCGTGACCAAGGGCCAGTTCGCCGTCAGCAATCGACATACCTTCTATGATTGGCTGGCCTTCCTTGACTTTATCACCAGCTGAAACGCGTACCTTCTGGTTCATACTGGTACCGTCGTTGCTGCGAATAAAGTGATACGGGGTGTAGGTTTTCTTGCCGACACTCTTGTACTTAATAACTATTTCGTCTGCAGTTGCTGAAACAACTTCACCATCTTCTTCAGCGGTAATAACCTGACCTGAGTTCTTGGCAGTTGGGCCTTCGAGTCCAGTGCCGACAATCGGGGACTCAGGACGTACAAGAGGCACAGCTTGTCGTTGCTGGTTTGCTCCCATCAATGAACGATAAACATAATTTCGTTCTAGGAATGGGATTAATCCAGCACTGATACCGACAATTTGTTGTGGCGCCGCATCCATGTGAGTGACATCATTTGCGTCAACTTCTTCTGATTCTGTACCACCGGTCCGAGCAGACACACGTGGATTCACAAAGAAACCGTCGTCATCGTATTCCTGACCTGCACCAGCAATAACTGCTGATTGTTCATCTGTCGAGTCAAGATAAACGATTTCAGTTGTGACCTGGGCTTTGACGGGGGCTGTTTTCTTGTTAAGTTTTTCAAGCTTCTTAATGTCAGCCTTAGTGATTGTTTTACCTTGTTCGATAACGACATTGCCATCTTCGTCTACAACATCTTTCGAAGTAGTTTTACCTTCGGCGTCTTTTAGTAGAAGCGCAGAAACAACTTTTCGATATGGAGTTTCAATAAAACCATAATTGTTGATACGTGCATATTGTGCGAGGTTAAGAACCAATCCAATATTGGCACCTTCAGGTGTTTCCACTGTACAAATACGACCGTAGTGAGTGGCGTGGGCGTCACGCACTTCAAAACCGGCGCGTTCTCGGCTCAGTCCACCTGGGCCCATAGAACTTAAGCGTCGCTTGTGAGCAAGCTCTGACAGCGGATTAGTCTGATCCATAAACTGTGATAACTGTGAACTAGCAAAGAATTCACGTACAGCAGCCACAATTGGACGGGCATTAATCAGTTTATTTGGTGTGACTTCCTCAAGATCGCTCATACTCATGCGGTCTTTAGCGTTTCGCTCCATGCGCAGTAGTCCGATACGGAACTGACGCTGGACTAATTCACCAACAAGCTTTACTCGTCGGTTTGAGAGGCTGTCCATGTCGTCGGCAGGTTCTTGACTAACGTTCAGTCGAATAATCTCAGCAATGATTGCAGTCAAGTCCTCCATGCGCAATACACGATTTTCTTTGGTGTTTTCTACATCTAGATCCAATCGTTTGTTCAATTGGTGACGACCTACACGGCTAAAGTCGAACCGCTGGAAATCAAAGAACATATCTTCAAGCAAGCTCTTAGCGTTATCTACAGTCGCCATGTCGCCTGGGCGTAATCGACGGTATACTTCTACCAATGCTTCTGAGGTGTTAGTGGATGGATCTTTGTCGAGTGTTGCGTCAACAAAGCTATTTTCGCCTTGGTCAACGTGTCGGAAGAGTGATTTGATTGTTCTATCAGTTCCGAGTCCGAGCGCACGCAATAGTGTCGTTACTGGAATCTTGCGGCGGCGGTCGATTTTTACGTTTATAGAACCATTCTTAGCGGTTTCAAAGTCTAACCAGGCTCCGCGTCCTGGAATTACTTTTGCGCCATAAATCTTCTTACTGCCGTATTGTTCTGACGTAAAGTAAATACCAGCCGAACGAATCAGTTGGCTTACCATTACACGTTCCGCACCGTTGACGACAAAACTGGCCCGCTCTGTCATCCATGGGTAATCGCCGAGATATACTTCACTTTCGTCAACTTCACCTGTCACTTTGTTTGTTAGTTCAACAGTTGCATACAGGCTTGATTCATACGACGTATTACCGTCACGAGCTTCGTTTTCTGTAAGTTCAGGTGTTTTAAATTCGTAATCTTTAAAACGTAGGGTCAGCTTTTCACCGGTATAATCGTCGATTGGATTGATTTCTTCAAAGATTTCGGTAAGGCCGTCCTGAACAAACTCTTGCCAGCTACTTAATTGATGACTAAGCAAATCAGGCAGTTCGACGACTGCCTTGTTATCAGATAAATATTTTCGAGCAACGGATGACGTGTTGGACAATGGATCCTCCAAATGTTTTTTAGGGTGATGTGTTTAAAGAGTTTTTCGCAACACTCTTGGGCCACCAGAGAGTTGGTGTGTTTGGACTAAAACACTTCGAGCAATCATATTTTTTGGCCAACTAAAATACGAAAAGCTCATTCTGCTTTGTTATACACAACTGTACCTGACTCTACGCCGTTGTCAAATATAATTTGACTTATTTAAGTTTTTTCACTACTTCGTCAATTATGCCGTAATCTTTAGCTTCGGCTGCTGTCATATAGAAGTCTCTGTCCATATCAGCGTTAACCTTTGCAGGCTTTTTGCCAGTGTTGCTAGCCATCATTTCTTCCAAAAGCCTTTTTAGCTTTACAACTTCAGCGGCAGTAATTTCGATGTCACTCGCTACACCACGAAAACCTGAGCTTGGTTGATGGATCATAATCTTGCTGTGCGGTAACGAAAAGCGTTTGCCTTGCTCGCCTGCGCTCAAAATCATCGCACCCATGCTAGCCGCCATACCAACACTAATAGTACTAACAGCCGGTTTGATGTAATTCATCGTGTCGATAATTGCTAATCCATCATAAACGCTACCACCGGGTGAATTAACAAATAATTGAATATCTTTATCGGGAGCTTCGTGTGCTAAATGTAATAGTTGTGCAATCACGACGTTGGCTGTTTGATGATTTACTTCGTCGCCCAGAAAAATAATTCGCTCATTAAGTAATCGCGAGTAAATGTCATACGCTCGCTCACCACGATGGCTTTTTTCGATAACGGTTGGAATTAGCAAATCGTTTGGCATGTTCATATCAACAATTATGCCGAACTAGCACTCACAAATCAAGAGTGCTAATTTATGAATTTAGCTCTACTAGTTTGGTGATGGTCTTTTGCGTCAAAATTTGTGCTGCGACTTCGCGGCGGGCTTCTGGTTTCTTTAATTCTTCTTGCATCTTTTCGTCTGAGTATTGCTCACTGAGCAGATTCATCTGCGTTTCAAGCTCGTCCTCAGTAACGTCAAGTTCCATATCTTTAGCAAGTTCAGTGAGTACTAATGATGATTTGGCGCGCTTTTCAGCTTGTTCTTTAAGCTCACCTGTTTCAAATTCTTCTTCAGAAACACCTTGCTGCTGTAGGTACTGGTCGAGCGTCATGCCGCGTTGCATTAGGTTCTGCTGTAGCTCGTTCTTTACCTCTTCGGTGACGCGTTCGAGTAGATTCGGTGGGGTATCTAGTTCAATTTTGTCTACGAGTGCCTCTATCGTCTTCTGGCGACGATCACGTTCAGCTCGTTGGTTGTTTTCTGCCTCAAGTTCTGTGCGCACATCTGACTTCAGTGCCTTTAGATCATCAAATGGGCCAAGCTTCTTTGCAAATTCGTCATCAATCTCAGGCTTTTTGACTTCTTCGACAGTATGGACAGTAACGGTAAATTCAACCTTCTGGTCTTTAAGTGATTCAACACGATAGTCGTCAGGAAATGTAATAGTGAATGTCTTCTCGTCGCCGGCTTTTAGTCCTATTACCTCTGGTTCAAAACCTTCAATAAAATTGCCACTACCAAGCTGCAACGGATAGGCGCTGCCACTAGCACCTGGAACTTCATCGCCAGATTCTGGGTTCTTACCTTCAAAATCAATCGTTACTTTGTCGCCATCTTTGGCAGCACGTTCGACTTCTTCAGACTCGGCGCTTCTCATGGCGATGTTGTTTAAAACTTCTTCGATGTCGTCATCTGTTACTTCTTTAGTCTCAACATCAACCTTCAAGTTGTCGTATTTTGGAAGCTTGATATCCGGGACGTGTTCGACAGTTGCGGTGAACTCTAGCTGGTCGTACGGTACAAACTTGGTGACATTCACTTCAGGCTGTGCCAATGGTTCGATGTCGTGTTCTTTCAACGCCTGTGAATACGCAATCGACAGCGCTCGGTCAAGGATATCGGCTTGCAGATGTTCTGCTCCGACTTCTTTTTCGACCACCTTGTCTGGAGCTTTACCTTCGCGGAAACCTTTAGCTTTAACCTGTGGGCGGTGTTCGTTAATAACTGCTTTCTTAGCGCGAGCAATTACCGCTGCATCGACGTCAATCGTCAGCTTTGTTTGATTGTCTTTGAGTTGTTCTACATCTATTTTCATACTGGTTCAGTGTAACAAACGCTAACTGTACGTCTAGTGCTAGCGGTTCAGATGGTCGGCAATTTGCGCGACATTTAGATCTACCTGGTTTCCAGATTTCAGGTCTTTTAGGCCGTGTTTATCATCGCCAAGGAACAGTGCATACGGAATACCATGAGTGTCGGCAGTCTTGATTTGTTTGCCTAGCTTGCGGCCAGAATAGTCAATCGCTACATTAATTCCACTCGAACGCAATTCAGCTGCGACGGTCTCTGCCAATTGGTCTTGATCGTCATTGACTATCCAAATCTGTGCACTAGGTACTGTGACGGCTGCCGGCCACAAATCATGTCCGTCTAGAAATTCAGCCAACACCGCATCACCCATAGCAAAGCCAACTGTCGGTAGCGGCTCTACGCCAAAATTTTCTAGCAATGCGTCATAGCGACCTCCGCCGAACATCGATCGGTTATTGTCTGGGTTTTTATCAAAGACTTCGAACACCATGCCGGTATAGTAGTCAAAACCTCGCGCAACTGTCTGGTCAAATACAACAGTATCCAAATCAAGACGCGTTAATAAAGACTGCAGCCGTTCGACTCCAACGCTCTGCTGCAGCGATACAGGCAGTCCGTCCAATGAGTCTGCTGCCATAAACTCCGCTACGGTTGCGTGATCGGCACCCAGCTGTTCGAGGCTTTGATTAAACGTGTCAGCTGTCATCTTATCGTGGCCGTCTACGAGGCGAGTTAGCTCTGCTGCATCTACGCCTAGCCCGCTAGCTAAATCGTTAAGCAAACTTCGATGAGACACTCTAATCTCATACATAGTCCCCTTCGCATCAAAGGCTTTCATTAAATCATCTGCAAGTTTAATAATTTCTACATCACCATGCTGCTTGTCGTAACCGAACATATCGGCATTTAACTGCCAAAATTCGCGCAACCGACCTTTTTGAGGTCGTTCATAGCGCATGTAGTTCGCTACTGAAAACAAACGAAGTGGATAGCCATTTTCTAAACGATCCTGGCTAACCAACCGAACAACCGAAGGTGTCATTTCCGGTCGAATTGTTAATTTTCGGTCACCGCGATCAGTAAAGCTGTACGATTGTTCGTTCACAATTTCTTCGCTGGTCTTAGAGGTGTAGAGTTCTATCGGCTCTAATAGGGGTGTTAGGTATTCTTCGTAACCAAAACTTTGGCAAAGCTTTGCCCAGGTATTAAAGATATAGTTCTGACGGCGCATGTCGTGCGGTTTAAAATCACGAGTGCCACGGTATGGTAGATTGTCGAGTTTGCTCATTACCTACAGATTATACCAACTGCCACACTATTGTCATGGATGATTATGGTTCACTTACTGCCCGTGGAGTAATTTACGACAGTGATAAAGGACTGTTCGTGGTAACAAATCAATGGGTGCCAAACCACTTAGTACTACCTGGCGGCGGCATCGAACCTGGTGAAGCAATTACCGATGGGCTTAAACGAGAGATAGCAGAAGAGTTAGGAGTCGAGGCGATAATTGGAAACCTGATTGTGGTACATCAAATCAAAAAAGACGACAAATGTTCGGCGCCGAGTTTTATCTTCCACATTACTAACCACGAAGACTTTGAGAACATTAAAGATTTAACAGACACAACACACGGACAAGATGAAATTGATGAGTTTAAATTTACCGACGACTACTCCTTAGTTTTACCACAAGAAGTAATTCCATTACTCGATAATATCCAAGACAATCAATGTGAAGCGCCTGCTGTTAACCTGATAACACCCGAAGTCGACCAATACTAACCTAACGCTTACGCTAAATTTGACGCCTGATGCTGCCCGCGCTACAATCGAAGTGATCCTTTTTGTGAGGGTCCTCGTCGGGCAACTGACGAGAGTTCTTTACCATCATCGAACGCCAGCTGGGTTGAAGGACATCATATGTCTTCTAAGCCGAGCCTGAGAAACTTAGTCCGATAAGGATCCGTATATTTATACACGGATTAGCGCTTTCGGCGAAAGACTAAGGGTGACGAGTGCCAGGGAATGCGAAGCCTTGGTCCTAGCGGTGAGCTTGTACGGCTCGCGGCACATGGTACATCACTGTTCGATATCTGAAGATAAAATAACCCCTGGCTATTCGCAGCGAGGGGTTTTTTATTTACATTTTATTAATTAATAGTACAACTCTTTAGAACGATAGTTCAGCGGTGAGACTGATGACGGCTACTGCTATAGCAATGATGGCAACACTTATCGCCGCCGTCAGTTTCGTGGCCTTCACGATCATTGATTTTGAGCGAGTCCTATCTTTGCTTACAGCTTGTTGATTAGTGACGCGCTCAGCCTCTGAAGCGCCCTTATTCGCCTTTTGAGTACCGGCCATTCCATGGCTAACACAAAATGAATTCGTAGCCTGCAGATAATTTAGAACTGCTATAAACATTACAGGCACTCCAACTACTGTCAAGAGTAGTCCGCCAACACCAAAATAAACCGGCGCAGCCAACAGCAACAAACCTGTCACTCCTGTAACATTTGCGACGTTTTGACGATATTCAATTCCTTTTTGATTAATATTGCATACGCCTGGTTGATATTCAGTCACGATCCTCCTTATATTAGCTCAACGCTCAAGGTAAATTATAACAAAAAAATAATACCGACTGTTCAGCCGAACAGTCGGTATAATCTGGTGCCGGAGAAAGGACTCGAACCTTCACGCCTTGCGGCACGTGCTCCTAAGGCACGCGTGTCTGCCAATTCCACCACTCCGGCGGCGAATACCAGTTTAGCGCGATTTATGTTTGTTTTCTAGTTATTTGTTTTGATAGAAACTAAGATTGCCACCAGCGTAACTGCCGCTAGAAACAAGTTTTAGGCTAAGCCCTGATTTGTAGTCGGCTGGATGAGAGATCACAAGTAGACCTGTCGGACGTAGTCGGCGTAGTAGCTTATCGGTATTTAATAAATCAATCTTCTCATACGGCGGGTCGGCGATGATGATGTCGTACTTTTTATGGTTATTGTCCAACCACGAATACACATTGGCTTTAGCCTGACGAATCGTAGAATCATCAATCGTTTCGATATTTTGCTGAATAATTCGCTGGGCTTTCGGGTTTATGTCGGCAATAACTACCGAATTAGCGCCACGACTAGCAGCTTCGATCCCAATCGCACCACTGCCACCAAATGCATCGAGTATATCGAGTCCGTCTAAGTCACCAAGCATATTAAACAGTGCTGCCCGCATCCGCCCGCTCATAGGATGGATAGTTCTATTGCGTGGAGCTACCAACGATATGCCACGGTATGTACCCGCAATGATCGACAAACTACTCATTAGTTTTGGCAGCTTCGTCCAGCGCCAACCACCACGCGATCACAATTGTGCGGACGATTAGCGGCGACATCTTGTGACGAACGTCGCGGCCAATCTTGGAGGTCCAGCCTTTATCGTAGTACCGACCGTAAATATTAAACTCGCCAATTTCATTGGCGTATTGTTTAAACACTTCAACTAGCCCGTGGTTTTTAGCAAAGTTTAGTTCAATCTGACTTGGACGGCTGCCTTTCAATCGATTTGTTAGCACCGCCGCCGTTACACCAATCTCGAACGAGATATGAGTAGACATTAGGTTTTCATGCAACATCCAAGTTTTTCGCAATGAATCCCACAAACTACTTCCTCGCACAATTAGTTTCTTGCGTTTCGATGTGCGACTGTCTTTGCTGGCACCTCGAATTTCTTCCATCTCTTTTTCATAGGGATAATGATGAGCCGGAGTCAATCCGTCAGTCAATGTGTGTGCCAACCAGCTAGCTTCGAAGGCTGCTTTGTCCTGGTTTCGTTCTCTGAGTGCTTTTACTAATCCATTGAAGTGAATATGAATCGACTCAAAGATTCCTTCATCATTGTCATCAAATGGGTCATAGTAATGCCATTCTTCGTTTTGAGCGGGGGATTTCACCTTTATGCCGTCTGGACCATTAATGCCTTCAAAGTGCTGAATTAGCTTTAGTCGAGGAAACCGCGAACGAATATCAGCCACACCTAATTGATCTGGGTGCTGATTAACAATATCGCGCAGCGTTTTGAAGGCTATTTTATTAAATTTCTGATGTGTGCCAATCCACGTTGCGCTGTGTTTTGGGGTTAAAAATCCTGAATACATATTCGCTAATTACGATGAACAAGCTTGAGCCCATTGTCAATAATGCGCTTTATAGACGGGTCTTTACGCAGTGGTTCATCAGACAACACAGCCGTAACTACGGCCTGTACTGTTTCAACCAATCGCGTGTCGGCTAACCGAGCATGCTGAAAGCTAAATTGCCCACTCTGGGCTGTACCCCACAACTGGCCGCTGCCACGATGCTCCATGTCATACTCTGCCAATTCGAACCCGCTGGTAGTATCGGCAAATGCTTGCAAGCGTGGTTTTGACGATTGTGAACGACTGGACGTCAATGCGTAGCAGTACGACTGTACGTCGCTACGACCAACACGTCCACGAAGTTGATGCAGCTGACTAAGTCCAAACCGTTCGGCGCCTTCAATCAGCATGACAGTAGCATTGCCGACATCTACTCCCACCTCAACCACAGTCGTAGCCACAAGAATGTCGGTCTTACCTGATGTAAAGTCATCAATCACTTGTTGCTTTTCGTCAGACTTCAATCCGCCATGTAGCGGTGCGGTCGCTGAAGACTTGAAATAATCGCGAATACGCTGATGTTCTTTTTCGACACTAGTCACGCCCAGCTTATCGCTCTCACTAATCAGCGGGCACACCACATATATCTGGTGACCATTTTCAATCTGTTCGCTAATCTGATCGTAAACAAATTGCCGCTTACTAGGTCCGTAAACTTTTGTCTCCACTGGCTTGCGACCTGGCGGTAATTCCCTAATCGATGAAATCATTAAATCAGCATAGACTGT